>Ga0080006_1126421_pt1 | contig 312984 bp, 267 predicted proteins | sample RS3BMetagenome_FD_69209 | JGI IMG/M metagenome (GOLD analysis project Ga0080006, IMG submission 69209) | Ferric oxide microbial mat and aquatic microbial communities from Rainbow Spring, Yellowstone National Park, USA - RS3B (SPADES... ... | reverse complement strand
GGAGCGCGCCATTACACGCTTCCTGGACCACTGGAACCAAAGCGCTAAGCCCTTCCTCTGGACCAAGACCACTCAGCAGATCAAACGAAGCATCTTGAATGCTAAACTTATTTCCGAACCGTGACACTAGCCGCTCTGAAAGTTAGGAAGGTGATGCTCACCGGCGCTATATCTACGCGACCGGGCGAAATGCGGACCCCTTCGAGGCTCGGCACTTCGTCGTTTGCTTCCAACTTTAGCTCGTGCCCGTTAATCCTGTTTGAACAGCCTGCGGCAGATCGCGTCAAACCATCAGCGAAACCACAGGATCTGGCGGGCCTCCAAGGGCACCAACGCCCACGGATGATGGGCAACGATGCGCGGCGTATGGTCGTCAACCGGGCGCCCCTTGCGAACCTGGGCCTGATAGATCCAGCCGTTGAGCGCGCCGCCGATCGCGTCGCCACGCTGCATCGCGACGCACGTGCGTTCATTGCCCGCGACTGCATCGGCGTAAAGCTCCACCCGAACCCATTGCGGATTCATCGCGCCAAGATAGACCTGCACACGAACCAGGTACTCATCACCGGCATCCTGCACGTAGCGGTTGCCGAAGTGAACGTCTGGCCAGTGGGCCGCTATCAGTCTGTGCCACTGCTCGAGCTCGGACGCCAAGCCCCCATTACTGCGCGCCCGCTGGCGATAGTTCTCGGCGGCGGGAAGATAGCACCGCTCGGTATACTCCCGAACCATGCGATTGCTTGAAAACCGAGGAGCAAGTTGACTCATGCTAGCGCGGATCTTTGCGACCCAATTCACTGGTATTCCGCGCTCGTCGCGGTCATAAAACGCGGGGATGACCTCTTGCTCCAGCAGGCGATAGAGTTCTTCCGCCTCATGGGCATCCCAGCCAGGGTCGTCGCCATGCTCCCGGCGATCGCCTAAGGCCCATCCCACCTCCGGGGCGTATGCTTCGGCCCACCAACCATCAAGCTCCGACAGGTTCAACCCGCCGTTGACCAGCAGTTTCATCCCGCTGGTGCCGCATGCCTCCCACGGACGGCGCGGCGTATTAATCCAGAGGTCAACGCCTTGCGCCAGCTCGGTCGCCAGTTCAAGGTCGTAGTCCTGGACGAAGAATACTTTGCCTCGAACTTCCGGGCGGTTCGCATACTCGACCCACTGTCGTACCATGCGTCTGCCCTCATCGTCCGCTGGGTGGGCCTTGCCCGCCACGACCAACTGAACGGGACGCTCGCGGTCGGCGAGGATGCGACCGAGCCGCTCGAGGTCGTGCAGGAGCAGATTCGGCCGCTTGTAGCCGGTAAACCGGCGAGCAAACCCCAGCGTCAGCACGTTGCGGGCGAGCCGATCGACGGGGCCAGACGTGCCGTCTTTCGTTGGACTGCGGGCCACTATCCGACGGCGCATGTCCTCGACAAATTTCTGCCTGCTCTTGCTACGCAGGCTCCAAATCACGTGATCGGCAACTGAGCAGATGCGTTGCTCGAGTTCGTCAAGCGCTCCGATCCAGCGGCCTTTGCTGCAGGTTGCAGTCCAGAGCTCGTCCGCCGCGGACGAATCCCACGATGGAACGTGAACTCCGTTGGTGATGTAGCCGACGGCGACTTCCGTCTCGGGCCAGCGCGGAAAGAGCGGCTGAAAAATCCGCCGGCTGACCTGCCCGTGCAGCCGGCTAACGGCGTTGGCGCTGCCACATGCCTGCATCGCCAGGAAGGCCATATTGAACGGCTCGTTGGCCTGGCCATGCTCGGAACGCCCCAGCGCGAGTAAATCCTGCAAGGTGATTGCGAGGTCCTTCGCGTACTCCTCGAAATAGGCTGAAATCATTTCCGGGGCAAAGCGGTCGAACCCCGCGGCCACGGGCGTATGCGTGGTAAAGACGTTCCCCACGCGGGTGCATCGCAGGGCGACGTGAAACGAGCAGCCGCTGACTTGCATAAACTCGCGTGCCCGCTCGAGTACGACAAATGCCGCGTGCCCTTCATTAAGGTGGCACACCTCGCAATCCACTCCGAGTTCGCGCAGCAAGCGCCAACCCCCGATCCCCAAGGCGATCTCTTGTTGGAGTCGTGTCTCTCTCCCTCCCCCGTAGAGTTCGCTCGTGATACCGCGATCGATGGGCAGATTGAGGGGATCGTTGCTGTCGAGCAGATAGAGCTTGACGGTGCCAACGTTGACCTGCCAGGCCCGCAAATAGATCTTTCTTCCCGGCAGTTCCACTGCCACGCGCACCCATTCGTCGGTCGCGTCGCGAACCGGGGTTATCGGCAGCATCGCGGGATTGTTGTACGGGTAGACCGCCACCTGATTGCCGTCCGTGCCGATCGCCTGGCGAAAATAGCCCTGCTGGTAAAGCAGGCCCACGCCTACCAGCGGCACCCCGAGATCGCTCGCGGTTTTGAGATGATCGCCGGCAAGAATGCCGAGGCCGCCGGCGTAAATCGGCAAAGCCTCGCTCAAGCCAAACTCCATGCTGAAGTAGGCGACGGGCTTTAGGGCGCTACCGCCATGAGCGGTCGCGAACCACGTCGCGCGCTGCGAATATCGCTCCCTGGATTGGGTAAGCCGCCGCAACTCCGACATGAAAGCCCGATCGCGAGACAGTTCTTGCAGCCGCGGCAGCGATACACTCTGGACAATCAGCCAAGGATTGCCGGTGGCTTCCCACAATTCGGAATCGACCCTTTTCCACAGCTCGTCGGCCTCGTGGTTCCAGCTCCAGCGCATATCCAGGGCGAGATCGCTCAACGCCTCGAGACCCTGCGGTAGCGTTCGTGGAAGGTAACGAACGTGCGCGCTCCGAACCGTTTCCGTGCTGTCGGTCATTGGCTCGTCATAGCGCCTTCAGCACTACCAGCGAGTGATCGGCAAGGCTCACCCGCATTTCGCTCAGCTCCAGCGCGGCTGCCGGCGCCACAATGTCGCTGCCGTCCACGACCGCGGTATCGATGACCCGCCGCCAGGATCTTCCAAGGGGCGGGGGCGGAATGCGAAATTCAACCCGCTCTTCAGCCGCATTTGCGAGCAGGCATAAAGCATCGCCCGTGGCCTTGGCATCGTGAATAACACAACTCAGCACCGGGTCCGGCGCGCTCCAATCCGGAGACAAGCCGGAAGCGTTGAACCACGAGACTTCCTCGGGAGTATAGAATTCTTCTCGCGAGAGGACCGGGTGCGCTTTGCGAAACGCGATCAGTTCACGCGCGAATCGGAACAGCTCCTGGTTTGTGCCGAGCAGGCGCCAGTCGTACCAAGAGATCTCGTTATCCTGGCAGTAGGCGTTGTTGTTGCCGGATTGCGTGCGGCCGAACTCGTCACCACCCAGCAGCATCGGCACACCGCGCGACAACATCAGCGTGGCGAGCAGATTCTTCATCTGCCTCATTCGCCGGGCGCGTATGCCGGGGTCTACGGCTTCGCCCTCCACGCCATAGTTGCGGCTGAAATTTGCGTCGGTTCCGTCCCGGTTATCCTCGCCGTTGGCTTGGTTGTGCTTTCGTTCGTAACTGACGAGGTCCTTCAAGGTAAAACCGTCATGGCATGTCACGAAGTTGATACTGTTGAGCGGTTCTCGGCCGGCGCGCTGATAGATGTCGGCGCTCCCGCACAGCCGGCTTGCTAGCGCCGCCGCCATTGCCGGGTCCCCGCGCCAGAAGCGCCGCACGTCGTCGCGATAGCGTCCGTTCCATTCCGACCAGCGTAGTCCAGGAAAGGCTCCGACCAGATAGGCGCCGCCGGCGTCCCATGCTTCCGCGATGAGCTTTACGTCGCGCAAAATAGGTTCCTCAGCGACCCGTTCCAGGAGTGGCGCATTGCTCGTGAGGTTTCCATCCTCGCCTCGGCCCAGAATCGCCGCCAGGTCGAAACGGAATCCATCTATGTGCATCTCGACGGCCCAATAGCGCAGGCAATCGAGAATGAATTCGCGTACCACGGGATGATTACAGTTGAGCGTGTTGCCGCAGCCTGAATAATTTTTGTAGCGCCGTCCACCGTCCGAGAGGAGATAGTAAATCGGATTCTCAAGTCCCCGAAAGTGCAGAGTTGGTCCGATCTCATTGCCTTCGGCAGTGTGCGTCAGTGCAATGTCGAGAATTACCTCGATGTCCGCTGCGTGCAGCTCACGCACCATCTCTTTGAATTCCAGCACCTGCGCGGCGAGACCCGTGCTCGAGGAGTAGCTCTCCTTAGGGGCAAAGAAGGCGACCGAGTCGTAACCCCAGTAGTTGCGCACCCGATCGCCAGTGAGCAAGGTCGAACGCTGCATATTGTTTTCGTTGAACTCCTGGATCGGGAGCAGCTCGACGGCGGTCACGCCGAGCGTCTTCAGATATGGAATCTTCTCCACCAAGCCTCGATAAGTTCCTCGATGCTCCACGTTTGAAGATGGGTCAATGGTAAACCCACGCACGTGAGTTTCGTAGATTATTGTGTCCTTCCAAGCGTGTTTCAGTGGCCGATCGCCGCACCAGTCGTGTGACCGCCGGGTCACGATCGCTTTCGCGGCGCAGGACGAATTGTCCTCGACGGAAAATGAGAGATCCACGTCAGGCGAATTCGGATCGTAGCCGCGCGCCCGCTCGAAGTCCGCCGAGGATAGTCCGACCAGCGCTCTCGCGTAAGGGTCGATCGTCAACTTGTTTTGGTTGAACCGAAGTCCGGTCCAGGGCTCGTAGGCTCCATCAATCCGGTAGGCGTAGCACTGACCGGGGCTGATGCCTGCCACCCAGATATGCCAGATGTCACCGGTGCGATGCTGCGATGGGTCCAGTGCGATCGTCGCCAACGGTTCATCTTGGGAAGAACCATAGAGCAGTAACTGTACGCTGCTCGCGTGGCGGCTGAAAATCGAGAAATTCACCCCATGATCGTCCGGCCATGCCCCCATCGGCAAAGGATCACCGCATCCGCAGCCGATGAAGACGCCAAGTGCGTTCTTATGCTGGGAAGCACACAGGCATTGACGCCGATTGTTCATCGCGCACAGCTCATCCGGAGGCAGAGCCGGCCGGGCTCGGGCCGCCCTTATAGACTGCATCCATTTCCAAAGGGCTCTTCCCCGCCGCCAAATGCAATCGGTTCTGCGTCAGGTTTGCGCCGCGACGATCACCGGCGCGCTTCGGATGCCTGCGCGTTCGTGAAGACTCACAGCTCTCCGGACATGACAAGCCGAAAGTCTCCGCTCCCGTGTCTAATCCAGCCAACGCCGGTTGCGACCGCCATGCGCTCCCAGCGCGTTGAATGCTCCAGCGCGTTGAATGCCCGATGCCGAGCCTGAGGTCTTCCCATTCGGCGCCCGGATCGAAGGCTGGCGGTGGATCGCTTACGCGGCGGGATTGCGCCGGGTCCGCACCCGCCCGCGCCGGCGTGCCGTGGCCGTCGGTGGCAACTGCTCGAACTCGCCCGCCTCGGGGCCAAAGGGCGTGTTTTCACGCACCTCCAGCCGTTCTTCGGGTTCGGTCAGGGCATCGGCCCGCTCCAACAGATCCTCGTTGCCGGCCGCGCTGCCCCAAACCCTGGCCGACGCGTCGTCGATCCAGCCCTGGCCCGGCAGCCGCGCTTGATTAAGTTTGCGCTGGCAGTCAACGCAGTAGGCCGCGAAGGGCAGGACCCGCAAGCGCTCCAGCGCAATTTCCTCGCCGCATTCCTCGCAGATGCCGTAGCGATTTTGCTCGATATTGCTGCGGGCCGTGTCGAGCGCCGCCAGCCGGAACTCGGCCCGCTCGATCAGACCAGCGACAGTTTCGATTTCCGCCAGCGAGCGCGCGGTGTCCAACTCGTCGCCGGGAGCCGGCTCGGCATCCTCGCGCTGTTCCTGACGCAGTTCGCGAATCCGCTCGTAGGTGCGCGTGCGTTCGTGTTCCACGAGCTGCTTGAGTTCCGACAGGCGCTCTTGCGCCCGTCTATTCGAGGTTTTCATGATTTTCGTCCTCCACGGACCGGTGCCGACCAAGTGGCGAACAGGGTCCCGTCGTCGCTCCAGGAATAGGAGACCTTGCCGCGCAGGAGTTTCTTGAGCTCATGAGCCAGCCGATGGGCCAGCTTTTGGGAGGTGGTCAGGACCTCGATGCCGTCGCTGTCCGGCGCGCTATCGATCGATACCAGGCGGCGTTCGGGCTGGGTTTTCATCGCCCGCTTGGCTACGTTTTCGATTCGGCGCAGCACCTGATCGCGCTGAATGGCGCTGACGCCGCGAATAATCAGGCGTCCCTGCCCCTCCTGGCGCGAAACCTGCTCGCAGGCGGGACAGAAACCCCAGCGGGCGCGCTCCAGTTGGGCTTCGTCCAGGTTGTGGTCGTGGCGCCAGGTCTTGCGCAGGAAAATCGCGCCGCAGCGGGCGCAAACGGTAGGCTCATGGATTGGCGGTGTCTTGGCTACGACACGTGGCGCCTTGTCGTCGCGCACGGCCTGACGGTTGAGGCTGCGTATTAGTCCGCGGGATTTTTTGCCGGTTTCCACACTAGACCTCCACATGCAAAACCAAACGCATGCGGCGTGCCAAGCGGGCTGGCCAACTCAGGCCGGCTCTTGGCGCGCGGCCCGTACCCACAACGTCTTAAGGTCGGAGGGAAGTTGGCTGAAGATATGGCCGGCTTCGCCATGCAGGCCGTCAAGGCCGCCGAGCGCTTCCTGCAGCACGCCGAAGACCGAAAGCACGGCTTTTTCGGCCTCGACCTGGTCTTTGAGTGCCGCCATCCGCCGCACTTCCTCCAAAAACTGGTATTCATGTACCCGTCTGACCGTGCGGCCGGAATAATCGAACGACGCCCACAACATCTTGAGCGAAAGCGGCAGTTGAGCCATCGCGTCCGCGGCCTCCGCGGCCGTCAGCCGATCGCGGAGTTCCTGAAATACGGCGAAAATCAGGGTTTCGGCCCGGCGCTCGTCGCATCCCAAGCGCGCCGCGACATCCAGCACAAAGGCTTTGTCTTTCATCGTTGGCCTCCTTATTCGCAAAGCCCGGTCAAAGCAACCGACGCATGCGACGGTTGCTCGTCCACGAAGTACAAACGACTGCAGCCAACGTGCCGCGCCGATAACCTCGTTGCCTGCGGCCACACTGCGGCGCGCTTCAAGGCGGTTGGCGCCAATCGCGGCATCGGGGTGTGTCCAATCTACCCACTGGTTGCGGAGCTTCGACCGCCACAAGGTGATCGGCGGACTTTGGGATCGTCGCGCGCCCACGAACGTTCCCATCGCGAATGACCGGCATGACTCGTGCGAACCCCAATAGCATAGGAATCGTTTCGGAAAGCATGATCGAGAAGGGAAGTTAAAACTATGGCAAGCAAAGCTAAAGTCGTGGTTCTAGGCGGCGGATTTGCCGGCTTGGAATGTGCTTTTTATCTGCGCCACAAGCTCGGCACCGGAATCGATCTAACCCTGGTATCCGAGCGCGATTACTTCCTATTCAAGCCAAACACCATCTATATACCGTTCGGTGAAGACCCCGAAGATTTCAAGCTCGGGCTGGCGCGCGCGGCCAAACGCAAGACTATCGAACTGATTATTTCCAGCGCTCGCGACATCGACCCGCAAAGCCGCCGGGTCCAACTGACCGATCGAGCGCTTGCCTACGATTACCTCGTCGTCGCTACTGGCGCCGACATGCGCCCGGCGGAAATTCCCGGGCTCAAGGAGAACGCGATTACGGTCTGGACCCCGGAAGAGATGCTACGGCTGCGCGCGGGCCTGCAGAAAGTGGTTGCGGCGGCGCGCGACGGCCGCCGCCAGCGAATCCTGTTTTTGGTCCCGCCGTTCAACCGCTGTTCGGGGCCGCTTTATGAGCTCTGTCTGATGACCGACACCTGGCTCACGCGCAACCAGGCCCGCGACGCGGTGGATCTTACCTGGACCACCTACGAGCAGGGTTACATCCAGGCCTTTGGCCCGCGGCTGAACTCCGTGGTCACGACGGAATTCGCCGAACGCAAGATTGCCGGATTCAAGCAAGCGGTGGTGACCGCGGTCGAGCCCGGCGTCGCGGTATACCAGGACGGCGAACGGCGTCCGTTCGACCTCCTGGTCGCGTTTCCGCCCTATATCGCGAAAGAGACCTACCGCCAGTTGCCGTTGGATGATCGCGGCTTTATCGCCGTCGAGCCCGATAGCCGGCGGGTGGTGGGCCACGATGCGATCTTTGCCGTCGGGGATGCGGCCGATTTCCCGATCAAGCAGGCCTTCCTGGCGCTGCTGCAGGGCGATGCGGCGGGCGAGCATCTCGCCGCCGAGATCGGCCATCGGCCACCCGCGCTTAACTACGAACCGATGAGCATGTGCGTGATGGAGGAGCTTAATCGCGCCACCTTCGCGCAGGTCCCGCTGCGCTTCACGGGCGACCCGCTGAGGCCGGTCGAGGTGAACCTCAAGGACGCCGAACATTACAAGGTCGGGGTCTCGCCGATGTGGCGGATGGGCAAGAAGCTGCTGGGAGTCTACGCGCCATGGCGCTTCGGCCACGGCGAGCCCTTTCACGCCGGGTTTGCCTGGGACGCGATGGATCTGGGCCTGAAGGTGATGTCCCGTTTCCTAGCGGAATAAATCAGCCCATTGGTGCAAAAGCCGAGGAGGAATGTGCGGGTCACTTTCCTCCTCGACCTATCCCTCATTCGAAGCAAGCCGCGGGGCCAAAAGCTTGGCCTCGTACTTAACGGCTGACAGCGGCGCGAGCCATCTGACGATGTGCGGCGGCAAGTGCTTTGTCTTGGCGCGCGGCCGCCTTGTAAGCCTTAATCAGCCCGCCGCAGTGCAGGCGGTTTGAAGTTTTGAAATATACGCTTTCAGAGATCTGGTGTAACTTGGCTTTATTTTCGTTTTCTGCTGCTTCTTTGTCGTAATATTCTGCGATCGCTTCGTGGTCCGACGGGGTTTTGGCGTTTTTGATCATCTGATTGAGGTTCGCGTCGGTGACCACACCAGGTTGTTGTGCAACTGCTCGCGTCAGAGGCAGCGCGGTAAACGCAAGTGCGCATAAGCCGATCGCAAGCAAGAGACTGAATTGCTTCATTTCCTTGCCATCCTCAATTTTCCACCGCCGTCCGGGCGTGGCATTGGGCGAGCTGAGCTAGTTTCGTGCCATTCAAGGCATTGTTTGAATCCAATCGGTGGCATTAGCCGGACCGGTGCCACGGCAAGCGCCACGCCGACGCCAGTACCAACCCCTATCTGACAGTTCGGGCAACGTCTGGGGCACGACCGCAAGGGGACTTATCCAGCTTATGGGCGGAAGCACCCCGCCCGCTTCCTGCCCGCCTCCGCCCAGCCCCGGCGACACGGGCTGTCCCATATCACCATCGGGTGGTTTTACGGGCCCGCTTCCGCCTGCGAGCTTCTTTAACGGCCTCGCGATCGACGGCTCGGGCGACGTATGGGTTGTGACCTCCGGCACTGGGCCCCCTATTTGCGGCAGCGTAACCGAGTTTGTGGGAGCGGCGGCGCCAGTGCTGACGCCGACGGTGGCCTGTTTGAAAACAGGCGCTGCGGTTTGCTTGCCCTAGCGGTTCGCCTGGGCGCGATGCGGCGCGGGCCACGCCTGGGAAGGCCGTGTCACCCTCGAGCCGGCCCTCCCCGATAGACCATATAGTAAATGAGCGGCACCACCAGCAGAGTGAATCCGGTGGAGGCGAAAATGCCGAAGATGAAAGACCAAGCCAAGCCGGAAAAGATTGGGTCCAGAGTAATGACCGCCGATCCCAGCACCGCCGCGCTGGCGGTCAGCAGGATGGGCCGCAGCCGCACCGCGCCGGCCTCCAGAACCGCCGCTTCCAGCACCAGGCCGCGACCGAGCCCAAGGTGAATAAAGTCGATGAGAATGATGGAGTTGCGGACCACGATGCCGGCCAGCGCGATCATCCCGATCATCGCGGTCGCGGTGAAAAAAGTCGGATCGGGATAGCCCGCGATCGGGTGGTTGGTGAGTAGATTGAGGAGGAAGAAACCGGGCATGATGCCAATCAGAGTCAGCGGAATCGCGGCCATGATAATCAGCGGCAGCGTCATCGACCCGGTCTGCCCCACCAGGAGCACGTAGATAAAGAACAAGGCGGCGGCGAATGCCAGGCCGAGGTCGCGAAACACCTGCACGGTGATATGCCATTCACCCTCGCCCGACCAATCGACGCTATAGCCCGGCGGCAGGAGCTTTTGGATGCGCGGCCGCAGCCACAGTACTTCGTTGGCGGGGCTGATCCCGGCGGTACCCGCCATCACCATCGCGACGCGGCGCAAATCCTTATGGTAAATCGGTTGTTCCTCGACCGTGCGGCGCACGCTGCCGAGCTCGCCCAGCGGGACCAAAGTCTTGCCGCCGCGGACTTTGACGGCCATCAGATCGGCTAGCGCCGATCGCTGCGGGCGCGCCATCCGCAGCTCGATAACCAAGGGGTCACGCTCGGTTTCCACGTGCAGGGTGGCGGCGGGCGCACCACCCAGCACCATCGCCAGAGTTCGGGCAACTTGGGAGGTACTGACGCCGTTAAGCGCGGCTTTCTGGCGGTCCAGCGAGTACTCCAGCCGCGGTTGCGCGGCAATCGAGAAGTCGTCCGGCGCGACCATCCCTACGGTGTGGGCAAAGATCTGCTTTACCTGGCGGCCGAAGCTGATCAATTGCCCGTATTCGGCCTCGGGCGGACCGTAGATTTCCGCCACCACCGAAGCCAATACCGGCGGCCCAGGCGGGCTCTCGACCAATTTCGCCAGCCGCACGTGATCGCGCCGCGCGATCGCGCCGATGCGCGGCAATAGCCATAACACAACTTGGTGCGAGGTGCGCAGGCGGCGCTCCTTGGGCGCCAGATTAATCCGGATATCGGCTTGCCAGGGAGCGCGGCGCTGATAGTAATGGCGCACCATGCCATTGAAGTCGAAGGGCGAGGCGGTTCCGGTATAGCCTTCGTAGTCGCTGACTTCGGCCACTCTCGCCAGCAGCGCCTCGAAATCACGCACCACCGCGTTCGTGGCCTCAAGCGGGGTGCCTTCGGGCATGTCGATGACCAAATCCAGCTCGTTTTTGTTGTCGAAGGGCAGCATCTTGACCGGAACCAGGCCGAAAATCACGAGCAGGATCGAACCCGCCAGCGCGGCTCCGATCGCGCCCAGGAACAGCCAGGCGCGGCGACGCCTCTCCAGTAACGGGCGCAGCAGGCGGCCGTACCAGCGGCGGATTGCTTCGCCCTCGCGCGGCGCCTCGGCGGGGCGAGGATGGTCGTACTCGTGTTTGAGCAGATGGTAGGTGGCCCAGGGCGTAATGGTGAAGGCCACCATCAGCGACATCAGCATCGCCATCGGCACGTTAAGCGGCATCGGCCGCATGTAGGGCCCCATCATGCCGCTTACGAAGAGCATCGGCAGGAAGGCGACGATGACGGTAAAGGTGGCCAGGATGGTGGGCGGGCGAACCTCGTCGATCGCGGTCAGGGTGGCCTCGCGCGGCGGCTCGTCACGCAGTTGGAAATGGCGATGGATATTTTCCACATCGACGATCGGGTCGTCGACCAGCAGTCCCAACGATAAGATCAGGGCGAAGAGCGTGACTCGATTGATGGTATAGCCGGCCACTTGGTTGCCCAGTAGAGTGATCGACAGCGTAATCGGCACCGCGAGGGCGACGATAAAGGCCTCCCGCACGCCCAGCGACAGCGCCAGCAGCAGCACGATGATGCCGATGGCAATAAACAATTCGCGCACTAGTTCATCGACCTTTTCGTTGGCCGTGGCGCCGTAATCGCGTGTCACCACCACTCCCACGTCGCTGGGAATTGCCTGCGTTTTGAGCGCCTTGATTTGCTCGAGCAGGCCCGCCGCCACGGAAACCGCGTTGGTTCCATGGCGCTTGGCAAAGGCCAGGGTAACCGCCGGATAGGGCCCCCGAGAGAAGGTCGCCAGGGTTGGCTCCAAGCCACTGGGCTGGTTGGGCAGCAGCGCGCGCGCCGGACCGAAACCGAGATTGACGAAGTCGGTAGCTTCGGCCGGACCATCCACGATCCGCGCCACGTCGCGCAGATAGACCGGCCGTCCGTCATGGACCGCCACGACCACGCTGCCGGCCTCGTCGGCGTTGCGCAGGAACGGCCCGCTGTCCATCACGAATTGGCGATTGTCGCGGGCGAAGCTGCCGGCGCGCAGCCTGGCGTCAGCGCCCTGGATCATCCGCGCCACCTCCAGCGCGCTGACGTCGTGGCCAGCCATCCGCGCGCTGTCCAGCATCACCCGCAGTTCGCGCGGCCGGCCCCCCACCACGAAAGCGGGACCGGTCTGAGGCACCTGCTGAAGCCGGTATAAAAGCTCATCCGCGATGCGCCGCAAACCGGCATCGCTTTCGCCCGCGCTGAACAGAGTCAGGGTCAGGATCGGGACATCGTCGATCCCAACCGGCTTGACGATCCAGCCGGTTACTCCCGGCGGTACCGCATCGCGGTTGGATTCGAGCTTATTGTAGATCTGGACCAGTGCCTTGATGCGATCGTAGCCGACGGCAAAGCGCACCGTGACCATCGCCATCCCAGGCTGCGAAACCGAATAGACGTGGCTGACGCCGTCCATCTCCCACAGCCGCTTTTCCAGGTTGTCGGTGACCAGGTTTTCGACTTCGGCCGCGCTGGCGCCGGGCATCTGCACCATGATGTCGGCCATCGGCACCGAAATCTGGGGATCCTCCTCGCGCGGGGTGGCGACCAGCGCCACCACTCCGGCCGCGATCGAGGCGAGCAGCAGCAGGACCGAGAGGTTGGAGGTCAGGAAGAGATCGACGATGCGGGCCGCGAAGCCCAGTTGATGGCCGCCGGCCTCCTCGCTCATTGCCTGAGCCCCAACGGATTGCGATGAATGAGCACGCGTTCGCCCGAATTGAGCCCGGCCAACACCTCGATTTGCGCGCCATACGGGCGGCCCAGGGCGATCTGGCGCATCTGGAGCGCGCCGCGGAAAAGCACTTGTACCGTCGCCACCTGGCCGACGTAGCGCACCGCGTCGCGCGGAATGGTCAAGATCTGTTGACTGCCCTGCGCCAAACCCGCGCGCGCAAACATTCCCGGTCGCAAACCGGAATGGGGCGGAAGCGGCGCGCGGACCAGGAAGGTCCGGCTGGCGGCGTTGGCTGCCGGCACGATTTCGTTGACCTGCGTGCGCATCGGCAGCGGAGCACCGCCCACGTCAACGAACACGACCAGCGGAGTGCCGACATAAACATTGGATGACAACTCTTCGGGCACGTCCAGTTCCACGCGCAGGGCACGCTCGTCATACAGGCGCACCAGTGGCTGTCCGGGCATCGCCAGATCGCCCGGTTCGACCATTCGTTCCAACACGATCGCATCGCGCGGCGCCAGCACAGTGGAATAGTCCAGCGCGGCGCGCGCCGCCCGCACCGCGGCCTGAGCCTGCGCCACGGCGCCTGCGGCGCTGCCGTACGCGGCCTCGGCGCCGTCGTACTCGCGCGTGGTTACCGAGCCGCGCTTGAGCAAGGCGGAAAAGCGGCGGCGATCGGCGCTGGCGCGAACCAGTTCGGCACGCGCGGCGGCCAGCGCGCCCTGTGCTCGCGCCACCTGAGCGGCGAGGTCAGCGCTGTCAAGCTTGACCAGGAGTTGGCCGTGCCGCACCCGCTGGCCGGCACTGGCGTAAACCGCGATGACGCGGGCGGATACCCTGCTGGCAGCGGTAATTGGTACTGTCGCCTGCACGCTTCCCACTACGGTCCGTTGGATAGGAACCGTGACGGCGCTGACCGGCGCGGTTTGCAAATCGATGGACGCCGGCGGCGGCGCTGCCGCCAGGCCCGGCGCGATCTTGGGCTCGCGCACCAGCCATAGCGCCAGCAGCCCCAATATGAGCAGAGCGCCGATCCACGGCCAGAGCGACCGCGGCGCTCGCAACGAGGATTTATCGCCGATACTCATCGTCAGCGTGCGGCCGCGGTGACCGGACGGCCCAGGGCCAACGCCAGCGCGGCCCGGTCCAAAAGCACGCCGACGCGAGCCTGGACCAGGTCCATGTCGGCCTGGCGGCGCGCGGTTTGCGCGTCGAGTACGGTTACGTTGGTCGCCAAACCCGCGCCATAACGATCGTCCAGGATTCGCAAGGCCGCGTCGGCATAGCGCCGGTTGCGACCGGCCACTTCCAGTTTTTGCTGCGCGGCGTTGAGGCTGCGATAGGCACTTTCGACCTCCAGCGCGATCGCGTGTGTCAGGTCCTGGGCCAGGACCTGCGCCCGCCGTAGCTCCGCCTGCGCCGCATCCACCTTGCTTTTGGTTGCCAGACCATCAAACAGATTCATCCGAGCGTAAGCGAAGACGGCAAAATTGTTTCCCGCCCGTACCAGCTTTTCGGAATCGTTTTCATAAGTGGTGGCAACGCTGATGCTGGGTAGATAGTCGGCTTGAGCGATTTTGACCGCTTGCTCGGCTGCGCCCACCTGGGCGGCGGCGATCTTGATTTCAGGCCGCCCCGCAGTAGCTTCCTGAACCAGATTTTCCAGGTGCTCGCTACCCGGGCTGGAAGAAAGGCCCGCCGCGCCCGCAAGCGGCATCGGCGCCAACTTTTCGTCCTCGTCGCCAAGTACATGGGCCAGGGTGGCCCGGCTGATAGCGACCTCGCTGGCGCTCTGCACCCGTTCTTCCTCCAGGCTCCCTGTCATCACGTTGGTGCGTAGTACGTCGGCTGCAACCGCCATCCCGTTACCATAGAGGTTTTGGGCTTGGCGCAGGTGCGAGCGCGCAGCATCCAGGGCCCGGTCCACGACCGCGACGCGCTCTTGCGCGATCAGCGCGCCGTAATAGGCGCGGATCACCGCGAACACGATCTCTTCGCGCGCCCGCGCCGCCCGCCAATCCTCGGCTTGGGCGCCGAATTTAGCGGCGCGAAAGCCGGCCAGGAGCCGTCCGCCCGCGTAGACCGGAAAGGAAAGCTGGATCTGACTTTGAAAATTAGAGAGCACCCCGGGATGGTTGAGCGAGGAGAGCGCGAAATCGCTTTGACTGAAGTCCTGTTGCAGCAACAGGTCGGAGAAGGCCAGTACCGGATTGTCGGTGGCGGAATAATTCTCCAGCGCATCCAGGCGGGGTAGCATCGCGCCGCGGCTTATTCCGACGCGATCCTGGGCCGCCGAGTCACTCAGCCGCGCCGCCTGCAGCGCGCGGTTGTTGCGCATCGCCAGCCCAATCGCCTCGGACAACGAGATACGGCGCGGGGGCGATGGGGCCGCCACCGCCGGTCCCATCGCAATCAGGCCCAGCAGCCCGGCGGCCACGACCGGCATTATCAGACCTCGCATACGGCACTCCTGGCGGAAAGGCGTTTGCGACCGATCTATCAAAACCGGAGCGCCGCCAAAACCGGGCCGCTGCAGCACTGGGTCAGGATGTCGAGCCGGCGGGATGGTGCGGCCGCACCCCTGTAGCCTCGCCGTTTGGGCGCTTCTCCAGCCGCCGCAGGATGGTTTCGGCCGGGCAAAAACCGGTCAGCGAGGATTGGAAAAGGTTGAGTCCGACAAACAGCGTCAGAAGCAGCCAGTAAGGGCTGTGGAAGTAGGCGAGGACGAGGCTGACCACAATCAGGCTGCCCGCCAGCATCCGAATCTGCCTTTCGAGCGTCATGGCTTCACTCCTCTGCACGTTTCGTCATTGACTAATAAAGCGCCATACGAATCTGCGTAATAAGACTCATCCAAGCGACAAACCGCCGAGCTGCTTCCAAAGGACACAGTCTCCGGATGAATCTGGCTGTATTGGTTCCAGATCGACCATGCCGTGGCTCGTCCTTTTTATCACATCGCATTAGGAAGCATTCGGTATGCCATCGGTCCTGCTTGTCGGGCCTGGCGCGCGATTTTTACTCTCCACGTTGGTTCTGCGCCCATTGCTTGGCCTTGGCGATAGCGATTCGGATCGCTTTGCCCTCTTCATATCCCTCGGCCAGCAGAGCATTGGCTATCTCGATCGCTTTGAGGCGCATCTCCAGGGGAAGATTGCGCGTCGAGCGAGGGTAATAGGACTCATCCCAGGGCATGGTCTATCGCCTCTGCACGCGCGGGGAGATTGGGATCACGCCGCGCAAATGCCGGTTCCAACAGGAGCTGGGCAGAAAACCCTTCATATGTTTCGCCTCGATTCGCGCGGTGGAGCAGGCGATCGGAGCGGTGGCGCCGCCCAACGCCCGGATTCTGCGCAACCTCAGCATCGGGGCCCGGTGCGCGCAGGACCCGGCGTAGGAACTAGGCCGCTCGCCGCCGAATTCGGTCGGCAAGTACTTTTTCAATCCAGCGTCGCCAAACCTTTAATCGAGTTGAAGGTTATGTTACGGTCACGTGCCGCAGCTTGGCGCTTGCCAGTGCAACATTGCGTGGAAGGGAGACTGTTCACATGAACCGCCGGATTTCTATAGCCACCACTTCGCTCTTTCTGGCCGCGCTGATGGCCGTGATGCCCGCGCCGAGCTGGGCGCAGTCCACCAGTACCCGCCTGCGCCGAATCGAGAGCCAGCTCGACAGTCTGGCCAACCAAAACGCCTCGTTGCGCAAACAGGTTTCGGATCAACAGGCTGAGATCGAGCAACTGCGCTCCGAACTGCATCAGACCACCGCCCAAGTTGCACCGGTGACCGCGCAGATTCCGGCGATTCGGCAGGATCTGGCTCAACAAAAGGTGCTCTCGCAGCAGGTCCAGGACCTCGGCATGATGGCCAAGCGGCTGAATTTCGGGGTAGGCTTTCGCACCGGCTGGGCGGAGAATCCCTACGATATGCCGGGCGGCTTTTTCTACGGCGCCTACATCAACCATCTGCTGGTTAGCGAAGAGGATGGCCTGCCATACGGCAACTTGACCGGTGAGTTGATGGCTGGGATTACCACCGGTAGTTCGGTCCATACCAGCGCCAATCTGGCCAGCACGCTGGGCGCCATCAAAGGGCCTGCGCCCACGTTCATGACCAACTTCGAACTGGAACCGACGCTGCAATATCACCTCGACATGCACGCGGTGGGGCTGGAACGGCTGCGCGGTTTGGAGCCCTATATCCTGGGCGGCCCGGGAATCTGGATGCCGATGATGAGCACGCCGGTGACGGTGCAGGGCAATATTCCAGGCTCGGGTTTCCGTCACGACGACTATACCGTCGACGCTGGCGCGGTATGGGGATTGGGCACTGAAATCCGCGTGGGCGAGTTGATCACCATCCCCACGATCCAGGGAATTCTCGACCGGCTCACGCTGGGGGCCGAATGGCGTTACAACTGGCTGGCCAACGGCCAGCAATTCCAGCAATACACCGGGCAGCTCGGCTTCGGGCTCTGACTTGGCTTCGCCGACGACACGCTCGGCATAAGCGATCAGCGCCACCTGCTCGCCTGTTACGACTCAGCCGGCCAACCGCGCCCGCGCTCTCATCCCGATCGGGAGCGCGGGCGTAAAAATGTTGATTATGCGTCCGCGCCGGCAACTGCGGTGGCGGCGCGCGGGCCAGGCTTACTTGGCTGGCCAAGCGCTACGCAGTTGCGACGCGCTCCTGATTTGGGAGCGGGGGTGGAGAAATGTTTATGACCCGGACATTTTCAAATGTTCCCGACAGCTGTGCCATGCGTGCTTGTCGGGCCTGGCGGGGGATTTTTACTCTCCACGTTGGTTCTGCGCCCATTGCTTGGCCTTGGCGATAGCGATTCGGATCGCTTTGCCCTCTTCATATCCCTCGGCCAGCAGGGCATTGGCTATCTCGATCGCTTTGAGGCGCATCTCCAGGGGAAGATTGCGCATCGAGCGAGGGTAATAGGACTCATCCCAGGGCATGGTCTATCGCCTCTGTACCCGCGGGGAGATTGGGATCACGCCTAGCAAATACCCTTCTTGGAGGCGCTGGACAGAGAAAACTTTTTATATGGTCGTTTAGTGCCTCCTCATGCTATACGCATTCTTGCTGGGCGCAAGGAGGGTATTTTCATGGAGCAAAGCTGGCTGCAACGCGAACTCCAACATCGGGGCGTCTCGCGACGCGATTTCATGAAGTTCTGCAGCGCGATGGCGGCTATTCTGGCGCTGCCCAAGGCCTCGGCAACGGCGCTGGCAGCGGCGCTGGAAAGCGCGGCGCGGCCGGTGATGGTGTGGTTGGAATTTCAAGACTGCGCCGGTAATACCGAATCCTTTCTGCGCGCCAGCCATCCCACGGTGGCCGAGCTGGTTCTGGATTCGATCTCGCTCAACTACCATGAGACGCTGATGGCGGCAGCGGGTTTTCAGGCCGAAGGGGCGTTGGCGCAGACGGTAAAGGATTACGCCGGCAAGTACATCGTGCTGGTCGAAGGTTCGATTCCCACCGGCGCAGGCGGCGCCTACTGCACGATCGGCGGCAAGTCCGCGCTTCAGATTGCACGCGAGGTCTGCGGCAATGCCGCCGCCACGATCGCGGTGGGTACCTGCGCGGCCTTCGGCGGGATTCCCGCGGCGCGGCCCAATCCCACCGGCGCGCTATCGGTGGGCGACGCCGTCCCCGGCCTCAAGAACCTGATCAACATGTCGGCCTGCCCAATGAACGCCGAGAACATCACGGCGCTTATCGTTTACTACATGACCACCAAGCACTGGCCGCCGCTGGATCGTTTTCGCCGGCCGTTGTTCGCCTACGGCACCCTGATCCACGACAACTGCGAGCGGCGCGCCCATTTCGACGCTGGCCAATACGTGGAATCGTGGGGCGATGAAGCCCATCGCCACGGCTACTGCCTATACAAGATGGGATGCAAGGGGCCGGCGACCTCGCAGAATTGCCCCGAGGTGCGCTGGAACGAGGGCACCAATTGGCCGATCGGATGCGGTCATCCTTGTATTGGCTGCGCCGAGCCCAATTTCTGGGACACGATGACCCCGTTCTACCAACGGCTGCCCAATGTTCCCGGGTTTAACGTCGGGGCCTCGGTGGACGGCATCGGACTGACCGCGGCGGCGGTGGTAGCGGGAGCCTCGGCGGCGCATGGAGTGGCGGAAATCGTCCGCCATCGCAAGCCCGAGGAGCCGGAGTCGGGCAATTCGGGAGCGAAGTCGTGAGCCATATCGTCGTCGATCCGATCACCCGCATCGAAGGCCATCTGCGGATCGAAGCCGAGGTCGAAAACGGCGCGGTAAGCGATGCGTGGTCGTCCTCGACCATGTTTCGCGGCATCGAAATCATCCTCAAGGGGCGCGATCCCCGCGATGCCTGGGCCTTTACCCAGCGCATCTGCGGAGTGTGCACCACGGTTCACGCGATCGCCTCGATTCGCGCGGTGGAGCAGGCGATTGGAGCGGTGGCGCCGCCCAACGCCCGGATTTTGCGCAACCTCATCATCGGCGCCCAGTGCGTACAGGACCATGTGATTCACTTCTATCACCTGCACGCCCTGGACTGGGTCGATATCACCTCGGCGCTCAAGGCCGACCCGGCCAAAACCGCGACCCTGGCGCAATCGCTCTCGGACTGGCCGCTGTCCAGTGCCAAATACTTCGCCGGCGTGCGCGAACGGCTGACCAGCTTCGTTCAACGCGGCCAACTAGGCCCCTTCGCCAACGCCTATTGGGGTCATCCCGCCTACCGCCTGCCGCCCGAGGCCAACCTGATGGCGGTGGCGCACTACCTAGAAGCTCTGGAGTGGCAGCGGCGCTTCATCAAGATTCACGCCATCCTAGGTGGCAAGAATCCGCATCTGCAAAGCTTCCTGGTCGGTGGCATGGCGACCCCGGTGGATATCGATTCGCAGAATGCGCTCAATGCCGACACAATTGCCGCGCTGGACAAGCTCGTCGCCGACGGCCGCGACTTCGTGAGCCGCGTTTATCTGCCCGACGTGCTGGCGATCGCCTCTTTCTACAAGGACTGGGCCGCGCTGGGCAGCGGCGTGGGAGACTATCTGGCCTACGGCGAATATCCGGCCGGCGAAGATCCGACGGCGGAGCTGTTTTTGCCGCGTGGAATCGTTCGCGAGGGCAACCTGGCGCGGGTGGAAGCGCTGAATCCCGACAAGATCACCGAGCAGGTGGCCCATTCGTGGTACGATTATCCTGGTGGCGACCGTCAGGCGCTCCATCCTTTCAAGGGCGAGACCAATCCCAACTACAGCGGCCCACAGCCGCCTTACGAGCGTCTCGATCTTTCGGCCAAGTACAGTTGGCTTAAGTCGCCCCGCTACGAAGGCCGGCCGATGGAGGTCGGGCCCTTGGCCCGGATGCTGGTGGCGTACGCCTCGGGCCGGCCGGCGCGCGCCAAGGCTCTGGTCGATCAGGCCCTGTCCAGCCTGGGCGTGGGACCGCAGGCGCTGTACTCGACGCTGGGGCGGGTAGCCGCGCGCGCGATCGAAGCCGAAGTCGTGGTGGAAAAGATGGGCGATTGGGTGGCCGAGTTGGGCGAGCAGATGGCGCGGCGGGACTACCGCATCCAGGACACCTCGAAATGGGAGCCGGCAAGCTGGCCGGCCGACTGCTACGGCGCGGGTTTCCACGAGGCCCCGCGCGGTGCGCTCGGCCATTGGGTCCATATCCGCAACGGCGCGATCGTCAACTATCAATGCGTCGTGCCCAGCACCTGGAACGCCGGTCCACGCGATAGCGCCGGCCAGCGCGGGCCTTACGAGGCGGCCTTGGTGGGCACGCCGATCGCCAAGCCCGAGCAGCCGCTGGAGATCCTGCGCACCGTGCATTCCTTCGACCCCTGCATGGCCTGCGGGGTGCACGTCGTCGATTCGCGCAAGCGCGAGATCGCGCGGGTGCGTGTGGTATGAGCGCGGCTCCGAGAATCGCCAGTGGTCAGCCACGGCGCCCGATCTACGTCTGGGAGCTGCCGGTCCGGGTCACTCACTGGCTGATCTTTTTCTCGATCCTGGTTCTCGCGCCCACCGGCTATTACCTCGGCCATCCCTTTATCGAAGTTAGCGGACGGGCGCGCGACCACTTCGTGATGGGCACGGTGCGGGTGGTCCATCTCTATGCCGCGATCGTCTTCACGCTGGCGGTCTTTTTGCGAATTTACTGGATGTTCGCCGGCAATCGCTACGCCCGCCTGGGCCAATTCGTGCCGGTGAGCTCTGAGCGGCGGCGCAGCCTGCGTGAGGCCGTTCGCTTTTACGCCCTGCTTCGCCGCGATCCGTTGCCCTATCCGGGCCACAGCGCGCTGGCCGGGGCGGCCTACGGGCTGGTGTTCCTGGTTTATCTGCTGATGATCGCGACCGGTCTTACGTTGTACACGGTCTATGCGCCGGTCGATTCGCCCTTTCAATTCTTCGGCTGTTTGATTCCGGTGTTTGGCGGATTGCAGATCGCGCGCCTGCTTCATCACATCGGGATGTGGCTGCTGCTGATATTCGTGATTCACCACGTTTATTCGGTGATTCTGTTTTCTATCAGCGAGCGCAGCGCGATCTTCGATTCGATGGTCTCCGGCTACAAATCGGCCGAGGACTCCCAGCACGCGGGCGAGGATCAATAGCATGGCCGAGCGCAGCATCGAACTGCTGATTCTGGGGCTCGGCAATGTCCTGCTCGGCGACGACGGCCTGGGCGCGGCCGCGGTGGCGCGACTTGAGCGCGGCTACCATTTTCCCCCCGGAGTGCGCGCGGCCGATGGCGGCACGCTGGGCTTGGCCCTGCTCGGACTTATCGGCGAGACCCGCCATCTGATTCTGCTCGACGCGGTGCGCGGCGCCGGCCCGCCAGGCAGCCTGATGCGGCTTGCCGGCGAGGATGTGGCGCCCGCGGTGCGCGATCGCCTGTCGCCGCATCAAGTGGGAGTGGCGGATCTGCTCGATGCGGCCCGGCTGACCGATTGCTATCCCGCCAGCGTAACGCTCCTGGGATTGATTCCCGAGAGCATGGAATTGACCCTGACCCGTTCGGCCGCCGTCGAGGCCGGATTGCAGAAACTGGTGGATGCTACCGTGCGCGAAGCGCAATCGCTGGGTTATGTACTCAGACCACAAAGCGAGGCTGCGGAGGGCGGCAGTGCTGATAGTGTCGCTCGTGCTTTGGGGTTGTAGCCAACCCGTACCGCCGCCGGCGGATTTAAGCTCGCCGATCGTGCGTGAGGAAGGGCGCCGATTGTTCATGCAAGACTGTGCTCTGTGTCACGGGCGCAGTGCGGACGGTCACGGACCGCGCCGGGTCGGCATGGATCCGCCGCCGGCCGATCTGCGAGTGCCGCCCTGGAGCGAGCGCGCCGACGCTTTTGAGGTCTTTCGCACGATTCGCGACGGCGTCCCCGGCACGGCGATGCCGTCGTGGCGAATCCTCGGCGATCGGCAGATCTGGGAACTCGTCGCCTACGTCGAATCCCTGAGCAATTCGTCAGCCAGCCCGCCGATACAATGACAGCCAGCACCGCCCAGGTCTTTCCGGCCGCCGAAGTCCGAACGGGCGCTCTGCAGGGACGGCAGATCTCGATTAGCGGCATCGCCCAGGGCGTGGGCTTTCGTCCTTTCGTGTATCGGTTGGCTTGCGCCGAACTGCTCAGCGGGCGGGTTTATAACGACGCCGCCGGAGTCGCGATTGAAGCCTTCGGCAGTGCGGCGGCCCTGGAACGCTTCATACGGCGTCTTGTCACCGAAGCTCCGGCGTTAGCTCGCATCGAGGGTATCGCGGTCTCGCCGATCGCGTTTCAGCATCGGGCCGGCTTCGCGATCACGTCGAGTCCGCGCGGCATGCGGCAACGGCTTTCAATTCCAGCCGACTTGGCGACTTGCCCTGCCTGCGTGGCCGAGATCTTCAATCCCCACGATCGGCGTTTTGGCTATCCGTTCACCAACTGCACCAATTGCGGCCCGCGCTTCACGATCGTCCGCGAACTCCCGTACGACCGTGCCGGCACCACTATGGCCGCCTTCGCGATGTGCGTTGAATGCCGGCACGAATACGAAGATAGCGCGGACCGCCGCTTTCACGCCCAAGCCAACGCCTGCCGGGCATGCGGTCCACGCCTGTGGCTGACCGATGCACAAGGCACAACAATCGAAGACGGCGATCCGATCGCGCGGGCGGCAGCGGCGCTGCGCGCTGGCGAGATCGTCGCGGTCAAGGGGTTGGGTGGCTTTCACCTCGCCTGCGACGCGACCTCGAGGTTGGCGGTGGCAATGCTGCGCCGGCGCAAGCGGCGCGATGAAAAGCCCTTCGCGGTGATGGTTGCCGATTTGGACGAGGCCGAGCCGTTGGCCGTGCTGTCGCAGGCCGAACGTGACCTGCTGCGCTCGGCGCAGCGTCCCATTGTCCTCGTGCATGGCGCCAGCCGCGGCCCCCTGGCTCCGGAGGTGGCGCCTGGAAGCCCGATGGTCGGCTTGATGCTCGCTTACACTCCGTTGCATCACTTGTTGCTCAGAGCGGCGGGTCGGCCGCTGGTGATGACTTCGGGGAACTTGTCCGACGAGCCGATCGTTTGGCGAAATGAAGACGCGCTCGCACGGCTGGCCCCTGTTGCCGATCTTCTCCTGCTCCATGACCGCGACATCGCAGCTCCTTGCGAGGATTCGGTGGCGCGCATAATCGACGATGCGCCCATCGTGATGCGCCGCTCTCGTGGCTATGTGCCGCGCCCTGTAACGGTGGCCCGTAGTTTCAAGGAGCCGGTGCTGGCGGTCGGCGGCCAGCTCAAGAACGCCTTCTGCCTCGGGCTTGAAGACGCCGTCTGGTTCGGCCCCCATCTGGGCGATCTCGACTCCTTGGAGAGTTGCGAGGCCTTCCAGGAAGCCATCGCGCGCATGGAGCGGATGCTTGGGGTACGGCCGCAAGTAGTGGCCCACGACCTTCATCCCGATTACCAATCCACGCGCTACGCTCTGGCGCGCCCGGCGACGCGAACAATCGCCGTGCAGCATCACCATGCGCATGTTATAAGCGCGATGGCGGAACATCGGCTGGAGGGGCCAGTGCTCGGCGTCGCCTTCGATGGTTCCGGCTTGGGCACCGACGGCGCGATTTGGGGTGGGGAGCTGCTGCTCGCCGACCCGCGCGGCTTCGAGCGCATCGCCACGCTGCGCCCGATCGCGCTCGCCGGCGGCGACCGCGCCATCCGCGAAGTTTGGCGCCTGGCCTTGGCGCTGCTGGACGACGCTTTAGGCGTGAGTTTCGATCTCGGGCAACTCGCGCTTTTCCGGGACTTGGGCGGCAAGGAGATCGCCGTGGTGCGCCGCATGATGGCGAACCGCCTCAACACCGTCCCGGCTCACGGCGCCGGGCGCTATTTCGATGCTCTCGGCGCGGTGTTGTCTGGCCGGCCGCGCGCCGCCTTCGAGGGACAAGTCGCGTTGATGCTCGACAACCTGGCTGCCACTAACGAAGCGGGCTCCTACGATTTCCAACTCGACCGTGGCTCGGCGCCCTGGCAGCTCGACCTGCGGCCGATGGTGCGGCAAATCGTAGCGGAGCTGCTGGCGGGCGGCCGACCGGCCCAGATTGCGGCGCGTTTCCATAACACGCTGGTGGCCGGAACAGCGGCGATGGTGCGAGCGGCCTTGGCTAGCTTCGGCCGGCTCCCGGTAGTGCTCAGTGGCGGATGCTTTCAGAACGCGCGGCTGGCCGAAGGCATTATTGCTAAGCTTGGCGGGCTTAACGTGTATCTGAGCCGCGAGGTGCCGCCGGGTGACGGGGGACTGGCGCTGGGCCAGGCAATTATCGCCGGAGCTTTGACGGCGGAAAACCAATTCGTGAGGTAACGCGGATGTGTCTGGGAGTTCCGGGCAAAGTCATCGAGGTCGATGGGATGGTAGCGACGGTGGATTTTTTTGGCGTGCGCCGGCCGGTGATGCTTGACATCGTCGATGAGCCTGTGGGGCCAGGCGATTATGTGCTCAACCACGTCGGTTACGCGATTCGAAAGATTCCGCAAGCCGAAGTTCAAGCCACGCTGGCGCTGTACGAGGAATTGCTGCGTGGCGCCGCGGCCGAGGATTTGATGGCAGCCGAAATCGAGGCGGAAATCGCCGCCGGCGAGGACGAAAAGGATGGCTGAGGGCGCGGGCCGCGAGCTGGAGTTCCGGGATCCCGGACGCGGGCGGGCGTTGGGCGCGCTGCTCGACAAGCTGTGCGCTGAAATCGGTCGCTCGCCGATCTCGGTGATGCACGTCTGCGGTAGCCATGAGCAGGCGATCGCTCGCTTCGGCTTGCGCAGCCGCTTCCCCCGCGCCTTGGACGTGATCATGGGCCCAGGATGTCCCGTCTGCGTGACCGACATGCCCGAGGTCGATGAAGCCGTGGCACTGGCTCGCGCCGGGATTAAACTCCTCACCTACGGCGATATGCTGCGAGTACCGGGAAGCTCGGGCTCACTGGCTGACGCCCGCGCCGCCGGGGCCCGGGTCGAAGTGGTTTACAGCGTGGCCCAGGCGGTCCACAGCGCCCGCCGCAGCCGCGAGGAAGTTGTCTTTTTCGCCAGTGGCTTCGAAACCACGGCGGTAGCGACCGCGGCGGCGCTGCTTTCCAATCCGCCCGCCAATTTCTCCGTGCTCTCGGCCCACAAGTACATTCCGCCAGTGATGGAGATCGTCGCCGAAATGCCGCAAACCCGTATCGAGGGCTTCCTGGCTGCCGGTCACGCCGCGGCGATTACCGGCTGGGGCGTGTTCGAGCCCTTTGTCCAGCGCCATCGCTTGCCGGTCGTCGTGGCTGGTTTCGAGCCGCTCGATATCCTTGCCGGTCTGGCTCGACTCTTGGAATTGATTCGCGATCGCCGCGCGGCGGTGGCCAATGCGTTTCCACGCTGCGTGACCCGGGAGGGTAACCGCCAGGCACAGCAAGCGTTGTGGCGGGTCTTCCGCTTGATCGGCGGGCGCTGGCGAGGCATCGCTCACGTGCCCAATGGCAACCTGAGACTGCGCGACGAATTCGCCAGCTTCGACGCCCGTCGCCGATTCAAGATAGATGCGGGCGCGCTGTGGGCTTCCGCCTCCTCGGGTCTGGCCGCGCAATGTATCTGCGGCGATATCATGGCCGGGATCGCCCGACCCACCGATTGCCGGCTGTTTGGCCGCCAATGCCTGCCCGACAATCCGGTTGGCGCCTGCATGGTCAGCACGGAGGGTAGTTGCCGGATTTGGATGGAATACGGCGGCCGGCCTCAACTGGAAGATCCGCGATGAGAAACGAGAGCGCCAAGGTCGAGCTCAAGCACGGCGCGGGCGGCCGCGCGATGCGCGCCCTTGTCAAGGAGCTGTTCGTCGATCGCCTGGCCGGCGCCAATGATGGTGAGATTGGGCTGGCCGCGATGGACGACGGCGCGGCGATTCCCCTGGGCGATCGCTGGCTGGTAATTACCACTGACTCTCACGTAATCAGCCCGCTGTTTTTCCCCGGCGGCGATATCGGCCGCCTGGCGGTTTCCGGTACCGTCAACGATCTGGCGATGATGGGCGCGACCCACGTACTTGCCCTGACCTTTGCCATGATTGTGGAGGAGGGTTTTCCTCGCGCCGAGCTGGAACGGGTGCGCGATTCCATCGCAGCGGCCTGCGAGGAAGCCCGAGCGCGCATCCTGACCGGCGATACCAAGGTGATGGGACGAGGCGAAATCGACGGCCTGGTCCTCAACACTACCGGGGTGGCGCTTACCTCGCGCGTGGTGTCGGATGCCGGGCTTGAGCCGGGTGACAAAATTATTCTGAGCGGAACCGCAGGCGACCATGGAATGGCGATCGTGGCCTGTCGCCACGAACTTCAACTCGAAGGCGAACTGCGGTCTGATGTCGCGCCGCTCAACGCGATGATCGCGCAAGCGCTGCAAGCCGGTGGCCCGCAGGTCGTGGCGATGAAGGACCCTACGCGAGGAGGGGTGGTCAGCGCGTTGTGCGAGATGGCGCAGAAGTCCAAGGTCGGCATCGTGCTTGACGGCCCCAGCGTGCCTGTTCGTGACAGCGTGCGGGCCGCCGCCGAGCTTCTGGGGATCGATCCGCTGATGATCGCCAACGAAGGCAAGGCGCTGCTGGGCGTGCGACCAGATGCGGCGGAACGCGTGCTGGCGGCCCTGCGCGCCCATCCATTAGGCGCAGGCGCGGCGATCGTGGCAAACTGCGTGGAGTCACGACCGGGACAGGTAATCCTGGAAACCGGTTTTGGTCGCCGCCTGCTGGCCGAGCCCGAAGGCGAGCCGCTGCCGCGTATCTGTTGAGCGATGGAGACCCGGACCGCACATATCCGTTGCGAAACCCGGGAGGGCGTCGCCACAATCACGATCGATCGCGCCGAGCGTTTCAACTCCCTGGATCTCGCAACCGCCCGCGACCTGCGCGCGGCAGGGCTGCGGGTGGCCCGGGATGAGTCGGTGCGGGTTGTGATGCTGGCCGGGGTACGCGGCGTGTTCTGCAGCGGGGCGGATCTGAAATACGTGGCGGCGGGCGGCGAGCGCGCGGAATTGGACTACTTAAGGCCGCAAACGGAGGACCTGACTCGGGGCCCGGGCGACGTGCTGCAGCAAATCGTGGAATACATCCACAGTACGATTTCCGAAATTCGTCGTGCGGCCAAGCCCTTTATCGCCGCCGTCGATGGCGTGGCCGCTGCCGGCGGTTTCGGCCTCGCGATGGCGTGCGATCTGGTGGTCGCGTCGGAGCGGGCCGGTTTCGAATGGGCTTACGGGCGCACCGGGTTGACCGGTGCCGAGAGCTCCAGCTTTCTGCTCCCCCGGCTGCTCGGCCTGCGACGCGCGCTGGAGTTGATTTTCCTGAGCCCCCGGCTCGATGCACGCGAGGCGCTGGCCGCCGGGCTAATCAATTTCGTTTATCCGGTCGCCGACTTCGACGCCCAGGCGCGAGCGCTGGCCCAGCGGCTGGCCCAGGGGCCAACACGCGCCTGGGGCGAGGCCAAACTGCTCGTCAACAGCGCCTGCGGCATGGACCAACTCGATCAGCATCTGGATCGCGAGGTCGATAGCCTGCGACGGGTCGCCAATGGCCCCGACTTTGCGGCCGGCTTGAACGCTTTCCTGTCCAAGCAGCCGCCGCGTTTTCGAGGCGAGTAGGGGAACGCCGATGCACGAATATTCGATCGTCGGTGCGCTGGTGGAGCAGGTCGAGGAGCAGATGCGGGCACGCGGGGCGGTGGCAGTGCACGCGGTGAGCGTGCGCATCGGTGAGCTTTCCGGCGTGGATTGCGAGCTTTTGGCCGGCGCCTACGAAATTTTCCGTCCGGCTACGGTGTGCGCCAGCGCTCCGCTCACGATCGAGCAGGTTCCAGCGCGGTACGAATGCCGTCAATGCGGCCACCCGATTGCGCTCGGTGCCCTCTTGCGTTGCCCCCAATGCGGCGGCGCGGCCGAGCTTACCCAGGGCGACGAGATCCTATTGACGAGGATCGAAATGGAGGTGAACTGATGTGCGATTCCTGCGGCTGCGGCGATCCGCGCGTGGTGTCGGTTGATTTGCACCAGCGCATCCTGCAAGCCAACGATAGCGCTGCGCGTCACAATCGCGAGCATTTTGCCAGCCAGGGCCTGGTCGCAATCAACCTTATGGGGTCGCCTGGCTCGGGCAAGACCGCGTTGTTGGAAGCGACCGCCAGAGCCGGCGCGTCCGGCTTGAAGCTGGCCGCACTCAGCGGCGATCTGGCGACCGACCATGACGGCGAACGGCTGCGCGCCGCCGGCATTCCCGCCGCTACCATCACCACCGGTTCGGCATGCCATCTCGATGCCACCATGGTCCATCGCGCCTTGCACCAACTCGATTGCCGAGACCGCGACCTGCTGTTTATCGAAAACGTGGGTAACCTGGTCTGCCCCGCGGTTTACGATTTGGGCCAACAGGCCAACGTGGTCGCACTGTCGGTGACCGAGGGCGAGGACAAGCCGCTGAAGTATCCGGTCATGTTTCGGACCGCCAACCTGGTGGTGCTGACCAAGGCCGACTTGCTCCCCTATCTGGAAGTCAAAATGTCGGCGATGGAGGAGGCGTTGGCCAAAGTCATGCCCCGGCCCGCGATAATCAAACTTTCGGCCCGCACTGGCGATGGTCTAACGCAATGGCTTGGCTGGCTCGATGAGTTGGTGGTGCGACAGCATCGCGCGTTCGCGCTCCCAGCCAACGCTACCCCAGGCGAATAAGCCGCCCGAAGGCCGGCGTGTCCGGACCGGAAAGTGGCCGCCGTCTTGCGAGAGGGCGACCCGTTGCCAATGCGGTCGGAGAAAAAGTGGTACCGTGTGGTCGAGATGATAAATAACCGCGCTGGCGCGCCGCCGTCCAACGACTTGTCAGGTGCCTAGCGCACGTCGAGAACATGACAATGTTGGCAAAACGGTATCGATATTTGCCGCCCGTCGAAGCGTCAACGATCTTCGAGATGCCGGCCGATTGAAACGAACCGGGGATTATTTCGCGATATGCGCCGACGCTCCCGGATGGCCGGTGATTTCGACTCGCAGCGGACCCGTGGCGTTCGGGATTGCCACGTAGCCAAGCTTGTAGCGGCAGTCGAGCGCCGCCGCGAGCGCATCCACGGCCGATGTCGCGCCGGAGCTGTCGGAGGCTAGCAGGAAGGTTTGCGCCCCGGTCGCTGCGGCCAGCGCCACGAGTGGGGTCTCATCCAGCTCTTGACCGATTTGCCCCGCGAGCAACATGTGATTCCCGTTGTAACCGCGCAGTTGCGAAGCTTTGAGACCGGCAACGACGGAAAAGATTTGAGCCCCCGACTGTTTCGCGCTGGCTTTGGCATCTTCGAGGGAAGAAGTGCTGGCAGTGTCTACTCCATCGCTGATGACGACCAAGGCCGTACGCGGATAACAGCCCTTTCCCAAATGCCTCACGCCCGCAATCACGCCGTCGTAAAGCGCAGTTTGTCCATACGGGTGGAATATCTCCATTTCGGCAATAACCGTTTGCCGGTCGGTCGTACAATCGTGAAGCAGGACCATCCGGCGCGTAAAGGTCGCCAGAAAGACTTGATCCTGGGGATTAAGTTTCTCCAACAACTTGGCGATCAACGGTTCTGTATATCGCAGCTTCAGGTCCATGCTTCCCGACGTATCCACCAGAATTCCCAGCGATAGCGGCTCTTTGCGGGCCGTCAGGACCGCCACCCGCGTCTTGCCTTGGTAAAGCGCGAAGTCAGGCCGAGGGATCGCACCGACAGGAGTCTTGCCGTTGACGACCACGCCGATCTCCCGATAACCGGGCGTAGCCAAAAATGCTTCGGGAGTCACCGGCGCACCGCACTGGGTCTTTTGCACCGGGCTTGGAGCCGATGTTCCAGTTAGCTGCGACGAGGAGGTAGCGCAACCGCTGCTGAGCAAGATTGCCGACGCCAGTATGGCGATTGCATTTTTCACTTCCCCCGCTTTTCCCACCGAAAGCCCCGCTGAAACGGTCCGGCCGCCGCGATTTGCGGCCGAAAGGCGAATATGGCCATAAACCAGCGCCTCCTGGCAAGTTCGACAAATCTTCGCGCGAGTCTACATGCGTCGTGCTGGCGCTATGCTCCATTTGCATCTGGCCGCGATCTGACCGAAGCTGAGGGAACAGGCAGGAGCGGGCTCGGCCACTGCTACGGAGGGAGGTGTTTGCGATGCTGACGCGCGAGGAAAACGACTTGCTCTGTCGGGTCGGACCCGGCACCGTTATGGGCGAGTTTTTGCGCGAGTACTGGGTCCCGGCGTTGCGGGCGGGATCGATCGAGCCCGACGGCGCTCCCCGGCGGGTGCGTTTGATGGGCGAGAATTTCGTCGCCTTCCGCGCAACCGACGGGCGAGTCGGCCTGTTCGACGAGGGCTGCCCCCATCGCTGTACCTCGCTGGCCTTGGCGCGCAACGAGGACAACGCCCTGACCTGCATCTTTCACGGCTGGAAAATCGACGTCTCGGGCAAAGTGGTTGAAGTTCCTTCCGAACCGCCCGAGCGGCGGGCGGAATTCGCCGCCAAGGTGCGCGTGCGCCATTACCCGGTGCGGGAAGCTGGCGGCATTATCTGGACCTACCTGGGCAAGCGCCAACAGCCGCCGCCGTTCTATAATTTCGAGTTCAACCTGCTCCCCGCCGACCACGTGATGGCGTGGCGGGCGCTTTTGCATTGCAACTGGTTCCAGGGAATGGAAGCGGTGCTCGACTCGGCCCACGTCGGTTTCCTGCATCGGGCCTGGCTCAAGGCGCAAGCAGAGGGGGGCGGACGCTCAACCCTCAACAGTCCCACCTATGAATTGATCGCGCGCCCCTACGGTTTTCGCGAGGGTGCCCTGCGCGATCTGGGCGACGGCAGCTATTATGCGCGCATTCGCGAGGTAGTCCTGCCCTTCTATTCGTTCATTCCCAACGACCGTCCAATGCCCTGCCTGATGATCTGCGCCATCCCCGTGGACGACGAATGGAACGCGCAGTGGTACGTGTGGTACGAACCCGACCGGCCGATGGATCGCACCGAGCAGATGAAATGGATGGGCGGGGTCGCGCAGGATCGCGATAACTTCTGCTCCGACATGGGCGGCTTCGACAATCTGTGGCATCAGGATCGCGCAGCGATGGGCGAGGGGCACTGGACCGGCCTGACCCAATGCTTCCAGTACGAGGATTTCGTGGTCGAGGAATCGATGGGCCCAATGGTCGACCGCCGCCGCGAATATCTGGGATTGAGCGACGCTATTATTCTGCGGGTGCGGCGCCAGATGCTCAAAGCTGCGCGGGAATTCCGCGATCACGGCCGGCTGGCCTTCGGCAACGGCGAGGATATCGATTATTCAGCCGTGCGCGCCCTGGCCGTGCGCGAGCAAGCCGCGGTCGACTGGCGGACCATCGACTCCTTTGCCCCGCACTACTGGGAGGGATGGCGCCAGCGGGGCCGTCCCCAAGCATAAGCCAGTTGAATCGCCGACACCTCTGGGCGACAATCCAGCTATCATCCATTTCCAGGCGGCAAGCCTCAGGAGCACAACCGTGCTGACTCGCGAACAGAACGAACTGCTATGCCAAGTGAGCGGCGGCGCGCCGATGGGCGAGTTGCTGCGGGAGTTCTGGATGCCGGCGGTGCGCTCGCAGGCGCTGGTCGCCGACGGTGCGCCGGTGCGGGTTCGCCTGATGGGCGAGAACTTCGTCGCTTTCCGCGCAACCGACGGTCGGGTCGGCTTCTTCGACGAGGGCTGCCCCCATCGCTGCACTTCCCTGGCCTTGGCGCGCAACGAGGACAACGCCCTGACCTGCATCTTTCACGGCTGGAAAATCGACGTCTCGGGCAAAGTGGTTGAAGTTCCTTCCGAACCGCCCGAGCGGCGCAGCGAATTCGCCGCCAAGGTGCGCGTGCGCCATTACCCAGTGCATGAAGCCGGAGGTGCATTGTGGGTATACCTGGGCCGGCGACAGGCGCCGCAGTTCTACAATTTCGAGTTCAATCTGCTGCCCCGTACCCAAGTCCGGGCGGTACGCGCGCTGGTCCATTGCAATTGGCTGCAGGGGCTGGAAGGGTTGCTGGATTCCGCCCATTTCGGCATTCTCCATCAGAGTTTCGTCTCCCAGCGCGCCACTGACGATCGCTTTTCGACTCACGACCAAGGGCCCGTCTTCAAACTGATGGCCCAGCCTTACGGCTTGCGCGAAGGTGCTTTGCGCAAAGTCGAAGCGGACGTCAACTACTTGCGCATTCGCGAAGTGGTGATGCCGTTTTATTCGTTTATCCCCTTCGACCGCCCGCCCTGGCAGATGATTTGCGTGATTCCGATCGACGACGAATGGAGCGCGCAATGGGTTTTTCGCTACGACCATTCAAAACCGATTAGCGACGACGATCAGGAGCGGTGGCTGCGGCTGCGTGGCACCGAAGACAGCGACAATTTCTGCGCCGAGATGGCCGATTGGCACGCGCCGGGCTTCCAAAACCGACAGGCGATGAAAGAAGGACATTGGAGCGGCCTTCCGAAGTTCTTCTATGAGGACTTTGCCGCTCAGGTTTCAATGGGACCGATGGCGGACCGCACGCGCGAGTACCTCGGCTCCAGCGACAGCATCATTACCCACGCGCGCCAAATGCTGATGCGCGCCCTGCGGGATCACGCCCGCGGCGAGCCGGCTTTCGGCCAAGACCGCGCGCTTGATTACAGCCGCCTGCGCGCGGTCTCGATCCGCTACCGCGGCGAGCTGGATTGGCGCGCGATCGATCCGCTCAAGCCGCCGCCGCCAGTCGAGGGTTGACATGCGCCAAGGCTTTCACGTTTTCGACACCGACACCCACCTGGAGCTGTCCACCGAAACGATCGAGAAGTATTTCGACGCCGCGATGAAGCCGCGGCTGCCGGAGCTGGAAAAGCTCAAGGAGCCGATGCGGGTTTCATCCAGCGGCACGGTACCCGCCACCGGCAAGCATCAATACCGCCTGCCCGGCCATGTCTCCTATCAGCGAATGTTGGGTCAGGCCGGCCCGGCCGCCAACCCGATTCGCAACCTGGGGCGCTTCAGTGGCACCGTCAATCCGACCCAGGGATGCGCCGACGACCGACCGCAGGCGCGAATCGCAGATATGGATCGCGAGGGCAGCGATGTCCACATGATGCTGCCCGGGATTCCAGCCAACATCTTTGTCTGGCCCGAGGTCGAGATGCAGATGGGCTTCATCCGCGCCCAAAACCGGATGCTCGACGAATTCTGCGCCGCCTATCCCGGCCGGCTAAAGTCGTTGCTGACCGTTAGCGCCGCCGCGATCGCTCCGTGCGTGGAGGAGATTCGCCGCTGGGGCAAGGCGCGTTGGGCGGTCGGGGTGTGGCCGGTGACGATCGACAAGCCGATCGATCATCCCGACTTCGAACCGGTTTGGAGAGCATGCGCCGATCTCAACCTCGCGGTGATCTACCATGGCTACACCTGGAATCCGCCCTATTTTCCCGGCCATCGCGAGATCTGGGAGAACGTCTTTCTGGGACGCAGCGTAGCCCATCCTTGGGGCGCGATGCGCTTTACCGGCGCGTTTATCGGGGCCGGCATCATGGACCGCTATCCTGCCCTGCGCTGTGGCATCCTGGAGAGCTGCTGTAGCTGGCTGCCCTTCTGGGCGCGTCGGCTGGACGACCAGGCCGAATACCTGGGGACGGTGGCGGCCAAGCATCGGCTGAGCGACTATCTGCGCGGCGGCCGCTTTTTCTCCAGCGTGGAACTGTCCGAAGGCGAAGACCTGATCCGGATGACGATCGAATTCATGGGCGAAAACACTCTGATGTTCGCCTCCGACTATCCTCACGCGGAAAGCATGTTTCCCAATTCGGTCGATCACTTCATGGGCTGGGAGAGACTGTCAGCGGAGCAAAAACGCGCATTGCTGTGGGATAACCCCGTGCGCTTTTACGGCGAGCCCTGAGCCGCATGGTGCTGAAAACCCGGAGAGAGCAGCCAGCGGGGGCTTTTCCACGGCCGGTCAACCGCCGCGACTCCCGGTCAACCGCCGCGACTCAATGATGGCCGGCGGCGCGGATCAGACTGGGACGCAGCGCCGGTGCGGGCGGCTTGCGCGCCATCGCATCGGTTGAGATTCGCGCAATTCGCGCCGCCTTTTTCGCCGCCTGCGCCTGCTCGCGTTCCTTAAACTCGGGCATCACGCTGCGTGCGAACAGTTCCATCGCCTCGCACATGGCCTCGTGCGGCATACGTCCCGCTTGCATCAGGAAAATCACCTGGTCGACTCCGGATTGTTCGAAATCGCGCAGTTGCGCTCGCACCTGCTCGGGCGTGCCGATACAGGTCTTGCGATCGGCGGTGGGAATGCGCGACAAGTCGCCAGGATTGGTCTGGTAGTTGTGCCAGAGATTGGTGCGGCCAGGACGATGCTCGCCAAAGTAGGTGTAGTGGCCCAGGCCATAGATGAAGAAGCCGTGATGTTCTTTGGACAGTGCCTGGGCGCGGGCGCCATCGGCCAGGCACATGAACGGACAGGTAACGGCTATCTGGGGGTTCACGGCGTACCCGATCGGGCTGCATTCGGCCGCGATCGCTGCATGATAATCATGCACCCATTGGCCCGATTCCTCGGGCGTGGTGAAGGCGAAGGTCAGCGCACCCAAGCCCAGGCGCGCCGCCAACAGGATGGTCTCGCGCCGCGAGCAGGCCAACCACAGCGGCGGATGGGGTTTTTGCAGCGGCTTGGGCACCACGTTTCGCGCGGGCATCTTGAAATACTTGCCCTCGCAACCGCCAAACGGCTCCTCCGCCAGCATTCGGACCACCGCCGACAACCCCTCCAGCCATTGAGCGCGCTTGTCCGCCTGCGCCACGTTGAAGCCACCCAACTCGGTCACGGTCGCGCCCTCGCCCGTACCCAGTTCGCAGCGCCCATCGCTTATCAGGTCCAACGTCGCCACCCGTTCCGCTACTCGCGCGGGATGGTTTATCCAGGGGCTGCTTTGTACGATGCCGTGGCCGAGCCGGATAGCGCGGGTGCGCTGGCTGCAGGCCGCCAGAAAAACTTCCGGTGCCGAGGAATGCGCATACTCCTCCAGGAAGTGATGCTCGGTGGCCCAGACGTAATCCAAGCCCAGGGAGTCGGCCAAGCTGACCTGCTCCAGCGCCTGTTTGAACAGCCGATGCTCGAGGTCCGCGTCCCACGGCCGCGGCATCTGCAGCTCCAAGAAGAGACCAAATTTCATTTGCCGCTTTCCGCTCGAAACCTAAGCGCATTGTTAACCTTGCATTGACGTGCCTGTCAAACCTCAACTCAATCGCGATGCCGGTGTGTGTCCCGCCTTGGCGGCAAGGCCCTCGATCGCAGCGGCCATACCGCCTGATCGGATGTTGCTGGTAGTGTCATGGTCGTGTTCCTTGCTGGTCTTCGGCAGCGCCAATCCATCTGAATGAGGTTGCCTCTTCGGCGCCGGCCACACCGCCACGGCTCCCCGTTCACGCGCGGCTCGACGCGGGCGGCACGCCGCTTGTAGTTCAGAAAACAGCGCGGCGGCTCAACTTGCCCATTGAGGTGCGTCACGCCACCGGACGGAGCGGTCTCGATCGGCTAGGGCCGGGGGCTTGCGTCCGTCTGCGAGGCCCGTGCCAGTGCCTGCGTGTCGATGTACTCCCGGATGCTCGTCAGTCTGCCGTCCCGGACCGTGATGGCAAAGACGAAATGGTCCTCGAACGTCCTGTTCGTGGCCTTGACCTTGCCCCTTGCGAAACCGACGACCAAGACCCGGTCTCCTTGCGCTACGTATTCGCGGGGCTCCGTGGACGTTTCCAACGTCTTGGATGCCGTCTCAAGCAAATCCGCCAATCCCGCATGCCCGCGACGCGTGCCGGCCAGTGGCCAGGCCTCGCCCGGAATGATCCACTCGAGGTCTTCGGCGACCAGCGCCAGCAGGCCCTCCCTGTCACCGCGGCCGATCGCGGCGAAGAAGTTCTTCACGGTCTGGACGTTCTTCTTGGTACTCATGGGAATTTCTCCATTCCCTCGGATCGGATCGCACTCGATCCGATCGCGTGCGTCGTGTCCCTCCCAGTGGGGACGTTCGTGTTCATCCGTCGAACTTGACCAGGTCCTTAAAGATCAGTTGACCCAGCTTGCCAGGTCGCGCGTGGTTGCAGCGGATACTTCGATGCCGTTGCGGGCAAACGCCTTGGCAAGAGCGTGGCCGATTTTGCCGAAGCCGATAATTGCGTAGCTCCTTATATTCTCCTTATATCCTCCTTACATCCTCCTTCGGTTTTCGGCGCGGTCAGAGCTTGTAGCCACCGCTCGCCTCAATCGTCTGGCCGGTTACCCAGTGGCCTTCATCGGAAGCCAAGAACGCCACGACGGCGGCGATTTCCGAAGGTTCGCCAAAGCGTCCCAGCGCGATTTCGGCCTCGACCGCCTTTACGAGCTCGGGATTCTCTCGGATGGCGGAGTTCCCGTCCGTTCGCGTGTAGCCCGGCGCTACGGCGTTCGCGGTAATTCCGCGCGGCCCCAGCTCGGACGCAAGCGCATGGGTCAGGTTGTTGATGGCCGCTTTAGCCATCGAGTAGACGGGCGCGGCTGTCACGGGCTTCGTGGCGGCAGCGGAAGAGATGTTGATGATGCGTCCGCCATCGGCGAGACGATCCAGAGCGGCCTGAACGATGAAGAAGGGCGCGCGAGCGTAGACCGCTATCAGGGTGTCCCAACTGTCTGGCGTCGCATCTTTGAAGCCAACCCAGCCTGAATTGCCAGCGTTGTTGACCAGAATGTCGAGGGCTTTGCTTCCGTTCCGCTTGGTGAACTCGTCGTCGAGTTTCTCGAACAAGGTCGGAACGGTTGCCGGGTCAACGAGGTCCGCGTGGATCGCGAACGCAGTGCCTCCAGCTTTCTCGATGGCCGCGACCGTCTCGTCTGCGCCAGATTTACTGGCGTTGTAGGTCAGCGCGACCGTCGCTCCATCCTTTGCAAGACGTTCGGCGATGGCGCGGCCAATTCCCCGCGACGCCCCGGTAACGAGGGCAGTTTTTCCTTTAAGAGGTTGTTCCATCTGATTTTCTTCCGTGGATGTGTGCATAATCGGATTCCTGCAGTGACCGGCCGGGCGTGGCGCGTCAGATTTGCGCCAAGCCGCCGTCGACGGCGACCTCGCTGGCGGTCATAAAGCTGCTGTCCGGCGACGCGAGAAAGGCGGCCGCCGCTCCGATCTCCGCCGGATCGGCCATGCGCTGGAGCGGATTCATCGAGGCGAAGACCTTCTGGCCTTCCTCGCCCAGCGCTGCCTTCGCGAGTTCGGTCGCGGTCGGCCCGGGCGACAACACGTTTACCCGGATGCCGGTGCCCTTCAGGTCTTCCGCCCAAGTCCGCGCGAGGTTGCGCACTGCCGCCTTGCTCGCGCTATAGGCACTGAATGCCCGGGCGCCCGTGGTGCCGGCGCTCGATCCGGTCAGGATGATCGAACCGCCTTGGCCCATCAGCGGCAACGCCTTTTGGACCGTAAAGATCGTACCCTTCACATTGATGTCGAAGGTTTCGTCAATGTGCTCGGCGGTGATCTCGCCGAGCGGAAGCGGGCTTCCCACCCCGGCATTGGCGAAGACGATGTCGAGGGTTCCGCGCTCGGCCTTCACCGTCGCATAGAGTCGGTCGAGGTCGGCCGGATCGGAGACCGAACCCTTCACCGCGCGGGCATTGGGCCCGAGGTCGGCTACAGCGGCGTCGAGCGCTTCCTGTCGGCGGCCGAAGATGAAGACGAAGGCGCCCTCCTCAATGAAGCGCTTTGCCGCGGCGCGGCCGATGCCGGTAGCACCACCCGTGATGACTTACCCTCAAGCTTTCCCATGACTTCTCCTTTCATTGTGTCGGCGTTTCGACAACATCGAAGGTGCCTGTTTGGCGAGGCTTGTATATGTCCAACAGTGAGCGCGGCAAAGTAGAAGCAATCCGGGTCAGGGCATGACGGGATTTTCCTATAACCCGGTGCGCTTTTACGGAGAGCCATGAGCCTCGCTCCCCTCCCCCACTGTTTGAGATAGGAAGGCGCGCCCGCTTTTTGCCTCGACCCGACCTATCGGGTTGGCGCGCCACGACGGGGCCGCGCTTTGGTAGTGTCCTAATTTGAAGTTGACGGCGCTGGTCCGCTGTGGTTCGCTGGGAGCATGCCTAAGCGCTCAAGAACGGGCAAGCCCGACGTGAACCAGATGGCCAGCAACTTGATCGACGCACTTGCCGGCGAGTTGCCATCAGAAGAGCCTATCAAAGACGCAAAGTCCAAGCTGCCCGCTGCCGTAGAGCTGGGCCGACGTGGCGGTCTTAAGGGCGGAAAGGCTAGGGCTGAAAAGCTGTCTACGAAGAAGCGCCGCGAGATAGCCCAGAAGGCGGCTCAAGCCCGTTGGGCGAAGTCCAAAAGTACTTGAACCTGCGACTGCGCGCAGTGTGGCAGACTGCGCTTGACTGCGGCTGGCCCTTCCCTGTATTTTGATGAGCATGAGGGATATTCGCCCCGACCTAGAGGAGCGGCTTGCCGCTCTTGGCGCCCGTCGCCAAGCCGCTGAGCGGCAACTGGCCGAAATCGATCAGCAAGAAGCTGCGCTCCGAGCACTACTGACGGAGGAGATTGCGCGCTGGGAGCGTGTGCAGCCGTCTTTGAGTTTCGCTGAAAGGCGTACCGATGGCGTGTTGAGGGAATCCAACAAAGGCAGCACTCCTCTTGCACAGTTTTTGGTCACCGTGCTTGGCGATCACAAAGCTCATCCTCTCGGGGAGTTGGTTGACCTAGCCGCGAAGGCGCAACTTGATTTTGGCGCCAAGAACCCAGGGCGCAGTATACATTTCGCCCTGACCGGCATGGCAAAAAACGGATGGGTCAAGCGCACGCCAGAAGGCACTTGGATATGGACCAAGCCGGATAGGGAGGAATTAAAGCGTGAAACTATGACGACCCTTTAAACGCCAAATCGCCTAACGGTTGCAGTCCGCTAGGCGATTCAGCGAAACGGCGCTCGAACGATTTTGGGGCGTGGAGATGGTTCCCCGGCGGGGCTTTCCATCCGTTGCCGAGGGGTTCGATTCCCCTACGCTCCACTAGGCTTAACCCGCGCGCCTTCTCTCTTATCCCAAAAAGGCGCTTGCGGGTCAAGATGGCGAAGAGAGATCCTCTCTGATGCGCTTGACTATACCTAACCGCTCAAGCATAATTGCTAGCATGAACAGCTTGAGCCATGACCGTCAGTGCCAAGTGATTGCGGCCTTGGTTGAGGGCAACAGCATCCGCTCGGTTGAGCGGATGACCAGCATCCATCGCGACACCATCATGCGGCTGATGGTGCGCGTGGGCGAAGGCTGCGACCGGCTGATGGACGAAATGATGCGCGGCCTTACCTGTCAGCGGCTTCAGCTCGACGAGATTTGGGCTTACGTGGGAATGAAGCAGAAGACGGCGCGCCGGCTCAACAAGGCTGATGAGTTTGGTGATTTGTATACGTTCGTCGCCATCGACGCGGACAGCAAGCTTGTCCCCTGCTGGCACGTCGGGCGGCGCACCTGGAATGATACCGTGCTGTTTATCGATGACTTGCGCGGCCGGCTGGTCGGCCGTCCCCAGATTACGACGGACGCCTTCCAAGCCTACTACGGAGCGATTAGCCGGGCGTTTGACCGCCAGGTGGATTACGCCCAGCTAATCAAGGTCTTTGCGTCAGAGCTGAACGAGGGTGGGGGCCGATATTCGCCGCCAGTGATGATGAAATGCGAGCGGGAAGACTTAATCGGCCGTCCCGATCCAGAACACATCAGCACGAGCTACGTTGAGCGGCAGAACCTAACCATGCGGATGCAGATGCGACGCTTCACCCGGCTAACCAACGGATTCAGTAAGAAGCGAGAGAATCATGCGGCGGCTGTCGCGCTCCACTTCGCGCATTACAACCTGGTGCGGATGCACAAAAGCTTACGCATGACGCCCGCAATGGGGCATGGAATTGCAGACCATGTTTGGACAGTAAGCGAGTTGCTATCGCAAACAGCCCATGAAACCTAAAAAACGCCGGAAACAAAAAGCAACACGACAACGATATAACCAGCAGCCGCGCCCAGCACCACTGCCAACGCGTAGGTATCAACGGAGTCTAGTTGCTGTAGCGTTGGCCGTGGCCAGTTTATTCGGGGTTGCCACCGAGATTTACGAGATGTTCGACGTGACACCAAAAGTCGCCGTTGTTCCTGGGCTAACATTTCCTATCGCCTTTCGAATCGAAAACAGTTCCTACGTGAACTTAGTTGCGCCAACTCTTCAGTGCCATTTCAGGGTCCTCGATCTAAGCGGGCTGATCAGCTTCAATGACTCGACGACTGATGGCTCTTGGGAACAGCGCACTGATGTCATCCGACCAGGGAGCGCCAAGATTGCCGGCTGCGGCATACGAACGCCTGGGTCCACCATAGCTGCTGCGGATATCACTGTTAAGTTGCGTTGGCATTTTCGATGCCTGCCGTTTCTCGCGATATGTCGCAGCGCACAATCTTTCCGATTTCGACTTGTAGGCTCGACTTGGGTAGAGGGAGAATCGTTTGCGCCATCAAATTAGGACACTACCCGCGCTTTCGCCCGGTTTGACACGGCCTGAGACCTCCGATACCCGATAGCTGTGAGCCAAGGGTTTCGCATAGCCCTCAGCGAAGCGCTTACGGCGCTTTTAGTGGCGAGCGCAATCCTGTTTACGCCCGGCACCGTTCTCTGTCTGGGCCCCCATCATCACTGCCATCTGGAGGCCGCGGTTGGCGGCAGTTGCAACGCCGACTTGTCCGGCCCACGTGGCTTCAATGCGCGGCCGCCTGACGGTTGCCCACCGGGCAGCCGGGACTTTCGGCTGCGCGTCGATTCTTTCCGCACCGACAACTCGCCGCCCCAGGCGTCGGCGACGAGCTTGCCAACGTGGCGCAGCCTGATCGAGACCTCGCTGCGATGGTCTTCGTTACCGGCCGTGCCGCGGCCCTCCGGCGATATTGGACTACGCCATTCCGTAACCGTCCTGCGCTGCTGATCTGACCGACCTTCCGTACCGGATCGCGATGCGCTCCGGCTCACCCGCCGGCGCATCGTCGAACAATCCTCCTCACGTTCGCGATCGGGCTGCACGTGACCCGTGCTTGGGCACCGAGTTTGGTCGATCGCGGGGGAAAGGTCGTTTCGATGGAACACGATTATCGCCGGGCCGGCAACTTCGCGCGGGGCCGTTGGGCTTGGCCCTTGCTGGTCGCCTTGGTCGCGGTGCTCTTCACTCCCCAAAGCGGTGGCGCTCACGGTGTGGTCGGTAACCGTATCTTCCTCAGTCCGATCATCGGCAATGACGCCTTTCCGGACAACGCCCTCAACCTGACCGCACGCGGCAGCAACTATCAATTCACCTTGGTCCCGGAGTTGGAGAAGCAATTGAGCGACAATTCAAGTCTGCTGCTGACCGGTAGCTGGACCAGGATCAATCAGAGACGAGCGCAGGGCGCGAGCGCCGGCGACCTTAACCTCTGGTTTCGCCAGTCAGTCTACGTATCCGCCAGACACGAACTTGAGATCACCCTCAGTCCCCTGGTCATCCTGCCGGTAGGCGCACGCGGATTACCCGACCAGGGTTATACCCATCTGGGAGGGGAGTTCCTGCTCGGCAAGGGGTTGGGGGATTTGCCCGATCCGGCTTTTTTCGCGTATCTGCGCCCCTTGGCCTTGCAGGTGGAAATAGCCTATGCGGGAAGGGTTCAGGGTCCCGCCAATAGCGACGTATTCGACAACCTCGAAATGGAATATTCGCTGCGCTACCTCGACCGGTTCGTGGGCCGGACCGATCTGAATTCGGTCCTGCTCGATGTGACGCCGTTCGTGCAGTTCAACTATGCCCAGTCCTTCTTCACCAGCGATCTAACCACCAAACCCGACTTCCGGCTGACGCCGGGGCTGGCCTACCAGACCAATTTTTGGCAGGTAAGCCTCGCGGCGCAAATCGCGCTCAACCGCACCGCGCAACCTGGCGACGGACTGGCCGCGCTCGGCCTGGTCGAAATCTATTATGACGAAATTTTCCCGGCCCTGGGCTGGAAACCGTTTTGAGGCGAGAGTACTCGCGACCTCCTCGCCACGCTCTCCGTCACAGCCTCACCTGGGCGACGCCGCTTGATACGGCGCGCCCGGAAGGGCGCTCACTGCCACTGCGGAGGCACCGGCTGGGCGCGCTGATGGGTCAAGAGCTTAGCCCGCCGGGCCTGTTCTTCGGCTGAAATCGTGGCCGGATCCTCGCGGAACTCCGGCCCCATCGCCATCGCCTTCTTGATCGCCGGTCGTTGGGCCAACTCGCCCATCCAACGCTTGACGTTGGGAAATTCGTCGAGATCGATGCCGCGCGATTGCCAGGTCGATGCCCATGGATAGCAAATCATATCGGCAATCGTGTATTGGCCGGCGGCCAGGTATTGCTTGCCGAACAGCCCTAGATTCATGACCCCGTATAGCCGATGCGCCTCGTTATCGAAGCGCAGCAGCGCGTAATGAAGGTCGCCGTTCTTTGCCTCCTGGGCGGCGCGCCGAAAATGACCCTGCTCGCCCAGCTTCGGACCCTGGTTTCCGGTCTGCCAGAATACCCATTGCGCGACCTGGTACTTCTGACGGATATCCTGGGGCCAAAACTTGCCGCTCTTCTCCGCCAGATACATCATGATCGCGCCCGACTCGAAAATCCGTATCGGCTCACCCCCACCCACCGGCTCGTAATCGATGATCGCCGGCATCCGCCCATTGGGCGAGAGCTTCAGAAACTCGGGCGTAAGCTGATCGCCGCGACCGATATTGACGGGCTTGATGGTGTACGGCAAGCCGCACTCCTCGAGCATGATGACTATTTTCTTGCCGTTACCGGTAGGCCAGAAATAAAGATCGATCATCCCTTCGCCTCCTGGGTTGTTGTTAGCTGCCCGCTTCAGCGCGGACACGGGCAGCGCAGCGCCCATCCAAGCACTCTGAGAGCACTTTAACCCGGCGGCGCGCCCAATGCACGAACCGCGATGGCAATCAGCTCCGTCTCTGCGCTAGACTCCGGACAATCGCCTGGATCATTTGGCCCGCTTTCCGATGGACTTGACGGGCCGAATATTGCCGACTGGTGATCCAGGAGTTGTCCAACCCCAGGGGAGAATTCAATGGATAGTTCCGAGTTCGCCAGGGAAATGGAAGCGCGAGTGGCCGCCTTTTGTCGGACTTTGGACGCTCGTCCTCCCGCTTACAGTTATATTCCGCTGACCAACGACGAACAGCGCATCAAAGTCATGAAAAGCCGCCTGTTCAACGAGGTCAGGGCGGGTGAAGTCTTGGGAACCTGGCTCAAAGGCACCCCTGAGCGCGAGGTCAAATTCGCGCTGGCGCATGCCGTTCACGAGGAATTCCTTCACGCCGAGCTGCTGGCCCAAACCTTGAAGAGCAAGGGCGTGGATCCGTATGACTACCGGCCGATGCCGGCGCAGGTCGGAATGTTTAACGCGAGCGAGGCTCTGACCGCGACCGTGGAGCGGATGGCGACCTTTCCTTTGGCCGGAGAAGGCGTGGCCGATTATCTGATCGCGATGTGCCTGAGGTCCCAGAAGGTACCGCAGTGGGTATTGGCGCCGTATCGGGACATCCATGAAGACGAACAGGGGCACGGCAATTATCCCGCCGAAGTCCTGGCCAAATATGCGATTACCGAAGAGCAGCAGGACCGCGCGCGCCGCGGGGTCGAGATGGGCCTGATGCTCCGGCAGCAATATTTCGACAGCCTCGACCGCTGGGTCTTCGAGGATAAAGCTTGGTGAGCGCGCCCGCGCCTTGGATATCAGCCATTTCGCGTCAGCCCTGCTCGCCGCAATTTCGATGACGAGGGCATGCCCTCAGGTGGCAGGGGTTTTGCCGTCGTCTGCGATCGCGCGGCAACCGTCTGGAGCATATAGTCGCGAAACATCGTGATCTGGGGTGCGACCAACGGCGTCGCCCGATGTAGCAGATACAACGCCCCGCTACTGCCCACCTTGTAATCGGCGAGCACCGCCACCAAGAGCCGATCGCGAACGTCGTGTTCCACTAAAACGGTGGGCAGGACCGCGATCCCGCCGCCCGCCAGCGCAGCTTCGCGGATAAAGGCATTGTCGGTGGAACAAAGCGTGGGTTGCACGGTGACTTGCTCGCCGCCATCGCCGTTGGCCCGCAAATTCACCATCCGCAGCTTGCGGCTACTGGAGCTGCTTCGTGGTCCGCCTCGGAGCAACATGCGATGGCGACTAAGCCCCTGCGGATTCTGCGGCAGGCCATGGCGCTGGAGATAGCCGGGCGAGGCGAACAGGCGCAGGTCGTATTGGAAAAGCTTGCAGACAATCAGCGAGGAGTCGCGCAGCCGGCTCGCGGGACGGAAAGCGACGTCGATCTGATAACTGTCGATATCCAGCGCTTCGTCGGTCAGCAGCATTTCCAGTTGGATCTGCGGGAAGCGTTCGGTAAAACCGACCATCAGCGGGGCTAGCAGGCCCAGCGCGGAACCGTGTGGAGCGCTCACCCGCAGCCGGCCGCGAGGCGAAGCGCGCAAATGCTGGACGGCGATACTGGCGGCATCCAGACGCTCCAGCGCGGTCCGCACCTCGGCCCGATAATTCCTCCCGCTTTCGGTGGGCTTGACTAGCCGCGGGCTGCGGCTAATCAGGGTGACGCCCAATTCGCGCTCCAGGCGACTGAGCCGCCGACTCACCGTACCCGCGGTCTCTCCCATGATCCGCGCGGCCGCGGTCAGCGAGCCCATGTCGGCAACCAGGCAGAAGGCGCGCAGGTCGAGTAAATCGCGGGGCGTTGCAAATTTGGCAATGCCAGGTTTCTCAAATTGCATCTTGTCGATCGCGCGCATGGGCTGCTATTCGTCGCTTTCACAAGCGGTTACCGGATTCAATCTCGCGCCATCGCGGACCCTCCGCTGTTCGCACGAGTCGCCGTTGTGTACCAAATCGACTCTGAGCTGGGTGTACCACGGCTGGAAGTTGAACGTAAACGGCAACCGCCGGGAGGCCGCCACGCACTTGGCAACGGAGTCGGTCGCAGGGCCGAGTACGCGGGCGGCGGGCGCGGGACGGTTTTGAGGATTGAGCACTCGACTCTCGCGCATCGGGGTAAACGCGACGTGAGCCGGCTGGTACGCGAAGGGGAGGGACAGGCTGGTCAAGACCGGCCGTCACTGACGCCGTGCCCGCCGGCACCCGCCGCTGCGAGTTGGGGCCACGTCCGGCGGTTCACGAGGATGGTGGTCGCGTTCTGAAAATCATTGCGCTTGTCTCGTGTGGAGTCCCGTCGATGACTTTAGGCGACCCACGCGTTCATCTTGAGTCTCTTTTGCTGTCAGGTTGAGGCGGCGCGCGGCGCGAGCCGTCCAAACATCGCGCGATTACTCCAGAGCCCTTTTCAGTTCACCCCTGAACCGCCACCGGCGGATTGTTCACTTCGTCCGGAACGACTTTGATGACGGACAGACGAAAGTCCGCCGACCGCGCCGAAGCACTTGCGGCGCAACTTCGGAAAATGGCGAAAAAGTCGTCCGGCGGGAGTTGATTTGGCTTTTGCGCCAAACCTCTCAGTGTCAATCTTTTACGGCCAGTGCTTGACCGCTGTGCTGCCTGATTTATGCTGCTTGAAGGTCAAGTGCATGCCCGAACTCGCCGCGGCGCTCAAAAGTCTGCCCGAAGGGCACGAATCCCCTGAGATTGTCTTCCCGAGATATTTTGGGTTGGCTCCGGCACTGCTCGTCGTGGTCGGCCTGTTGTTGTTTTTTATCAACCTGGGCCATCCGATGTACACCAAGGGTGAGCCGCGCGAGGGGGTCACCGTGATCGACCTGGTCGATGGCCAGGGTTTCATCCTGCCCCATCAACCGCTGGTCGAGATGCCCTACAAGCCGCCCATGATGCGCTGGCTGGCCTGGCTGAGCCTGCAGGCGATCGATCGCGGCGGCCCAGTCAACGAATTGGCGATGCGTCTGCCATCCGCGCTGCTCGGAATCGGCACGATGTTGCTGTGTTACGGCTACGGCGCGGCCCTGTTCGATCCGGCGGTGGGATTGCTAGCGGCCTTGATGCTGGGCACCAGCCTGCAATTCATCCAGGGCGCTACCAACGCGCGGGTCGATATGACCTTGACCTTCTTTCTGGTCCTGGCCCTATTCGAATTTCTGCTGATGGCCGAGGGGCGCACCCGCCGCTGGCCGCTGCTGTACGTGGCGATTGCCGGCGCCATCCTGAGCAAGGGGCCGGTAGGGCTGGTTTTGCCCGCAGCAGTGGCGATTGCCTGGAGCGCGACGCAGGGGCGGCGCCTGCTTTGGCGGCAGTACCACCTCTTGGGCGGAGCTCTGATCGTGATTGTGCTGGCCGGGAGCTGGTACGTGGCGGCGGCTATCGTGGGCGGGCGGGCCTTTGTGATGCGTCAGTTGGTGTCGGAAAATCTCTTCGCCTTCTTCTACAGCGCTTCGCTCAGCGACGGCCATGACCATTCGATGCTGTGGTTCTTCTTCTCCCTGCTCGTGGGCTGGCTGCCGTGGGCCGGGATGCTGCCCTGGGTAATTGGCGATTTGCATCGCCAGCGCCGCACCGCGCGTCTGAGCTATCTGCTGATATGGATCATTGGGGTCTCGTTCTTCTACAGCTTGGCCTATCAAAAGCGCGGCATCTATCTGCTCGCCATCTACCCGGCCCTGGCTCTTCTCAGCGCCAGCTTCGTGATCCGCACCGCGCGCGGGATCGGATCGGCGCGTGGCTTCGGCGCGCTCGCGATCGTTTTCGGCGCGATCTTCAGCGGGTTGGCGCTGGGCGCCGGCCTGCTCCTGGCGCTTTCCGCCCTGTGGCCGGCGGCGGCTGGCGATTTGCTGGCTCGGGCCGGAATCGCGGTGCCAGGCCTGCTCGCCGATGTCGCGGCGCGCGCCGCCCAATGGCCCTGGCTGAGCGGCCTGCTCTGCGCCTTGGCGCTAGCCTGTGGGGCGGCCATCTTCAGCCGCCGCACGCCGCTTGCGACCAGCGCGCTGATGGTGGGCTCGCTCATCAGCCTCATCGTGCTCTCCCATCTGATCTTCATGCCCGCGATTTCCGGGCGCTTGACGCTCAAGCCCTTTGTCCGCGGCGCGATGGAGCTGGTAGGCAACCATTCAGTGGCCTACATGGAAGGGCTCAACTATGAGGTCGCCTTCTACAGCCGGCGCCCAATCGCGGTTATCGACGTGCCGCGCGCGAACTGGCCCGATTACGTCGTGGTCGGCGCACGCGACTATCGCCTGCACCATCGTGCCGATTTGGCGCATTATTCGGTCGTCCTGCGCAGCGGCCCGACCCAACTCACCGGCCACGGAGCGATGCTGCTGATGGCGCGCGATCGAGCCGGCCAGGACCACGCGCGATGAGGGTCGCGGGAGCGCCTCGATTGACGCCCGCGGTGCCGCGCTAGGCCGCGCGATGTGCGGGATTGTCGGAGTGCTGGGCGAGGGAGCCCCGCTGGGCGCGCCCTTACTGATGGCGATGACACGCGCGCTTCGCCATCGCGGGCCCGACCATCAGGAAACCTGGTGCGATCGCGAGCAGGGAATCGGGCTGGGAAACGCGCGGCTGGCGATTTTGGACCTTTCTCCAGCCGGGAACCAGCCCATGGTTTCGGCGCACGGCCGCTATGTAATCACCTTCAACGGGGAGATCTACAATTATCAGGCCTTATGTTCGGAGCTGGGCCGCTTGGGCCATCGCTTTCGCGGCCAATCCGATACCGAAACCCTGCTGGCGGCCTTCGAACAATGGGGCGTGGAGGCGGCCTTGCCACGGCTGGAGGGAATGTTCGCGCTGGCTGTGTGGGATCGGGTCGAGCATACCCTGACCCTGGCGCGCGATCCCTTTGGCCAAAAGCCGCTTTACTACACTTGGAGCAATGGCGCCTTTATCTTTGGCTCCGAGCTCAAGGCCCTGCGGCTCCATCCCGGTTTTCGCCCCACGATCGATCCGGCCGCGGTGGTCTTGTTGCTGCGCCACAGCTATATCCTGGAACCTTATTCGATCTATCAAGGAGTGTATAAGCTCGAGCCGGGAAGGCTGCTGCGGCTGCCCGCGGGGGCTGCCGGTGAGCGAGGCCGGGCGGTACTCAAATCCTATTGGTCCGCGGCCGACCAGATCACCCGCGCCCTGGCTGCGCCATGGCGAGAGGACGAGGCCGCGGCGATCGGCAAGTTGCAGGCGCTGTGCGAAGAATCGGTGCGCACCCGCACGATCGCTCACGTCCCGCTGGGCGTCTTTCTTTCGGGCGGCGTCGATTCCTCGCTGTTGGCCGCGATCATGCAGGCACAAAGCCCGCGGCCAATCAAAACCTTTACCATCGGTTTTGCCGATCGCGACTACGATGAGGCAACGTACGCCCGCCGGGTCGCCCAGCGGCTGGGCAGTGAGCATTTCGAGCTTTCGGTCCGAGGGCCCGAAGTCCTGGAGCTGGTCGGTCAAATGCCTGAGCTGTTCGACGAACCCTTCGCCGATTACTCTCAGATTCCCACCTTTTTACTGGCCCAAATGGCACGGCGCGAGGTGGTCGTGGCACTCTCGGGCGAGGGCGGCGACGAAATTTTCGGCGGCTACGAGCGCTATTTCCAGACCATGCGCTTGTGGCGCACGCTGGGCTGGTTGCACCCGGGCCTCAAGCGCGCACTCAGCCAGGGGCTGAAATCCGTAAGCCCGGCGGCCTGGGACCGTGTCCTGGGACCTGCCAACCATCTGTTGCCGATCTCGATGCGGCAGGTGCGCTGGGGCGACAAGCTCCACAAGCTGGCCGAGATCCTGGTCAGCGCCGCCAGCCCGCAGGCGCTCTATCTAGGCTTGGCCACCCATTGGCAACCAAACGAGTTAACCACCCTGCTGGCGCACGATATCGCCGAGCCGCCGACTGCGCTGAGCGACGGCGCGGCCTGGACGCGCTTCGCCGATCCGCGCAACGCCATGATGTACCTCGATCTGGTCAGTTACCTGCCCGGCGATAATCTGGTCAACTCCGACCGCGCCACGATGGGCGCCAGCTTGGAGGCACGCCTGCCTTTCCTGGATCAGCGCCTGTTCGAATTCGCCTGGAGTTTGCCGATGGCGATGAAGTTCCGTGGCGGCCAGGGCAAATATCTGCTGCGACGCCTGCTCGATCGCTACCTGCCCGCCGAACTGACCGAGCGACCGAAAATGGGATTTGCCGCGCCGGTAGGCAACTGGCTGCGCGGTCCGCTGCGCCCGTGGGCCGAGGAAATGCTCGATGAACGTCAGCTCGAACACGGCGGCTTCTTTAAGGCCGCCACCGTGCGCCGGATGTGGGCCGAACATCTGGCCGGCACGCGCAACTGGCAGTACCATTTGTGGACCCTCCTGATGTTCCAGGCCTGGCATCACGCGGTCTTCAGCGCCTGAGACTGACGATGGCGCAGGCCAAGAGGTTCTCGCCGCGCCAGTCGCGCCGTCCTCCTCCCGCGCCACGGGCCGGGAGCATTCGCTCAGGGCTCGGAGGTTGCGGCGGTAGTGATAATCTGATTGAGATGCTCGATGTCGATAGGCTTGGCCAGCACCGCCCTGACCAGATGGCCGTGCAGATTTTCGCTACCCCTCTCGCCGGCCCAGCCGGTAAGCATGAAAATGCGGATCGCGGGGCGCAACTGGCCGATTGCCCTGGCCACTTCCCAGCCGCTCATCCCAGGCATCCCGACGTCGCAGATGACGGTATCGCAATCGATTCCCTGACGCAGTTTGTGCAGCGCGGCCTCGCCGCTGAAGGCGGTCTCTACCGCATGCCCCTTGAGTTCCAGGGCCAGGCGAATCGATTCCAGGTTGTCCGGATCGTCTTCGATTACCAGTACTTTGAGCGCCACGTCGAGCCGTGGATGGCGCACCGGCGCCGCCGTCACGCCGGAGGCGCGGGCGGGCAAGAAGCGCAGGCTGAATTCCGCCCCACCCTGCGGGCGGTTGACTGCCGAGATCGAGCCACCGAAGCGCTCCATCACCTCGCGCGCCATCGATAACCCCAGCCCCGTTCCCTGCCGTCCCTTGGTGGTAAAGAAGGGCTCGAAGACCCGCCCGATCAGCGCCTCGGGGATTCCAATCCCGTGGTCGGCCACCGTCACGACGACTCGTCCCTCCTCCACCCGCCCGCCAATTTCGATACTGCCGCCGGTGGGCATCGCGTCGCGCGCGTTGAGCAGCAGATTGGCCAGGACATGGCGCAGCTCGGAACCGATCGCGCTGACTCGGGGCAGGCGGGCCGGCAGCCGATTTTCGATCGTGATTCGGCGTCCGGCCAGGGTCGCCATCTCCTCCACCTCCGAATGAACCAGCTCGATAGCTTCGCGCACCACCCGCCCGACCTCCACAGCTTCCGTTGGATCGGCCGGATTGTGGCGCACGAAGTCATGCAGCCGTTCAATCCGGGCAGCGGCGTCGTTGACGAAGCGATTGAGACTGCGCAAATGGCTTTGATGGCGCGCGCTAGCCGCGTCATTGCTGAGCAGCGACAGCCGCAGCTTCATCGCGTTGAGCGTGTTGTTGAGATCGTGGGCCAGCCCGGCCGCCAATTCTCCCACCGCACGCATCCGCTCGTTACGGAAGAGTTCGCGTTGAATGCGCAGCAATTCCTCGCGCGCGGAAATCCATTCGCTGATCTCGAAGGCGATTGCGCCCAGGCGTGTTCCCGCTCGTCCGGCAACCAGAAACTTGCTGGTCAGCCAATGACGGGTCTTGCCCGCCTCCAGGCTGGTCTCGACGGTCTGAAGAAATCGGCGATGGGCGAACACCCAGCGATCGTTCGCGGTCCATTCCCGCGCGTTGGCGGGAAACAGTTGCCAATCAGTCTTGCCGTGCCAGTCGAGCTGCTGCAGCCGCAGCGTTTTTTCCAACTCGCTGTTGACGAACAGGTAAATCCCGCGCTGATCCTTGAGCCAGACCCGGCCGGGCAAATGGTTGGCAAAGGCTTCAAATTGATGGCGCCACAGGGCCGCCTCGTTTCTCTTTTCCTGCTCGCGCTTCGCGCCGCTCTCCGCGATCTCCGCGACCCCGCGCTCCAGGGCGCGGCACACCTCGGCATAACCGCCCACTTGGCCGTCGCCGTCGCGCAATGCGTTGAGCTTGATCGCAACCGCAAAACCGCGTCCGTCGTGGGCTCGGCGTATAGCCTGCGCACAAACACAGCCCTGGACCTCGGCCGCCTTGAGACTCTCGGCCGCAAGCCCTGATGCGTTCTCGCGAGGCAAAAATAGACGAGAATAAGAGCGGCCGACGATTTTGTTGGGCGAGTAACCGTAGAGCGCCTGAGCTTGCGTGTTCCAGCCTCGAATAACGCCTTCGCGGTCGATCAGCACAATAGCGGTATCTTCAAGTGCTCGAGCGGTGGCCTCTTGCCAAAGCGCCTGCGAGGTCCGGTCCTTCAACGCCCGATTGCGCCCGATGGGATTCCCTGCTCGCACTCGCCATCCCCCCCTTAAGGTGACTGCGGGTACCGCCCACATAATGTTGCGGAGCGCGGTACCAGAGCGGAAAGAATAAAGTGTCAGTATAGTTAAAAACTCTAAGAAGTGAAGTTGAAAGGTTGAATCTATATTCAGGTTTAGAACTGCCGAAATGTTGCGGGTTTGAAAATACCATTTCAGTTTAATCAGCTTAAAGCTGATAACAAATTTTGTAAGCCTACTCGGCTTCTAAACCTCGTATCCGAATGATACGCGCGTTCGCCAAGAGCGAAACTTCACCCGCGTATTACGCATGTTGCCAAAGCACGCAACCGATCTGTCCGCCTGCCGGCTCAAAAAACAGGCATTGGATGGCTCAGCACCAAAGTTGGTGAAAGCAGCGGGCGCCGCCGCCAGTCTCTACCGCCCACCAGATTGAGAGGAGTGGGAGTCCGCGCGCCCTCCCGTTTGTACGAAAGAGCTGTGTCGGCTGCTTATGCCGGCGAGCACCTCGGGCGTCTGCAACGCCCGCGTTTTTTGCCGTCATGTCGAGCCGGTGCGTTGCGCGAGTCCGTGTCGAAACATCTCGCGCGGTCCCTCCGCGCAATTATTCCGAGGCGGTTCCCAGGTCACCCTGGTGGATTCTTCACTGCGTGCGGAACGACGAGCAGCTTTTTTCAATGCTCGAACAGCCCTGAAGACTGCTGGGACGGGCGTGGATGCTGCGTTTGGGGGGAAAGGCAGCTCGTAGGGGCTCCGAGCTGCCCTTCGGGGTTCGGGAGGGTACGGGAGTCAAGCTCAGGCCGCGCGTCAGGCCTGAACCTTATGCAAGCGCAAGGGGCGCGCGTTGGGAACAAGCTCGGTCTTATGCTGGCCCGGACGCTCGGTGCGATAACCCTTCACCTCGGGGCCGGCCGGACCTGCGACCTGGGCATTGGCGATGCTAGCCAACTTTTTCTGCTTCCAGGATTGCAGGCCACTGCGCATGTAATCGGGATTGATGTCGAGCATGTCGCACACGTTGTCAAAGGAAAAGATCCAGTGCTTATCCTGCAAATTGATCCATTCCTCGGCATCGCGGAAGAGCTTTTGCCCTTTGTTGGTAGGCGAATTGAGATACTTCATGAAGCATTCAATGCCATCCTCCAACACGCTCAGAATCAGGCGCTTTTCGCCCTCCAGCAGGTGCTTGCGGCGCATCGCCTCGAAATATTGAATTGGCAGAAGGGTGTCAGGCTCGAACAAGCCTGGCAGCCGTTCATCCAAGGTTTCTTTTTCTTGCATCGTAACTTCCTTTTGTTCTCTCGCCACCCGCTTCGAATTCCCCACCACCCAGCTCTTCCTCCTTGGACGAATTGGCTCCCCGGCCTATTCAATCAACCCAACAGCCATCCAAGCGCTATTATTTCCCTCGCTGCTCCAGGTAAAGTTCATTCCAAGCCATTTGGATTGACTCCAGCTTGGCCTCGCTGGAGCCTGCGGGGTCATCTTCGAACTCATCGCTGTCAATCACCCATTGGCGCAAATCGGTAAAGCGCACATCAAGGGGGTTGAGCCCTGGATGGTTTTCCGCCAGCACCTCGGCAATTTCCTCGGCCTGATCCCACTTAAGTCCCATAAATCCTCCACGCGGCCTCGGTCGCGGCCGGTCAAACTTCGTCAACGCTATGCTTTTCCAGCGCCAGTTTGATTGCCTGGTCCATAATGCGCTGGGCAAATGGGGCACTGACGATATTGAGCTGGTCGACCAGATTGGCGATTAGCTCCTTGTCGGTGCCTTTGCGCGCGTTGCGCAAACTGGCAGCGATTACGTCAATAAAGCTCTTTTCTTCCTCATCCAGCAACTCCGGAAACTGGCGTAGCTGCTTGTCCAGCGCGCTGAGAATTTCATCCGCGGCGTTGCGTGCCTGCACCAGCATCCGTTGGTTGAGATCCTCCTCGCCCTGGTCCAGCGCCTCCTCCAGCAGCCGTTCGATCTCATCGTCGGTCAGTCCATAACTGGGTTTGACGTCCACCGAATGCTCGCGACCGGTGCGCTGGTCGCGGGCGGTTACGTTTAAAATTCCATTGGCATCGATCAGAAAAGTAACCTCGATTCGAGCCACACCCGCCGGCGCCAACTGCAAAGGACCCAGCTTGAAGCGAGCCAGACTGCGGCAATCGCGGGCGAACTCACGCTCGCCCTGCAGCACATGGACGTCGACGTGGGTCTGGTTGTCGACTGCGGTGGTAAACTGCTCGGTCACGCTGGTGGGCAGGGTGGTATTGCGATGAATCAGCCGCTCCATCACGCCGCCCATGGTCTCGATTCCCAGCGACAGGGGCACCACGTCGAGCAGCAGCAGATCGCTCTGCACCCCCGCCAAGACCCCCGCCTGGACCGCTGCGCCCAGAGCCACAACCTGATCCGGGTCCAACTCACAAAGCGGCTCCCGGCCGAAAAACTCCGCCACCCTTTGACGTACCAGCGGCATTCTGGTTGACCCCCCCACCAACACCACGGCCGCAATTTCCTTGGGATCGAGCCCGGCGTCCTTGAGCGCGCGCCCGCACGACGCCAAAGTCCGTGCCACCAGCGGCTGCGCCATCTGCTCCAGCTCCGCGCGGCTCAGGGTGCGGCTCAGATGGCGTCCCGGCAAGGCCAGCTCAAGCTCGACCTGAGCCTCCTGACTGAGCCGTTTCTTGGCCTCCTCGGCGGCTTTGCGCGCACTGTTCCAGACCCGGCGCTCCAATCGGACCGCCTCAGGCAGCCCCTGTAGCATCCACTCCAGAATCGCGCGGTCGATATCGTCGCCGCCCAGATGGGTGTCGCCATTGGTCGCCAGAACCTCGAAAATCCCCTCCTTCAGATCGAGAATCGAGATGTCAAATGTGCCACCGCCGAAGTCGTACACTGCAACCTTACCCGAGGCCAACTTATGCAAACCATATGCCAACGATGCCGCAGTCGGCTCGTTGACTAGCCTAACCACTTCCAGGCCGGCCAGTCGGCCCGCATCCTTGGTCGCTTGGCGCTGGCCGTCATTGAAGTAGGCCGGGACCGTAATCACTACCTTCTCCACCGATTCACCCACGGCGGCCTCGGCGCGCGCCTTGAGGGCCTTGAGGATCTCTGCCGAAATCTGAGGCGGTGTGTAGCTGCGCTGCCCAATCTGGAAGCGCACTACGGGGCCGGAGAAGTCCGTGAAGGTATAGCGATGACGGTCTTCTGATGCAACCTCGTCGCCGCCCAGTCCCATATAGCGCTTGATCGACCGAATCACGGCCCCCCCGCCGCGCTCCGCACCGTCACTGGCTTGAGCGATCGCACCCTTGCGCTCCGTATTGAGGCTTGGTTCCAATTCGACGGCAGCCTCCCCCACCTCCACCCGGCCGTCTGCGTACAAAGCGACTACCGAGGGCAGCAAGGCAGCGCCGGTCTTGGGGTCGCAGATCACCCGCGGCCGTTCTCCCTCCATGCGGGCAATCAGGCTGTTGGTGGTGCCCAGATCGATACCGAAAATCGATGCCATAAAAAGACCGTCAGTTCTCCGCGGCGCCGGTGGCGCCGCAAGCATTGGTTAAACTTCTTCGCCGAGGGCGCGCTCGATGTCACGGAGGAGGCTGCGCAAATAGGCGATCCGCGACAAAATCGTCTTGAGCTCGGCCATCATCTCAGGCTCAGTCGTTGGCCCCGCGGCTTGCTCGTGGTTTTCTCCCCAGCGTTGGAAATTGCGCTCAAGCGCGGCTAATTCCTGGGCCAGGGCCTGATTGATCTCGTCCCGCCGCCCTTGCGTCACGCGGCTCAAGGAAGCCAGATCTTCACCGGTGGCCGCGCGCAGTTCGCCGAGCTCTTCCTGAATCGCGAAAATAAGCTCGACCAATTCCGCTGGTACCTGCTTGTTGTCGGCAGCCAGCTTCTCGCCATGCAGCTCCAGCCAGTACAAGCCGCGGCTGACAGGATCGCGCAGCGTGCGGACCGCGCGAGTCAAAAGCGCGGTCGCACGCAGGCTGGCCGATCGCAAAGCGGCCGACTGGTTGACGAAGCGATCGGGATGGAGCCGGCGGCCGAAATCGTGGTAGGTGCGCTGGAGCGCGGTTTCATCAATCAGCGGGCGGCGGGGCAACTCCAGGGCGGTGAAATAGTCCAACTCCACGCCCAACGGCGCGCCGCATTGAGCACACAACAGGCGTGGCTGCTGCAGCCGCGCACAGGCTGGACATTGGGCCTGGGCCATAGTCGGTAAGCAGGCGCGCGCCCCTCATACCGTGAACGATTCGCCGCAACCGCAGCTGCGTTTGACGTTGGGATTGACCAGCCGAAAGCCCGAGGCCATCAACTCTTCGGCGTAGTCCAACTCGGAGCCGTTCAAATAGAGAAAGCTCTTCTTGTCGACGATCAGTTGCGCCCCGTCGCGCTCAAAAATCTTGTCACGCTCATGGGCCTGGTCAAGCTCCATACGATATTGCAGACCCGAGCAGCCGCCGCCCACCACCTTGACCCGCAACCCAGCACCCGGACGCTCCTCGACCAACGAGCGAATCTTGCTGGCTGCACGCTCCGAGAGTGAAATCATCGCGCCTAACCGCGCCCGGCTTCGCTCTTGGCCGAGGCTTCGGCGCTGCTGTCACCGGCCTTTTTGCGCCAATCTTCGATCGCCGCCTTGATCGCGTCTTCGGCCAGCACCGAGCAATGGACCTTGACCGGCGGCAGGTTGAGTTCCTGCACGATGCTGCTGTTCTTGATCGCCATCGCTTCCTCGACCCGCTTGCCTTTGACCAGTTCGGTTACGTAACTGGAGCTGGCGATCGCGCTGCCGCAGCCGAAAGTCTTGAAGCGGGCGTCTTCGATCACGCCATCGTCGCTGATCTTGAGTTGCAGCTTCATGACGTCGCCGCATTCGGGCGCGCCCACTATCCCCGTGCCCACCCCGGGCTCGTCCTTGGTGAAGCTGCCGACGTTACGAGGATTGTTGTAATGGTCCAGTACTTTGCCCGAATAGGACATGAGCTTTTATCTCCCGCGGCCCTGGCCGCAGTTGCAAACCTTGGAGCGCCACGCAGGCGGCTCCTCGGCGGTTACTCCCGCTTCCATTCCACCGACTTCAGGTCGATGCCCTCTTTGGCCATCTCGTACAGCGGCGACATGTCGCGCAACCGCTTGACCTCGCGCACCACGTTGGCGGCCACGTAATCGACTTCTTCCTCGGTATTGAACCGCCCCAGCCCAAAGCGAATCGAGCTGTGGGCCAATTCCTCGTCGGTGCCCAGCGCCCGAATGACATAGGACGGCTCCAGGGTCGCCGAGGTGCAGGCCGAACCCGAACTGACCGCCACATCCTTGATTCCCATCAAGAGCGATTCTCCCTCGACGTAGGCGAAGCTCAGGTTGAGATTGCCGGGCAAGCGCTCGGTGGGATGGCCGTTTAGGTAGACTTCGTCGAGGCGTTCGAAGATCCCGGCCTGCAGCTTGGCCCGCAGATCGCGCATCCGCACCGCCTCCTCCGCCATCTCCGCCGCCGCCAGTTCGCACGCCTTGCCCATCCCGACGATCCCGGTCACATTCAGCGTGCCCGAACGCATGCCGCGCTCATGCCCCCCGCCGTCGATTTGCGGCGTGAGCCGCACCCGCGGCCCGCGCGAGCGTACGTACAGCACGCCCACTCCCTTGGGGCCATAAATCTTGTGGCCGCTGGCCGAGAGCAGATCGACCCCCATCGCCTCTACGTCCACCGGTACCTTGCCAACGCCCTGGGTAGCGTCGCAATGGAACACTACCCCGCGTTCTTTGGCGATTTTGCCTATTTCCGCCACCGGATGGATGGTTCCGATCTCGTTGTTGGCAAACATCAGGCTGATAAGCACGGTCTTGTCGGTAATGGCGCGACGTACATCATCCGGATCGACCATCCCGTACTTGTCCACCGGCAGGTAGGTGACGGTCGCCCGATTGGTGCGTTCCAGCGCCTTGCAGCTATCCAGGACCGCCTTATGCTCAGTCACGCAGGTGATAACGTGGTTACCCTTGTCCTTGTAAAACTCGACCACGCCCTTGATCGCCAAGTTGTCCGACTCGGTGGCGCCGCTGGTGAAGATTATCTCCTTGGACTTGGCATTGAGCAGCGCGGCTATCTGATTGCGAGCCGTATCCACCGCTTCTTCACCGGCCCAGCCGAAGCTATGATTACGGCTGGCGGCGTTACCAAATTTCTCCGTAAAATAGGGCAACATCGCCTCCAACACCCGCGGATCGACCGGGGTCGTGGCGTGATTGTCCATGTAGATAGGCAGCTTAAGCATCGCTCATATGCTCCTCAGCCACTAAGCACCACGTCCGGATTAGTGGACCTAAAAGGTATAATATGGCCGTCCGACCTATGTGTCAAACCTCGCCGGCCCGATTTTCAGGGCTTTTTTGGTGCCGTCATGGCTAAAACAGGGTGTAGATAAATGGCGCCACCGCGGAGAACTGGGCCAGGATTACCAGCACCCCGATCAGCACCAGCACCACGACCAGCGGGGTCAGCCAGAATTTCTTGCGATCCCGCATGAATCCCCACAAGTCCCGTAGCAGATCGAACATCAGAACGGTTTCTCCATGCTTTCTTTGCTGCGCGCGCGGCTAGTTACTCGGTAGCTTTCGGCTTCCGGCTCGAACCGGCGCGCCACAGCGTCGTGGCCCAAGGCGCGCCGCAGCAAGCCCATCGGAGTAATCACGAGGAAAAACAGCAGGCTTAGAATAATCCGGCTATTGATCCAGCCCAAGACCAGTCCCAGCGCGGTCCAGCCCCGATAAAAGGGCAACAGCGCCGCCGGCCATATGATTGCCGGTAACCACAGGGCGAGCCCGACAATCCAGGGCCAGCGCGGTAGCGACCATCGATGCATCCAGGGCAGCAACAGCCCGAACACCAGCGCTATCAGGGCCCCGGTGAGTAAGCCAAAGTTGCGCAGTTCCTGCCGATCGGGCGTGGCGCCGGGAGCCATTGCAATCGCTCCCTAATCCAGCTCGAATTCCTGGCGCCAGGAGTCGTCGCGCTCCGTGGCCGGCTGCTCGTCCTTGGCCAGCAAGAAGTTCTCGATTACCAGGTAATCCATCTCGGTGCGCATGAAGCAGCGGTAGGCTTGGGCCGCGGTGCAGACGATAGGCTCGCTGCGCACGTTGAACGAGGTGTTGACCAACACGGCGCATCCGGTCTGAGCGTGAAAGCGGCTGAGCAGGGCGTGGAAGCGCGGATTGGTCCTGCGATCGATAGTCTGAACCCGGGCCGAATAATCGACATGGGTTACGGCGGGGATGGTGGAGCGAGGCAGATTGAGCTTTTCGATCCCGAACAGGGCCTGCTGCTCGGCCGTCAGCGGCCGGCGCAGCTCCGCCTTGACCGGCGCTACCAGCAGCATATAGGGGCTTGGGCGATCGATCTCGAAATAGTCGCCGACCGCTTCCGCCAACACCGCCGGGGCGAAGGGACGAAAGGACTCGCGATACTTGATCTTGAGATTCATCGTCGATTGCATCGCCGGGCTGCGCGGATCGCCGATAATCGAGCGCGCCCCCAGCGAGCGCGGCCCGAACTCCATCCGCCCCTGCATCCAGCCCACCACCTGGCCGGCGGCCAAAATTGACGCCACCCGCTCCAGCAGCTCGTCATCGTCCAACCGGAGGTAGCGCGCACCCGCGGCGTCAAGCTCGGCCCGAATCTCGGAGTCAGCGAAACTGGGGCCCAGGTAGGAGCCATGCATGCGGTCGGGCAGGGAGATTTGACGCGGCTGCTCGTGATACTGATGCCAGAGCGTGAGGGCCGCGCCCAAGGCGCCGCCGGCGTCGCCCGCCGCAGGCTGAATCCACAAGTCGCGATAGGGGCCCTCGCGCAGCAGGCGGCCGTTGGCCACGCAATTGAGCGCCACGCCGCCGGCCAGACATAGATATTCCGTCCCCAGCTCGCGATGGACGGTGCGGGCCAGCCGCAGCATGATCTCCTCTGTGACCTGCTGGATCGAAGCCGCCAAGTCCATCTCGCGCTGAGTCAGGAGGGTTTCGGGCGGGCGCGGCGGCCCGCCGAAAAGCTCGTCGAACGCACCGTTGGTCATGGTCAGACCGGTGGCGAAGTCGAAATAGCGCATGTCCAGGCGAAAGGTGCCGTCGGCCTTGAGGTCAATCAAATGTTTCAGGATAAGGTCGGCGTATTTGGGTTCACCGTAGGGCGCCAGCCCCATCACCTTGTATTCGCCCGAATTGACTTTGAAACCGGTGTAATAGGTGAAGGCTGAGTAGAGCAGCCCCAGCGAGTGAGGAAAATCCAGCTCCCACTGCGGGGTAAGACGATTGCCCTCGCCCAACCAGACCGAAGTCGTGGCCCATTCGCCCACCCCGTCCAGGCAGATCACGGCGGCACGCGCGAATGGGCTTGGGTAGAAGGCCGAGGCAGCGTGCGCCTGATGATGCTCGGTGAAGCGCAGCGGTGGCAGCGAGGCTTTGCCGCCCAGCGCAGCCAACTCCTTTTTAAGCAGCGACTTTAGGTAGAGCTTTTCCTTAAGCCATACCGGCATCGCCGTGGTGAATGACCTGAGCCCACGCGGCGCGTAGCCGAGATAGGTCTCCAGCAGGCGGTCGAATTTGAGCAGCGGCTTGTCGTAGAAAACCACGTCCGAGAGATCGCTGAGACACAACCCGGCACTCTTGAGGCAGTATTCGATCGCCTGGGCGGGAAAGCGGGCGTCGAATTTCCTGCGCGTGAAGCGCTCTTCCTGGGCCGCGGCGACAATCTCGCCGTCGACCACCAGGGCGGCGGCGCTGTCGTGATAGAAGGCCGAAATGCCCAGAATAGCGGTGCGTTTCATCTTACTTTCTTTTGTGGTTTCGGCCCAAGCGCAAAAAGGATATGGGAAGCGATCCGGGTAGGCAACGGCCATCCCTCACCTCCGCCCTCGTGCTGGCCAAGTTTGACATACGGTGCGACGAAGCTGACGAGGCCTTAAGCGATCGCCGCCCTCCGCTAAATGGCACGTCGCGCTCGGTCAAATAAGTACTCCCCAATTTGTCCAGCGTAGTAACCGCTTACGGCATCGCCGATTCGTAGCGGTACTATTGGGCGCCATCGCAGCGGACCTGTACCGATGAGATGGGGTCAACCCGAACGCAGGGAACCGCGAATCGCCCAATTGCAGATGAACGACACTTCGATGGGACTTGGCGACCAAGTGCGGATGGCATGAGGCTGTTGCAACTGCTGGGACGAGCGGCGGGCAAACCGCCCAGCTATCTGCTCCGGCGCGCGAGCATCGAATTGGCGCGATGCACGCGCGCACGCCGCTTGCCGCGCCAACTGGGCGCGCTCAGTGCCGCCGCGCTCGCGCGCGAAACGGGCGCTGGTTCCCTGACCCGTCTGTGGGAGGAATTGCAGGCGCGGGGATGGTTCCTGACGGCGCACGATGGCGCGGCGCTGCGCGAACTCTACCGGGATCGCTACGCCGGTGAGGGGCAAATCCTGCGCGCGGATGCCGAGCAGGCGATGCGCCATGAAGTCGATCTGCTGGGCTCGGGGCCGACCGCGCTGGGCCCGCGCATCGATTGGCATCGTGACTTCAAATCGGGCCGGCGCTGGGCTGTGCGCCCCGCCCATCTCATCAAATACGCCGCGCTGGAGGAGGGCAGCGACCTCAAGGTGCCCTGGGAGCTCTCGCGAGGTGAGCATCTGCTGACCCTGGCGCGGGCTTGGGTGGTGTTCAACGATGCGCGCTACCGGGACGAACTGCAGGCTCAGCTCCGCTCCTGGCTGGATGCCAACCCGGTGGGCTGGGGAGTCAATTGGGGCTGCACGATGGACGTGGCCTTGCGCGCGCTGGCGTGGGCCTGGGCCCTCAAGCTGATGGGCGCGCACGCGCTGGAGCCGACGCTCCGCGAGGCGGTCGTGCTGGCGCTCTATCGCCATGGATGGTGGATTGCCGCCAACCTGGAGAACGATGACCGGCATAACAATCACTACGTCGCCGACGCCTTGGGCCTGGTCGTCTGTGGCGCCTTGTTCGCCTCCTCGCAGCGCGGCCGTCAATGGCTGCGCACGGGCTCCCAGATACTGGAGCGGGAGATCGACGCGCAGGTCTTGCGCGACGGGGTCGATAGCGAAGGCTCCGTCCTCTACCACGGGCTGGTAACCGAAATGTTCCTGGTCGGGGAACGGCTGCTCCAGTGGGCCGATGCTCCGGCCAGCGCCGCCTATCTGCAACGGCTGAGCGCGATGCTGGAATTCGTCGAGGCCTACCTGGGACCCGACGGACTGGCCCCCAATGTCGGCGACGGTGACAACGGCCGCGCGCTGCCCTTGGGTCATCTCGATCGCCGCGACCATCGCTACCTCTTGGCGACCGGGAGCGTCTGCTTCAATCGCCCACGCTGGAAGGCGCGAGCGCAACGCTTTTGGGAAGACAGCCTGTGGCTGCTGGGGCCACAGCGCCTGGCCGCGTTCGACGCGCTGCCCGCCCAGCCCAGTCCCGCTGGCTCGCGCGGCTTTGACGCCGGCGGCTTTTACGTCCTGCGCGCCCCCGACCATTACCTGTTCGCCGATCTGGGGCCGGTGGGCTTTTTCGGCCGCGGCGGCCATGGCCACAACGATTGCCTGTCCTTCGAATGGCACGCCCTGGGCCATCCGTTGCTGACCGACTCGGGCACCTACGTTTATGGGGCCTCGCCGGGTTGGCGCAATCGCTTCCGGGCCAGCGCGGCCCACAACACGGTCGTGATCGACGGCGAGGAAATCAATCGCTTTCGCGGCCCTTTGGCGATGTGGGATCTGCACAACGACGCGCTGCCAGTGCCGGCACAACTGCGCTCCACCTCGGACTTCGATTTTCTCAGCGGCGGCCATCGCGGTTATCGCCGTTTGGGCGTAACCGAGGTCAGGCGCAGCTTTCAGTTCTCGCGCCGGCAGGCCGATTTGCGCATCCGTGACGAGATCGCAGGCTGCGGCGTCCACCGATTGCAATTTTTCTTCCATGCCGCGCTGGGCGCGCGCGCGACTTTGGCTCAGGGCGCGCCGCAGTTGGACTGGCCCAGCGGTGCCCGAGTCAGGATCACGCCGCGCTCCAGCGCGACGATCCAATGGCGGCTGGAACAAGGATGGTTCTCACCCTCCTACGGAATCAGGTTGCCGCGCCCGGTGTGGATGGCCAGCGCGAGCGTGGCATTGCCCTTTTGCGTGGTCTGGAGCCTTACCGCCGAGATCGCCAATCCCTAGTCAGCTCGCGAGGTAGCCAAGCTTTGCTTCAAGTCGCGGTTTCAGGTGGACAAGTCGCGGTAGTGGAAACGCCCGCGCCGGCGCTCAGGGCCGGCGGCGTGCTGGTGCGCACCAGCTTTTCGCTGATCAGCGCGGGCACCGAAGCGGCGGGCATGGGCGGCGGCGGCAACCAGAATCTGATGCTCAAGGCGCTGCGCAATCCGCAACTGATGCGCAAGATGATGGACAGCATGGCCGGACGCGGGATGCGCGAGACCGTCGATCTGGTCCGCGCCCGCCTGCGCCAGGCCCGACCCAGCGGTTATTCCTGCTCGGGCATCGTGGTAGAGATCGCCGCCGGCGCGGGCAGCTTGCGCGTGGGCGATCGGGTGGCCTGCGCGGGCGCAGGCTATGCCAATCATGCCGGCTATAATTTCGTGCCACGCAACCTGGTGGCGCCGCTGCCGCCATCTGTCTCTTTCGAGGAGGGCGCGTTCGCCACCCTGGGCGCGATCGCGCTGCACGGGGTACGCCGCTTTGGCCCCACCTTGGGGGAACGAGTCGTGGTGCTGGGGCTGGGGCTGTTAGGTCAACTGGTGGTCCAATTGCTGCGCGCCACCGGGGCCGAACCTATCGGCGTCGATCCGCGGCCCGAACGGTTGGAGCGGGCACGCGCGCTGGGGCTGACCCATACTATCAGCGCGGCCCGCGATTTGACCGCCGGCGTGATGGATCTGACCGCGGGCGAGGGCGCCGACGGAGTAATCGTGACCGCCGCGGGCGGCGATGGAGAGTTGCTCAACCGCTGCTTCGCGGCCTGCCGGCGCAAGGGGCGGGTAGTCCTGGTGGGCGACGTACCGATCCGCATTCGGCGCGACCGGATGTACCACAAGGAGCTCGATTTTCTCCTCTCGACCTCCAGCGGCCCCGGTCGCTACGACCCGCGCTACGAAGAACAAGGGCTGGATTACCCCTTGGCATACGTGCGCTGGACCGAGGGGCGCAACCTGCAAGCGGTGTTGCGGCTGATCGAAACCGGCCTGCTTCAGGTCGGGCCGCTGATCGAACGGCGCTTTCCGATCGAGCAGGCGGCGCAGGCCTACGAGAGCCTGGCCGCGCCCCAGCCGCCGATCGGGGTACTGCTCGATTACCATTGCGAAGCCGCCCCGCAACCGCCCCCTGCACGCAGCTTTGTGAGGCACCATCGCGCCGCCCCGGCGCGCCCGGGACAGTATCGAGTTGGAGTGGTCGGCCACGGCAATTATTTTCGCGCGGTGCTCCAGCCCTTGCTCCAGGCCCATCGCGGCTTTGCGCTGACCTCGGTCTGCGCTCGCAGCCCACTGAGCGTGCGCGCGGCGGTGGAAAAAGCCGGTTTCGCCCGTGGCACCACCGACTACCACGAGCTGCTGAGCGACCCCGAGATCGACGTGGTCTATGTCGCCACTCGTCACGATAGCCATTTCGCGATCGCGCGCGATGCCATCCTCGCGAGCAAGGCCGTGTTCGTGGAAAAACCGATGTGTCTGAGCGCTGACGAGGGCCTCCAGTTGATGGATCTGGTCAGGGATCGCCAGGCCCTGCTGACGGTCGGCTTCAATCGCCGCTTCTCGCCTCACGCGAAGGCGCTCAAGCAGGCGCTCGGCGCGCTGGCCGGCCCCAAACAGATACTCTATCGGGTCAACGCCGGCGCGCTGCCCCAGGGCCATTGGAGCGAGGATCCGGTCGAAGGCGGCGGCCGGCTGCTGGGCGAGGGCGTTCATTTTTTCGACTTCATGCGCTACTTGTGCGCCGCCCGCCCGCTGCGCGTGATCGCAGCCCCTTTACCCGGCGCGGCTCACGAGGACGCCAGCGTCAGCGTGGAGTTTGATGACGGCTCGGTCGGTACCCTGCTTTACACCAGCCAAGGCGCGCCAGCGATGGGCAAGGAACGGGTGGAAGTCTTCGCCGGCGGCTGTTCGATGGTGCTGGAGGAGTATCGCCGATTGGAAGTCTTCCCCAAGGGGCGCGGGCTGAGGACTCGGCACAGCGAAAAAGGACAGCGCGAACAACTGGAAAATTTCTACCAGGCCTTGAATGGCCAAGGCGCGCTGGGGGTCACCGTCGAAGATGGCTACTACGCGACCTGGTGCGCCGAGCAGGCGATGGGAAAATAACCGCCGGCAGCGGCAGCGAATCTGTCCGTGACCTCGGCTGCGTCACTTAGAGACGCCGGCGCGCTCGCGCAAACGGCGCGCGATGATCTCCAGTTGAATCTCAGTGGTACCTTCGAAAATCGACAGCACGCGGGCGTCGCGCCAGTAGCGCTGCACCTCGAACTCCATCGCATAGCCGTAACCGCCATGAATCTGCATCGCTTCGCGCGTCACGCGCTCGGCCATCTCGGTGGCGGCCACCTTCGCCAAGCCGGCTTCGTAGTCGCATCGCCGCCCGCTGTCCTTCTGCGTGGCGGCGAAATAAGTCAGGCGGCGGGCCGCTTCCAGTTCGACCGCCATCCGCGCCAGCTTGTGTCCGATGGCCTGGAACTCGGCGATCGGGCGGCCGAATTGGCGGCGCGCCCCGGCATAGGCCAACGCCGCCTCGAAGGCGGCCTGAGCCACTCCCACCGCGCGCGCCGCGGTTTGTATCCGCGCCACCTCGTAGGTCTCCATCAGTTGGTAAAACCCTTGTCCCTCCTGCATCCCGAGCAGATTGGCCGCGGGCACCCAGGCCCGCTCGAAGGTCAGTGCGTAGGATCGCATCCCGTGATAACCCACGGTCTCGATCGGCGCCCCGGTAAGCGCGGGCGGCGAAAATCGATCGCCCGGCTCTTTTTCCAAAAGCATCAGCGACAGGCCGCGATGTTTCTTGCTGGGGTCGGGCTCGGTACGCGCCATCACCAGCAGCAGATGGGCGCGATTGGCGAAGGTGCACCATTGCTTGGCTCCGCTCAGTTCGTAGCCGTCGCCGTGGCGTTGCGCCCGGGTAGTGAACGAGGCGCTGTCCGAGCCTGCGTCGGGCTCGGTGAATGCAGCCGCGCTGAGCAGTTCGCCGCGCGCCAGCCCTCCCAGCCATCGCGCCTTCTGCGCGGCCGTGCCGGCCGCCTGCAGCACGCCGGCGGTAATCAGATTGCGGGTGATGACTGAACCTACCGCCAGCCAACCGCGCGACAGCTCTTCGGTCACGATCGCCATCGCCAGGTAATCCAGCCCCAACCCGCCCGCTTCTTCGTCCACGGTCAGGCCGAAATAGCCCAGCGCCGCCATCTGTTCGATCAGGCTTTGCGGGATCTCTTCCTGGCGCCGGTCCAGAGCGTTGGCTATCGGCCGCACTTCACGCTCGACGAACGCGCGCACCGAATTGCGAATATCCTCATGCTGAGGGTTGAGCTCGGCCATGACAGGATCTAGCGCCTGCTCGCGCGCCGCGCGCAAGGGGGTCCGTTGGATGGCCGGCGCGGCCGTAATATGCTTTGGCCGTTCAACGGGAGTTAAATGCTAGATGGGTTCGATCGCCGCACTGCAGGGCAAGCTCAAGACCTCGATCGCGGGCGAAGTGCGTTTCACCGACGCCGACCGCGCCTTGTATGCCACCGACGCCTCCAACTACCGGATGGTGCCGTTGGGCGTAGTGTTGCCGCGCGACGAAGGCGACGTCATCAAGACGGTGAGTTTGGCGCGCGACAACGATATCGCCCTTCTGCCCCGCGGTGGCGGCACCGCGCTGGGCGGTCAGACCTGTAATCAGGCCCTGATAATCGATTTCTCCAAGTACATGCGTGCGATTCGCTCGATCGATCCCGACCGGCGCCTGGCGGTGGTCGAGCCGGGCGTGGTCCAGGCCCAGCTCAACAGCGCGCTGGCAAGTCACGGCCTGCAATTCGCTCCCGATCCGACGACCAAGAATCGATGCTGTCTGGGCGGCATGATTGGCAATAACTCGTGTGGAACCCATTCGGTGGAGCACGGCAAGACCGTCGACAATCTGGCGGCTTTGGAAGTGGTGCTGTACGACGGCGCCACGATGAAGCTGGGGTCGATGGACGAGGCGCAACTGCAAGCGGCGATTGCGGCGGGCGGGCGCGAGGGTGAGTTGTATCGCGGACTGCGCGATTTGCGACAGCGCCATCTGGAAGATATCCGCACCGGCTTCCCGCGATTGCCACGCCGGGTATCGGGTTACAACCTCGATCAGTTGCTGCCCGAAAACAATTTCCATCTCGCGCGCGCGATCGTGGGCTCCGAAGGCACCCTGGCCCTGACCCTGAACGCGACCGTGCAACTGGTCTCCCTGCCGCGCTTTCGCGCCCTGGTGGTGATGGGCTTCAGCGACGTGTTCAAGGCCGCCGATCAGGTACCCTGGATCCTCAATCATCGACCACAAGCTCTGGAAGGTTTCGACAATCGGCTGGTCGAGTTCTGCCGCCTGACCTCGACGATCGATTTGGGACAATTGCTGCCGCCTGGCGAGAGCTATCTGTTCGCCGAACTGGGCGGAGCAAGCGCCGATGAAGCGCGCGGCCGCGCCGAAGCCTTGATCGCCGAGGCCCGCCGTCAACCCGGCGCGGCCACCTGCAAGCTGTTCGACCAGGAACGCGACCAGCGCGCGGTGTGGGAAGTGCGTGAATCGGGCTTGGGCGCCAGCGCGGCGGTGCCGGGACGGCCGCGCACCTGGCCGGGGGCGGAGGATGCCGCCGTGCCGCCGGCGCGGCTGGGCCAGTTCCTGCGCGATTTCCAAGCGCTGCTCCAGCGCCAGAAGCTCGAAGCCGCCACCTTCTATGGCCACTTTGGCGACGGCTGCGTCCATTGCCGAATCAATTTCGATTTTCAAAGCCCGGCAGGCGTGCGCACCTTTCGCGCCACCATGGTCGAGTATGCCGACATGGTAGCGCGCCATGGCGGCTCGCTTTCGGGCGAGCATGGCGACGGGCGGGCGCGCGGCGAATTGCTGCCCCGAATGTACCGGCCCGCGCTAATCCAGGCCTTCGGCGAGTTCAAGGCGCTGTTCGATCCAAGCGGCCGGATGAATCCGGGAATCATCGTCAACCCCGAACCACTCGACGCCCGCCTGCGGCTGCGTCCGGGAAAGCTGCCGGCGGTAAGCACCGACTTCGATTTCAGTGCCGACCAAGGGCTGGTCGGCGCGACCTTGAAGTGCGTGGGCATTGGCCAGTGCCGCAAGCTGCAGAGCGGCGCGATGTGCCCCTCCTACATGGCCACGCTGGAAGAAACCCATTCCACCCGCGGCCGCGCTCATCTGCTCTACGAGGCGCTCAGCGGCGAGTTCTTCAAGGGAGCGCAAGCGGAAGAAGCGGTGCTGGAGGCGCTGGACCTCTGTCTGTCATGCAAGAGCTGTAAGCGCGAATGCCCGGCCGGGGTCGACCTGGCGACTTACAAGGCGCAATTCCTGGCCAACTACTATCGCAAGCATTGGCGGCCGCTGCCCGCACATCTCTTCGCCCGCATCCATCAGGGGGCAGCCTTGGCGGCCCGGGCACCGCGCGCGGCCAATTGGCTGATGACTGAAAGTCCGCTGGCCGCGCCGATCAAACGCTTCCTGCATGTGGACGCGCGCCGTACCCTGCCGCGTTTCGCCAGGCAAAGCTTTCGCGCCTGGTTTGCCCATCATCGCGTACCCGCGCAGGGCCGGCCGGTGATGCTGTTCGTTGATACCTTCAGCAACTTTCTCGATCCCAAGCCGGCAATCGACGCGGTCGCGGTGATGGAGCGCGCGGGCTTCCGCGTGCAAGTGCCCGCACGCGATTTCTGTTGCGGGCGCCCGCTCTTCGACCAGGGGATGCTGAGCACGGCGCGCCGATGGCTCCGGCAAGCAATGGCGGTGATGGCTCCGGCGCTGGCGGCCGACATCCCCATCGTCGGCCTGGAACCGGGCTGCCTGCTGACTTTTCGCGACGAACTGCCAGGCCTGTTTCCCAACGAACCTCGGGCCAAAAAGTTGGCCGAATCCAGCCTGCTTTTCGATGAATTCCTGATTCGTCACGCACCCGACCTGCCGCTGCCTGAAGTTCCCGCCCGCGCCCTGCTGCATGGCCATTGTCACCAGAAGGCTCTGGCCAAAATGGAAGGCGAAGTGGCGATCCTAAAGCGGATACCCGGCTTGCAACTGGAGGTGCTTGACGCCGGCTGTTGCGGGATGGCGGGAGCCTTCGGCTACGCCCGCGAGCATTACGAGGTCTCGCGCGCGATCGGCGAGCGAGTCCTGATGCCGGCGGTGCGGGCCGATAGCGAGGCGCTGGTTATCAGCGATGGCTTCTCCTGCCGCTCTCAGATAGCCCAGCTCGCGCCCGGCCGTCGCGCGATGCATCTGGCGGAAGTGCTCAACCTGAACCGCCCCAAATCGTCGCCCTGACGCGGCGTTATGCACTCCGCATGATCGGTTGACCGGCCTGCTTGGACGATTGGGCCATCTTGCGTTCGGCCTCTAGCTGCAGCCATGCGGCCGCAATCGCGCTTCTTTATGGCAAAAAGTAATGTGGAGCGGAATCCGGGAGCGCGCCCATCGCCAAACGATGTCGGCAGGCCAGCGGATTCCGTCTTGTCCCCGGCGAGCCGACTCCGGCGTCTATCTGCCTGTTCCCCGCCTCAGATCGCGATGCGCAGCACGGCGGCGCCTTTGAGTTGGTCGTGCTTTAGCGCGGCCAGCGCCTGGTTGGCCTGTTCCAGGGATGAGGGTTCGGTGGTGGTGCGAATCGGGATTTTTCCCGCCAGTTCGAGAAATTCCTCGCCGTCACGGCGGGTGTTGGCAGTCACGCTGCGCAGTTCCTTTTCATAGAAGAGGTCGCGTTGGTAATCCAATGAGGGAATGGGACTAAGGTAGATTCCGGCGACCGCCAGAATCCCGCCACGGTCCAAAGCTTCCATCGCGGGCGCCACCAAATCTCCCGCCGGCGCGAACAGGATGGCGCAGTCCAAGGGCGCGGGGGGTCGCTCAGCCGCCGTACCGACCCAGTCCGCACCCATCTCATGCGCGTGAGCACGATGGCGGCCGCCCCGCGTCATCACATAAACCTGGCAGCCCCAGTAGCGCGCTACCTGCAGGGCGATGTGAGCCGAGCCGCCGAAGCCGTACAACCCCACTGTGCTGTGCGGCCTGACCCCGGCCCGCTTGAGCGCGCGGTAACCGATAATTCCCGCGCACAGCAGCGGAGCGCTGTCCTGCACGGTCAAATTCTCGGGCATCGCATAGGCATAATCCTCGCGCACGACCGTGTACTCGGCGTAACCACCATCGTGGTCATAACCGGTGAAGCGGGCGTTGGGACACAGATTCTCGTCACCGCGCCGGCAGTACTTGCACACCCCGCAGGTTTCGCGCAGCCAGGCCACCCCGACTCGTTGGCCGAGCTGAAAACGACGAGCCTGAGCCCCGCATTGGGCCACTTCACCAACCACCTCGTGACCGGGAACAATTCGCTCGCGATGCGGCGGCAAATCGCCCTCGCTGACGTGAAGATCCGTGCGACAGACCCCGCAAGCGAGCACCCGGACCAGAATTTCGTTGGCGGCCGGTCGCGGCTTATCCAATTCCAACAAGTGCAGCGGCTGACTTTCGATCGGTCCCTGCGCTTCGATGACCATGGCTCTCATGAATGTCAAGCCTAGCACGAGCACTGCAGGAGGTTAGGCAAAACACGAACATGGCATCGCGCATAGTTATCAAGGGGAATGCTTCGCACACGGCAGAAACCGGCACCCGCCTGGCTCGCTCTGGCATACTTCGCTCTCCAACGCCTGCCAGGCTGCCCAAGATCCTTCGACTTCGCTCGCTTCGCTCAAGAGCCTGGTGAATCCTTATCCTGCCATATTGAGCCGGAGCACGGCGGTCCTCCCACTAAAGACCTCCGCTCCTTCGTATGTCATGTTGAGCCGGCGAGCAGCGCGAGCCGTGTCGAAACATCCGCGCGGTTCCTCCGCGCGATTAGCATCAACCGTGCGCGGAACTCCGCAACTGGCCGGGCGTCGCACCCAGCAGCGGCGTCATCTCGCCTAATCTGCAATCAGATGGGGCACGACTTCTCCGGCCAGAATTTCCATCTGCTCGGCATGATCGAACACCGGGTTGAGCAATAGATGGGAGGCACCGGCCGCGATCAGTTTGAGGAGGGCCTCGGTGATCTGCGCAGGTGTGCCCCACAGCGCTACCCGTGGCGCCATCTCGGCGTTGTGATAGCGCTCGGCGAACCATTGGCGCAAGCGCGCTTGCGCCCGCGCGCTATCGGAATCCACTGCCAGATAGACTCGCTTCGACATCGGAAAGCCGGCCGGGTCGCGTCGGGCCTGCTCCAGTTCGGCGCGCATTTGAGCGGCTTGCTGGACGAAGTCGGCCGAGGACGAAGAGCCCGCGCCCATCCAGCCATCGCCATGGCGCACGGCGCGCCGGATACCCATCGGGTCGCGCGCCGCCAGCCAGATCGGCGGATGAGGCTGCTGGACGGGCTTGGGTTCCATCGGCACGTTGTCGAAATTCCAGTACTGACCCGCCATCGAGGCCCGTGGCTGCGTCCACAGCGCCTTGAGGACTTGGATACTCTCGACAAAACGGCGACCGCGATGCTCGGTGGGCACGCCGAAGACGCGTTCGGGCAGATAGGCGCCGCCCACTCCGACCCCGGCGATAAGCCGCCCCTGAGAGAGTTGATCCAAAGTGGCTAATTCCTTGGCCAGTTGCACAGGATTGCGGACCACGGTGAGCAACACGGCGCTACCCAGGCGTAGCTTGCTGGTCAGCGCCGCGGCGTAGGTCAGCAGCGCGACCGGCTCCAGGATGGCGCTGTCACTGACGATCTGTTCCTGCACCCATAGGCTATCGAAGCCCAGGGCCTCGGCCCGCGGCAAAAATCGGCCCAGGTCGAGCACCGCTGCGCTAGGTCCATTGAAGGTTTGCGGAATAGCGATACCGCAGGGAATCTGCCGGGCCATAAATTGCTCCTCGCCAAGCGCTCCAGTTTTTACTGGGACAGATTTCAGCCGCGGCCACCGCTGTTGAGCACGGTGGCCATCTGTCCGTTGGTTTCAGCCGGCGCTTGCGCGCGCGGCCCCAGGATCGCCAGCAGTTCGGTGGAGTCCAGGGTTTCCTCGGCCAGCAGCCGTTCCACCAGCCGATCCAGGCTCTCGCGCGCGCCGCTCAGGCGGACCCGAACTTGCTGATGGACCTGCTCCAGCATGGTCTGCACGTCTTGGTCGATCAGCGCCGCGGTAGCTTCACTGTAGTCGCGTCCTTGCGCCATCTCATAGCCTAAAAACGGCTGCTGCTCGTCAGTCTTGTAGGCTACCAGCCCCAGCTTTCCCATCCCCCAGCGCGATACCATCCGGCGCGCCAACCGGGTGGCCTCGACCAGGTCGTTTTCGGCCCCGGTGGTCACTTCGCCGAAGGTAATTTCCTCCGCGGTACGCCCGCCCAGCATCACCGCCAAACGCGCCATCAGGTAGGAATGGCTCAAGTTGTGCCGCTCCTCCTGAGGGATCTGTTCGGTCAGTCCGAGCGCCTGGCCGTGGGGCACGATGGTCACCTTTTTGACTTCATCGGCACCCGGTGTAAGCCAGGCCACCAAAGCGTGGCCCGATTCATGATAGGCGACCACTCGCCGCTCGGAGGGATTGATCAATTGCGGATGCGCGGCGCCCAAGCGTACCTTGTCCTGAGCCTCCTCGAAATCCGCCAAGGTTACCTCGGAGCGATTGTGGCGGGCAGCAGCCAAGGCCGCCTCGTTGCACAGGTTGGCCAGGTCGGCGCCGCTGAGGCCGATGGTGGTGCGGGCTAAAATTGCCAAATCGACATCGGAGGCCAAGCGCAGTTGTCGGCTATGGAGGCGCAGAATTCCTTCGCGCCCGATTCTATCCGGCAAGGGCACCACCACCTGCCGATCGAAGCGGCCCGGACGCAGCAGAGCCGGGTCCAAAACGTCGGGCCGATTGGTCGCGGCCAGCACGATTACCTCGTAGCGCTCCTCGAAACCGTCCAGTTCGCCCAAAAGCTGATTCAAGGTCTGCTCGCGCTCGTCGTTGACCGTGCCAACGCCGGCGCCGCGGCGCCGGCCGACCGCATCCAGCTCGTCGATAAAAACAATCGCCGGTGCCGCAGCTTTGGCTTGGCTGAAGAGATCGCGCACTCGGCTGGCACCGACCCCGACGAACATCTCCACGAACTCCGACGCGTTCAGGCTGAAAAAGGGCACGCCGGCCTCGCCCGCGACGGCACGGGCGAGCAGGGTTTTGCCAGTTCCAGGCCCTCCCACCAGGAGCACGCCCTTGGGGATGTGCGCTCCGATGTCATGGTACTTTTGTGGATTGCGCAGAAAGTCCACTTCTTCCTGCAACTCGCTTTTCGCTTCATCCGCGCCCGCCACGTCATTGAACGTAACCTTAGGCCGCTCCTTGTTGTACAGCCGCGCCTTGGCTCGCCCAAACGGGTTGACCTGAGCCCGGCTGGCCTTGCTCGCCATCCACCAGAACACCCCCACCAGCAGCAACATCGGAAACCAGTTTGCCAGCAACTCCAGCAGCCACGGGGTCGATGAGGGCGCAACATCGATCCGGATGTGATGAGCCTTCAACAGGGGCATCAAGTCTGGATCTCCGACCGTGGCCGGATAGGTGGTGCGAAAGCGCCGATAATGGGTCGGAACCGCCTCCTGCTCGCCATCGAACAGCGGCATTGCCGCAGTCGGATTGGCGGTGGGCTTGGCCTTGGGCGCGGGCGAGGGCGCAGGTTTAGCTTTGGGCCACAGGATCGTATGGATCAACTGGCCCGTGATTGTCGCGCCCACAATCTTGACTCGGCTGACGTTACCGGTCTCGACCTGATTCAAAAAGGCAGTGTAGGGCAAATTGACTTGCGGATGTTCCTGGGGCCAGAAGGACAGGATGTTCCACACCAACAGGCCACCCAGGATTAACCACCAGATCCATACGTTACGAGTAAAAGAGGGTGGTAGTCCCGGGTTTGGCTTTTGCGACTTGTTCTTCTGAGATTTGTCCTGCGGCGAGGGCATATCCAATCGTGGGCTGCACGCCTCGGTTAGTCAAATCCGCAAGATGGCCGCGCAAAGACGCCGGGCGACGGGCCGGAACTACGCCGGCAACCCTGCCCAATGTGAGTCTCCCCAATAATTTAGCAAAAGGGGGCGCTTCGCGGGTTAGAAACGGTAACCGGCCTGACTCGCCGTGGATCGCCATGTGCAGCCATCATAATCGGCAACCCGCACTGGCCGCCCTCGACAAGGAGATGGACGGCCCGCGAGCCGCCCCTACGCCGCACGGACCGCCGTCAACCGCGCCCGCTTAGCTTCAGGATGACGCTCGTTTCGCTCAGTACCCGGGCCTGCCGGCGCGCCACCCCAACCGCAGCGCTGCGATCACGCGGCGGACGCGCGAGATGTTTCGCAACGGCTCGCGATGCTCGCCGGCTCAACATGACAGCTAGAAATCACACGCTTTCAGGCTGCCGCGCGGCTCGCTGCGAAGTTTATTTACGGACCCCGCAAATAGTGCATGAACCACCATCTCCGCTTCAAACCGGCCCGAAAGACAAAACGCCCTCCAATCCGATTGCCAAGTCGCTTGACGATAGTGTAGTTAGCTTGGCTTGATATGGAACCCGCCTGCAACCGAGCCCATCTCACGCCGTCGAGCCTGATCAGGCAGTCGAAGGGCACAAGCGGCGTGCGCTCGCGGGAAAGTAATTTGCTCCGCCTGCCGGATAGCGATCCAGGACAGCGGCGGGCCGAGCGGAAAGGAGGAGACCCGGTGAGATTCGCAATTTACGGCAAGACCTGAGGCCAAGCCAAGCTGGTGCGCGGCGCGCGAGCCCCGTTTAACGACAACCGTTTGATAGCTGGCAAGGAGTCTCGTCATGAGACCTATCGTTCACCGCCCAATCGCGGCCATCCTGTTCACCACGCTGCTCGGCCTGGTTGCCATTTTCCCAGGCTGGCTTTCCCCGCTCGCCTTCGCGGGCCCTGATGTTCCCCCGCCGCCCCCGCCCCCGAGCAAGCTTCGTCACGTCAGTTTCACTTACCAGGTTACGATTCCCACGCTCGATAGATCCGCCAAACATCTCGACCTATGGTTGCCGATGCCGCGTCAGGACAGCCATCAAACCGTCACCGCCCTGACTATCCATTCACCCTTGCACCATCGAATAGTGGCGCTCAAGAGCTTTGGCAACCGGGCCATATATCTGTCCGCGGACGCACCCTTGCCAGCTTCGGTCAGCGTGACGATGACCTTTCACGTAACGCGCCGAGCGTGGGCGGCCAACTTGCGCCGCGCCGGCGAGGCTAAGAGCGAGCCCGCCGATGGCGCCCTGGCGCCGGAGCTGCAGGCCAACGCGCTGGTTCCGACCTCGGGCAAAATCGAGCAGGTGGCAATGCAGGTGGTACCGGCGGGCAGGCCGGTTCAGCAGGCGCGCGCCATTTACGATTATGTCGTCAAGGTGATGAAGTACAACGAGAACGCTAAGGGTGGCGGCCACGGCGACGCGCTTTGGGTCTGCGATCATCACGAGGGCGTCTGTACCGATTTCCATTCACTATTCGTGGCGCTGGCCCGCTCCCGCGGCATCCCGGCCCAATTCATCTTTGGCTTTCCACTGGACAAGGTCGGCTCCGAGACCATCGACGGCTACCATTGCTGGGCCGAATTCTACAGCGGCGGCGTGTGGGTGCCGGTGGATGCCTCCGAGGCTTGGCTGGCGCCCAAGTATCATGATTTCTACTTCGGCCATCTCGATGCCGATCGGGTGGCCTTCACCCAGGGGCGCGATTTGGAGTTGACCCCGCCCCAGCATGGCAAACCGCTTAATTACTTCATCTATCCCTATGCCGAATTGGATGGCCAGCCGCTAATCGGCGACCAGGTCAAGCTCACCACGAGCTATCGCGACCTGGGACAAGGCCGATAACACGGGCAAAGGGCCGAGGGTATGGCCGCGGGCAAGGCAAATCCTTGCCCGAGCGCCCGCCTATTCAATTGAGGCATTTGAGGAAGAGGGACAGATGAATTCGAATAGCAACATTCGTATACCCGGGCGGGGCCGCAACCTTACGGCTTTGCTCTTTGTGCTGCTGGTCGGATGGGCGGTCGGCGCGAGCGCCGCGACTATCGATTGGAAAACGCTCGCTTCGCCAAGCCCTTCCGCCTCGCGTCAACCGGCGATGGAGCTGGCACAGGCGGCGCCCAGCAGCTCGGATGTACAGCAGACCATCGAGGATCTGCGCCAGGAACTCCAGGAGCAACGCCAACAGCTCGATGACGAACGGGTGCGCACCGAGCAACTGGAGCGTAGGCTCGATATCCTACTGAAGCAGACCAAACAACAATCGGGCAACTTGACCGCTGCACCGGCCACCGTGCCGCCTGTGGTCCCGACCACGCCCAGCACGGTGCTGACCGCGCTCAAGGCCAAGGTCGGTCACGGGAGCGAGACCACGCCCGGCGCGCCCGGCGGGCAGACCGAAGCCGACATCTATAACAACGGCTTTTATCTGAAGACCCGAACCGGCAATTTTTCGATCTTCTTCAACGGCCTGTTTCAGCCGCGCTTTACATTTTTCAAACCTAACAGCGTGACCAAGATGGGTTCCAACGACCCTGCCGTTGACAATTTCGACATCTGGTTGGGTCGTTTTGCGATCTCCGGCAACGCCTTCGATCCGTCGATCAAGTACTTTCTGCAGATCCAGGGCACGACTACCGGGAACGGCACCGGGCTAAGCATGCTGGATTGGTTTACGTCAAAAACCGTCAATCCCTATCTGACAATCCAGATGGGGCGCTACTGGGTGCCCTATACCTTTGAATACTATGACAACCCAGCCACCTACCTGCTGCCTGACCTGTCGGCCGCCGAATACGCATTCACCCTGGGACAAGGCGACGGCGTGATGCTCAGCGGCGCGGTCGACAAGCTCGACTACAACTTGTCGGTCACCTCCAGTATCCCCGGCCTCGACGTCGGTCCGGTGCAGAACTTCGGCAGCAAGCTGGCCTACGTCGGCAACCTGCATTACGATTTGCTGGCCCCCTACGGCTATATCGAAACCGATCCCAGCCTGGAGGGCGCGACCAAGCCGGAGCTGACGCTATGGGCCTCGGGGATGTACAACCCGGTCCAGTACAACTCGACCTTTTCCAACGAGATGGCGGGGGATCGCACATACGGGGCGAATATGGAGGTGCTGTTTCGCTACCGCTATTTCACCTTCCAGGGAATTGGCTATTACCGCCGCACTCTGCAGCATATGGGGCTGCCTTCGTATGACTCGTGGGGCTACGGCGAGCAGGCCGGGTATTACCTGGTGCCGGGGCGCTGGGAGCTGGCCGAACGAGTCTCAAGCATCATGTGGGGCCAGCAGGAAATTCCCACTATCGGCGGCACAGAGAATAACTGGTGGGCCGGTCCCTCGAACTTCCCCTATCAGAGTCTGACCGAGTACACCGCGGGATTGAACTACTATCTGATCGGCAATCACGCCAAACTGCAACTGGCCTATTCCTATCTGGCCGGCCGCAGCTTTTCCCAGGGATCGTTCGGCGCCAACCGGGTGTTCCTGCAGAGCACCCTGCAATTCTAGGCTGTCCGCAGGGAACGACGCGCAGCACCCGCAGTATCACCCCGAGCAAGCGGGCAGAGGGCTCCGCAAATCTTGGCGAGCTTTGGCAGTAACATGCCAAGCTCGCCGAGCTCGGATTGCGTCTGGAGCCGGATAACCTACTTCTGCGCCTCCTTCTTTGGCGCTTCGCGTTCGATCTGCCATTGCCCCTGGTCGACCAGCCCACCGCCTTCCACGCATTCGTACAGCCCCTCGGCATGGTTGGGCGCGGTGATGGTGCCGCGAAAATCGCAGCTCGAGACGTCCGCCGGAACGATAATGCTGAAGCGCAGATGGCTGCCCCTGATCGAGCCCTGGGTCAGGGTCCCAGAATCGTCGGCGCCGCCGTTGCGGCAAACCATCGTGCCCGTGCTACAGGTATAGCTGCCCCCGAGGCCATTGTCGGTCTGGTATAAGAGAAAGCTGATTTTATTTACCGCATTGCAGCGCCCGCCGTCAGTATCGGTCATCGACGAGCAGGGCGTGACCACCAGTTGTCCGCTCCAGAAGCCAGTTACCTGATCTACCGCCGCCGCCTCTGAGACCGGCTGGCGCCACAGCGCGCAGGCGCTCGCAGTCAATAAAAAAACCAGTAACGCCCCGACACAAGCCTGAGGCAGGCGCCGATGCGGCAAATAAGATGCCATCTGGCCCCCTGACGACCAGATCGCGGCCGCCATCTTTTAATTTATTCCACCTGACCGGTCCGAAGGAAGCCGGCAGGCGCGAGGGGGCGCGGGCGGGTAAAGGTTGGCGGGTACTCGACCCCAACACTGCCGGCTGGCAAGCTGCCGCTATCATGTTCGGGATGACAATGAATCGCGACCTGGGGCTGTTGTTTGCCTCGCGCGCGCTGCGCAGCTTCGCCCAGGGTTACATGGCGGTGATCATCCCAATGTACATCGCGATTTTGGGCTACGGCGCGGTCGAGCTGGGAATTCTGTCCGCGGTCAGTTCGATTGTCAGCGCGACCCTGGCCCTATCGGTAGGGGTCCTGGCCGATCGCTTCGGACGCAAGCTGTTCATGATCCTGATTTCCCTGATGATGGGGATAAGCGGGTTGGTCTTTGCCGCCTCTCACGCCTTTGTGGTGATCGCCCTGGCCGCTGCGTTGGGGACCTTCGGCGGTGGCGGCGGCGCCGGCCGGGGCGGCGCCTGGGGCCCCTTCTATCCCGCGGCGCAGGCCCTGCTGGCCGAGCATTCCTTGGCCTTGGAGCGCACCGCGGTCTTTGGCGTGCTCTCCTTTGTCGGGGTGATGGCCGGAGCGTTGGGCTCGCTGGCCGCCTACCTGCCGCAATGGTTGCAGGCGGGCGCCGGCTTTACTCTGCTGCAAGGCTACCAGGCTCTGTTCCTGCTCACCTCCGCGATCGGCGTGGCGATGGCACTGGTGGTCATCCCGATGCGCGAGACGCGGACCGTGCCCGAGGCTGTCCCCGTCCGCTCCAAGCCCTCGTCAAACGCCAAGCCCGCGGCTGGGATGCGCTGGGGACTGTCGCCTCAGACCTGGAAAATCGTGGCCCGCTTCATGGTCACCAACACCGTCAATGGCTTTGCCATCGGGATGGTCGGACCCTTCCTGGTCTATTGGTTTTACCGCCGTTACGGCGCCACCGCGGGCCAACTCGGTTCCCTTCTGTTTGTCATCAACCTGGTCTCCGCCCTCCCCTTTCTGGCCGCCGGTCGCCTGGCCTTGCGCTTCGGCTCGGTGACTATCGTGGTCTTCACCCGCCTGATTGGCTGCGCGATCCTGGCCGCGATGGCCCTGATGCCCAACTTCTGGCTGGCGGCCGTAATGTATGCGCTACGCACCGTCTTCAACACCCTCTCCGTGCCGGTGCGCCAGTCCTACCTGATGGGCGTAATCGAGCCATCCGAACGCGCCAGCGCCGCGGGCTTTTCCAACTCCCCCTCCCAAGTCGGCACCGCGCTCAGCCCTTTCCTGGCCGGCTACTTGATGGAGCATGTCTGGCTGGGACTGCCGCTGGAAGGAGGAGCCGTCCTCCAGACTATCAACGCCCTGCTCTACTGGCTCTTCTTCCGCGATCTGCGCCCTCCCGAGGAGCTGGCACTGGACGAATTGCAAGCGGTCGAACCTAGCCCCATCGCCTCCGAACCCGGCATCTAAAGCCTGCCTGCTGGGCAAAGCTTGAATCAGGATCAACCGTAAAATCGGGAAGCCGCGCTTAGGTTGACCCGCCCAAGGCGGTTCGCGCTATAACAATGGCGCTTGGAGTCTCGGGGTTGGGGAGGTTCTATGAAGCGCGCGACGTCGATTGCCTTATTCTTGATGGTCGGGTCAGGCGCCCTGTTCTGCGCGCCCACGGCACGAGCTGCTGCTGGGACGGTCTCGCCTGCAAAATATAACGTCCAGGCGGTGCTGCAAAAGGCGCCGGGCGGCAACATCGCGCCCTGCCGGGAAATCAGCGATCCCTACCCTGAGTACAATGGAATCGCGCTCGACCCGACCCATCACCTGATCTCCTTGAGCGACACCAATCTGAAGAGTCTGCTTACCTACGACCTCACCCAGGTCGGCTCCGATTCCTCCAACCCCACGCCCACGCGAGGCTGGGTCAAAGGGCCCGCGACCTACATCTCATACGCCGCGGGCGTGGCCTTCGATCCAGCCCGGCGGGTGGTGTGCGTGACCGAAAACGACGTGGGCGACGACGTGGCCTGCTTCCCCGACGACGCCAACGGCGATTACCACGCTCGCGTCCTGGCGGTCCCTCACGGCGCATACGGGCTGGCTTTCAACCAGCGCCTCAAGCAGATGGTGGTTTCGGTCGAGCACAATGCGCAACTGATCTTCTACCGCAGCGGAGCCACTGGAGCCGAGTTGCCGCTGCGCGCCATCCGCGGCCCTCATACCGAGATGGCCGACCCGCACGGGCTTTACTGGGATGATGCCCATCAGGAAATCGGGGTGGTCAACCACGGCAATTCATCACCCGGATACTGGGACATGGACTACACCGGTGGCGGCCGTTACCAGCCGCCGTCGATTACGATTTTTTCCGACCGCGGAAAAGGCGACGTCAAGCCACTGCGGGTGATTCAGGGCGCTAATACTCAACTGGACTGGCCCTCGGGAATCGCGGTCGATCCGGTTCACAACGAAATCGCGGTGGCCAACACCGCCGGCGGCTCGGTCCTGATTTTCAGCCGCACCGCGCAGGGCGACGTCAAGCCGTTGCGCGTGATCAGCGGCCCGCACAGCGGCATCTACATCCCGATGGGGGTGGCGTTCGATCCCAATCATGACAGCCTGTGGGTCGCCAACTTCGGCCACACCGCGCTGGAATTCAGCCGCACCGCCGAGGGTGACGTGGCTCCGATCGGCGTGTTGCGCAACGCGCCCAAGGCGACTCCAGCGGTACGCTTCGGCAATCCCTTCACGATCGCCTACGATTCCAAGCGCGACGAATTGATTGTTCCCAATTGAGTGACCGATCCCCGAATCGGGGCTTTCGCCAGGTTGGCGAGCGGCAATGTCGAGCCGGTCCGTACGATTTACGGCAATATCAGCAAGCTCACCCGGGTTGCGCACGGAATCACCTACGATCCTGGCCGCGATGAAATTATCGGCAGTGAACCGCTGGCCGCCGCGGTGGTCACCTTCCGCGGCGGCGTCGGCGGCCAGGTCCCGCCGCTGCGCGTGCTGCAGGGCAGCAAGACGATGCTGCATGCGCCACAGGGGGTGGCGGTTGACGACGTCCATCATGAGTTGATCGTCGGCGACAACATCACAGGTAACATCCTGACCTATCCCTGGGATGCCAACGGCAATGTCGCCCCACTGCGCATGATCTCCGGTCCGCGCACCGGGATGGCCGGTGTAATGGATCTTGGAGTCGATCCGCAGCGTAACCTGATCGTGGCGGTTGCGCGCCATAAGCACGAAGGCTGGGGCGTGCAACCCGGGGGCGGGATCTTCATCTTCAATCGAACCGCGACCGGCAACGTCGCGCCCTTGCGAACAATTATGGGGCCGCATACCGGGATGCGCGGTGGGCCACTGCAAGTCCAGGTCTGGAACGGCAAGATTTTCGCCACCGTCAGCAACGACAACTATCAACCGCCCTACGATCGCGGCGGCTTTGCCCCAAAACCGGGCTGTACGGGACCACCCCTGCCACCGCTGACGATGGGCAGCGCGGATGCCTTTATCGGGATCTGGAATATCACCGACAATGGCGATCAGCCGCCGCGCTTCGTAATTCATGGACCGGCTACCAAAATGGTCGCTCCGGCGGGTATCGCGCTCAACCCCAAGAGCGGCGAAGTTTACGTCACCGACGGCGGGGTGGGCGCAGCCTTTACGTTCCTGGTCCCCCAGGCCTTTTGATTTCGCCGCGCGGGAGCACTATCGCGGCGTCATCGTTGGTATCGCCAGGGTCCCGACCTGGCCCTTTTTCGACACCACCTTTTTTCCGCACCTGAGCATAGCCGTGCTCAGCGCTGGGGCTCCACGCGGTGCGGCGATTGGCTTACCCCAAGCCGGGGCGGGTAGCTGCGGCAAGCGCGGCTACCCGCCAGTCACGGCTTTTCGTCCTGGCCGTACACACGAGATGCGGAGTAGCGCTTTCAAGCCTGTGCGCCGGCCTCGCCACACTGGGGTTTTTCGGCACCCTGCTAGGCCATCGCGGCCATCTGATGCGACGTGCGCGGCTGGCAGACGAAGGCCAGAGTTTCGGCTACCGCGTCCTCCGTAACCTCCGCCCGTTTGCCCGCCGACACTTCACGCTGCGCTTCCCGCGCCACGTCGTTGAGCGAGAGGATCCCGACCATGTGTTCATTCTGATCCAGCACGGGCAACCGCCTTACCTGATTGTCGCGCATCAAGGCCTCGGCCTGGCTGACGCCGTCGCCGGCGTGGCAAGCGATTATTTTGCGTGCCATCGCCTCCGCCACCGGAATGGCCCAAAGCTGTTTGCCCTGCGTGTACGCGGCCATCGCGATATCGCGATCCGTAACGATCCCGATTACCTTGCCGTCGCCATTGGCGCTGATGATCGGGATACAGCCGCAGTCAGACTCCCACATCAACTCGGCGGCGCGGTTGAGGGTGTCGGACTCGGAACAAGTCTTTCCCTCATGCGTCATCAATTGCTCTACTTTCATTGTCGATACTCCTAGGCCCGGGCTATGGGGTCCTCAGGCCGCGCCCGTCTTCGCCGAACTGCTTTTCGATCCCTCGACCTGGATTTTCACTTCCTTCGGGATGGCCTCCTTGGGCATCGGCGCCGCCAGTTCCAGAACACCGTCATGGTAGGTGGCCTTGAGGTCATCGGCCTTGATCCCCTCGGGCAGCCCGATTGAACGCTCGAAGGCGCCGTAGCGAATCTCGCGCCGGAAATAGTCGGCTTTTCTGGTCTCGTGCTTCTCCTCCCGCGCGCCCTTGATCGTCAGCACGTCGCCCACGACCTTGATGTCGACATCCTTGGGATCGATGCCTGGAAGATCGGCACGAACGATAAACTTACCCTCGTCCACGCGCGTTTCGATCGCGGGACGCATCGCCATTGTCTCCCCGTCACCCAAGAACTCGCGGGCCAGCGGGAAGCGGCCCAACCAATCGCGGTCAAAACCGAAACGGTCGATCAAGTCGTCGAACTCGTTGCGAAACCTCTGCAGCTCTCTCGATGGCTTCCATCTTTCGAGCAATGCCATTGTCGTTTCCTCCTATTCTCCTGCTCCGCTTACGCATGGGGATGCGTCTGGGCGGATGGTTTCTGGCTTAGAATCGTCTTGACCCGATCGTCGGAAACCTGCTCGAAATCGCGATAAAACTGGCCTACGGCGAAGAAATTTTCGGGGGTCTCCAGACAAATGATTTCGTCGGCATCGCTTCGCAGCGCGGCGAGGCTCTCCGCCGGCGTGACCGGGATCGCAAGTATCAAGCGCTTTGGCTGTTGCCTGCGCGCTCCGCGCAGGGCGGCCCGGACCGAGCAACCCGTCGCGATTCCGTCATCGACGACGATCACGGTCTTGCCCGCAAGCGCAAGCTTGGCCCGCCCGCCTCGATACGCGCGCTCGCGGCGGTTAGCTTCCTTGAGCTGGCGCGCAATTTCAGCCTCAATGTATTCATCCGAGACCCCGAGCTGCTCGATGATGTCCTGGTTGAAAATCGCGCGCGGATGGTCGCCGTCGGCCACGGCGCCGATCCCCAGCTCAGGCTGGCCCGGCGCTCCCAGCTTGCGCACGACAATGACCTCGAGCGGCGCGCCCAAGGCGTCGGCAACTACTTTGGCCACCGGCACGCCGCCGCGAGGTATGCCGAGCACCACCGCATCGGTGTGGGCGTAAGCCATCAGCCGCCGCGCAAGCATCCGACCGGCTGCTTCGCGGTCCGCATAGATTAACCCCTGCGCGGCCGGGTCTGCGGCCCGTGGCGCCTTCAGGTGACCGCTGAACCAGTCCGCCGCGAGCTCCGCGACCTGCTCCAGCGTGCCCGGCTCCTCGAACAGGTGCGTCGCGCCAGGCACGACCTTGAGCGATTTCTCGCACCGCAGCAGGCGGTAGGCCCGCTCATTCAACTCGATCACCCCGTAGTCCAGACCGCCCACGATCAGCAGGGTGGGTGCGACGACCTCGGCGAGGTGGCGCAGCGCGAGGTCGGGGCGGCCGCCGCGCGAAACCACCGCCCCGATCGCGCAATCCGCGGCTGCCGCAAGCAGCGCCGCCGCGGCGCCGGTGCTGGCTCCGAAGTACCCAAGTGGGCAAGCTCCGGCCTCCGGCCTTGCGCTCAGCCAGCGCGTCGCGTCGCCCAAGCGATGGGCGAGAAAGTCGACGTCGAACACATTTTCGCGGTCAGCGCCTTCCGCTTCCGTGAGCAGATCGAACAGCAAGGTGCCGATCCCGGCTTCCTGGAGCATGCGCGCGACAAACTGATTGCGCGGACTCCGCCGGCTGCTGCCGCTCCCGTGGGCAAACAGCACGATCGCCGCGGCCTCTGCGGGCATCGCGAGTTCACCCTCCAAACCCACCGAGTCCGAGGGAATGACAACCTGCGTCACTCTGGCCGATCGTCTGCTCATGGCAAAACCTCAAAAACGCATCACCCGTGCCAACTTCGGCCCGGAAGCGGTCGTAAACGCGCCCCTGATGCACATGGATGAGCTCGCTCGGCTCGCTCTGATTTACCTCAGACATGCGTTATCAGGTCGCTCAACGAGCGATTGGTGTGCAGCCGCCTGATGGCGTTCCCGAGGAGCGGGGCCACGCTCACCAACTGCAGCGGCAACTCCAAGTTCGTCGGCTGCGCCACGCTGTCGGTGACGATGAATCGCTTGACGCCCAGCGGCTTCAGCCGCTGCGTCACCCCGCCGACGAACAGGCCGTGAGTGGCGGCCACGGTCACATCCGAAGATGCTCCGGCCTCCTTGAGCACGCCGACCGCAGCCGCGATCGTGGCGCCGGTCGTAATCATATCGTCGATGATCAGAATCGGCCGGCCGCGGACCTCGCCGACGACTCCCTTGGCCTCGACTTCCTCGCCGCTCAGGCGCGTCTTGTTCACGATCGCGAGAGGCTTCCTTAACAACCGCGCATAGCGCTGCGCGAGCTTCACGGCCCCCAGATCCGGGGCGACGATGACCGCGTCGGCGGCAAGGCCCGAGTTGGCCACGCCGTCGGCCAGTAGCGAAACGGCGCTCAGGTGCTCCAAGGGCATAGGGAAGAAGCCCTCAAGCGCGGCGCTGTGCAGGTCGATCGCCACGACGCGTTGGATCCCGGCGGTCTTGAGCAGATCGGCGACCAGGCGCGCTCCGACCGGGTCGCGGCCGGTCGCCCGGCGGTCCTGGCGAGCATACCCGAAGTAGGGAATCACCGCGGTCAGGCAGGCGGCGCCGGCGCGCCGACAGGCGTCGGCCAGCATCATGAGCTCGAACAGACGCTGATCCACCGGCGGGCCGGTCGGCTCGACCAGGTACACGTCGCAGCCCCGCACGCTCTCCTGTACTTCGATATGGAGTTCGCTGTCGAGAAAGCGGGTCAGTGCCCGGTTGGCGAGCGTCAAACCCATCTGCTCCGCCACGGCTGCGGCGAGCGGAAGGTTGGCCAAGCCTGCCAAGATTATCGGATCGATCATTTCGAGCGGCCCGTCGCTAGCCGTTAATCCGACGAAAGCGATCCCCCTCTGAGAGCAAATGGCACACCAACCGGCTCCCGCCGGCAGCCCAGTGGGAAAGGGATGCTCCTTGTGCCCTTTTGCGCCAGCCTTTTTCAGGACAGATGGCTCGAATAGAGCCAGCCTATCGCAGCAGCAGCGCCAGGTCCCGCAATTAAAAAGCGGCGCGCGAACTGTCCAGCCGGAGCACAGTTCGTGCTCCAATAAGGGCATGAAAGTTTAGGGTTGCAGCGGGAGGTCGCATCGTGCGCCTATCGGAAACCGCGATGGCCGTTCTTGAAGCACGCTGCCTGCGTCGCGACTAGAGCGACGGCAGATCGAGGATGCCTCCGCGATGCTCAACCGGGTGGCGACAGCGATAGCGGAGCCTCGCACGCGTTACACAAACATCATTAGCCGGGTGTTGTGAACAACAACTCCGGCGAGGCCCGGTATGCGCCCTTGAAAGCAGCGCCCCGCGCAAAAGATGGCCTCGGTCCTTCAATCTCCCCGGGGGTCGCCGGCCTCCGAAGATCCGCGCATGAACCTGCCATTCGGCTCAGATCCGGCCTTTTCTTATCAGCCGTCATTTATTAGCCTGAACCAGGATTTTTACATGGCAAATAGCCTCATGCGCTTCAGTCCAGTTCCCATGCCCGCTTGCATCGCACGATGGCCGTAGGCCGCTTCGGCGCGAAGTTCCCGGATTTCGGATCCGCCCTCAGCCGGCGGCAGTTCCTGTCGCATTCGATGCGCGTTGCGGCCGGAATCGGGGTGGGTCTAAGTCTGCTGGACTTCGGCTGCTCCGGCACCAGCACCAGCGCCAATGCCCGCGCCTGGCAGGAGTTGGCCCAGCGCATCTCCGGGCCCGTGCTACGCCCCGGCGATCCCGGCTTTGCCGCGCTGGCGATGCCGAACAACTTGCGCTATGCCGCAACCCTTCCGGCGGGAATCGCTCGCTGTCTGAACGCCCAGGACGTGTCACAGGCGATTTTGTGGGCCCGCCAAAATGATATCCCGCTGGTGGCGCGCTCGGGCGGCCATTCCTACGCCGGTTATTCGACCACCAACGGCTTGATGATCGATCTGAAGCTTATCAACCAGATTCAATACGATAGCGCCACCGGGATCGTGGAGATCGGCGGAGGCTTGCTCAACGGCGCGCTGTATCAGGCGCTGCAGCCATTGGGAGTCGCGATCACCCACGGCCGTTGTCCCACGGTGGGCGCGGCCGGCTTTCTGCTCGGAGGCGGCATCGGGTTCAACATGCGGGCCCACGCTTTGGGCTGCGATCAACTGGTGGCCACCGAGATCGTGACCGCCGACGGCCAAATTCTCACCCCCAGCCCGCAAGCAGATCTTTTTTGGGCGTGCCAGGGCGGCGGGGGAGGCAATTTCGGCATCAACACCTCCTTCAGCCTGCAAACCTTTCCCGTCCCCTCCATTCTGACCGTCTTCAGCCTGAGCTGGGACGCCAACCCCGACGCGGTTTATCCCGCGTTGCTGGCGGCGTTACAGAGCGCGCCGACAACCTTGGGTAGCCGCGTCCAGCTCGACGCGATTACTCCGCAGGAAATCGCCGCGGGCAAGGATGTCACGGTCAGATTGCTCGGCCAGCTAGTCGGCACGCCCGGCGATTTGGCCGATATTCTGCAGCCGGTCTACGCGGTGGCCGAGCCTGGCCAGTCAACTATCAATCAGATGAGCTACTGGGATGCGCAGATTGATTTCCTCGAGACCCCTGGCGCGCCGGCGGAGTATCAGGAGCGCTCACGATTTTTTGTCGGACCACCCAGCTCGGGCGCAATTGCCACCGCGCTGCAATGGGCACGTCGATGGCCGGGAACTTCGGTCGGCGCCGACTTGGTGCTGTTTCAAACCGGCGGGGAAATAAACCTCCCGGCGGCCGACGCGACCGCCTTTGTCCATCGCGACAGCGACTGGCTGATGACTATCGCGCTTAGCTGGAGCGCCGCCGACTCGCAGGCCACGGTGGATGCCAATCTGGCCTGGCAGAGCGACTTCTATCAGGCGATGACGCCCTACGCCGGCGGCGGAGCCTATCAGAATTTCATCGATCCCTCGCTCACCGACTGGGCCCAGGAATATTACGGCAGCAACCTGCCTCGCCTCCAGAGCATCAAGGCCGCCGTCGACCCGACCCTGGTCTTCGACTTTCCCGAGGCGATCACCCCTGCCTGAGCACGACCGCCACGCTGCCATGCGCTAGCATTGCCCTTATGCCAATCGACGTACATGCCCATTATGTCCCGCCTGGCGTTCTGGAAGTGCTGCGCGCCCGTGGCGCCGAATACGGTATCGCGGTGGCGCCCGGCGGCTCACCCTCGTGTCCGAGCTTGAGTTTCGACACTGGCCTGCGCCTGCGCCCGTTCGTGCCCCGGCTGATGGAAGAGGAAACGGCGCGGATCGAGAGTTTTCTGGCCGCCGGCGTTGACCGCCAGGTGCTCTCGGTGTGGTCCGATCTGATGGGCTATGGACTGGCGCCCGCCAAAGGCGAGGCGTGGCATCGGTTGATGAACGATTGCCTGGCCCAGCTCTGCGCGCGCCATCCCGCGCGCTTTTCCTTCCTCGCCTCGGCTCCCTTGCAAGACCCGGCGACCGCCGCCCGCGAGGCCACGCGCGCGGTGCGAGAGCTGGGTGCGGTGGGTCTGTTGGTGGCAGCCAACGTGCTCGGGGTCAACCTGGGCGAGGTCCCGCTCGATGAGTTCTGGAGCACGGTCGGCCAGTTGGGCGTACCGGTGTTCATCCATCCCACCGAGCCGGTGGCGCCGCCGCGGACCCGCCGCTGGACCCTGACCCAGGTGGTGCAATTCACCTACGACACCACGCTGGCGCTAAGCTCGTTGATCTTTTCCGGCACCTTGGACCGCTTTCCCGCTTTGCAGTTTATCCTGCCTCATGGCGGCGGCCTGTTGCCCTACCTCAGCGGCCGGCTGGATCACATGCATGGGCGAATGGATCGCGCGGCCGAGGGCGATCTTGCGCGGCAGGCTCCTTCGGCTTACTTTCCCCGATGCTATTTCGACACCCTGCTCCATCAGCCCCACGTGCTGCGCTTTCTGATCGACAGCGTCGGCCTGGAGCGCGTGGTCCTGGGCAGCGATTGGCCATTTCCCCCCGGAACCAATCGGCCACTCGAAATACTGCATGCCGCCGGTCTATCGTCCTCGCACATCGCGGCGATTACCGATCGCAACCCTCGTCGGCTGTTGAAACTGTGAGCGGGACCGCCGCGCGCCCGCTTGCGCGAACGCACATGCCTAGCGCGATCAGCAGCACGGGAAGAATCAAGTCGCTGTATAAGGCGCCACCCGCGTTGTTAGGCGCATAGTCATGGGCAACGGCGATTTGCTGGAGATGACCGGCTGCGTCGCCCCATAGCCAAACCGTCGTTGCAATGATTGTTGCCAGCCAGAACGTGCCTTCGAACCACCAGCACAGAATTCCCAGCGTTCCGATCGCCAGGTTGGCCATCGCCACTTCGAATTCGAATGGACTTGGTGCCCAGCCAATGGAGCGGGAAACTTCGGCGCTCATGAAAGCGTGACCGTAGAAGGCGAACAGCCCTTCCAAACCGACATTGATGACCAGCATGTCGCGCAGCGCGATTTTCGCGATCGCGCGCCATCCCGCGCGGTACGCCGAGGTCACGAGCAGATGAAGTAAAACAAACAGCAGAGTCAGGATGGGGAAGATGACGAAGAACATCGGCTGCTAATCCTCCAGGCGCGCTGGTCTCAGGCAGATCGTTTTACCTGATCTTTAGCAGGCTTCGGCTCCTCCGCTCGGTTCGCGCGGAGTCGGTGAATGTCCTCCAATTATGTTGAGATGGCAACGCGGCGCGGCACTCCAGCGGCCGCAAGCATTTCCTTTTTTTGCTGTGAGGTTGAGCCGGCGAGCATCGCGAGCCATGTCGAAAACATCCCGCTCGCCTGTACCAACGAGACCTGATCCCGCAGAAAATCGTGCGTGGCCGCTTGCAAAACCGCCGGCCGATCGTCGCTGCCCAGCGCGCTATTGACGCACCTACCTGTCGAGGCTTTGCGAGCGCCTCTCACAGCACTGCGAGGGTGGGCGATGAATCCTAAGCCGTGCCGATCGCGCGCAAATGGCATCGCCGGAAGCTTTGGCGCACAGCCAAGTGGATGTGTGCATTCCTGTTGGCAAGCCTACTTGCAAACCCCACACTCAACGCGGGCGCACTCGACCATCGTGCGGCCCGCCCCGAGTCAGATTGCTGGCAAGGCGAGGTCACCCACCTCGATACCATCCGTCTATTAAGCGCAGGCTTTTCGCTCGGTCCGTGGATGGCCAAGAATTACCTGCTCTGCCGAGTACGCCGACCCGGAGGGCAGTCCCCGCTGAGAATGAAAGTTACCGTCAGTCTTTCGTCCGAAGCTGAAGGGCCGGATTCGATTGCCGATTGGCATCCCCGCCAGCATGCTATCGGTCCGCTTACGCTGGCCAGCGGGATGGGCTGGCAAGTCACCGTGCGCGCCGGATTCGCTCAAGCGCGTAGCGTCGCCTTGGATGAAACCACCCGGTTGCAGACGCAGGTCGAAGGCGAAGCTCTGGTGGTAAGAGCATTGGTTTACGGAACCGCGGACGGCCAGCCATGGTTCGTCGCCACTTGGCACGCCAGATTCCGCCCGATCGGCATAAGACGCCGGATGGTTTGGCCTGCCAGGCGTACCGCTTCCGCGCTGCCCTCTCAACGCTGTCTCGTCACGCCGCGTTGGCTGAACCCGAGCCCGAAGAGTCTTGATGGCGACGCACCCACCGCCACCTCTCCTCCGGAGGAGTGGTACGCCAACCACGCTCCCACGTCACGTTAAGTCAGGTCTGCGATTTCCGCCCAGTGGTCGCTTCGCCTGGCGCACGGTCGGAAGTTCCGTGCGCCAAGCGAAGCGCCAGCCTTGGCTCCGTCAACCTCGCGGCGTCGGGAAGCCAAGCTTATCGCGCGACCGCGCGCCAGTCCGCATCGGCCGCGATAATCGCGTCCTGAGCCTCCAGCGTATCCCAGCGGATGGGTTGTTGCAGACCCACCGTCGGCTCGCCCTTGGCGTGGCGCCGTACCGCATCAAGCAGCAGTCGGCGCGCCCGGTTGATCGAGGTATCGCTGGAGCCCAGGTACTCGCGCGAGCGATCGACGATCGGCCCTTGGGCGATCGCGACGGCAAAGTCCTCGAAGCGCAGAAAGGAAAAGCCGCTCCAGCTCCCCTCGCGCATCCGCGGCCGGCTCTGGCCGTAGTAGTCCTCCAGCGCCATACCGTCAGCCATGTTGTCAAGGTTTTGCGGTGCGGCACGGCGATAACGGGCGACCGGACGCGAAAAGTTGTAGGTCACGTCCCACTGCGCCGAATGGGTATCGTCCACCGGCACCGACATCGTCAGCATGTGATCGTCGCGGCGGCTGCCCATCGGTATGAAGGAATACCAGGGCACGGCGAAGTCGCGCACGCGGACGTAATGCTGTCCGTCGGGCATCCGGCGCACAGCCGCTTCACGGTAACCGTAGGGCTGAGGCTCGAATTCGAAGCGCGGACCGGTGTCATGGTAGAGGCTCTTCTGCACCCAGTCCGAATGCAGGATGCCGACGTGGGCCGAATCAAGCTGACCCTCCAGCCCCTGGAACCAGTTGCACGGAATCACCGCCAGGGCGCTGGTCACATGGCCTTCGGGCAAGTCGGTGAAGTTGAAGCGGGGAAACTCGGGCGGCTGGGCGCGGCTGCCCAGATACACCCAGACGATGGTGCCGGCCTCACGCACCGGGTAATGGCGAATCCGCACCTTGGCTGCGAATTGGGCGCGCCGCTCGGGCGGCTCCGAAGGCACCTCGACGCAGGCTCCGGACACGTCGAATTTCCAGCCGTGAAAGATGCAGGTCAGCGCGTTGTCTTCATTGCGCGCCAAGGCCAGCGAGGGGCCGCGATGGGGACAGCCTTCGTCGAAGAAACCCACCCGGCCATCGGTTGAGCGGAAGGCCACGAAGTCTTCGCCCAACAGCCGCACCCGGATCGGCGCGCCGTCAGCCTCCAGCCGCTCGGTCCGCAGCGCGGGGATCCAGAACTCCCGCATATACGAGCCCATCGGCGTCCCGGGCCCCACCCTGCACAAAAGCTCGTTGTCCTCTTTTTTCAGCATCGTCCTATCCTTGGCTAAGTTCTTGCCCTGTTCCCCCAACCGCGGACTAAACGCTGACCGGAGCGCTGCCGATATCGGCGAACAGTCCGTGCTCGGCGCCGCGCTTGAAATCGACTTCGCCGGGCAATTCGATGGCGCACGAACGCACTCGTTGCGAGGCCGCGCTCAGTCCCGGGATCGGCTGGCCGAGCCGATTGGCGCGCGCCGCGGCGAGCAACTTGCGCCGAGCCATGATGATGCCGTTGTCGGTGGAGGCCAGGTTTTCCTCCGCGCGATCCACGATCGGTCCCATGCTCTCCTGCAGCGAGGCATCCTGCATCGCGATCCCCTCCACCCCGCTGAAGCTCAGGCCGGCGCGCTGAGCCTCGCGATCCATCAGATAGTCGTTGTTCTGATTGGCGCGGGGCACGAACGTCCCGGGCACGTAGCGTGCGTGGATGCCCTGGCCGTCCTTCATCGCCGCCACTTCGGCCGCGCTCAGCGCGCGATGGGGATGATAGCTGATGCTCCAGGCCCAACAGTGAGCGTCGTCGATCGGGACCCAGGCGTGGCCGTTGATCGGATGGTCGGCGCGCGGTGCGACCAGGGTGTAAAACGGCATGATCCAGGGAGTGATGCGCCAGTAGAACTTGCCGCCCTCGGCGCGCCGGCGGGCGCCGATCAGCAGGCCGCCATCGAATTCCGTCACCTCGAAGTGCGGCATCCGATCGCCCAGGTTGTACTGATTGCCCTTGGAGCCGGCGAACAGCGGGTCGCTGTTGAGCGCGCCCGAGTGCAGAAAGGAGACGTGGCTGGAATCGATCCCACCCTCCATCGCCTGCAGGTAATTGCACTCCTGCAGCCGCTTGGAGACGAAGCGGCGCGCGGGCGCCACCAGCGCCCATTCCAGCGCCGGCGGTTCGGGCCGTTGCTCGGACGGTCCCAGGTAGGCCCAGATGACGCCGCCGCGCTCCAGCACCGGGTAGGACTTCAGCCGAATACGCCGACGCATCCCGCTTTCCTCCGGCTCCGAGGGCAGATCGACGCAATGCCCCTCGACGTCGAACTTCCAGCCGTGATAGGCGCAGCGCAGTCCACATTGCTCGTTGCGCCCAAACCAAAGCGAGGCGCGTCGATGGGCGCACAACTCATCCAGGATTCCCAGCCGGCCCTGGGAATCGCGAAAGCCGATCAGTCGCTCGCCCAGGAGCTTCAGGCGCACCGGCGGACAATCGGGCTCGGGCAGTTCCTCGCTGAGCAGCGCCGGTATCCAGTATCGCCGCATCAGATCGCCCAGCAGCGTGCCGCGCCCGGTTTGCGTCAGTTGATCGTTCACTTCCCGTGACAGTCCCATCTCCGGATCCTTTCCCGTTGTTCAACCGCTGGTTGCCTTCGCCTTTCTCAAACCATCGGCGCCGGCGGGTTCAAGGGATCGATGTCGCGCCAGTTCCGGCGCTCGGGGTACTTGATCGCCAAGGCGCGAATGCGCCGGTAATCCACCCCCTGATCCAACCACGCGGTGGGCTTGCCCTTGGCATAGGCGCGCGCCGCTTCCAGCAGCATCCGGCGCGTGCGGATGATGATCGTATCGCTGGAGCCCAGGTACTCGCGGGTGCGGTCGACGATCGGCCCCATCGCCTCTTCGACCACGAAGTCCTCGAAGGGCAGATGGCGCGTGATACCGGTCCAGTGCCCCTCCTTCATCGCCTTGCGGTCCTGCTGCCACATGTTGTCCCAGCCGCCGAGGTCGGAGCAGAAATTGTCGGGATTGCCGGAGTCGCCCTGGCAGGCGAGGGCGCGATATTCGCCCAGGGGCCGGTTGGGGTCGTAATTGAAGTACCACTGCGCGGTCCATTCGTCGTCGATCGGGATCGAGCAAATCATCAGGCACGGCGTCTGCAGCCCCATCGGAATGAAGGAGTAAAAGGGCAGGACCATCTCGCGGATGCGGGCGTAAACTCCGCCGTCGCCGAGCGCGCGCAAAGCGCCCTCGCGAAAACCGTAGGGCGTAGGCACGAACTCGAAGCTCGGGCCGCTGTTGGCGCAGGCCATTTCCAAATCGGGGACGTCGCGCGCCTGCGCCACCGGCAGAAAGCCTTGGTGCAGAATTCCCAGGTGCGCCGAGTCGAGCACCGCCTCCAGCCCCTGGAACCAGTTGCAATGCATGATCGCGCGGCGCGCCAGGACGTGACTCGGCGGCAGGTGGTTGAACTCGAAGTCCAAGAAAGCCGGCGGCTGATCGCGCCGCCCAAGGTACACCCACACCACGCTGCCGGCCTCGCGCACCGGATAATGGCGCACGCGCACCTTGGCGGCGAATTCCGCGCGCCGCTCCGCCGGCTCGGAGGGCACCTCGACCACCTTGCCGGTGACGTCGATCTTCCAGCCGTGAAAGATGCAGGTCAGGGCGTTGTCTTCATTGCGCGCCAGTGCCATCGAGGCGCAGCGATGGGGACAGCCTTCGTCGAAAAAACCCACCCGGCCATCGGTGGCGCGGAAGGCTACATAATTTTCGCCCATCAAGCGCACCCGCGCCGGGGCTCCGTCGGCCTCCAGCGCCTCCGAACGCAGGGCCGGGACCCAGTACTCGCGCAGCAACTCCCCCATCGCGGTGCCGGCGCCTACCCGGCACAACAGTTCGTTTTCGGCCTGGCTCAGCATTTGTCTCCGCTCCTCGCCGTGGCCGATGACGTCGACCACACTTGGGCAAACAGCATCTTCCGTGCCCGCGGATGCGGCCGGCTGGCCCGCGGCCCGAGCGCGAAATCGAACCGTTTATTCGGGCAAAAAAGCGAGGTTCCGCTGCGGTCTTATTGTGGACTTAAGCGACCGGGATTGCAGTGATGTGACCGGTCGCTGCATTGAAAGGGAGCAATGCTTCGACCCGAACCAGCCCCACCGCTTCGATTGGCGCACAACCGGTCTGAGGCAACCTAGCCGGGCAAAGCGACGACTGCCCGCGGGGGCTTGAGGTTGGGGTTGTCGCAGGTTCTACGCGAAGTGTCCTCGCCAGCGCAGTCGAGGGATCGGGCGTGGTGCTCCGCGCGAATCACTCACATCGACAGATCCCGGGAAACAAGGACCACGATCAGTGGGCTTGACCGCCGAAATTCATACAATCTGAGCGAAGCGAGCGGAAATGAGCGAAATCGAAGGGTCTCGGACAGCCCGACTCGCCCTGGCATCGCGAAACATGCCGAGGCGAGTCCGGGCACTCCGGTTTTTGCCGCGCGAAGCGCCTATTTCGCGCTAGTTGCTGGCCGCCAGCTTGTCTTCCTTCGCGAGCTGCGCCTTGTAGGTATTCCAGTGCTTCAGCACATTGAGGGCGGCCTGAAGCTGCACGTCCTGCGGCTTGCTCTTGGCTCCCGCCTTGCTCTCATTGGCCGGCTTGGCCGGGGCTACTTCGCCGCTGTGCGGCAGACTCAGCCCATGAACGGCCGGGCTCTTCTTCTGACCATTGATGAAGTGATGAGGTAGATCGCTCTCGCGGATCTCTTCATCCTGGTCCGCGGTTCCGGTCGGCACCTCGATCGTGTTGCTTGCCAACCGCGGCTCCTCCACCACCAGATCGGGGGTAATCCCCACCGCCTGGATCGAGCGCCCGTTGGGCGTGTAGTAGCGGGCGGTGGTCAAGCGCAAGGCGGAGCGATCGTCCAGCGGCAGAATAGTCTGGACGGAGCCCTTGCCGAAGGTCTGGGTCCCCACGATGATGGCGCGATGATGGTCCTGCAGGGCGCCGGCGACAATCTCGCTGGCGCTGGCGCTGCCGCCGTTGACCAGCACCACCATCGGGTAATCCACGAAATTGTCCTTCTTGTGCGACATGTACTTCTGTTCCTGACTCTGGCGCCGGCCCTGGGTATAGACGATCAGGCCGCCGTCCAGGAAATCATCGGCCACCCGCACCGCCTGATTGAGCAAGCCACCTGGATCGTCGCGCAAATCCAGCACCACTCCTTTGATCTGGCCGTGATGCTCCTTCTCGTACTTGCTCATCGCCGATTCCAGATCTTCGTCGCTATGCTCCTGGAAGGTGGTCAGATGGATATATTCGTAGCCGCCAGGAAGTTGGTGGGCCTTGACCGACTTTATCTGGATGACGTCGCGTTTCATCGTGACCGTAAACAGCTCGGGCACACCGTCGCGATGCAAGGTCAGACTGATCGGGCTCCCCTTGGGCCCGCGCATCGCCTTGACTGCGTCGGTCAAAGTCATGTCCTTGGTGAAATCGTTGTTGATTTTGATGATCTGATCGTTGGGCTTGATCCCGGCCCGATAAGCCGGAGTGTCTTCGATCGGCGAGACTACGGTAAGGATCCCGTTTTTGATGGTGATTTCGATGCCCAGGCCGCCGAAGCTGCCGCGGGTTTCGATTTGCAGGTCTTTGTAGAGATCCGGGGTCAGGTAGGCGCTGTGCGGGTCAAGCGAGGCCAACATGCCGGTAATCGCGCCGTTGATCAGATCCTTGGTAGAGACCGGCTCGACGTAATTCTTCTGCACGATCGCCAGCACGTTGGCGAAGGTCTCGAGCTGGTCATACGAGCTGTCGGGCAAGGCTTGGGCGCGGCGGACCGCAAGCTGGCCGATGATCAGCACGCACGCAACCACGCACAGGACGCCTGTGATAAGCCATTTGTTTTTCTTTATGATGGTCATTTAGACAACCTGCAATAAATAACCTGAAAAAGGGGGTCAGCTCTCTGCGCCGGTGGCGCGCTTAGCTCTCCTTGCTGTTGAGCAGTTCGTTGAGCGCCTCGCGGATATCGTCGCGCGACCAATCGAACCCACCCACGTGATGGGCCACGATCCGCCCATTGCGATCGATAATAAAGGTTTCAGGTACGCCGGTAACGTTATAGGCGTCGCCGATCTGGTTGTCGGGGTCAAGGAGGACTTCAAAATGCAGATTGTTCTGTTCGACGAACGGCATCACTACCGGGCGCCCGGCGCGGTCTTCGCTGACCGCCAGCATGACAAAGTCGGGGCGCGACTTGAAGGCCTCGTAGAGCTTTTCCATCGAAGGTAGCTCTTCGCGGCAGGGGCCGCACCAGGTCGCCCAGACATTGAGGAAGACCACCTTGCCGCGCAACTTCTTGAGCGAGACTTCCTTTCCCGCCAAGCTCTGCAGGCGAAAATCGGCCGCCAAGTCACCCGCTGCGACCGGCGGCGCGCTGGTGGTGCTGGCGACCGCATCGGAGCCCTCGGTGGTCGCCGTCGACGGTCGTGCCCACAGGCGCAGACTAAGAGTGCCGACCCCAGCAACCACTAGAACCAAACCGGCCAGAGATAATATTTTGTACTTCATGGTTGCGATGCCCAAGCGGCCTCGCGCGCGAGCGCCGCAGGTTGTTGGGTGCGCGACCAGGCGTAGAGCGCCAAGCCGCCGATTATCATCAAAGCCGCGATCAGTTGTGCTTCGGACAGCCCCATAAAGACCCGGGGGTTGACCCGGATAAATTCGACCATGAAGCGGCTGGCTCCAGCCAGGATCATGTATAGAAAAAAGAGCCTGCCGTCAGGTTGCGGGCGCTTGCGAATAGACCACAAAAACAGACAGACCCCGGTGTAAAGCAGGGCCTCGTAAATTGGCGCCGGATGCACCCGGACCCAGGACGCGCAGCCGTAGTCGTTACAACCCGGGCCCGCCACCAGTTGATTGGCGTGATTGAGCGCCAGTACGGTGCGCCCGGTCCAGCCCACGATCGCGTGTGGGTAGGACATCGCCCACGGCAGCTTGGATTCCATCCCCCAGTCGCCGTCGCCCGAAAGCAGGCAGCCCACCCGCCCCAGGGCCTGGCCGATGGCTATCCCAGGCGCCAGGCAGTCGGCCGCGACCAGCCACTTGAGATGGTAATGGCGGACTACCAAAAAGCTGACCGCGATCCCGCCCATCAGGCCGCCAAACCACACAAAGCCAGCGCCGGAAAAAATGATCGAGCTGGGATGGGCGGCATACTGGGGCCAATTGTCAATCACGTCGTACAGGCGCGAGCCTGCGATCCCGCCTAGCGCCGCCCACAACACCAACATCGAAGCCTGGTCTGGATTCAAGCCGCGGCGCTTGAACTCGCTGGTGCAAATAAGGTCGGCGGCGATGAAGCCAAGGGCCATCATCAGGCCGTAGCTGTAAACCGTGATCGGTCCTATTCGAAATAAAACCGGCAGCATAGCGTCCCTTTACTATAGTATGCGGCCGGCGCTCTCACCAGACAGGTGTACTGGCTGGTCCAGCGCTGCTACACCCTTGGTTAAGACGGTCGAGTGCGCGCGGTTGTTCAAAGGGTAACGCGGGCTCAGGTAAGCGTGGAGCGGCGCGTGGTGGGAGCTATCGGCTCCGGGCTGCTGGTCTTGCTTGGAGTGGCCAGCGGCGACCGTGAGGCCGACGCCCGCGCTCTGGCTCGGCGTATCCCCGCACTACGGATTTTCCCCGACTCAAACGGCAAGATGAACCTGGATCTGGTCAGCGCCGGCGGCCAGTTGCTGGTGGTCTCGCAATTCACCCTGTTGGCCGACACGCGTGGCGGCCGCCGCCCCTCGTTCTCCGCTGCCGCTGGCGCCGAGCAGGCGCGTCAACTCTACGAACTTTTTATCAGCGCCAGCCGCCAGACAGGCCTGGAGGTTGCCCACGGCCAATTTGGCGCCAAAATGGAAGTGGAATTGATCAACGACGGACCGGTAACCCTGATCTTGGATAGCAACGAGGCTTGAGCGTGGCACGAGCCGGCTTTTACCCGGTCGAATCCGGTCGGATATCGTTTCGCCGCGACGGCCATTGGTATAGCGACGCCGAGCGAATCGACAATCCCCGCATCGCCCTGCTCTTCAGCCGCAGCTTGCGGCGCGCCCCTGACGGCAGCTATCGGCTTCAGATCGGCGACGAGCAAGCCGCGGTTACGATCGAAGACACCCCCTATGTCGTAACCGCGGTTGATACATCGGCGGGCGACAAGGTGATGGTTACGCTCAACGACGGCAACAGCGAGGAATTAGCCTACCATTCGTTGACGGTCGGAGCGGACAATGCACTTTACGGCGCGGTCAAGCAGGGACAGTTCGAGGCCTTGTTTCTGCGATCGGCCTACTACCATCTGAGCCCGTTGTTCGTCGAGGAGAGCACGGGCGGTTTCGCGCTCCGACTGAAGGGCCGGACCTATCCTATTCGACCTCGCTCAGTCACCCCTCCTTCGTCATGATTCCGCCCCTCAACGTGGTGCTGGTCCGGCCCGAAATTCCTCAGAACACCGGCTCGATCGCACGCCTGACGGCAGCGACCCGCCTGCGCCTGCACCTGGTCGGCCCGTTGGGTTTTTCCCTGGAGGATCGTTATCTGCGGCGCGCCGGATTGGATTATTGGCCGTTGGTCGATGTACGCAGCTACGAAGACTGGGAGCGCTTTTTCACCCTTCATCGGGATGCCCCGATGAAGCTTTTTTCCGCCCGTGCCACCACCCCCTATACTCAGGCCAATTACGCCCCGGGCGATTTCCTGCTGTTCGGCAGCGAGACCAAGGGCTTGGGGCCAGCGATGCTGGGGGCGGGACTGGGAGAGGCTTTTCGGATCCCCATCTTCGAATCCGGCGTACGCAGCCTCAATCTGGCCAATGCCGTCTCGATCGTGGTCTATGAAGCGCTACGCCAGTTCGGCGCGCTCGATCGCTGAAACCTTTCAGGCTCGAATTCGCCGATAAGCGCGCCCGGCTCCCCGCGGTTCGGAAACGAGCCGGAGCCGTCCAATCGCCCCGCTGGGCGAGGGCTTGATTTCTTCACTACTGGCGCGGGCAGGTAGCGCATCCGCCACCGGCACAGCCACAACCACCCCGCCGCGGTGCAGGCCCAATCTCATAGCCCAGATTGGCAACCGCATCGGCACCAACCCAACGCAAATCCGCCTCCAAGGGGTGATCGCAATGGGCGCATTGGCGAACTTCCTGGCCATCAACCAAGACCACGCAGGTCAGGACCTCACGCGCGCAGCTCGCGCAGTAGGCGACCGGAAAGGCGAAATCCCCGACTTCGGCCGACATCTCAAGCATGGCCGAATCATAGCCCAGCAATTGAGAAAAACAACCGCCGCCGCGCGGTAGCACCACGGGCTACCCGTTTTTCAACGATTAGCAGGATTTGCACGGGTCTGACCGTCTTGTTAGCTTTTATATTTCAAAACTAGTTATTGCTTTCGAAAGCGAATAAATCGCGCAGAAGGATCCGAAGTTGCGTAAACCCGATAAGCTGATGCTAAGTTGCCTGTTGGCGCTGGTTATTAGCGCCTGTCTCGCTTCGTGCGAGAACAACGATTCTTCCAGCCCGACCCCAATCACCAGTGCGACCTCTCTCCCGACCACCACCGCGTCGCCCAGCGCGACCGCGACTGCGCCTGCAACCCCTACGGCCAGCCCGACGGCAACTCCAGCCAGCGCCATTTCAGGATCGGTGCAGGGCGGCATGGCGCCGATAGCGGGCTCGGCACTGACGTTATATGCCGCGGGCGCAACGGGCCCGGGCTCGGGCGCGGTAGCCCTTGGCAGCGGGACCTCGGACAACGCCGGCAACTTCACGATTCACTATAATTGCCCAGCCAATTCAGCGGCCCAGACCTACGTCGTGGCCCTGGGCGGCAATCCCGGCTCAGCGAGCAATTCGGCGATCGGTCTGCTCTCGCTTACAGGATCGTGCAGCGATCTCGGCGCCTCCACCTTCGTGATGGTCAATGAGCTGACGACCGCGGCGGCGCAATGGGCGTGGGCACAATTTATCGCCGCCGACGGTCTGACGGTGGGCAGTTCCTCAACTAATGCGGTCGGGCTTAGCAACGCCAGCAACCAAGCGGTCAGCAACCTGGTGGTGAGCTGTGGCGGCTCCTCGAGCGGTTTGTGCAGTGCCGTGTCGAGCCCCGATTCGAGCAACACCGGTGTTCCCGCGAGCTTTTGGGCCACTAACGGCGCCACCCCGGCGGCTTGCGCGGGGAGTTCACCACCGGTCAACTGCGACGGGCTTGAGCGGCTCAACACGCTGGCCAACATCATATCGGCCTGCGTCGCCAGCACGGGGCCTAGCTCGAGCGCCTGCGCGGCACTATTTAGCAGCACAGGCGTTTCGGGAGGACAGTCTACGCTGGCGGCCGCACACGCTATCGTAACCAATCCGACCAAAAACGTCGCCGCGCTCTATGCGCTGCAGGCCGCGTCCACCGCGCCCTATCAGCCCAACTTAGCCACGGTCCCCGCGGACTTCACGATTGCGCTCAACTTCAGTCCCTCCAGCGCCAACTTCAACAATCCTCTCGGGATGTCGATCGACTCCGCCGGTAATATCTGGGTGGCTAACTGCAACAGCACGGATTGCCTCGCAGCAGGCACTTCGGGAAGCGTAACCAAGCTCAGCGCGATCGGTGGAGTGGTTGGCAACTTCAACAATACCAATACGAGCGGGGCCAACTTTGCCTCGAGCGCGCTCACCGCGATCGATGAGTCCGGCAATCTCTGGATAGGGAATTACGCCGGCAATTCCATAACCGAACTTGGCCCCAATGGATCCCTGATCGGCAATTTCAACAACACCAACACAACCGGTGCCAATTTCGATCACCCGCGCGGCATCGCGATCGACACCCTGGGCAACGCCTGGGTGGCAAACGTGAGTGGTAATTCGGTTACCGTGTTGAACTCCAGTGGCGCATTGGTCGGTAATTTCGACCCCAGCGGTGCCAACATCGTGAGACCCTATGGAATCGCGATCGACAGCTTGGGCAATGCATGGGTTACGAATCAAGGCAGCAACTCGGTCACTGAGCTGACCGGCAGCGGCACGCTGGTGGGCAACTTCAACCCTTCGGGCGCCAACTTCAACGAACCGCTAGGCATAGCGATCGATGCCTCCGGCAATGGCTGGATAGCAAATGCCCGTGGTGGTACGGTGAGCGAGCTTGACTCCAGCGGAGGCCTGGTCGGTAACTTCAACCCCTCCGGCGCCAACTTCAGCACCCCCGTTAACATCGCAATCGATTCCCTGGGCAACGCCTGGGTGGCAAACCTGGGTACAATTTCGACTGCAAGTTCGATCACAGCGCTGAATTCCAACGGCGAAGTGATAGGTAACTTCAGCCCTCCCGACGCCGACTTGAAAGCTACGGTTTCTATCGCGCTCGACGCCTCAGGCAACGTCTGGGCGACCAATGAACTTGGCAATTCGATTAGCGAATTCGTCGGGTTGGCGGCACCGGTCAAAACGCCGCTGGTCACTTGTCTGAAGGCGTCTCCGGCAAAGCCCGTCTGCGCCCCGTAGTGCGTCAGCAGGCGGGCCACGACTCGGCTGTTTGGCAAGGGACAGCGTAGTTGCCGGCCTCCCAACCTATCTGCCCCATGGCCAGCCCGAATCAGCTAAAAGGGCAAATCCGTGTCTGGGGCCGGACCGACTACAGGTAGGGTTCGCCCAAGGCGCTCGGCGCGCGACCACGCCCGCCGGTCAGAGTCAGCACCACCAGGGTCAGGACGTATGGCAGAGCAAGGAAGAGCTGATAGGGTAGCTGGGTGCCGGCGGCTTGCAGGGTGAATTGCAGGGCCATCGCACCGCCGAACAAAAGCGCGCCCAAGGCTACGCCCGGCGCGGTCCATTGACCTAAAATCACCACCGCCAAGGCGACAAAGCCACGCCCGGCCGACATCCCTTCCACGAAGGTGTTGGCGTAACCGAGGCTCAGATAGGCGCCGCTCAGCCCGGTCAGCACGCCCGAGATCGTCAGGGCCTGCCAACGCAAGTGATATACATTCATTCCCAGCGCGTCGGCGGCCTGCGGCCTTTCGCCAGCCGCGCGTAAGCGCAATCCGAAGGGGGTTCGATAGAGGATCAGGCTGGCGAGCGGAACCAGCGCCGCGGCCAGATAAACCAGCGCGTTATGATGAAACAGTGCTGGCCCCAGCATCGGCATCCGAGTCAAGGGTCCCAATTCCAGATGAGGCAATCCCGCCACGGTGAAGGCCGTCCCGGTGGCGCTGAAGATGCGGCGATAGAGCACGCCGGTCAGGCCCAGGGCGAAGAGGTCCAGCGCGGTGCCTGCGACCACCTGATTGACCGCCAGATTGACCACCAGGACCGCCAGCAGGGCGCACATCAGCACGCCGGTCAGAATCGCGCCAGTTAATCCGATCAGCAGGCTGTGGGCAAAATACGCGCCCGCCATCGCGCTGAAGGCGGAAGTCAACATGACCCCCTCGATGCCGATGTTGATTACGCCGCTTTGCTCGACCACCAGTTCGCCCAGGGCGGCCAACAGCAGGGGCGCGGCCATCGCGATCGTCGAACTGACGAATGCCTCAAGCATTGGCCGCGGGCTCCGCCGAGGTAGGTTCGGGAGCTTGGGCGATCGCAGGCGCGCGCCGCAGCACCGGAGTATCGAAAGCAAGCAGCAGAAATATGACGATCGCCTGGATCACCTGAACCAGGACCGGAGAAATCCCCAGCACGCGCTGGATCGATTGCGATCCGTTGTCCAAGGCCCCAAAAAAGCAGGCGGTCACTACCACCGCCAGCGGATTGAGCCGCGCCACCAAGGCCACGGCAATCGCTTCATAGCCCCAGCCAGGCGAGAAATTCTCGTAGAGCCGACCGCTGATGGCGGAGAGTTGCGCCGCGCCGCCCAGGCCCGCGAGCGCACCCGACAGCGCCATCGTGAAAAGCGTGACCCGGTTCACCCCCAAGCCATAAAAGGCCGCGGCGCGAGGATTTTTACCCACCGCCCGCAGCTTGTAACCCGCTTCGCTGCGATACAGCCAGATTTGGCATCCTAGCGCCATCAACAACGCCAGGATCAGGCCAAAATTGAGTTGGCTGGGAACAAAATAAAGCTGAAGCTGCGCCGCCGGCGCGATCCGCGGGCTCACCGGCAGCGAGCGCGAAGGCTCCATCAACGGCCCATGAACGGCCCAACTGACCGCCTGGATCGCGACGTAGTTGAGCATGATCGTGCTGATGACTTCGTTGACTCGGTAACGCGTCTTGAGCAGTCCGCAAAGACCGCTCCATAAGGCGCCCGCCAATGCCCCGGTCAGGAGCAGCGCCGTGACCGCCGGCAAGTGGGGCCAGCGATGCAGATGCAGTCCCAAGGCGCAGGCCGCCATCGCACCGACCAGCAATTGGCCGTCGGCCCCGATATTCCACAGCGCGCCGGTGAAAGCCACACTGACCGCCAGGCCGGTGAACACCAGCGGCATCGCCTTGGTCAGGCTGTCGGTGATCGCAAGCCAGCTTCCGGCCGCACCCTCGATCAGGGCGGCGAAGACCGCCAGCGGCGCAATCCCTACCGCGGCCAGGGCCAGCCCCACCAGGATGAGGGCTAGCACGATCGCCGCCAGCGGTCCGCGCAAAGCTATCCAGCCGCGGTAAATCAGGCGGATGCTCCGGCCATCAGCAGTCCCATCCGCTCGGGATGTCGTTCCTGCGGCGCGACTTCGGTCATCACGCCGCGGCTGAGTACGGCTACGCGATGGCAACAACCGAGCACTTCATCCAGGTCCGTGGAGAAAAGCAGCACCGCCCCACCCTTGGCGGCAAAATCGCCGATTACGCGGTGGACGGCGGCCGCCGCGGCGATATCCAGGCCGCGGGTCAGATCGTGGGCAACCAGGAGCTTGGGCGCGGTGGCCAGTGCGCGTGCCACCATCAGGCGCTGGCGATGGCCGCCGGAAAGCGCACCGGCGATCAGCCGCGGCCCGGGAGCACGGATATGAAAGCGTTGAATCAAGGCCTGGCACAATCCGATAACTCGGCCGCGATCGAGCAAACCGTACCGGCGCACCTGCCGGCGCAGCACCGCGGCCAGGAGCAGATTTTCCCACAAAGGAAAATCCAGGATGAGTCCGTCCAGATCGCGGTTTTGCGGCAGCACGGCGATCTCCTCGCAGCCACCGGCAGGCACTGAGCGGCCGCTCAGCACGATGCGGCCGGCAGCGGGAGGATGCAAACCGGCCAGAACTTCGACCAGCTCACACTGTCCGTTGCCGTCAACTCCGGCTACCCCGAAGATCTCGCCTGGATAAAGCGCCATCGAGATGCTCTTGAGTGGCGCGCGGCCGGGTAGCGCCAGGCTGAGCGCCTCCAGCCGCAGGAGTTCCCGGCGCGAGGGCGCAGGGGTGTCCAACGGCTGCTGCGCGGGCACGATTTCGCCCACCATCGCAGCCGCCAGGCGCGCTTCGCTGATTTCCGCCGGGCGAGTCCGCATTACTACCCGCCCCGCGCGCAGGACCGTCACCCGATCGGCCACCGCCAGCGCCTCGGGCAGTTTATGTGTAATCAGGACCACGATCCGGCCCCCGCCGCGCAGCTTGCGCAGCAAGTCGAGAAACCCTTCCAGTTCGTGCGGTCCCAACAGGCCGGTGGGTTCGTCCAGAATCAGGACTTTGGGATCGAGACTGAGGGCGCGCAGGATCTCCAGCCGCACTCGCGCGGCGACCGAAAGCGAATCGATCAGGGTACCGTCGAGAGGCAGTTGAAAATCCAAAGTGGCAGCCATTTGCGCGGCCGCGGCGGCCGCCGCCCGAGCCGCGCGCCCACCGCGCCATAAGGCGCCGGCAATCAGATTATCGGCCACCGTGAAGCGCTCGAACAGCAACGGACTTTGATGGACCAGGGCGATTCCCGCGGTCAACGCCGCTTTCGCCGATCCTGGGCGCAGGGTTTGCCCCGCCAGGGTAACTTCACCCCGGTCGGGACGGATCCGGCCCGCGATCAAGTTCATCAAGGTGCTCTTGCCCGCGCCGTTTTCGCCCACCAGGGCGTGGATCTCGCCAGGTTCAGCGACGAAGTCCACCTCTTGCAGAGCCAAAGTGGGGCCAAAGCGCTTGGTGATTTCGACCGCGCGCAGAGCAGTTTCCATGGTCGGCTCCCGGCGGATCAGAGGGACTCAGGATGAACTTTGGCCGCCATGCCTGCGGCGGACGTAAGCCAAGGCCTGTTGGCGGTCGCGCAATTGGCCATCGAGCTGCAAGTCCTCGACCTCGCGCAAAATTGTCTTGAAGCGCGGGCCCGGAGTAAAGCCCAACTCAATCAGGTCGCGACCGTTGATAAGCCGGGCCTCGCGCAGTGCCTGAGGCTGGCGCGCGGCCAGCGCCTGACGACAGAAATGGTAAAACCCGAGATAGCTGTTGGAGGCCAGCGCATCGTACCACGACAATTCGAGCAATTCCTCGAACCCCTCTTCGGCCAGCATCCGCTTGAGTGTGGAGGGGCGCATCCGCGGCGCCATCGTGAGCCGCAAATGGTAGCGCACCAGATAGGCCACTCGTTCCTGGATAAACCGCGAACGCTTGAGGCGCTGCAGAATCGCCGTCGCCATCTCGGCCCCGCGTTCGGTGTGACCGTGGAAAGTGACCTTGCCCTCGCTTTCGGCTCGGCACGGCGGTTTGGCGATATCGTGAAACAGCAAGCCAAAGGCCAGGGTTTCGCTGCAGCCATACTCAAGCATCGAAAGCGCCAGCAGGGTGTGACGCCAGACGTCGCCCTCGGGATGGAAGTTGGCGGGTTGAGCGCACTGCGCCAGCGGTTCCAACTCAGGGACGATCTGATGCATCAGGCCGCATTGGCGCAGCAGCTCCATCCCGTGCGCCGGGCTACCCTCGGTCATGATCATCACCAGTTCGTCGCCGATTCGCTCGGCCGAGACCGCACCGATCGCGTCCGCATGAGCCGCGATTGCCTGCCAGGTGCGAGGCTCGATCTCGAAGCCCAGGCGCGCCGCGAAGCGCACCCCGCGCAGCATCCTGAGCCGGTCCTCGGCGAAACGCTCGGCGGGGTCGCCGATCGCGCGCACGATGCCGGCTCGCAAGTCGGCTCGCCCGCCCACCAGATCGATAACTTCGTCGCCGAGCGGATCGTAATACATGCCGCCGATGGTAAAGTCGCGCCGCGCCGCGTCCTCGGCCAGGGTGCCGAAGCGCACCGCCGAAGGCCGCCGGCCGTCGAGGTAAGGCGCGTCGGCGCGAAAGGTGGCAACCTCGAATGGCATCCCGTCGCTGATCACCACGATCACGCCGAAGCGGGCGCCCACCGCGACCGTGTTGGGAAACAGCCGCTGGATTACCTCCGGACGGGCGTCAGTGGCGATATCGTAGTCCTTGGCCTCGACCCCCAGCATCCGATCGCGCACGCAGCCACCGGCGAAATAGGCGGCGAACCCCTGCTCGCGCAACTGACGCACCAAGCTTGTCGCCACCGCTTTTTTGTCAGGTTGCGATTGGTCGACGGACATAAAAACCCGCTTTGAGTCTAACCCGAGCCCTACCTGACTGGCCAGACGCCGGAAATAATTTTGCCGAGTTTCGCTAATTTGGCTTTGACCGTACATCTTATATCTGCTACAACCTGCCGCTAAAGTCTTTTAACCCATTGCACGGGGGAGAGGATAATGGTGGCGAGACAATTTACGGGTTTCAGTGTGGCTGCGATTTTGGGATTCGCGTTGCTGTTGACTGGCACGGGGCAGGCATTGGCGCAAGGCCCGGGACACGAGGCAACCCAAATGAGCGGCGGAATCGTAACTTCGGGGCGCTTGGAGTTTCGTCAGTACTGCGCGGCTTGCCATGGCATGGATGGAACCGGAGATGGGCCGATGGCAAGTGAGCTCAAGACCAAGCCAGCGGATTTGACCCAGCTCTCCGCCACGCATGGCGGCAAGTTTCCGCGCAAGTACGTGTATGACACGATCACCGGCGCTTCAGTAGCCAAAGCCCACGGCACCCGCGAGATGCCAATCTGGGGCCAGGTGTTCTACACTGGAAATCTAGCCGGCGGACAGCGGCCCCGTACTCCAAGCGCGGTCCGACGCTACATCGAACCGATCGTTGACTACATCCAAACGATCCAAGCCAAGTAGGTATTCGTGGCGCATACGGCGAGAGGAGACCGCTTCTCTGGCTTTGCGCTCACTCTTAACCACGGAGAGAGGAGAATGGTGGCTAATCACCTTAGGAGCTTGAGCTGGGCCGCGATTATCGGGCTCGCGCTGCTGGTCGCCGCGGCGGTCCCCAAACCGGCGCTCGCTCAGCAAGGCCACGCCCCGGTCCAGATGACGGGGGGCAGAGTAACCACGGGACGGTTGGAGTTTCGGCAATACTGCGCGCCATGCCACGGGATGAGTGGGACGGGCAATGGGCCGATGGCCGATCAGCTTAAAACCAAGCCTGCGGACCTGACCCAACTCTCAGCCACGCACGGGGGCAAGTTCCCAACCAAGTATGTATATGACACGATCACGGGGGCCGAGATAACCAAAGCCCATGGCACCCGTGAAATGCCGATCTGGGGCCAGGTGTTCCGCACCGGCAATATCCGGCCCGGCCAGCCCCCGCGCACGCCCGCGGCGATCCGGCGCTACATCGATCCGATCGTGGCTTATATCGAATCGATCCAAGCCAAGTAGCTTGCCTTCTCTGTAAACCAAGGAGGCGATGGTCTATGACCACCGCCTCCGTTTTTTCTTGCTCCGATCTCTTATAGTCGCGACCGACATCCTGGGCCCTAGCGTAAAGTGCGCGCCGTATCGTCCTCCCGCACTCGTCCGCGGCAGGCGAAGCCCGCGCCGCTAATCTAACGGGCTATTGATGAGATCGATTCCCGGCTGAGAACGTTTCAAGGCGCCGGCTTTCCCACAGCGGGTCGTGTCAGCACGCGCTAAGGCTTGCGCAGGAAGAGCGCACTCATATCCTTGTCGGCAAAACCTGCCTCGGCGGCGGCTCGAAAGGCGCGCAACGCGGTCTGAAAGATTGGCGCGTCATAGTTCTGCTCTCGGCACAACTCGGCGCCTAGCCCCAGATCCTTGAGCACACGCATCACCTGAAAGCCGGGCTTGAGGTCGCCGCTTTCCAGGTGACGCTCCCAGCCGGTCATCAGGGGTGAACCCGCCACCGAGGTGCGCAGGACTTCGACCAGCTCGGGAATATCCAGGCCGTAATCGCGCCCCAGGCCGGCAGCCTCGCAAAACAGCGCGACGTAGGACAGGAAGACGATTTGGTTGATCAGCTTGGCCACGTTGCCGCTACCCAACGGCCCCAGGTGATGTATCCCCTTGGCCAGGCATCGCAACACCGGCAGAGCCGCCTCGAAGTCCGTCCGCTCGCCGCCAACCATCGCGGTCAGCGTGCCCCGTTCGGCGGGTCCCATTCCGCCGCTTACCGAGGCGTCAATGAATCTGACCCCGCGCTCAGCGCAGCGGCGCGCCAGTTCGCGGCTTTGGGCCGGGCCGATCGTGCTGGTCTCGATCACCAGGGTCCCGGCGCGAGCGCCTTGCAAAATGCCGTCGGCACCGACGATGGCAGCCTCGACTTCGGGCGGACCCGGCACGCTGGTCACGACAAAATCGACTTGCGCGGCGAGCGCGGCGGGGGTGACGCAAACAGTGGCGCCGGCGCTCACCAAGGCTGGGTAATTTGCCGGACTGACATCGTAGATAAAAACCCTGTTGCCGCCATCCACCAGCCGGCGAGCCATCCGGCTGCCCATCCGACCCGTCCCCACACATCCGACATTCATCGCCTAGCCCTCCTGCCCCGAAGCCGCCATGCCGGCGGCCTGCTGCTCCGAGGTCGGCGAAATTCCCAATTGACGCATCGCCTCGGCCCGTAGCATGCGCCGCATACGAATCACCGCGGTATCGGTTTGGATTAGCCGCTCCCGCGCCCGCGCGCCCGGCGGGATCGCTTCGAGCAGGACGCGGTCCTGCTCGACCACCTCGTCGTTGCGCTCCTTGAGCCGATTTTTGTACATGAAGCGCCATAGATCGCGCTGCCAACCCGAAACCTTGCGCATGCGCCAAAGATTTACCAGGGTCGAATCGCGATCGATCGGCGTGGGATGGCCTACGATAAAAAACGACCCGCCACCGAAAGCCGGCGGATACGGCACCTCGGTGCGGATCCAGAAACTGTTACCGGGATGGAAGATGACTTCGTGCCAGTCCAAATTCACCCCGCGCTGATTGGCGCGGTAAGTCTGGAAGCCGTGAGCGGTAGGCTCGACCTTGAGCACCGCGTCCTTGCGGCCGCGGTCGAGGGTAAAGGTTCCGGTGTGCAGATAACTGCCGTGGATGGGATCGGTGCGATTGTCCATCGTCACCTGCCAGTTGCAGCGCCAGACCGCGGCGTACAAGAACTGGTCCCACTCGGGCGAGGTCAACTCCTCCGGAAAGATAGGCTCGGGCACCTCGGCGTTGGCATCCTCGGCGAAATAGACGAAGATCGCGCCGGCCTGCTCGCGCACCGGATAGTTGCGCACCAGTTTCTGCCCAACCATGGGACAGACCGGCGAAGGCGGAACGGCGGCGACTACTCCCTCGCCCGTCACTTGCACCCCGTGATAGGGGCACATCACGTTGCCTTGAACCACCTGGCCCAATGACAACGGAGCGCCGCGATGGGGGCAGAAATCCTCCAGGACGTTTAGTTGTCCCCGATCGCCGCGCCACAGCACCAGGTCACGTTGCAAGCGGCGCAGGGCCACCGGTCGATCGGTAACCTCGCTGGAGCGCGCCACCTGATACCATAGGTTGAGCAGCCCGCCCTCCAGTCGTTCTTCGACCCGCGCAATCGTCGTCATAATCGATAGTCTCCCGAACCAGCGGTGCGCCCGCAGCGCGGATACCGCCCTTAATTACCCAGCCGCTTGAGTTCCGCCGCCAGCAGTTCGGCCGTCCACGCCTGCCCGTTGGGCCCACGCAAATTGACCTCGTTGAGCCCGCGCGCGAAATCCTCCAAGCTGGCGGTTCCCTTGGACAGCAGCACCTCCAGGGCGTCGCCCAGCAGGTCTTCGTAAGTCTTGGTCGAGATCAGGCCCATTGAAATCTCCAACCTACTCGGGATTGCGCCCAAGATAAAAATCCGCCGGGGATTCGTCGGCCACGGTGAACCCCGAGCGGGTCAGCGGATCGCGCACGGTGCGCATCTGGGCATCGCTCAGCTTCATGACCGGCTGGCGCATCGGCCCGCCATTATAACCTTGCAGCCAAGCTTGATACTTCCACAAATAGCGATGGATGAAATTGGCGCCGCCGAAAGTGGCTTGAATCGCCACGCGGGCCGCGCGGGCAGGGTTGATCCCCCAGTAGATTTCCATCGCGCGGTCGAAATGGCCCTGGTTAAGCAGGCTGAAATACTCCGGCACCGCACCACCCCAGTATTCGTAGTTGCTGGTGCCCATCCATTGCTGGCCAAACAGCTCCACGGTCAGCGGCGAATGGGCCTCGAGCGGATCGGAGAACAGCACCCGCTGTCCCTTGAGCATCTTCCACATCTCGTAGTCGCCCGCGATTCCGGGACGGCCCACCTCGTATTTGATCGCGACCACGTTGGGCAACGCCGCCGCGCGGGCCAGCGCGCGGGGCGGATAGCCGCTGGGATGGAGCCGGCTGAAGTTCCAGTGGGAAGCGGCGAACAGCACCACTGCCAGGTTGGTGTGATTGCAGACGTGGGCCAGATAGTCGTAGAGCTGATCTTCGCTTTTGGGATAAAACGAATTGGGATGGCCCAGCAACAACCCTTCCATCCCGATCGCTTCGGCATCGCGCGCCATTGCGATGATGTCTTCGGCGGTGTCGAAGGTCCCGTGCATCAGGAAGTGATGGCGCCCCTTGGCCTCGTCCACCGCGATTTCCATGAACCGGCGATACTCCGGCGCGGTGGTCGCGCATTCGGAGACCAGCAAGGTGCCCCAAAAGCCGTGTTCGATATTGCGCCGCACGTCATGGCGAATCGCCTTCTCGTTGAGCCGTTTCAAATCGGCGCTGAAACTGGGCAGGATGACGTTGCACACCCCACGCCAATTGGCCAGGGCGTGATCCTTGGCTTGAGCCTTGGTGTAATTCATTAGCATCGTCCTCCCGTAAATTTGGCTCCCGTAAAGTTGAGTTGCCCGCGCGTGCTCGCGCTCCACTCGCACCACATGCCGACAGAAGCGGAGCATCGCATGCTGCCGCGCCCGGTTCAAGAATGGGAAGTCACGCAGTTAACCCCGCGAGCGGCGCGGCGCTTTCCGCCCGCTATTTCCACTCGGCTCTGCCCGCTTTGGCGCAGACAGCACAAGCGGCTATGCTGGCCTCCAGTCAGAGTCGCGATTAATTGTGCTTGAGATGGCCTCGTTCGAACAGCAACTTGAACTTGAACTTGAGGATCTACGAACGGCTGCGCTGTTGCGCCGGCTGCGCCCACTTGCAAGCGAGCATGGCCCCTGGGTCGACTACCAGGACCGCCGCTTGATCATGCTGTCTTCAAACAACTATCTGGGACTGGCGGCCGAGCCCGCGCTCAAGCGCGCGGCGACCCGTGCGATCGAACGCTGGGGAGTGGGCGCCGCGGCATCCCGTCTGGTCGCCGGCAGTCTGGAGTTATGTCGCGAACTGGAGCAGCGGCTGGCGCGCCTGAAGGGAACCCAGGCAGCGCTGGTGTTCGGCTCGGGCTATCTCGCCAATATCGGCGTTATCCCTGCTTTGGCCGGCAGCGCCGACGTAATTCTCAGCGACGAATACAATCACGCCAGCCTGATTGACGGATGCCGTTTGGCCCGCGCCACGGTGCGCGTATACCGCCATCGCGACCTCGACCATCTTAAAGTGTTGCTTCAGGATTCTCAAAACGCCCGCCGCCGCCTGATTATCACCGATTCGGTCTTCAGCATGGACGGCGACGTAGCGCCGCTGGCCGAAATCGTCGAGTTGGCACAACGCTTTTACGCCGCAACCATGATCGACGAGGCCCATGCGGTAGGAGTGCTTGGCCAGGGCGGCGCGGGGCTGGCCGCGGCCCTGGGCGTGCAGGATCAGATCGACGTCCAGATGGGAACCTTGAGCAAAGCCTTGGGCAGCTACGGGGCCTATGTCGCGGGTTCGGCCCGGCTGATTGAACTACTCATCAACCGCGCCCGCGGTTTTATCTATACCACAGGACTGGCGCCCGCGATGGCGGCAGCGGCCGCAGCCGCGCTGGATTTGATCGAACGGCAGCCCGAGCGTATCCGGCAGTTATGGGACAATGCCGCCTTCTTAAAGGAACGGTTGAATGATGCCGGTTTCACCGTGATGCGCACCGACACTCCGATTCTCCCGGTGCTGATTGGCTCCGCCCAGGCTGCGCTGGATTTGGAACAGGCTCTGCTCGCACATGGCGTCTTTGTCATCGCCATCCGCCCGCCCACCGTCCCGCCCGGCACGGCGCGCCTGCGGGTGACTCCCATCGCGACCCACAGCCGCGAGGATCTCGAACAGGCGGCGGCGGCGTTTGCTCAGTGTGCCCGCGAGTTGGGGTTGAATCGGCGATGAGCCAACCTGATACCCTCCGGCTGGCCGCCGCCGACCACCGCTACCTGTGGCATCCATTCACCCAGATGCAAAGCTGGATGGCGCAGGAGCCTCTGATTATCGAGCGCGCCGAGGGCAATTACCTGATCGATACCCAGGGCCGGCGCTACCTGGATGGCGTCGCCTCGTTATGGTGCAACGTCCATGGCCATCGCAAGCCGGCCCTGGACCGGGCCTTGATGGAGCAGAGCGCCAAGGTCGCCCATTCCACGATGCTGGGGTTGGCCAACGTGCCGGCGATCGAATTGGCCGAGCGGCTGATCGGGCTTGCACCAAAAAGTCTGGCCCGAGTGTTCTACTCCGATTCGGGCGCCGAGGCGGTGGAGGTCGCGCTGCGGATGGCCGCCGAATACTGGCACCATCGCGGCCAGCCCCAACGCACCCGCTTCGTCACCCTGACCGATTCCTACCATGGCGATACCCTGGGCGCGGTCAGCTTGGGCTACAACCCGCTGTTCCATCGCCCCTTGCGCGGCTTGCTGTTTGAAGCCTTGAAACTCCATTCGCCCCACGTCCTGCGCTTCTTCCAGGGGATGGAGGCGCAGGCCGCCGAAGACGAGGCGATACGTCTGGCGCGGCAACTGTTCGAGCGCGAGGGCGAGCGGATTGCGGCCCTGATCGTGGAGCCGCTGATGCAAGGAGCGGCAGGGATGTGGGCCCATTCGGCGCGCTTCTTGAGCGAACTGGCGGCGCTGGCACGAGAGGCCGGTGCGTTGATTGTCGCCGACGAGGTCGCCACCGGATTTGGACGCACGGGCGCGATGTTTGCCTGCGATCATGCAGGCCTGCAACCCGATCTGATGTGCCTGGGCAAGGGACTGACCGGCGGCTACCTACCGATGGCCGCGACCTTGGCCAGCGAGCAGGTCTTCACGGCTTTTTTAGGTCGGCCCGAGGAACGTCGTACCTTCTATTACGGCCACACCTACACCGGCAATCCACTGGCCGCGGCCGTGGCGCTGGCCAATCTTAAAGTATTCGATGAAGAACGAACGGTCGCCCGAGTCGCTCCTGTGGCCCAGCATCTCGGCCGCGGCCTGAGCCGCTTTGCCGCCCATCGCCACGTCGCGGACATCCGCCAATGGGGCCTGATGGCCGGGGTCGAGCTGATGGAAGTGCCCCACCTACGCCAGTGTTTTGCGCCGGAGGCCCAAGTCGGGGCGCGAATCGCGATGGCAGCGCGGCGCGCCGGCGTGATCGTGCGACCATTGGCCGACGTGCTGGTCTTCATGCCTGCGCTTTCGATCGACACCACCCAAATTGATCTATTGCTGAACGCGGTTTACGACGCCACTATCGAGATAGTTGGTTGAGGCCATGCGATGGCACACGCGATTCTGATCACGGGCACCGATACCGGCGTGGGCAAGACCACGGTGGCCTGCGCCCTGGCCTTCGCCAGCTTCGCGCGCAAATTGCGCACCGGTGTTTTCAAACCCGCCGAGACCGGCTGTATCCAGGGTCCCGATGGGCTGTTGGCTAGCGATGCTCTGATTCTCAAGACCGCGGCCTCCTCGCCACTGCCGCTGGAGCTGATTTGCCCTTACCGCTTCGCCGCGCCGACGGCTCCCGCCGCAGCCGCGGTGCTTTCGGGCGCGCCCCCGCTCGATATCGCCCGGCTGGTGGATTGCTTCGAGGAGATCGCCGGCGCCAGCGACGTGGTGATCGTGGAGAGCGCGGGCGGCTTGGCGGTGCCCCTGACCTGGGATACCAACTTCGCCGATTTGGCCCAGACCCTTGAACTCGAAGTGGTGCTGGTGGTTCCCAACCGCCTGGGCAGCCTCAATGCCGCGGTCCTCTCCCTTGAGTACGCCGCGCACAAGGGATTGTGGGTCTGCGGATATATCCTCAACGACGCCGAACCGGCCGATTCGCCCGCTGCCGCAACCAATGCCGATTCACTCGCTCGTCTGACCGATGTGCCCTGCCTGGGCACGGTCAAACATCGCCAGCCGCTGCCGCTTGAACTGGTCGAGCGAATCCTGAAAGGGCCGTGTTGAAGAGCGCTCAACCCAGCAGTAAATTCATGCCCGAATTACGGCGCAGGATAATGGCTCGATGAAAATCGACATCGATCTCAAGGCCGGCTTTCTCCAATCGCTCAAGCGCGAGGTCCTGGCGCAGCTCAACCCCGAGGAGCGTGCGATTATCGAAGTCTCCACCGGGGAGATGGGCAACAAGCCGGACGCGGTCAAGTTGGGATGGCTCAAGATGCGCACCGGCCAACCGTGGACCAAGCCGCAATATACCCGTGCGCTGAAAAAGACGATGGACAAGTTGCGCCAGGCGGTGGCTGAAGCCGAAAAGGCGCGCTGACCAGGGCCCAACAAAGCGCGCTCAGCGCTGGATGCGCGCGATGCGCCGTTTGCCGACCTCGAGCAGGCCGTGGCGGCCGGGCACAAAGCGAAAATTGGCGTCGGCCACCGCTTCGCCGTCCACCCTCACCGCACCCTGTCCGATCAGGCGGCGGGCTTCGCTGGTCGACGGGACGAACTTGAGCTGTTTCATCAATTCGCACAGCCAGATCTCGCCGGCAATTTTGAAGGTCGGCACCTCGGCCGGCACTTCGCGGCGCTGAAAGCGAGTTTCGAAATAGGCCCGTGCGGCCGCGCTTTCCTGGGCGTCGTGGTAATCTCGCACGATCAGGTCGGCCAGCCGCTTCTTGGCTTCCATCGGATGGATCGCGCCGCTCCTGACGCGCGCCAGTTCATCGGCATCGACCGCGGTCAGCAATTCGTAGTAGCGCGCCATCAATTGGTCCGGGATGGACATCAGCTTGCCGAACATCTCCTGCGCGCTCTCGGTCAAGCCAACGAAATTGCCGTAGGACTTGGACATCTTGCGCACGCCATCCAGCCCCTCCAGCAACGGCATGGTCAGCACCGCCTGGGGCGGCTGATGGAAGGCGCGCTGCAGCTCGCGACCCACTAGCAGATTGAATTTTTGATCGGTACCGCCCAACTCGACGTCGGCCTTGATCGCCACCGAATCGTAACCCTGCACCAGCGGATAGAGCAGCTCGTGGAGAAACAGCGGCTGCTGGGCACCGAGCCGCTGCTCGAAATCGTCGCGCTCCAGGATGCGCGCGACGCTCAAGTGGGCGCCAATCTTGATCAAATCGCGCAAGCCAAGCTTATCCAGCCATTCGCTGTTGAAACGCACCTCGGTGCGCCTAGGATCGAGAATCTTGAAGACCTGATCCTGATAAGTCCGTGCGTTGTCGGCAATCTGCTCGCGGCTGAGCGGTTTGCGCACCTCGCTGCGCCCGGTGGGATCGCCGATGGCGGCGGTGAAATCACCCACCAGGAAGATCACGATATGGCCCAGCTCCTGGAACTCGCGCAGCTTTTTCAGCGTGATGGCGTGGCCCAGATGGAGGTCAGGAGCAGTCGGGTCCATGCCCAGCTTAATCCGCAGCGGCCGTCCCTCGGCCAGCTTGGCCGCCAACTCTTCAAGCGAGATCAGTTCGACCGCCCCGCTACTCAAGCGCCGCGCAACTTCCAATGCTCGCGATTTGTCCACCGCGCCTCCGCCGCCGGCCGTGGCCGTGATTATTTGATTTTCAAAGCTAGCGCAAAGCCACGGGGTGAAAACAGGCCGCCGGCCGTGCCGGCCATGTAGACCAAAGCGCAAGGTTCCTTCCTTGGCGCTTCGGGTTCCCCCCTGAGCCCAGAGTCCTAACGCCACGAGCCAAGGATTCGCGAGAGCTAACCACGCTGATTGAACTGGTTCATCGCTCGCTCCACGCCATCATTGATCACCGCCCGCGCGGCCTGGACCGCGCGCTGCAGTTGCGGCTGGAACTCGGCCATCTGGCTGGCGCTCAGCGGCTCCAACAGATAGCTGACCGGTTCGCGTCCCTGCGGCGCATGGCCTACGCCGATACGCAGACGCAGAAAATTGGCGTTGCCCAGCAATTCGATGATGGAGCGCAGGCCGCGATGGCCGCCGTCGCCGCCGCCGCGCTTGAGTCGCACCACTCCCGGTTCCAGATCCAACTCGTCGTGAATCACCAGCAGGCGGCCCGGCGGCAGCTTGAAATAGCCGAGCAGGGAAACCACGCTCTCGCCGCTGAGATTCATGAAAGTCTGCGGTTGCGCCAACAGGACCGGATTGCCATCGAGGTCGCCCTTGCCCAGCCGTGCCTTGAAGCGCTGCTGTCCAAGGCTGATAGCGGCTTCGCGGGCAATCAGCTCGATCGCGAGAAACCCCAGGTTATGGCGGCTGCGCGCATAGCGCTCGCCGGGATTACCCAATCCGACCAGCAGCCAGGGCTCTCGGCCTCGCTCCAGCCCCTGGGCCGACTCCGCGCGCGGCGCGCGAAAAGATTGAAACAAGCGCCGAAGAGTCATTGGATATGCTCTCTGCTCCGCTCCCGTTCCAGCGTGGCTGAACCTGGGCGAGGCCGGTCACAGCCGGACGTGCCCGCCGGTGAGTGGCTCTCTTCGCTCAAGCGTGCACCCTGGCCCGGCTGCGGCGCGTGCCGGAGCCGGCGCGCGCCGCGGCGGCCAGGGGTGCCAGCTCCCGGAGCAGAATTTTCATTTCGGCCGGTTTGCCGATGGTGATTCGCAGGCAATCGTAAAGTAGCGGAGTATCGAAATAACGCACCAGAATGCCGCGCCGGCGCAGTCCCGCGGCCATCCCCTCAAGCTTGACCCCCGCCAGCCTTGCAAGCACGAAATTGGCCGCCGAAGGGGGCACTTCAAAGCCGATTTTGCGCAGGCCGGCCTCGGTCATCCGCCGCGTGCGCCGCACTCGCTCCACATTGCGCAAGGCCCAGGCGGCGTCGTTCAGGGCGGCGGCGCCGGCTGCCTGCGCCAGACAATTCAAGTTGTAGGAATCTTTTACTTTAAGTAGCTGATCGACCAGGGGCGCCGACCCCAGCAACAGCCCCAGCCGCATTCCAGCCAACGAGAACGACTTGGACATCGTGCGCAGGATCACCACGTTGTCCAAGGCCCGCACCAGCCGCAGCGAGCTGCGATCGGCGAAATCGACGTAGGCCTCGTCGATCACCAGCAGGCGCGGGCGCAGCCGGCGCGCCAATTCGGTCAGTTCCTCCTGCCCCACCAGCGTCCCCGAGGGGGAGTTGGGATTGCACACGATGGTCAGCCGAGCCCGCGCGCGTGCCAGCGCCTGCAGCGGCAGACTGAAATCGCGCCCCAGTTCGATACGCACCACCCGCGCTCCCGCGATTGCGGCCAGGGTGTCGTAGAGCGAATAGGTCGGCACCGCCCAGGCCGCCACATCACCCGCGTCCAGGCTGGCCCGAAACAGCATCGAGAGCAGCTCGTCCGAGCCGTTTCCGGCCACAATCATGTTCCCCGGCAGGCGGTAGTAGCGTGCCGCCGCCGCTACCAGGCTATCGGCCCGCGGCCGCGGATACAGCCGCAGGGTTTCCGCGGCGGCCGCTTGCACGATTGCCCGCCGCACTCGCGGCGAAGGCGGATAAGGGTTTTCGTTGGTGTTAAGCTTAATCAGGCGCTCACCGGGCCGGGGTTGCTCGCCCGGCAGGTAAGGCGCCATTTGTTCAATTGCGGAGCGAAACATGCAACCGGTGGGCCCGCTGAGACAGCACCATCGAATCAAGGTGCCACAGGCGCGCCGATGGGGAAAGAGCCGCGCCCCGACGACAACCGGGTAGGATTGGGTTGCGGCAAGCGCGGCGGAGCATTAAAGATGCTGCAAATGTTGTCCACCAAATCACTGGTCCTGTTGGCGGCGATGGGGCTGACCACAGCCTGCGCTCAAAACCTCACTACCCCGCCGGTTGCCAATCCACCGGTTCGCCCTTCGCGCGTGCAAGTGCTCGAACCGTTGCTTGCCCAGGCCGGCTTCAAGCACGTGGCCATCGATACCCCGGCGATGCAGCATGCGATCGCGGGACTGACCCCGATGCGCTTCAACAGCCTGGAGCGCAAAGGCGTGCTCACCTATTATTTTCCCGATTCCAAGTTTTGCAATTGCGTTTATATCGGCGATCTGGCCGCGTACGAAAAGTACAAGCAACTGCACCAGCAGGCCTCCTCCTCGCTGACCCCTAACCAGACCCAGACCGATCAACTGCTCAACTCGGAAGTGCCGGTTCGAGGCGAATGGAATCCGGTCGGCTCGATGATGTTTCCCTGAGCTGCCCGGCACGGATCGCAAAGCGTCTGCGGATCGAGGCTGGTTGGCTCGGGCGGCATCTCCATAAATCTGCCTAGCTCAGGAAGGTTCGCGACCCGGCGCTCCCGTGACCTGCGCCAGCCAGTGCAGGTAGGGTGCGGAACCGCACTCGATCGGCAGGGCAATAACTTCCGCCACCTGGTACGAGTGCAAGGCCCGTACACGCGTTTCCAGCGCGGTATAGAGCTCGCGGCGAGTCTTGATCAGGAGCAGATATTCGGCCTCGTCCGCGACCGCTCCCTCCCAGCGATAGATCGATCGGATCGGGCCTACCAGGTTGACACAGGCCGCCAGCCCCTCTTGCACCAGGGCGCGGCCGATCGCGGCGGCGGAAGTCTGATCGGGCGCGGTGACCATCACCAGCAAGGCCGGGGCGGTCATGGGATCGCCCGGGCGGCACGAGCCAGCGCGCGGCGCAATTGGACCGGCGTGCAGCGATATTTAAAGGCCTTGCGGCCGTTGATGAAAAGCACCGGAACCTCCGTTCCCCAACGCGCCTCCAGCCCGGGTTCGGCGCTCACTTCGATCCGTCTGAAACGATGTGGATAGTTGCGCGTTTCGGCTGCCACGATCAGCTCCATCTCCTCGCACAGATGGCACTGCTCACGGCTTACGAGAGTCAGCTCGATCATTGAGCGCCCCTCCCCCCGGCTTTAACGCACGGTGCCGGGACGAATCAGATTAATTGGGATCGCCAGGGTCCCGATCAAGAGCTTGCTGATCGAGGTAATTGGCGCCGGCACCACTTTGGGATTGGCCACCGGACCGGTGACGTGAAAGTAGGCCGCCACGATTCCGCTCTGGCTGGCGGCCAGCCGCTGGCCAATCAGGGGAATCTTGCTGAACACGGTGTCCAGGAGCTGAAAGGGGCGCATCCCGACCTGCATGTCGAGGGTGCTGTCAACCAGATAGAGCTTGCCCACCGCCGTGATCTTCATCACCGGGCCGTCGAGCAGAAAGTCGTCGGTCGCGAACAACCCCTCGCTGCCCTTGAAGTTGGCGGTGATGCTCTGGAAGGGCACGCCGGCCACGCGCGGGTCGGGCACTCGGGCGTTGAGCCAGGCGCTGATATCCACCAGGCTGAGCATCCGGGAGAGCAGGGTGAAGCGCTTGAGCAGGCCGTCGCGGACCTGCACCGAAAAGTCGCCAGCCAGGGTCTGGAAGAAATCGTTGTCGGTATCGGCGGTCAGCGAACATTGCCCGTCCACGCGCCCGGTCAGGATCGCCTGGTGCCAGCCAGCCAAACTCTGAAGCGCGGCCGCCTGTACCCCAATCAGGCGCGCGCCGACATCGACCCAATCGTCCGAATGGCGCCCGTTCACCTCCATCGTGATCTGGCCGCCCAGAGCGTCAGCGCGCATGTTGGAGACCCGCCATTTGTTGTAGCCGCGGCTAAAATCGGCTTGCAGGTCCTTCATCTCCAACCGGCCCAAGCTGGCATTTCTGGCAATCAGATGGACTACATAGCGGTTGTCGTCTTTGCTCGGCGGGGTGGGCGGAGTCCAAGGCATCCGAATCGCCTTGATCGCCGCGATGTCCAGTCGCTGAGCCGTGGCCTGGATATGAAATTCGGGCTGCCCAAGCTGCGGCACCTTCACGACGACGTCCAGCGGCGCCCCCTCGAAACGGGTACCCAGCATCGTCAGGGTCAAGCCGCCCTGAGCCAGAACAACCGAAGCAGCATTGATCAGCGTGATGGGCGAGCGTAAAAAACCAAAGCTCACCTGGCCCGGGCCAATCGTCAGCGCGCCGGCTACACTAAAAGGGCCGCCCGAGGTCGCGCGATTTACGCTCACCCGCCCACCTACCGGGCCACTGAGCGCGACTATCTTGGGGCTGACCGCGTGGGGCAGCCAATCCTGGGCCATTACCTGATGCAACTCCAGGTCCAAATGCTCCAAGGCAAATTGCCGCCCCGGGCCCGTTCCGCCCAGCTCGGCATCGACGATCGCGTGGCCGTTGCGCGCGGCCACGTCCATCCGTCGCACTACCAGCCGTCCCGGTGACAGGCGCACGCTTCCACCGACAATCTCGTAATTGGCCGGCTCGCGCCGGAGCACCATGCGAACCGCGTAGGGTCGCACCACAATTGCGTAACTGGCAGGCGAAAGTAACTTGAAGTCGCGTAGTTGCCCACTAACTTTGGCGCTGCCGTCGGCTTGCCCACCCAGGGCCTTAAGAGGATGCAGTTCGGCCACCAGGGCGGAGGGCAGGTTGTCGATCACCAGCGGAAACAAACTGTCCAAGTCCAGCTTGCCACCAAGCGTCATGCGATAGGCTATTCGGCGCAGGCGACGTGAGAGGTCAGCGTGCAGCTCGAGTTTGCTGAAACTGGACTGACCCAGTTGAGCCTGGGCCTGGGTCAAGCTGATCGCACCGTTGCGCAGGCTTAGCTGGCCGTCCAAGCGGTTCTCCGGCAGGGAGCGCAGCGTTTGCGGCTTGAGCGAGACTCCCGCCAGGCTGATCTCCAGGCGCGAATTGTGTACCCATTGCGCCGCCGTCCAACTGCGCAATTGGCGCGGGCTGACGCTCACCGCCGCTTCATCCAACGTCAGGGTGCCGGCGCTGGGCAACTGGCTGATGCGCACCAAGCCCTTGGGCAAGCCCTCAACCCTGTTGGCCAGCTCTGCCAACGAAGTCAGCGCTACAGGCGCCAGGCTCAGGTTGAAGGCAACCGTCGGATCGGCATACGGCGGCGTCACTAGAACCTGAGCTGAAGCCATGGCTGGCCTCTCACCTGCCCCGATTCTGAGCGCATGGATCCAAATCTGACTGGGAGTAACGCGAAACTCGTCGTTAAGCCATGCGTCGTTAATGGTCAGCGTGTCGCGCAGGCGTGGGCCAGCGGCCAGCAGATGCGCGACCTGGGTTTTCAGCTCGCCCTCCAGCTGCCCCTGCGCGTCGATCACAAGAGTGCTTCGGGCTTGGATGGCGCCGGTCAGGTCGACGCCGCTGAACGCCAAACCATCCATACGCGCCTCGGTCAACCAAAGCGCGCCCTGAGCCAGCGGACTCGATGAATGCTCGGTGCGAGTCTCCACTTGCAGGGCCAGGTGCGCCACCAGCGGCAGCAGGTCAGGCGGCTGGAGTCGCACCGATGCGTCGATTTGCCAGGGCGAGAGCCGCAGTATCGGGCGCTTGACGCCGATTCGCACATTCTGGGCCAGCAGGCGGCCATCGGTCAGCGTGATTTGGCCGCCCCGCACCTCGATCTCGCGGGTGATTCCGGCTAGTTCCCGAAACATCGCGCGGACCTGCGCTACCATCCGCGCATCCGGGCGCGGCAGCGGCGCTCCCGCGCCCATCCCTGACAAGCTCAGCGCCGGCGCGTGCAAATCGATCGCCAGCAAGGGCAGGCCGTGATTGAAGAGCAGGGCGTGATAGCTGAAAACCAGGGTTAGCTCGCGCAGGCGGCAAAGCTCCTGTCCCCCGCGCACGATCAGCGGATGGTCCAAGCGGACCCGCAGGTGGCCCCAATAGCTGATGGTGGTGCCGGCAGCGATTATCTGGAGACCGGTTTGCGCAGCCACTCGCGCGGCGATCAGAGTGGTTATCCTGTGGCTGCCCATGCGCTCGATCCGGGCGCGCAACAGATAGCCGCCGATCAGGCCTGCGCCCAGCAGGACCAGAATTGACCACAATCCAAAGCGCAGCAGGCGTGCCATCAACCACCTCGCGGCGCCGGGTCGAGATCGTTGGCGCGGGAAGCGGTAGGCGGGCGCCGGACAATCACGCGCTTGATTTCAGTCGCGGGCCGCGGCCGCCAGCTCCAGCGCGGCTGCCCGATGTTTGTTGCGCAGCGCCGTCTTGAGCACGCGATTGCGCAGGCGCACCGATTGCGGCGTGACCTCGACCAGCTCCTCCTCGTCGATCCATTCCAAAGCCAGATCCAGGCTGAGCGCGCGCGCCGGGGTCAGCCGAATCGCCTCGTCGTGGCCGGCGGCCCTGATGTTGGTCAGCTTCTTCTCGCGGCAGACGTTGACCGGCAGGTTGATCTCGCGCGAATACTCCCCCACCACCATCCCTTCGTAAACCGGTTGCCCGGGGCCGATAAACATCACGCCGCGCTCCTGCAGATGGAACAGGGCGTAAGCGGTGGCCATCCCCTCGCGGTCGGAAACCATCGCGCCGTTGGCCCGCGCCTGGATCGGCCCGCACCAGGGAGCGTAGCCGTTGAACAACGCGTGCATCACGCCGGTACCCCGAGTGTCGGTCAGAAAGGAATTGCGAAAGCCGATCATGCCGCGCGAGGGCACCTCGAATTCGAACCGGGTTCGCCCACTGCCGCTGCTTTTCATGTCACGCATGCGACCGCGGCGGGCCGCCAGCAATTGAGTGATGATGCCGATGTATTCGTCGGGACAATCGATCATCACCAGCTCCATGGGCTCCAGCAGCGCCCCGTTATCGCTGCGGGTGATTACGGTGGGCTTGGAGACCTGCAGTTCGTATCCCTCCCGCCGCATCGTCTCCACGATTACCGCCAGTGACAGCTCGCCGCGCGCCACCACCCGCCAGGAATCGGGGCTAAGTTCCTCCACCCGCACGCTGACGTTGGTGCGCGCCTCGTACTCGATGCGCTCGCGCAACTTGCGCGAGGTCACGTACTCGCCCTCACGACCGGCCCATGGCGAATCGTTGACCGAGAAAGTCATCGCCACCGTGGGTTCGTCGATTCGAATCGGCGGCAGCGCGCGCGGCGCATCCAGCGCTCCGAGGGTGTCGCCGATATCGATGTCGCTCACCCCGGCGACGGCCACGATATCCCCCGCTCCACTTTCTTCCACCTCCACCCGATTGAGACCGCGCCAAGTATAGAGGTGGGTGATTTTGACCGGCTTCGCCGCCCCCTCGCGTCCGATATGGGCGACGGTGGTCGCGGCGCGGATAGTACCCGCGACGATTCGGCCAATCGCCAGCTTCCCCACGTAATCGCTATAGCCCAGGTTGTTGGCCTGAAACTGCAAGGGCGCGTCGGCCTCGACCTCAGGCCCGGGCAAATGGGCCACGATTGTCTCGAAAAGAGGCGCCAAGTCGGTACCTATCCGCTGTGCGTCGTAGGAAGCCACCCCTTGGCGAGCGCTCGTGTAGAGGACGGGAAAATCCAGTTGGGCCTCGTCAGCGCCCAGGTCGATGAACAGATCGTAGATCTCGTCGAGCACGGCCGCAGGACGAGCATCGGGGCGGTCGATCTTATTGATGCACACGATAGTTCCCAGCTTGGCTTCCAGCGCCTTCTTGAGCACGAAGCGGGTCTGCGGCATCGGCCCTTCCGAAGCATCCACCAGCAGCATCACCCCGTCCACCATCGACAAGCTGCGCTCCACCTCGCCGCCAAAATCTGAATGGCCGGGAGTGTCGACCAGGTTGATTTTCACGTTGCGCCAGAATAGGGCGGTGTTCTTAGCCATGATTGTGATGCCGCGCTCGCGCTCCAGCGCGAAGGAATCCAATACCCGCTCCATCACCTGTTCGTTGGCCCGAAAGACGCCTGCTTGTCGCAGCAGACCGTCGACCAAGGTGGTCTTACCGTGATCAACGTGGGCAATGATTGCCAGATTGCGTAAATCCGAACGACGCATAATTAATTTTTAAAACCGATAGGAAACGGCGCGCGGCCTAAACTGCCGGGCCGGGTTTTACGTTATATGGCGATCGATAGCAGTTAAAGAGCCTTGCGCCCCGAGTTCAGGGCGAGGCCGACGCCGCCGCGTTGGGCGTGCCTTGCAGGCCGGCGAGCAACTGCTGGACGTTCTTGATCTCGACCACTTGCCAGCGCCCCTGAGGGTCGCGGGCCAAGCGGATGTCCCACAACCGACCGTGGCGATCGCGAAAGCGAGTGGAGGCTCGGTCACCCTCGCGATGGAGCAACATCATCGCCGCGACCATCGCCGCCGCCGGCATCTGCACTCTGCGCGCCCCTTGATCCACTTCGCGCTCAGCCCAACCGCGAGCCAACTCGGCCGCCGGCGAGCTTAGCAATTGCGCGGCCCCGTTGCCGATCATGCTGCCCAGCGGATCGTTGTTGCCCACCTGCCCAGCGACAATCTCAGCCGCGGCGTTGCGGGCCACGCTGGGGAAATTGATGAAGCGCACGGCACGACTGCCATCGCGCGCATCGATGGCCTGCTTTAGCTGAAAGATCGCGTAGCTCGGCGTCTGCGGCAGATAGAACAACGCCCAGCCCGCCACCACCAGCACTACCAGGGTCGCCGTCCAATGGCGCAAAAACCAAGCCATCCAACTCTCCAATCGCGTGCGCCCTCAGCCAAGCAGGCGCGCCGCGGCCTTGTCCAACACCCACATCACCTCCCCGTGCGCGGGCGCGACCAATTGAGCGGGAAAGCGCTCGGGATCACGCGGCCCTTGCAAGGCTGCCTTGACCGCCTGCGCCTTGCCCTCGCCCGCCACCATGAACATCACGCGCGCGGCTTGGTTGATTACCGGCAGGGTCAAGGTCAGGCGCCTGCTGGGCTCGGCATCGACCTCCACGGGCAACACCAGGCGCGTCTTTTCATGTAGCGCGGGCTGGCCGGGGAAGAGCGAAGCTATATGGACATTGTTGCCCAACCCCAGCAGGATCAGGTCGAAACGGGGAGCCTCGCCTTGCTCCAAGCCAAACTGTTCGCGCAATAGCTCCGAGTAGGCCTGCGCGCCGACCTCGGGCGGATCCTCGCCGCGCATCCGATGGACCTGGTCGGAACCTAAGCTGAGTTTGGAGAGCATTGTGCGCTGGGCCATGCCGTAGTTGCTGGCGGGATCGTCCGGGGGTACGCAGCGCTCGTCGCCCCAAAACAACTGGACCGCGTTCCAATCCACGCTGAGATGGAAGCGAGTGGCGATCAGCTCATAGATTGGCGCAGGCGTGTTACCACCGGTAAGGCACAGGGAAAACTGGCCATGAGTGCATATAGCCTCGCCTGAGAGATGGACGATTTCCTCGGCGGCGCGCACTGCCATCGCGCCGCCGTCTTCCAGAACGATGATTTCGGGCTCTTTCAACCTAGCCTTCCACGGGCTCAAACCGCCGGCGCCACGGGAGCGCCGGCAGATGGATTTGCAAGAATAAAAATAGCATCCGGCTCGCCTTCGCGCCTAGCCCGGCCAACAACCCTCCACCACGCATAAGCCGCGCTCTGGCGATTTTAGCCCGCCAGCAGGCGACGGGCGTGCTCAACCAGATTTTCCACGGTGAAGCCAAAATACTTCAAGACCTCGGCGTATGGACCCGAAGCCCCGAAGCGATCGATCCCCACGATGGCGCCCTGGCTGCCTACCCACCGGTACCAGCTCATCGACGCACCCGCCTCGATCGCCACCCGCCGCGTGACGGCCGGCGGCAGTACGGTGTCTTGGTAAGAGCGCTCCTGGGCGGCGAACAGCTCGACGCTCGGCATGCTGACGACCCGCACCACCGCCCCTTGCCGCTCCAGCACAGGCTTGGCCTCCACCGCCAGATGAAGCTCGGCGCCGGTCCCGATCAGGATGATATCGGGCCGCTTGCCCGCGCTCTCGCACAGCACATAGCCGCCTTTGCTCAAGTCGGACGCGGGTGCCATCGCCGTCCGATCGAGCGTGGGCACCTTCTGGCGGCTGAGCGCCAGCAACACCGGCCCGCCGCGATGGGTCAGGGCCACGCGCCAGGCCTGCGCCGCCTCGTTGGCGTCGCCGGGCCGGATCACGACCAGGTTGGGAATCGCCCGCAGCGCGGTCAGATGCTCGATCGGCTGATGGGTGGGGCCGTCCTCGCCCAGGCCTATCGAATCGTGGGTAAACACATAGATGACATGCAGCCCGGCCAGTGCCGACAGCCGGATGGATGGGCGGCAATAATCGGTAAAGACCAGAAAGCTGGAACCGTAGGGCACGATTCCGCCGTGATACGCCATGCCGTTGAGCGCGGCGCACATCGCATGCTCGCGGATACCGAAGTGCAGGTTGCGCCCGCCATAGTTACCCGCTTCGAAATCGCCTCCGCCCTTGACGTCGGTGAAGGTCGATTCGTTGAGGTCGGCCGAGCCGCCGAACAACTCAGGCAGGCGCGCGGCGATCACCTGCTGTGCACGCGAGGCGGACTCGCGAGTGGCCAGGTTGTCCTTGGGGGTAAACTGGGGCAGCCCCTCATCCCAACCCGAGGGCAACTCCTTCGCCAGCATCCGGCGGAATTCGGCCGCCTCGTTGGGATAGCGGCTGGCGTAGCGCTCCATCGCGCCATTCCACTCGGCCTCCCAGCGAGCACCGCGCTCGCGGGCCAGACGAAAATGAGCCAAGGCGCGCTCGGGGACATAGAACTCCGGCTCGGTTGGCCATCCATAATTCTGCTTGGTCAGCTTGACCTCTTCGGCTCCCAGCGCCTTGCCGTGGGCCTCGGCGCTGTCCTGGCGATGGGGAGATCCATAGCCGATATGGGTGCGGACCCGAATCAGGGAGGGGCGCTGGCGCTCGGCGCAGGCGCGCTCCAGGGCCGTGCCGATTGCCGCCAGATCGTTGCCATCCTCAACCACCTGGGTCTGCCAGCCATAGGCCTCGAAGCGCTTGCAGACGTCTTCGGAAAAGGCGATCGCGGTGGACCCGTCGATCGTGATGCGATTGTCGTCGTACAGATAAATCAGGTTGCCCAGTCCTAGATGGCCAGCCAGCGAGGCCGCCTCGCTGGCTACGCCTTCCATCATGTCGCCGTCGCTGACCAGGGCGAAGATGCGATGGTCGAACAGGTCGAAATCGGGGCGTGCGAAACGGGCGTGCAGATGCTGCGCCGCAATCGCCATGCCAACGCCGTTGCCAAAGCCCTGCCCCAGCGGTCCGGTGGTGGTCTCTACGCCTGCGGTAAGATGACTTTCGGGATGGCCCGGCGTAAGGCTGCCCAATTGGCGAAAATGTTTGAGATCGTCCAGCGACAGGCTGTAGCCGCTCAGGTAGAGCAAGCCGTAGAGCAGCATCGAACCGTGGCCGGCGGAGAGCACAAAGCGGTCGCGGCCGTACCATTTGGGATTGGCGGGATTATGGCGCAAAAAGCGGGTCCACAGCGCGTAGGCCATCGGCGCCGCGCCCATCGGCAGCCCGGGATGGCCGGAGTTGGCCCGCTGTACTGCGTCGATCGCCAGCACCCGGATCGAGTTGACGCAGACTTCATCCAGCGGGGCCTGGTCCAAGGCCCCTCCGATATCACTTGCCAGTGCCACGAATCCTCCATCGCGCGGCGGCATCCCGAGCGCGAGGCCGCGCTCCTTCCCATCCTTCCCCCCGCCCTGCCGCCGGCCGATTATCTAAAACGCGCCGCTTCCAAGCCACGGGACGGCCGCGTTCTTCACCCATTCTTCCCTTGAACCGCGGCTGCTTCAAGGCTAAACGCAGAGCCACTGGGCGCAGGCGGGCGGGAGCACTCGACGTAAGCGGCCGAATAGTAAACAATAAAACGCTTAAGGACCGACGAGGGTCCTCCTCGATGAGACGGATTTTGAATCGACGAGTTGTGGTAACCGGAACGGGGATGGTAACGCCGCTGGGTACCGGAGTGGAGCGCAACTGGGAGGCGCTGATGGCGGGCCGCTCGGGCATCGGTCGCATCGAACGCTTCGACGTGAGCGATTTCCCCAGCCAGATCGCCGGTGAAATTCGCGACTTCAACCCCGAGGACTGGATCGACCGCAAGGAGATCCGGCGCATGGACCTGTTCATCCAGTATGCGATGGCCAGCGCCGAGCAGGCGATGCGCGAATCGGAGCTAAAGTTCGAGCCCGAGGAAGCCGAGATGATCGGCGTTATCGTCGGCGTGGGCATCGGTGGCCTTTTGACGATCGAGGAGTACCACAAGCATTTTCTCGTCACTCGACTCAAGAAGGTCACGCCTTTTTTCATTCCCAAGCTGATCAGCAACCTGGCCCCCGGCAATATCGCGATCCGTTACGGCGCCAAGGGGATCAATCTGACCACCACCAGCGCCTGCGCCTCCGCCAGCCACGCCATCGGCGAGGCCTTCCGCATGATCCAGCAGGGCTACCTCAACGCCGCCATCACCGGCGGCACCGAGGCGGCGCTCACCCCGTTGGGACTGGGCGGCTTCGCGGTGATGCGTGCGCTATCTACCCGCAACGACGAGCCACAGCGCGCCAGTCGCCCTTTCGATCGCGAACGCGATGGCTTCGTGATGTCCGACGGCGCGGCCATTCTGATTTTGGAGGAGCGCGAACGGGCTCTCGCGCGCGGCGCAACCATCCTGGCGGAGATCGTCGGCTACGCCACCAACGGCGACGCCTACCACATCACCTCGCCCTCGCCCAACGGCGAAGGCGCCGCGCGCTGCATGCAACTTTGTCTGCGCGATTTCGACCTCGACCCCAACGAGGTCGACTACATCAACGCCCATGGCACTTCCACGCCCCAGGGCGACCTGGCCGAGACCCAGGCGATCAAGCAGATCTTCGGCGAGCACGCGGCCCAAATCGCGGTCAGCTCGACCAAATCGATGACCGGCCATCTTCTGGGCGCTGCGGGTGCGGTGGAGTCCGTCTATACGGTGCTGGCGATCGGGCGCGGGATGGTGCCGCCCACGATCAATCAGGAGTACCCCGATCCCGAATGCGACCTGGATTATGTTCCCAACCGGGCGCGCCCGGCCAAGATCAGGCTGGCGCTGAATAATTCCTTTGGTTTCGGCGGGACCAACACCACGCTGGCCTTCGCCCCGCACATCGAAAACTGACAGGAAACCATACCCATGGGTTCACGCATTATCGGCACCGGCCGTGCGCTTCCGGCTTTGTGCCTGACCAATTCCGACCTCGAACGCCGCCTGGATACTTCCGACGAGTGGATCAGGACCCGCACTGGGATAAGCCAGCGCCATCTCCTGGGCCAAGCTGAATCGCTGGTGGATATTGCTACCCAGGCCAGCCGCCAGGCGCTGCTGGCCGCCGGGCTTGAGGGTTCGCAGCTCGACGCGATCATCGCCGCCACCGTCTCGTCGGAATATGCCTTTCCCTCCTTCGCCTGCCAGGTCCAGCGCGAGCTGGGCCTGAGTTCCATCCCCGCCTTCGACGTAGCCGCCGCCTGCTCGGGCTTCCTTTACGCCATGGCAGTGGCCGACCATGCTTTGCGCGGCGGCGGCTGGAAGCGAGTGCTGGTGGTGGGGGCCGACGCGCTCTCGACCATGGTCGATTGGAGCGATCGACGCACCGCGGTCCTCTTTGGCGACGGCGCCGGAGCGGCGGTGATGGCCTTCGAGCCCGGCCCCCGCGGTATCCTGGACACCCAATTGCGCGCCGCCGGCGAGGCCTGGAATCTGCTCTCGGTACGGGCCACCGGCACTCGTGCGCCGGCCGACGCGCATGCACGGCGCGAGGCCGCCGACGCGCTCAAGATGCGCGGGCCCGAATTGTTCAAGGTCGCGGTCAAGAGCATGGAGGAGATCACCCGGCTGGTGATCGAGAGGGCCGGCCTGAGCGTCGGCGATATCCATTTGGTCGTGCCCCATCAAGCCAACCTGCGCATCCTTAACGCGGTCGCCGAACGGCTGGGAATCCCACCCAACAAGGTCTTTACCAATCTCGATCGCTATGGCAACACCTCGGCGGCCTCGGTCCCAATCGCTCTGGACGAAGCCTGCCAGGCGGGCCTGATTCATACCGACGACCTGATCCTGCTCAACGCCTGCGGCGGTGGCCTGACCTGGGGCGCCAGCGTGATGCGCTGGTAAGGGAACCGGCGCTCATCGCGCCGCGGCGGCTTCGACCCTTGCATCCGATGCTCGATGACCTGCTCGGCCGGCGCCTCGTTATCCTGATCGGAAAAGGGGGCGTAGGTCGTACCACCTTGAGCGCGGCGCTGGCCTGGCTGGCTTCGCGCCGGCGCGGCCCGACTTTGGCGATGGAGACCGACGAGAGCGCGCCGCTGGCCAGCCTGCTGGGCGTGCATCCCTCTTATGTGCCGGTGGCGGCAGCTCACAACCTGTCCGTAATGCGCTTGGAAGGGCGCCAGGCGCTGGAGGAATATCTCAAGCTGATCGTGCCACGCGCGCTGCTGGCCACGATCACGCCCAGCCGGCTGTTTCAATACTTCGTCCTGGCCGCGCCCGGGCTGCGCGAGCTGATGGTCCTGGGAAAGGTCTATTACGAGGCGGAATTGGGGCAGGGTGAGCGACCCCGATGGGCCAACATCGTTTTCGACGCCGCCTCGAGCGGCCACGCCCTCAATCTGTTACGGATGCCGCTGGCGGCCCAGCGCAGCTTCGGCGATAGTCGGGTGGGCCGTGAAGCCCAGCATATCGCCCGCATGCTGCGTACGCCCGAGCATTGCGCCCTGCTGCTGGTTACCACCCCGGAGCCGCTGGCCCTGAGCGAAACCCGCGAAACCTATCGGGAACTGGCTCGTATGGAATTGCCGGTACAGGCGGTTTTTCTCAATCGCTACAGCCATCTCGCTTATGCCAGCGCCGACCTGGCCCGGCTGCGGCGCAGCCCGGCGCTGCGCGGCAACCCGCACCTGGCCTACTTCGAGGCGCTGGCTCGGCAACTGGCAGCCCGGGCCACGGCGGCGCGCCAGGCGGTGGACTATTTGCGGTCCGAGGTCGACTGTCCGATTATCGAACTGCCCGATCTTCCGGAATTTTCCGGGCGTGCCCTGATGGCCAGGATCGCGGCCGAGCTATCCAGCGACCCGGGTGATCTGCACGGCGCCGCGGGTTGAGGCGGCAAGCTCTGGCGCGGCTCGCAAGCCGTAACGTAATCTGAGGTAATCTCAAACCAAACAGACACAAGAGGATAGCGATGAGCGCGAGGATGGAAAAACCGACTGCTTTTTCGCCAGGGCGATGGATAGCGGCGATGGGGCTGCTGGGGCTAGCGATGTCAGCCCCGCTAGCCGCGCAAGCCGCGCAGCCACGGCCCTGGCTGTGCCGCGACAAGCCGGTTTTTTCCTCGCCCAACCAGGCGCAACTGACCGTACGCCGGCACGATCGGCGCCAATGGGAAATGTTTTTGATGAAATTCGACGCTAACAGGGGTCACGACGGTTTTACCGTCACCGGCAGCTATCCTCTGCGCGGCGACAGCCCCTCTTCCGCCGTCGTGGGACGGGGTCAGTTCTATGCGGTCGCCCTGTTCCGCGCCACCAACGGCCATTGGTTCTGTCCGGCGCGAGTAGTGGACAACACTCGCCCCGGCGAATTGGCGAACTTCTGCTACCATGCCAACAACCCTGGCTTGTGCGATGTTTCGCTGACCGCCAGCAGCAATCGCTGAAAGCGCCGGGCCCGACCAGGATGCCTGGGAGGAGAGCAGCCTATGTTCATGCACAACGCGTGGTATGCGGCAGCCTGGAGTTGGGAAGTAAGCCGCGACTTGCTGGCGCGGCGAATCTGTGACCGCCCGCTGGTCTTGTACCGGCGCGAGGACGGCAGCCCGGTGGCGTTGGAAGATTTATGCTGCCATCGCCTGTTGCCGCTCTCTCATGGCCGGCTGGAAGGCGACCGCCTGGTGTGCGGCTATCACGGCCTGACCTTCGATTCCAACGGCCAATGCGTCCATCTGCCCAGCCTGCAGCAGCCTACCGCACGCACCCGCGTGGCAAGCTTTCCCGTGATCGAACGCCATCGACTAATCTGGGTCTGGATCGGCGAGCCGGCGCTGGCCAACCCGGCGGAAATTCCCGACTTGCACTGGAACGACGACCCCGATTGGGCCTTTGCCGGGGATCTGCTGCCGATGGCATGCGACTACCGGCTGCTAATCGACAACCTGCTCGACCTCACCCACGAAACTTACGTCCATCCCACCTCGCTGGGCAACGAGGCGATTCCTGCCGCCCCGATCGAGACCACCAGCGCCGACGGCGGGGTCATCGTGACACGTTGGATCATGGATCACGTACCGGCCCCGTTCTGGCGCCAGATGATTGCGCGGGCGCGCGGTTACGAGGGGCGATGCGACCGCTGGCAGGTAGTCAAGTTCGTGCCGCCCAGCAATTGCGTCCTGCACGTGGGCGTGGCCGAAGCCGGCAGCGGCGCCCGCCAGGGTGATTTCAGCCGCGCGGTGAGCCTGCGCCAGCTTAATTCCATCACTCCGGCCACGGCCACCACCTGCTGGTACTTCTGGTCGGTCAATCGCGACTTTCTGCGCGATGACGAGAGCCTGACGCGGAATTTGCACGAGGCTTCGGCGCGCATCTTTGGCGAGGACCAGGCGGTGGTCGAGGCGCAACAGCAGGCGCTGATCGACAACCCCAACGCGGACATGGTCAACATCGCACTGGACGCCGGATCGGTTCTGATGCGCCGACTGATCGCGCGGCGCTCCAAGCCCGCCGCTGCCCGCCGACGCACCCCCTCGCGCGCCCGCGCCTGAGCCAAGCGCCGCCCGATCGATCGGCAGGCAAATTGTGCTATGAAAGAATCTATTCGCCCGTCGGCCTATCCGTGTCGGCGCGGCGTGGGAGGTTCGTGATGTCGGACGCCAACGCGAAAATCGTCGAAGAAGTCATCGCCCTGCGCGAGCGCTGGCACACCAAGCGCCATCCTCTGTTTCAAGACATGGCCCAAGGCAAGGCGCCCCTGCACGCGCTCGGTTTGTACATGGCCGGCCATTACCGTTTTGTCTCTTACGCGTTGCCCTCGATGGGGTTGCTGTACGCGCGGGCACCGCTGGACGTGCGCAAGGCCGTGGCCAGCAATCTTTCCGAGGAGGAAGGGCTGTTGGCGATCCCGCGGCCGGGCCATAAGCCCCACGATCACAACGAGATGATTTTTGCCTTCTGCAAGGCCGCCGGCTTTTCGCGCGACGAAGTGGAACACTTGCGGCTTACCCCGGCCTGGTGGGCCCGCGCCCTGCACTACTCCCACGTGCTGCGGGTGGAGTCGATGGGCGTGACGCTGGCGATGCAATCCACGCAGGAAGGACAGCAGGTCGCGCTCAATCGCGAGATCACCCTGCCCGCGTTCCAGAAATATTACGGCTTCAAGCTGGATTCGCCCGAGATTGCGTTCTTTGTCGAGCATGCCGAGGCCGACGAAGAACACAGCCGCCGCCAACTCGACTTGTGCGCCAAGTATATCGATCCCGCCGAGCGCGACCATCTGCTTGAGGTATGCGAGACCGCGGTACGCCTGCGCTGGGCCTCGCTCTCCGAGGTCTATCGCAGCGAGGTGCTCAAGGAGCCCGACATCCTGCCGCCCGGTCTCAGTGCCGCGGCCTGAAGCGCCTTGGCGTGATATTCACCCTTTTTACGCGTAGGGCGGGCGGCCATGCTCGCCCTACCAAAAGTCCCCCCTTGATACATTGATTGACAGCGCGGTCGATAACCCTGTCTCGCGCCGCCCCCAAAACGTGCTGGAGGGGCGCGGGGCCGCCAGATCCGGCCGCATCAGCAGGATTACGCGATCCTGTCTCGCCTCGATTTCTTGCCGATCTCGCCAACCGCTTGATGTAAAAGCCCGCTGATGTAAGAGCGCAAAACGCGGAGTTGGCAATCAACTGTCCGCCGCGTGAATGCGGCTCGGATATTCGCGCTCGGCGTATCCAGCCCTGCGGAATTCTCGCGGAACAAGGCCCCGGCCCCTTGAGTCCCGCTTTCTTTGAGCACCTATTCCTAGCGGATATTAGCCATTGACTTCCATTCTTCGCTCGGTACACTTAATTCAATTTATTGTTGCGATGGCTAGCCACCGTCCGAAAAGGCTGGAGATTCGTCAAAAAAAATGAAGAAAAGCCGTGTTTCAAAACCAATCGGTCTCAGCCTTCTCGTCTTGCTGGCTTTGCCGCAATTAGTCCGTGCTAGCGGCCCATTGACACCACAGGAAATGGCGGAGCGCTCGGCCTATTTCGCGATGCGCTTGGGTCTCAATGGGGGGTCCGAGGCAAATCAGACCGTCGGCATCTCGGAGCTGCAGGCACTAGCACCATCGCACGCAAGCGCCAATTGGCAAATGGTTGGCCCCAATCCCGTGATCAACGAATCGATGCTGGGCCCCAATGGTTACTGCAAGCCCAGTCCGAATACCGATGCCAGCGGCCGCGCCACCGCAATCGCCTTCGGTTACGGCGGCGCAATCTACCTGGGCACCGCGGGCGGCGGGGTCTGGAAGAGTACCAATGGCGGGACGACCTGGAGCCAGCTAACCGACAATCAGCCGTCGCTAGCAGTGGGAGCGATCGCAGTTGTACCCGGAAACGCCACGACCTTCGATGAGATTTACGTCGGGACCGGCGAATCCAACGGTTCCGCCGACAGTCAGTACGGCCAGGGCGTCCTGAAATCCACCGACGGTGGCCAGACCTGGACCCAGCTCGGCCTGAACACCCTCAACTATCTTGCTTTCTCACGGCTGGTGGTGATCGCGGGACAAAACTCAGCTACGGACACGCTTTATGCCGCCACCACCACCGCCTCCGTCGGCGGCAGGGGCGGCAGTTCGCCGCCGACTGCCACTCCAGGGCTATACAAGTCGGTTGATGGTGGCAGTACCTGGACGCTTCTTTCCGGAACCGGCGGATTGCCGGCCCCCAGCAACGGCAACGGAGCGGCAACTGATGTCGCGCTGTTGCCGGGCAACTCGGCGACGGTTTTTGCCGCGATTAGCTGTACGAATCGCTGCTACAACGGCGGGGTCTGGCGCTCGCAAGACGCCGGCGCCACCTGGAAGGAACTGCCGGGAGTGCCCAACGTCACTCCGCGGATCGCCCTCTGGATACCATCGGCCACGCAAATGTACGCAGCGGTTGCAGCGACGAACGACAACCTCGATGGTGTCTTCGTTTCCACCAACGGCGGCAATAATTGGGCTGGAGGCGGCACTCTGCCCCAGGTCGGGGGAGCAGGCTGCCTCAGCGCCAACCAAGCCAGCTACAACCTCGCCTTGGGTGGCGATCCCGCCGTACCCGGCACGGCTTACTTGGGGATGATTGGGCTTTATCGCACCACCAACGGGGGCGCCACCTGGAGCTATTCCCTCGATCAGTCCCATCCCGATTTCCACGCCGTCGCGGTCAATCAGGGAACGATCTACGCCCTCAACGACGGCGGTCTATCGGTCAGCACCAACGGCACCAACTGGAGCCAGACTATCAACGCCGGCCTGGCCACGCTGCAATTCACCGGCGCCGCACTGGGACCACAAGGCAACAGCTTGATGTTCGGCGGGATGCAGGATAACGACCTCGCGATCTCCACCGGAAATGTCCAATGGACCTCGGGCAACACGGGAGGCGACGGCGGTTTTACCGCTATCCCACCCGCCGGCGGGGTGCTGTTCGGCGAAACCCAGGGAGTAAACCTGCTCCGCTCCACGGTCAGCCAACCGGGCCTGAACTTGTCGATCAGCCCGCCGGTCATCTCCAAGCTGGAGAAGACCCAGTTTTACGCTCCCTTTAGCCTGGACCCGAGCAACGGCGATCGCATCCTCTATGGCACCCATCGCATCTGGCAGTCATGCGCCAATGGAGTTTGCAATGCCACCACCGGGGGCGCGACCGATGGCAGTTCACCGACTCCGGTGAATTGGACCGCGATCAGTCCCGCGCTCAACCCGGGCTGCGTGAGCAGTGGCGAAAGCGGACCGGTCCAGAGATGTCTGGTGACCGACGTACGTGTCGCGCGGACCAATTCCGCCGTGCTTTACGCAGTGACCGCGAGCTATGGCTCGACCGGCCCCTTTGCCTGGGTCTCCACCAATAGCACCTCGACCTCGCCCACCTTCACCAACATCAGCGCGGGCCTGCCCGGCGGCGAACCGTTGCAGTCCGTGGCGATCTCGCCGATCAATCCGAGCGTCGCCGCGGTCGCCGTAGGCGGCTTCACCAGCGGCGGCGGCCATATTTTCGAAACCACCAACGGTGGCTCGGCTTGGACCGATATCTCCACCGTCGCCTCGGGTTTTCCCAACCTGCCCGTGACCAAGGTGCTGTTCGATGCCAACGACACTAGTGGCCAGACCCTGATCGCGGCCACCGCTGCCGGCTTGCTGCGCACCACCAACAACGGCCAAAGCTGGCAGAACTTCACCCTCAATATGCCTTTGGTCCAGGTCTATAGCATGGACCAGAATCCCAACTACCTGTTGGCCGCCACCCACGGCCGCAGCGTCTGGGTAATGACTACCGCGGTGCCCGGCGGCGCCATCACCGCCACCCCGGTCACCAGCAGCGGCGTAGCCGGGCAGAGCGTGGCCGGCGGCGGTATACAGGTCAGCAACTCGAGCGCAAGTGCGGGCAGCCTGCTCGCGGTGACGATCGGGGTGAGCAACCCCAGCCTGTTCGCCTCGATGGTGCTAAGCGGCGGGGGCGGGTCTGCTCAGACCAGCGCAATCTCCACCGCCACCACCTTTCACTTCTCGCCGCCGCTGACGATTGCCGCCGGCCAGAGCATCAACCTCAGTCTGAGTGCGGTGCTGGCCGCAGCTCCCGTCATTCCAGCGGCCGGAACGATTGTTGGACAGAGCAACGGCGCTCCCTGGAGCGGTCCAACCGGCCGGACCGAACTGGCGCTGTTGCTGACTGGAGCATCTATCGGATTGCTGCTCCTGATGCTTCCAGGATACCGCCGCTGGCTACCCGTGGCGGCCGCGATGGTTTTACTCGCGCTGGTAGTCGCACAAAGCGGTTGCAGCAGCTCCTCATCCTCCCCGGCCCCGACCGCCACCCCAACCGCGACCGCGACCCTGGGTCCGAGTCCGACTCCGACTCCGATTCCGATTGGCACTTCGTCGCAGACCGTGACTCAGGTTTGGATCGCCACCGGCGGCCAGTCTTTGCAAGTTTCGGGACTGCCCGGCAATCTGGGGACGGTCGCGCTCAACCCGTAAGTTCAAGCCAATCCCGGCCGAGCGGCAATACCGCCCGGCCGGGAGTGTTGCTATTCGCGCCGACTTTAGGTTGGCTTTTGTTATGTCGCATTTCATTGGTCGGACCATGTGGATGCTTCTTTGCGCGGCCTGCGTGACAAGCCTGGGCATCGCCTGCGCCGACCAGAGCGCATCCCCCGCCAACGGTTCGATTCGGGGACAACTGGTGATGATCCGCGGAGCCAACCGCGAGTCATCGCAGCCGCAGGGTGTGCCCGGAGCGCAGATACGTCTGACCGATTCCAGCGGCAGGAAGATCCTGGCCCAAACGGTGACCGCCGGCGACGGATCGTTCAGTTTCAGTGTGTTGCCAGGAACTTACCTGGTGATCGGTCCTACAGCCAAGGCTATCGCGCGCGTGATCAGCGGCCAGACGACCACGGTCGAGTTGCGGCAGTTCATGCGCTAGCGCGACGGCTGAGACAATTGAGCCTGATTCGGCGTGCGGCCCCCGCAGCCAGCCGCTACTTGAATAGGAACGTGAAGCCCAGCACCCCGCCCCAGGGGGTGTTGAGCGAGTAGTTGTGATAGGTGCCGTTGAGCATGGCGTTGGAAAAATGCTGCGCTTGCAGGCCCAGATAGATGATTTGGCGCGGTGTTAGGAAATAAGAGGCACCGGCTTCGCCCTGAATCGTGGCTAGAAACGGACCGGTCAGACGCGTGCCGCCAGTCTCGGTCCCCAGATCGAGATCCGAGCCGCCGGGGATGGCCGCACCCCCGATCCAGGGCACGACGCGATAAAAGCTCAGGCCGGTGAAATAATAATGGCCCGCCACGCCCAACCCGGCGAAGTTCTGTCCCTTGTTACGAAAGCGCGCGAACATTGGCTCGGCACCCACCTCAAAGGCACCCCCGAGATATTTCAGGTATTTGTGCCGGCGTAGGTCGAAGTTGCCGAATGGAAACACCGAGATTCGCCCGGCCAGATTCCAGGCCTGGATGCCATCGCCCGGTAGGCGGCCTCCGTAATGGGCCAGTGCACCTTCGAACGAAACCGCCTTGGTCCAGGGGACGAAAACCTCATCCCAATTAAGCGGGCTATTGTCGAAAGCCCGCGCCGGCGAGCCTGTAGCCAGCACTATCGCCAGCACCGCGATCGCCATCCACGCCTCGCCCACTCGCCAATTTGCCGCCCTTCGGCCCATAATGCCTATCTCCCGCCGCTTCGTGCCCGCGATAGTTGCGCTTAGGATAGTTGCCCACTGTTGATAGCGAACTTTCCCTCGACTAGCGAGGGCTAGGCGCCTCAGGGCGGGTCCGAGGCGAGTAGTTCGGCCAGGCGCCTGAACCAGAGCAGCTTGTCCTCGAAGCCCGGATAATTGGCATTGCGCCCGCTGGGATTGGGCAGAACAAAAACCCGCGCACCCCCGATCCGCTCGGCCTTAAGCCCGGCTCCGCCACTGCTGCGCTTGCCGAAGAATTGCTGGTATGCGCTCAAGCCGACGAAGACCACGAACCGCGGCTTTAGCCTTTGGATCTTGACCTGCAACCGCCGCTTGCCCTCCTCGAACTCCTCGCGGCGCAATTCCGCCGCGCTGGCCGAGGCGCGCGCGCACAGATTGGTCAGGGCCAGACCGAACTCGGTCAGCCGCTGATCCTCGGCATAGCTCAGCGCGATCGGTACCAGGCCGCTTGCATGCAGCAGGCGCCAGAAGGGATTACCGGGACCGGCAAAATGGTGTCCCAGCCGCTCGGAATGAAGGCTGGGGTTGATTCCGACCAAAAGCAGCCTGGGATTGGCCCCTACCACGTCGCGCAGCATCGCCGCCCGCCTCGCTGGGAAACCGAATTCTCCTTTCCAGGTGACCTTCAGCGCGCAGCGGTTGGAACGCGATTGGGCCGCGGATCGCGCACGGCCAGAACGCCCTGGTCTTCCTGCCCCTGCGAGGCCAGGACCGAACCCTGCGTGTCGCTCACGTCGATGGAAACATTCATCGAAAGCCCGATCCGCAAGGGCATCCGAGCCGGTGGTGCGCCATCCAATACAATCTTGATCGGAACCCGCTGAACGACCTTGACCCAGTTCCCGGTGGCATTCTCGGGTGGCAGCAGGGCGAAGGCCGATCCGGTACCCATTCCAATGGAATCGACGTGAGCGCGATAAACGTAGCCCGGATAGGCGTCGGCGCTCATCGTTACCGGCTGGCCAACCCGCACGTCGTGCAACTGCGTCTCCTTAAAATTGGCGGTAACGTAAAGCCGCGAGGGCGGCGGCACCAGGGTCATCAAGGGTTCTCCCGCCTGCACGCGGTCGCCCAGCGCGATGTGCTTGTTGGTCACGATCCCGTCAAGCGGAGCGCGAATAACGGTGTAATCGAGCTGCAACCGGGCCGCGTCGACCGCGGCCTGGGCCTGATGGACGATCGGGCGGTCGTAACGCTCGTGATTCGCAGCCGGCGCGCCCAAGGTGGCGCGCGCCTGTTCCACGGCATGCTCGGCCAGTCCCTGCTCGGCCTGCGCCGAACGATAGGCCGTGGAGGCTTGATCCAGCTTCTCCTGGGCGATTACGCCCAACCCCCGCAGCGTCCGCGCGCGATCGTAATCGAGCTTGGCCTGGCGCAACTCGGCCTGGGTCAGGGCCAAGGCCGATTGCGCGGATTGATAACCGGCATACAGGCTATCGACGCTCTGGCGCGCCCGTTCCAGTTGGGCCTGCGCCTGCTCCAGCGCGACTTGGTAATCGCGCGGATCCAGCCGCGCCAGCACCTGGCCTCGTTTGACCGACCAGTTGCTCCTGACTCCGACTTCTACCACCGTGCCCGCCACGCGCGCGGCGATTGTGGCCGAATTTCCATCTACATAGGCGTCGTCGGTGGAGACGTGGCTTTGCAGGTAGCGATAATACGGCCAGCCCACCAGCGCGCCCGCGGCCACGATCACCAGGGCGAGGGTGGCAATCAGTAACTGACGCAGAAATTTCCTGTTCATTTGTGGTTTCCGGGCGCCCGGCTTCCCGGAGCCGCCGCGCCGTCAAGAAAAATTGCCGTCACCATCCGCTCGATCGTCTCGTCCGAGGGCTCTTCGTCTCCATCTCCCAAGAATTCCTGGGACTGAATCAGGTACCACAACATCCCAAACAGACACTGCGAGGCCACCATCGGATCGCCTCCGCGCAGCTCGCCGCGATCCATCCAATGGGCCAGGCATTCGGCCAGGGCGCGCAAGGCTGGCAAGCGCACCTGCTCGAGGTAAAGCCGGGCACGGTCGGGGCGGCTCAAAATTTCGCGCACCACCAGGCGCGTGATCGGCTTGCGCTCCTTGAGGGTACGCCACAGCGTGACGATCAGCCTGGGAATCGCCGTTCTGGCCGGCAGATGGCGCAAGGAAGCCAGCATTTCGGCTCCGCCGGGAAGCAGCAGGTTGCCCCGCAGTAGTTGCTCCAGAAGCGCGTCTTTACTGGGGAAATACAAATAAAGACTGCCCTTGGCCAGATTGGCCTCGGCCGCGACCTCCTCCATGGTAGTCTCGGCGAAGCCCTTGCGCGCAAAGATCAGCAAGGCGGCCTGGAGGATCTGCTCGCAGCGGGCTTCGGTATGCTGTTCGCGTTTGTGAGCGGCAATCCGCATGGCTTGATAATAACTGACCAGTCAGTCATTATCAATGGGGTCTGCTCCTCTTCTCTTCCACAGTTTTTGGGGCGGCAAGGTCGTTCGATGGCTTCGGCAACCGTTTCCGAAACGATGGTCTCTCCCGCGCCCGCCCCGGCCCCTTCGCACAAATGGCTGGTGGCGTTCGCTGTGATGCTGGGAGCGACCCTGGAAGTACTAGACACCTCGATCGTCAACGTCTGCCTGCCCCACATGCAAGGCAGCTTTTCGGCCAGCGTGGACGAAGTCACCTGGGTGTTGACCAGCTACATTGTGGCCAACGGGATCATGATTCCGCTGACCGGGTGGATTTCGGCCCGGGTCGGCCGCAAGAGGTATTTCCTGACCTCGGTTGTGGTCTTCGTGATTGCCTCGGGGCTGTGCGGCGCGGCCGGTTCGCTGACCCAGATGGTAGTCTTTCGCCTGATCCAAGGCGCGGCGGGAGCGGCGATGATTCCCTCCTCGCAGGCGATCCTGATGGAGACTTTCCCGCCCGACGAGCAGGGGATGGCGATGGCGCTATGGGGCGTGGGTTTGATGGCGGCACCGGTGCTGGGGCCGACGCTGGGCGGCTGGATCACGGACAACTGGAACTGGCGGTGGAATTTTTACATCAATCTTCCCACCGGGATCCTGGCCGCGATCATGGTCAGCACCTTCGTCCAAGACCCCGACTATATGCGCCAAGCGCGCAAGCAGGCGCGCCGGATCGATTATTGGGGTATCGCCTACCTGGCGCTGGGACTGGGCCTGCTGCAGATTGTGCTCGATCGGGGGCAGCGCGCCGATTGGTTCAACGCCACCTGGGTCTGCCTTTTCACCGCCGGCTCGGCCTTGGCGCTCGTCCTGCTGGTGATTCACGAACTGCGCTTTTCCGAACCGATTCTCGATCTCAGCATTTTGAAGATCGTCAATTTCGACGTCGCGGTAATCGTGATCATGGGGCTGGTCCTGATAGTGTACGGCACCAATCTGCTCAATCCCCTGTTTTTCCAGGATCTCCTGGGCTACTCGGCCTGGGACGCCGGGTTGGCGGTGGTCCCGCGCGGAGCGGGCACGTTGTGCGCGATGCTGCTGGTGGGAGAGCTGTCGCGGCGCGGCCTGGACACCCGTTTTCTGGTCGGCCTGGGTTTCATCATCCTTAGCTACTCGGTGTGGCAGATGGGGCAGTGGACTCTGGCGGTGGGCATGCACAATCTGCTGATTCCGGTGTTCATTTCCGGAGTCGGCGGAGGCCTGATTTTCCCCATCATGTCCGCTTCCACCCTATCCTGCGTGGAACCGCAACGGATGGGCTACGCGGCCAGTCTTTACAACATGATGCGCAATACCGGCTCGGCGATAGGTATCTCGCTGGTCTCCAATCTGCTTAACAGCCGCCAACAGATCCATCAGTCCTATCTGGCCGGCCATTTCAAGATCTTCGACGCCTGGCGGATGGATCAGATGGCGCGCGCGCCGGGGGCGCCGCGGCTCAACCTGGTGCCCGGGCTGATCAACCATCGGATGCAGGGCTACGGCCTGCTTTACCATCAGATGGTCCAGCAGGCGCAGTTGATGGCCTACAATGACATCTATCGGCTGCTGGCCGTGGGCGCGCTACTGTTCGTGCCCGGTTGCCTGCTCCTGCGGCGGGTGGGCAGCGGCGAGGGCGCAGCGATGCATTAAAAGATCCCGGGAGACTCCGGAGGAAGCAAATCCAGCACTTGGCGGGCGCGCTGGAAGGTGAGGACCGAAGGTGAGCCCCGCGGCGCTTGGACTAGAGGCTGCCGGCGCGACAGCCAGAGACTCGATCGCGCTTTACAGTGGCACTATTCAAGCGCTACAGGTAAGCCGGTTGGCGGCGCCGGCGCGACACAAATGAGCGGCTGCGCGGCGCGGGCCTGGCGAGGACAAGACCTGCATCGGCAGGATAAACTACCCGCCCCTGATCAAGGAGCATCGCCGTGGACGCAGAGCAAGCCAAATTGCTGGTGGAAGTGTCAGCCGGCACTCCGATGGGTATCCTGTTGCGCCGTTTCTGGCAGCCAATCGCGCTAGCCAACAAGCTGGAGCGCGGCGAGGCTCGCGGCTTGCGCGTGATGGACGAGGAGCTGACCCTTTTCCGCGGCCAGAGCGGGCGCTTTTATCTGGTGGGCGGGCGTTGCGCCCATCGCGGCACAATCCTGCATACCGGCTGGGTTCAGGGCGACCAGATTCGCTGCATGTACCATGGCTGGCGCTACGATGGGACCGGACAATGCAGCGAGATGCCGGCGGAAACCAATCCGCGCCCCGATTTGGTCAAGATCGCCGGCTATCCGCTGCATGAATATTGCGGCGTGCTGTTCGCATACCTGGGCGAAGGACCGGCCCCCGCCTTCGAACTGCCGCGCAAGGATAGCCTGGAGGAAGACGGCTGCTTCATCCTGCATCAGGAACAGGTGTGGGATTGCCATTGGTTCCAACAGATCGAAAACTCCCTGGACGCGGCCCACGTAAGCTACGTCCATATGTGGGGCAAGCTGGGCCGCTTCGGCGAGGAGATCACGGCAGCCAGCCCGGAGCTGTCCTACGAAGAGACCAGCGCCGGCATCCGCCAGATCGCGCGCCGTCCGGGCAACAATGTGCGGGTCAGCGACTGGACCTTTCCCAACAACAACCACATCGTCTCGGCCGGCTTGGTCAAGGGCGAGCCCTGGTTCCATACCAGCGTGTGGGCGGTGCCGATCGACGAGCGTAGCACGCGCCGCTTCACCATCGTCGCCATCCCACCCACCGCCGCCACCACCGCCGAGTTGATGGCGGCCGAAATGGCCAACAATTACGATCCCTCCCAACATTACGATGAGCTGTTCGATCGCCATCGAGTACCCAGGCAAGGCGAAGGCTACGGCTTGACCTCGACCCAGGATTACGTGGCCCTGCGCGGCCAGGGCGCGATCGCCGATCGCGGCGCCGAGCGGCTGGGGCGCACCGACGCCGGGATCGCGCTGTTGCGAAAGATTTTTTTGCGCGAGCTGGGGGCGATTGGCACAGGCAAGCCGACCAAGCATTGGAGCAAGCTGGCTGAAGCTCCTCACATGCCCTCGCCGCCGGCGGCGCAAAGCGCCGCCCGCTGAGCAGACAACCGCCGGCTCGGACCCAATCCAGGCCCTGCGCGCGCGCCGCAGGCGCGACGTAAGCTCGAAGGCTCAGGAGTAGAAATGAAAGTCACCGAAGCGATCGCACGAGTGCTCAAGGCGGAGGGGGTCGAGTTCCTGGTCTGCTACCCTCGCCAATTGCTGATCGATGCCTGCACCGAGGTCGGCATCCGCCCGATTATCTGCCGCCAGGAACGAGTCGGCGCGGGCATCGCCGACGGCATCAGCCGCTCCACCAACGGCGCGCGGGTGGGCGTATTTGCGATGCAGGGCGGGCCCGGAGTGGAAAATTCGTTTGCCGGCGTGGCCCAACTCTTCGCCGACAACGTACCGGCGCTGATCCTGCCCGCCGGCCAGGCCACCGGCCGACGCTACACCCCACCGACCTTCTCGGCGGTGGATAATTTCGCCCACATCACCAAGTTCGCCGCCGAACTCAACCAGCCGCGCCGGGTCGGCGAGTTGATGCGGCGCGCGTTTCAGCAATTGCGCTCGGGCAAACCGGGGCCGGTGCTGTTGGAACTGCCCGGCGATGTCGTCGAGGCCGAGTTCGAAGGCGAGCTCGACTACACTCCGGTCAAGGCGCTGCGCAGCGGACCCGATCCGACCGAGGTGCGGGCGATGGCCGCACTGTTGTGCGCGGCGAAATGCCCGGTGATCCATGCCGGCCAGGGCGTGCTTTATGCCAACGCCAGCGCCGAGCTGGTCAGGCTGGCCGAGCTGATCGACGCCCCGGTGCTGACCACCAATACCGGCAAGAGTGCCTTTCCCGAAGACCATCCTCTGGCGCTGGGCGGCTCGGCGATCTCGGCGCCCAAGGCGGTATTCCATTTCCTGCGCCAAGCCGATCCCATCGTCGGGATCGGCACCAGCTTCAGCCGCACCCCATGGGGACCGCAGATCCCGCCGGGCAAGACCATCTTGCACATGACTAACGATGCGAGCGACGTAAACAAGGAATTTCCCACCCGGGCGGCGCTTTTGGGCGACGCCAAGCTGGTGCTGGAGGCTTTGATCGCCGAGATCGGTTCGCGCCGGCGCCAGCCCGCCGCGGCCGCGCAAATCCGCGGGCTCAAGCAAGAATGGCAGCAGGAATGGGCATCGGAGCTGACTTCGGATGAAGTGCCGATCAATCAGTACCGCATCATTCACGACCTGATCGGCGCGGTCGATCCGGCCAACACCATCGTCACTCACGACTCGGGCAGTCCACGCGAGCAGGTGGTTCCGTTCTGGCCCTGCGTCACCCCGCGCGGCTATCTGGGATGGGGCAAGTCCACCCAGCTCGGCCACGGGTTGGGGCTGATCATGGGGGCCAAGCTGGCCCATCCCGACAAGCTATGCGTCAACTTCATGGGCGACGCCGCGATGGGACAGGTCGGGATGGACCTGGAAACCGCGGTCCGCAACCAGATTGGGATCCTGACCATTGTCTTCAATAACGGCGTGATGGCGGGCGAGCGGGCCTCGATGCCCAAGTCGATCGAGCGCCATCACGCGCTCGATCTCGGCGGCAACTACTGCGAGGTAGCCAAGGGACTGGGCGGATGGGCGACTCGGATCGAGCATCCCGACGCGTTTTTGCCCGCCCTGCGCGAAGCCCTCGAAGTTACCCGCTCCAACCATCCAGCCCTGATCGAATGCGTGGCCAAGCAGTGCTATCACTTCTCGCGCTACTGAGGCGCTGAGGGCTTCCGGAGCAACGGCCCGATGGAGCGGACTTCAGCCCCCGTCGCCGCCGCCACGCTGCGCAAAGTGATCGCGGCGGCGCTGGCCGGCAGCATGTTCGAATGGTACGACTTCCTGCTCTTTCCCGCCCTGGTGGTTTTCTTCAGCGCCCAGTTCTTTCCGCGCGGCAATCCCACCGCCAACCTACTCGCGGGCCTGGCCACTTACAGCGTTTCCTACGTCGTACGTCCGCTGGGAGCGCTGGTCTTCGGCCATTTCGGCGATCGCGCCGGCCGCAAGAACACGTTCGTGACCAGTATCGTCATGATGGGCGGGGCAACCGCCGCGATCGGCCTGCTCCCCACCTTCGCCCAGATCGGCTGGATGGCGCCCGCGATGCTGGTGGCATTGCGCCTGACTCAGGGGCTGTCGATGGCGGGCGAGTACAGCGGCGCCGCCACCTACGTCGCCGAGCATGCCAGCGACGGACGGCGCGGCTATCAAACCTCGTGGGTGCAGATCGCGGTTTTCCTGGGGGTGGCGCTCTCGGGCGCCGCGATCCTGATCACGCGCCTGTCGATGAATCAGCGCCAATTCATGAGCTGGGGTTGGCGCCTGCCCTTCCTGCTTTCGGTCGTCATCCTGGGTATCTCGCTCTACATCCGCTACGGGCTGGAAGAATCGCCGGTCTTTCGCGAGATGCGCCAGGCCCATCAGGGTTCGCGGGCGCCGATTTCCGAAACTCTGGGCAGCCGGCGCAACCTTCGCTACGTGTCGATCGCCTTCATGATGTGCAGCGGCCAGGTGGTAGTGGGCTTCATGACCACCTATGCGCTGATCTTCATGCTCGCCGTGCTCAAGGTGGGTTACGTAACCACCTACAGCCTGATTCTCATATCGCAGGTGATAGCCTTCCCGATGGCGATCGCCACCGGCTGGTTGTCGGATCTGATCGGCCGAAAATGGATCATGCTGGCCGGCTGCCTGCTCGGCGCGCTGACCTATTTTCCTCTTTTCACCGCGCTGACCCGCGCGGCCAATCCGGCGCTGGCCGACTTCCAGTCCCGCGTGCCGGTCACCATCGCCGCCGATGGCTGTCATGTCCATTTTCTGGTGACTGCCGCCACCAATTTGAGCGCTTGCGACCAGGCGCGGGATTTTCTCACCAGCAAAGGGATCAGCTACCGCTCGCTGCCGGGCACGGCCGAGGGCACCATCGTGACCATCGGCACGCGCCAACTGCATGGATTCGACGCGGCCCAATACATGGCGGCGCTGCGCGCGCAGGGCTATCCGCCGCGCGCCTATTCGAGCAGAGTTGATAAGCTCAGGACCGAGTTGATCTTGGTTGTGATTATTGTCTACGCGACCATGACCTTCGGTCCCCTGGGCGCCTTTTTGACCGAACAATTTCCCACCCGTATCCGCTTCAGCGCGGTCTCGATTGCCTACAACTTCGGCGCCGGATGGGTCGGCGGTCTGACGCCCTTTTTCATATCGGTGCTTTCGGTGCGAGCCGGCGACATTTTCTTTGGCTTGTGGTTTCCGGTGATTGCCTGCAGCGCGGTTTTCGCGCTCGGCGCGCTGCTGATCGAGGAGGGCCACAAGCGCCCTATCCGCGAGGTGTGGGCACTGGCAGAGCCGCTACCAGGGGCGCCAAGCGCTCGGCTTGGCGCTCCACGATCGGCCTGACGGCAATCCCTTGCCCTCGTGACCTGCCCGGACGTATAAGTCGGACAATCCCCGTTACGAGAAACTTCGCGGCCTGGAGGGCATCGGCCATGGTCCAGGAATTCACGATCTGCGTAGGAACGGTTGGCGCCGGCATCTGGCACAGCGCCGACGGCGGCGAACACTTCAAGAAGGCGCGCATGGAGTTGCCCTTTTTTTGGGAAATCGGCGATATTCAGGTGCGCGCGCTGGCGGTCTCGCCGCACGATCCCCATCGAATTTACGCCGGCTCCGACGTGGGGGTTCACGTCAGCGGCGACAACGGTGCGAGTTGGGAGATGCTGGGGCTGAAGCTGGAGGGCGCCCACATCTGGTCCTTGGCGCTGGATCCGACCGACCCCGACGTCATCCTGGTCGGCACCAAACCGCCGGCGATTTTGCGCTCCACCGACCGCGGCCGTAGTTGGACGCGGCTGAACGCGCCGATTCCCGAGCGCTGCCCGATCCCGATCGGCCCGCCGCGAGTCACCGCGCTGGTGCTGGACCCACGCGACCATCGCAAACTATTTTCAGGGGTCGAGGTGGGCGGCATCTTTCACAGCCATGACGGGGGCGAGAGCTGGCGTCAATTGCCCCAACTCGGGCCGCGGGTGGAAAGCGGTATCGACATTCACGGCCTGGCCTTGACCGCGGGCAACCCCGCCCGGCTGCTGGTCACCACGCCCGACGGCATCTGGGCGAAAGAAGAGGGCGGCGGCGATTTCACCCTCCATCAGTTTCCATCGATAGGCAATCGACAGAGCAGCGCCTATACCCGAGGCTTGGCGATCAAGCCCGGCAGCTCGGAGGTTATCTTCGTGGGAGTCGGTGATGTCGTATTCGGCGAAACCGGCGCGGCCCATCGATCGACCGACGGCGGCCGCAGTTGGCAGGCGATGGCGTTGCCGGTGGCTCCCAACTCCACGGTCAACGGGTTTGCGGTCAATCCCGCCGATCCCGAGCTGGTCGTCGCCAACACCATCAACGGCTACGTCTATTTAAGTCGTGACGGGGGCGATTCCTGGCGCAAACTGGCGCGCGAATTCAGCGAGATTCGCGCCCTCGCCTGGCTGCCCAACTGAGCCTGGCCGGCCAGCCTGAGTTTCGCGCAAAGGCCACCTGGATGGCCGTCAAGCTTGGAGCCGGGCGAAGTTCAGGCCGCGAACTGGAAGAAAGAGGAAGAAGCGAAGGCCGGGAATGCGGTCGCGATGGCCGCGCTCCCGGCCGGGAACGCAAACTATTGCAACTTGCAGACGATGGTGCCGGCGCGTCCTTCGGTTGTGTCCAGCAGCCGAAACTGCGTGGCAACGTTGCTACCGTTAAGGCTGCCCACCGTCATCGCGAGCGGACAGCCGGCGTTTGACCCCTGTGGCGTTAAATACCCCGTGGTGTTGTCCGAATTGATACAGCCAGTGGCGGTCAAGCTCTGCGTTGAGAAGTCCTGGTAGGTGGTTCCCGAACTCTGGTTGCTGTTGTTGGCCACGGAGCCGTTTATTGTTGACAATCCCGCCGCGGTTAGGATGGCCACGCCGACCTGAGTCGTGCCGTCGCTTTTAGACGTCACGATAGTGCACCCATAGGAACCGTTGAGCACCTCAACGTTATTGCCCTGCGAGCTGCAGGTCGGAAGCGGGTTGGGACAGGTCTGCGCCGCCGCCTTGCCTGCGGCAAACCCGATCGTCAACGCTACCAGAAAACAAATTGTCTTTCTCATGTTCTGACTCCGTGTCGGAGATCCATGCCCTGATTCGGTCGCCGTCTTTGCTTCCGGGCGGTTAATTGAGCAAAGGCATAAACGCCGCTCCGGCCGTTGCCGGCGTGGCGGTCGCGGTCGCGGTTCCCGTGCCGGTCGCGGTACTGGTGGCCGTCGCGGTCCCAGTGCCGGTTGCGGTCGCAGTAGGCGTCGCCGTCGCGGTGCTGGTTGCCGTCGCCGTCGAAGTAACGGTGGAGGTCGCCGTAGCGCTCGAGGTCGGCGCCTGGGTCGGGGCCTGAGTTGGCACCTGCGTCGGCGCTTGAGTGGGCGCCTGGGTCGGGGCCTGCGTCGGCTTCTGGGTGGGCGCTTGCGTTGGGGCCTGGGTGGGCGCCGCAGTGGCCGTCCCGGTGGGCGTCGGAGTCGCGGACGACTTGCTTGACCCGCTGCTGCACCCCGCGAGCATCCCGATAAAGGCGGCGGCACACGCCGCCGTTGCTATCGTGATTAATCGTGACAAAGGTCGAACCTCGCGTAGGTTAGCTATTGCTTGTTGCAGACGATGGCCAGGGCGTCGTTTTCGGCGGTGCTGATCAGGCGCACCTCGGTCTTGCTGTTATCGATCACCATCGCCAGGGGACAGGAGCCGCTTCCGCTGGGGAATACGTAGCCCGTGTCGTTGAAGTTAAGGCAGTAAGTAATCGCCTGGCCGCCGTTGAGCCCCGAGAAGTCTTTATAGGTGGTGCTGCCCGAGCTGTTGCTGTTGGAGGCTTGGCTGCCGGTGATGCCGCCGGTACCGTTGCTGGTGATCGCCACCACCGAGCTGTTGGTCTGCCCCTGGGTGTTGGCCTCGACCAGGGTGCAAACGAAGGTTCCGCTCAAATCCGACAAGGTGCCCGTAGTGGTGCACACGGGCTGCGGATTGGGACAGGTCGGAGTGCTTTGCGCCCAAAGCGTGCCAGCGCTCTCTATCAAGGCGAGGGCAACGAGCAGACAGCCGAGGATCCAGCCATTTGGTTTCATCATGCGTCTTTCCTGCCGAACAGCGTTAATTTCCATTCAACTTGGCCTATACCGGACAAACGGAACGTAAACTATTCGCACATCAGGTAGCGGACGTCAAGAAGGATTATGTGCTTAAAGATATACTTACCAATAGTAGCTTTATATAGGACTTTAAAGGCGACGATCAGTCCTATGATAGTTCTATTGGGATGAATTATCCGTAGCTTTACTTTGTTCTTCACTAGCCGCCATGATTTTCATTGTCATAGCGTCGGCTCTCACGTCTTCGGCTATCGGAATTTCGCTTCCCAATCTTCGCGATCCAGCCTTTGCCGCCGATTTGCGAAGCACGCCTTCGCATCCCCGCGTCTGTGGAATTTCGGAAGCCTACCGCCGGCGCCGGCCGCTATTTCGACGGCAACAAAGGCGCGGCGACCTTGCTCGGCGCACTGGTAAAGAGCTTGGCGGGTGAGATGGGATCTCGGCCACCCGCGGTCAGTGATACCGCACATGCTTTGTCGCCAGCGGCCGGTTTTCGTTCATGCGCAGCCGCAGGCTGGTGACGGGTCCAATTCCGCACCCCTCGGACACCCGGTGCGTATTGGCTTAGCCGCCAAGCCGATTGGTCTCGAAAATCCCTTCCTCGATCAGACCGCCGCTCTGGTAGCATCGGTATCCCCCAGCTAGCCGCGCACCTTTGGCATGGCCGCTGAAGCGGCAGTCCGAACCGTCGGCCAGAATATTGACAGTGAAGAAGATCGCGTCTCCGACAATCCAGCCGGAGTAGATGCGGCCGACGTCATCGGCACCGCCGTTGCGGCAGATGATGTTACCGAAGGAGCAATGGTAGGCGCCGATGAGCTGGCTGCCGTTCTGGCTCAAGGTCAAGCTTATCGAATTGACCGCGTTGCAGCGCTCGGCGATTCCGCCCAAGGTGATTCCGCAATTGGTCACCCGGCTCTGTCCCTCCCACACCCCGTTGACATCGGCAGGCGGCAGCTTGCCCGGCGCGGGTTGGCTGGCGCAGCAATACAGGCCAGCGATAAGCGCCAGCAATGCCAGCGGAGCGCATCTCGCGACAGTAGCCATCGGTGCCTCCGTAACTCGCGACCGCGTGACCGATGTTCACTAACCGCCATTCCCTGCGCTCCCCCTTCCATCAGACCGACAAGACGCCGGTAATTTAACCGGCGCGGGTTACCGGGCTTGCGATTTGAAGGGGCCGCGGCCGACATGGTATAGCTCCCAGACCGGCTATGAGCAAACCACGCATCGCGGTCTTCTCCGGCCCTCGCTCCACCGTGGCCAATTCGCCGGTGCTGGTAACCGGCAATCAGGGCCGTCTGGCGCACGAGCGCCAACTGGAAGGCCGCTTCGATCACTTGGTGGCGCAGCGGCTTTACGAGCCGGTCAAAATCAAGATTCAGAAGTTCTCCGCTCATCCCCTCGAGCAGGACGCGCAAGAGGTCTACCACGACAACGGCTTGGATTATTGGGAAGCGGAGCTGCGCCCCGAGGATGGCCCGATACCACTGCCTTATGTGGCTCGACGCGCCAACGGCACACCAGAGGGCGCGCCCTTCGAGCACGGCGATTTGCACGATCCTCAGGGTGGCGGCCGGCAGAGTTTCTATCCCGACGCCTCGCGGATGTTCGAGGAGATAGACCGCTCCATCACCGGCCGCAACTACCAGGGCGACGGCAACACTCTGCATCGGCTGGCCGACTTCGACTTCATTCGCGCGCTTCCGCCGGCTGGATACACCAGGCGCGGTGAGCGCTCGGGCCGCGACTATTTCCCCTATTTTCCCAATGGCACTTTTCCGCCGCCGGCAGCGATGGCCCGGGTTGTCAACGTGGTCCAGCACACCCTGGCGAGTGGACAATACGCGGGTGCGATCTGGCTGGAAGGCAGTTCGCACCTGGAAGAGACGCTCTATTGGCTAAGCCTGCTGGTCGATACCGAGCTGCCGATCGTCGGGGTAGCCGCGCAGCGTCCCCACGGCGCGTTGTCGGCCGACGGCGACCGCAATATCGTCGATGCCGCCAGCTACATCGTAAGCGGACAGGGGCGCGAACTGGGCGCGGTGGCGACCATTGACGAGCAGATTTTCGCCGCACGTGATTTCAAGAAGAGTGACGATCGGCCAGGCGGATTCAAGGCCACTGGCGGTCATGGCGGAGTGCTCGGCACGCTGGGGCCACCGGTCACAATCTGGTACGCCCCGCGTTACCGCCATACCGCAAGCTCGTTGGTCAACCTCAGCCATCTGCCCTCGGAACTTTCCCTGTCCGCCGCGGACGGCCAGTCCACGCCGGCCCGGCTGGCAATCAAGGATCCTGACGGTAGCTTGCGCGGTGAAGTAATTCCGCGGGTCCATATCGTCAAATATGCCCATTACAGTTCTGACGGCGATGACGCGGAGCAGGAAGTCGATATTTTCGCGCGCTTGAACAAGGCATTGGCCGAGCAGGAAAACCCCGATCCATCTATCGCCAAACTGCATGGGATGGTGCTGGAGGGCTCGGCGGCCTATGGCCATGGCTCCAATTCGCAGACCGCCGCACTGACCATCGCTACTCTGAGCGGGTTGCCGGTGGTACGGGTAGGACGCAGCGACCCCGGCGGGCGGGTCGGTTTTGACCCGCGCGACCCCTTCATTCAGGGCAGTAATCTGGACGCCAACAAGGCCCGCCTGCTTTTGATCGCAGCGATGCTGCGATTGGGTCGGCTACCGCGCGCCCGCGATCCTCGCCATCCAACCGCCGCGGAGTGGAACGCGACGCACGCCAAGGTAGCGCAGTTCCAGGAATTGTTTGAAAGCCATTAAGACCGGGGCCGAGAGCAGTATCGTAAACAGTGCAGCAGCCGCGCCTGGCTGGACGGTATTCCGGAAACTCTTCAGACACTGCTCCGCCCGTCGCCTGCAGCGCGCGATGCGCGGGTGAAGGCACCGCACCGACACGCCGCGCGATTATTTTCGCTGGCGCGGGCCGATCCGCGTGGTGCCGCTAACTCGGAGCAATTTCAACAATCCATTTGCTCGATTTTTTGCCGCGCATATAGATGCATTTCTGAAAAAACCGGCTGGATGAGATTTCCCATACCTTGAGGTTGAAACCAAAGACCAGTTGAAACGATAGTCTGCGCGAGCCACTGGAAACGCCGTTCTTTGACTTCGCGCACCGTATCTGCTGCACACCCCGCGAAGCGAGATGGCGCTGGTTTTCATCTGTCCCGCTACAATCCGCTTGCTTTCGTCTTTTTTACGTCCCGGACTTAAGGCCGCTTGGTTGTGGCAAGCAGCCAAGGCTTAAGCAGAGAGACGCGACAAGGATCGAGTATCTGCGACCAACAGCTTGTGTCAGTACCAATGAGCATTTAGGCTGTTGACCAATGCCACCTTCGGAAACACCGGCAAGCGAGTCCAGCGCGCCACGCCCGCTGGAGGTAGAGCAATTGCCCACGCGCGACTATTTTCGCCAAATCATGCACGGAATCGGGATTAGTTCGGGGCTGGCTCTGTTGTGGGTGATGGAAACGTTTCGGGATCTGTTCTTTCGCCTGCTGGACCGGCTGCACATCCCCGCCCGCAAGCATCGCCATGGCGTTGCTTTTCCGCCCGGCCCCCAGCGGCCACGCTAAGTCCTATCTCGTCTGGTCCAGCTCGCGCTGCATTCGCGCGAGCCAAATCTGGTGGAAGCGCTCGAGATCGAAGGCGCCCCAGGTCCCCTTGAAATCGGCCTGGATGGCGCGCACCAAGCCAAGGGCCGCGCTTAGTCGGGCGATCGCCGCTTCGCCGCGTGCGCGATCGGTGGTCTCGAGAGCGGCCAGGAACTCGGCCAGGCCATCCAGCGTGGCCGCGCCGTAATCCCAGAGCTGAACCTCGGCAACCATCAACGGGTCGCCATCGGGCGAAAGCGCGCAGGCGCGGCGCAAGGCCGTCGCCGCCGCTTCCAGCTCGCGTCGCTTGGCTGCGCGTTGATGCGCCGGCACATAGGGACGCATCACATCGCCGTAATCGAGGGTCAGTCGCGTCGCCTTTTCGACTTCGCCATAAGCCAGCGCCGAGCGCGCGGCACATGATTGATGCCGTTCGTCCGCGACCCCAGCGAGAAACTGTGGCGAGGGCGCTTCGAGGTCGGCGCAGAGGTCGGCGAAAGCGACCAGATTAACCGGATAGGCCAACAGGCTGAAGGCTCCAAAGGTCAGGCAGGAGACGCTGCGGATGCCCAAAGCATGGTAGGCACGCAAGTCGCGCGCGATCGTCCGCGGCATCGCCACGCTTAGTCCCCCGAACAAAATCGCGTCGGCATAATATTCGAAGACGTGGCAGCGGCCGGCGAAGATATCGAGATAACGGCGCAAGCTGGCGAAATAGCGCGCGTTGCGCTCACAGTCCCGATCGTCGATCGCGTGCCGGTAGCAGCGCTCGCGTGGCGCCCATTCCAGCCATACGTTGTCGGGCGGATCGAGCCCGGCCACCGGCTCCAACGTATCGTGATAGCCCAGGTATGCGACCTCCACCGGCCGCGCGGCCTGAGCTATCGCCTCAACCGCGCGCATGTACTGGATTTGCGGCGCCAGTTCGCGGCAATCCGCGCATTGGCACCATGCCCCGGCGAAAACGTCGGCGCCCCAGATGTGAAGGCGGCGAGTGTCGGGATGAGGCCGCAGGTACTCGCGCGCATTGGCGCCGATCAACTCCAACGCGCGCGGCTGCGAGACGCACAGATTGCCGCGCGGATTGCGGGTGGCGTCGGTCGCCTGGGGAAAGAGCTCGGGGCTGTGCGCGAAAAGTTCGCGCGGCAACAATTGCTGGAGAATATGGCCGCCATATTCAAGTTCCACGCCGTTGCGCTCCATCAGCGGCTCCAGCTCTTCGATCCGGTAGCGGCTATCGACGGTGTGCCGGATGTAAAAGAACGCGTTGATCGCGCGCCGCGCCATCCAGGGCACGAACTCGCGATCGTGTGCCAGATGAGCCTGAAAATGATCGGGCTCGGCGTAATGCCAAGTCATGATGTCGGAGACCAGCGCGCGCCGCGTGAAGGCAGGCGTAAAGCTCAGCGAGCCGACCCGCCGCAAGGCTTCGGGCAGGACCGTTCCTCTCTCCCCCTGGCTCAGGAGGGGAAAGCGCGGCGCGCCGCCCAGCGGAAAGCTCGCGCCCAGCCGGCGCAATAGCGCGTAGACCGCGTCCAGCAACTGGCGCGCGCTCCCGCCAACCAACCATAACGTATCGCCGGCAAGCTCGATCGTATAACCGTCGGAAGGCGCACGCGGCGCGCTCGCGCCTGGCCGCGCACCGAGCGCCAGCGCACACCGATCGATCGGCGCGATCCGGCGCTGCGGCGCCCGACCCAGCATCCCAGTCAACCCCTGGGCCAGTTCATCCGCGGCGTGGCTCTGTACCACGCCCGCATCGCCGGGCGCGAAGATCGTCACTCGACCGCGCTCCTGCTTTTCCGCCATCGCCCTTGCGCTGAAAATAAATTCCGCCAGTTTAGCTTGAGCGCTGCTGGCGCTCTTGGCAATCGGCCGCAAAAGATGGCGTCGAATCGGCGCCGCGGTTTCGCCTTGGTGCTCCCCGATGGTACCATTGGAGGAGTTGCGCCGTTTGCCAAGTGACAAAGCATAATGCCCACCCCACAGGAAATTCTCACCCGCCTCAAGTCGGTCAAATTCCCCGGCTTCGATCGCGATATCGTCTCTTTCAATCTCATCAAGGACATCGAGGTCAGCTCCGCCGGGGTAGTGGTTTCGATGGGTCCGATTTCGAGCAAGCCCGACCTGGCCGAGGCCGTCGCCCTGGCGGTCAAGCAGGCGGTCGAAGCGATGGGAGGCACGGGGCAGGTTCGAGTCGAAGTCGAGAGTGCCAAGCCGCCGCCGCCCAGTCGCGAGGAAGTGATGGCGTCGCGCCGCGGCGTACCTGGGGTAAGCCACGTGATCGCGGTCGCCAGCGGCAAGGGCGGGGTGGGCAAATCGACGGTCGCGGTCAACCTGGCCCTTGCGTTGGCGGGGATGGGCCTCAGGATCGGCCTGATGGACGCCGATGTATACGGCCCCAGCGCCGCGATGATGCTGGGTGCCGACGCGGTCCAGGTTACCGCGCAGCGCCGGATCGTGCCGCTGCAGCGCTACGGCATTCGCTATGTCTCGATGGGGCTGTTCGTGGGCGATCAGGCGCCGGTCATCTGGCGCGGTCCGATGGTGACCAAGCTTGAGACCGAGTTCCTGTTCAACGTCGAATGGGGCGAACTGGACTGCCTGGTGCTGGATCTGCCTCCCGGCACCGGCGACGCCCAGCTCACCATCACTCAGCGCGTCGCCTTGGACGGCGGAGTGATCGTGACCACGCCGCAGGAAGTCGCGCTCCTGGACGTGCGCCGTGGGGTTACGATGTTCGACGAAGTCCAGACCCCCGTCTTGGGCATCGTCGAAAACATGAGCTACTACCTGTGCGGCAACTGCGGCCATCGCCATCAACCCTTCGGCGTCGGCGGAGGCGCGCGGATGGCGGCGGAACTGAATCTGCCTTTGCTCGGCGAGCTACCGATCGTGCCCGCGCTGCGCGAGGGCTCCGACTTGGCCCGCCCGCTGGTAGCCAGCAATCCCTCCCATCCCATCAGCCAGCAGTTCCGCGCCATCGCCGAGCAGCTCTGGCAGCGGATAAACGGCGCCACGGCGCCCGAGCATCAGGCGCTCTCGCATGGGGACAGGACCCTTGGGCGAAACTGAAGTCCGGTCGCAAGCAGGCGGCTTTCCTGTCCTGCGATCCTTGCCATCACGCCCATCGCGTGAGCGAGACCTTCTGCCCCATGCCTTGCCTTTCGCCCTCGGCGAGGCTGAGCGCGGGGCTGTCAGCCCCGGTTACTTCCTACGTTAGCGATGCGTTTCGCGGTTGTGGACATTGAAACTCGCATCGACAAGGCCTTGCTCAAGGCGGTGTTCGGACCTGCCGCCGCCAATGAGGAGGAAGCCTACGCGCAGATGCGTACTCAGCTCGGCAACGGTTTTTTTCCGCTCTCGCTGCACGTTCCGATTGCGATCGGATGGGGTGAGGTCAACGCCGACCACGTTTTGGAATCGGTCACCTGTCTGGCCGAGGAGGCGGATAGCGAAGAGGCGATGGCGCGCGAGTTCTGGCATCGCGCCGAGCGTACGGGCGACGTGCTGGTGACCTTCAACGGCAAGCGCTTCGACCTGCCGGTGCTCGAACTCCAGGCCCTGCGCTGGGGGCTCAGCGCGCCCGGCCATTTTGCCCAGCGGCAAGGTGACCAGGCCCGCCACCTGGATCTGCTGGATTTTCTCACCAACGCCGGCGCGGTGGGGCTGCGCGGCGGATTGGATCTGGCGCTGAAGTTGATAGGTCTGCCGGGTAAGGGAGCGGTGGACGGCAGCCAGGTCCAAAGCCTTTACGAGGCTGGCCGGATGGCCGAGATCCGCCAGTACTGTCTGCGCGACGTCATCCAGACCTATTTTCTTTTCCTGCGCATCGAGCTGATGCGCGGCCATCTCGACCATCCCCAGTATCAGCGCGCGCTGGCTTTGTCCTCGCATTTTCTGGCTCAGCTTGAGCCGGCACCGCAGGCTTGAGAGATGACTCAAGCGGAGCAGGCGATAAGCCTGATCGTCACTTCATTCAACAACGAGCGGTTAATCGGTCAGTGCCTGGCCAGCGCGAGCTTTTGCGTCGAGCGCATCCTGGTCGATTCGCTCTCCACCGATCGTACCGTGGAAGTGGCCCGCGCCGCCGGCGCGCGCGTATTCCAGCGGCCATGGGCGGGCTATGTCGCGCAAAAGCAATTCGCCCTGGAACAAGCTACCCAGCCTTGGGTCCTCCTGCTCGATTCCGACGAACAGGCCACCTATGCCCTGGGGCAGGAGATCGCCACGACTCTGGCCACCGGCGCCACGGCTGACGGCTATCGGATCCATCGCATGCTGTATCATTTGGGCCATTACTTCGCCGGCCGACTCTATCCGGATTGGCCCATCCGGCTGTTTCGCCGCGATCGAGCGCATATCGGCGGTGTCGATCCGCACGATCGGGTCGAGGTCGCGGGCAGAATCGCCCGCCTGGACGCGCCGATCCTGCATTTCAGCTATGCCGACGTGGCCGATCACGTGGCTTCGATCAACCGCCTCACTTCGCGTGCGGCTCAGGAGGCTACGCCCGGCGCGTTGACCGGCGTGCAGATGCTGACCCATCCGCTGTGGCGCTTTTTCAACTTCTATTTTTTGCGCGGCGGGATCAGGGGCGGTGGGCGAGGCCTGTACGCCTCGATGGCGGCGGCCTTTTACGTCTTCCTCAAGTACGCCAAGCTCTACGAGCGACGACTGGCCAGCCGCCGCGGCCGCTAGCCTGGCCGCGCCAGTGACTTCCTTGACCGGACAAACCTGCTAATTTAGCCCCACCATGAGGCGCTTGCTCGGCTATTTGCGCCGGTTCTGGCTGCGCTACGCCATTGGCATGCTTTGCACTTTCGGCACCGCGACGCTGGCGATGGCGGTGCCTACGCTGCTGCGGTCCGGGATCAACGCCATCCAGGCCGGCCATTACCAACGCTTGCCCAAAGTCGCGCTGCTGATCTGTCTGGCCGCAACCGCGATGGGCGTGGTGCGCTGGTTTTCGCGCTTCATGATCTTCAACGCCGGGCGCGATATCGAGTACGAAATTCGCAAGGATCTCTTCACCCGCCTGCTGTGGTTGGGACCGCAATTTTTCGAGCGCTTTCAGACCGGCGACCTGATGTCGCGCATGATCAACGATATCAACGCCCTGCGCATGATGGTCGGGATGGGTCTGCTCAGCGCGGTCAACGCCCCACTTTATTACATCTACGCCCTGATTCTGATGGTCTCGATCGATCCGCGCCTGACCGCGGCCTCGATTATCCCCTACATCGTCATGTTTGCGATCGTGCGCCGGATAAGCCGCTCGCTGATGGCGCGCAATCTGCAGGTTCAGGAAGGGCTGGGACGGATTGGCGCCAAGGTGCAAGAGAGTCTGGCCGGAATCCATGTGATCAAGGCCTACTGCGTGGAAGAGCACGAAACCGCGCGCTTTCGCCAGCTCAATCAAGAATACAACGAGCAGGGGCTGGCACTGGCCCGCCTGCGCGGAATAATGGCGCCGCTGGTGCGCCTGGCCGCTGCCAGTTCGTCGATGATCGTGCTGATCTACGGCGGCTCGCAAGTGATGTCCCATCGGATGTCGCTGGGCGATCTGGTCGCCTTCATGGGCTATCTGGCGCAACTGGCCTGGCCCACGCTCTCGCTCAGCTACCTGATCAATATCTACCAGCGCGGGCGCGCCTCGCTGGCCCGCCTCAACCAGATTTTCGACGCTCCGCTGCCGTGGGCGGTGACCGCCTTGAGCGACGGCCGAATCGGCTCGACGCAGGGCGAGCCGGAGGATCGAGCCGAAATCAGCGGGGCGGTGCAATGGCGCAACGTCTCGTTCAGCTATTTTGCCTGGTTGGGCGACGGCAAGGGCGGACAACCTTACGCCTTGCGCGATATCAATGTGGCGGTGCCCGCCGGCAGCAAGCTTGCGATTGTGGGCCGCACCGGGGCTGGCAAAAGCACCATGGTCAAGCTGCTGACTCGAATGCTGGAGCCGACCCAGGGCGAAGTCCTGATCGACGGCCGCAATATCCGCGAATTGCCGCTTAATCGACTGCGCCAGGTGGTCGGCGTGGTCCCGCAGGAGGCCAACCTGTTCTCTCAGACCATCACCTACAACGTCGCTTTCGGACGGATCGAGGCTTCCGCCGAAGCCGTGTCGCAGGCGGTCGAGGTGGCCGGCCTGCGCAGCGATCTGAATGCCATGCCGCGAGGGCTGGAGACGATCGTGGGCGAGCGCGGGATGGCGCTGTCGGGCGGGCAGAAGCAGCGCGTCACTATCGCTCGCGCGCTGGTCTACGACACCCCCATCCTGGTCCTCGACGACGCTTTGGCCAGCGTCGATACCGAGACCGAGCGCAACGTCCTGCAGAATCTTGCTGCCGCGCCCGGCCGCCATCGCACCACTATCGTGGTCTCCCATCGCGCTTCCACGGTGCGCGACGCCGATCTGATCATCGTCCTGGAGCAGGGGCGGATCGCCGAGCGCGGCACCCACGAGAGCCTGATGGAGCGCGGGGGAATTTACGCTGAGTTGTTCCGACGTCAGTTGCTGGAGGAGGAGTTGGCCGCCTACTGATGGAAGAGCTGGAACAAACTCCAATCGAGGCTCACGACTGGCGCCTGCTGGGCTGGATCCTGCGCTTCGTGCGCCCATACCGCGGCGCCTTCATCTGGTCTCTGCTGCTGATGCCGGTCAACACCGCGATGAGCCTGTCTCAGCCCTACCTGGTCAAGCTCACCGTCGACCTGTTCCTGGCGCGCCGGCCCGGGGCGCATGCTCCGGCCTGGCTGGCCCGCCTGCTGGCGGCGGCCGGGCCCGGCCATGGCTTGCTCGTGATGGGTGGGATTTACACCGTCCTGCTGACCGGCGATTTTTTAAGCTTCTACGGCCAATATTATCTGACCATGATGGTCGCCCAGTACAGCCTGTCCGATCTGCGCCTGGCCCTGTTCGAGCACGTCGAGCGCTTGCCGGTGAGCTTTTTCGATCGTAACCCGGTGGGCCGCCTGGTCAGCCGGATGACCACCGATATCGACGCCATCAACGAGATGTTCGCCTCGGGCTCGCTGACCCTGCTGATGGATCTGCTGACCCTAAGCGGCATCGCGGTAATCATGTTCACCCTCAGCCGCCATTTGGCACTGTGGGCGATGGTTGCGATCGGGCCGCTCAGCCTGATCCTGCGCTTTTTTCAAGTCCGCGCCCGCCACGTCTATCGCGAGATCCGCGAGCGGTTGGCCGCGCTCAATTCCTATCTCTCCGAGGCGATTGGCGGGATGGCGATCGTGCAGCTTTTTACCCGCCAGGCGGAGACCGGGCGCGAATTCGACGGGCTCAACATCAAGAGTCGCAATTCCCAGATGACCGCCAACGTGTACGAAGCGGGACTTTTCGCCACCATCGAAGCGGTCAGCTCGATCACGATCGGGCTTATCCTGTGGAAGGGCGGCGGCGAGGCGATGCATCGGCTAATCGGGCTGGGCACGCTGATTGCCTTTTTCGAGTACGCGCAGAAATTTTTCCTGCCCCTGCGCGACGTTTCCTCCAAGTACACCGTGCTGCAATCGGCCCTGGTCGCCGCCGAGCGGCTGGAGCTGCTGATGCGTGAGCCGGTAACCATCGACTCCCCCTCCCGCCCGCGTCTGCCGGCCCCGCGCCGCGGGCGAATCGAATTCATCGGCGTGCGCTTCGCCTATCGACCCGGCGAAGAAGTGCTCAAGGGACTCAGCTTCACCATCGAACCCGGCTGCAAGGTGGCGATCGTCGGGGCCACCGGGGCGGGCAAGACCACGGTCATCAAGCTGCTCAACCGCTTCTATGACGTGACCGGCGGGCGCATCCTGGTTGACGGCGTGGACGTACGCCAATGGGACCTGCATGCCTTGCGCCGCACGATCGGGCTGGTTCAACAGGACGTACAGATCTTTTCGGGCACCATCCTGGACAACCTGCGCCTGGGACGCGAGGATCTCGACGAGGCCGCGGTACGCCAGGCCTTGCGCCAGGCCCAGGCGCTGGATTTCGTCGAGGCTCTGCCCGAGCAATTGGCCCATCCGCTGCACGAGCGCGGCTCCAACCTGTCCGCCGGCCAGCGCCAATTGCTCGCCTTCGCCCGCGCCCTGGCCTACGACCCCACCGTGCTGGTGATGGATGAAGCGACCTCCAGCGTTGACAGCGAAACCGAACGACGCATCCAGATCGCGCTGGACGCGCTGCTGCGGGGACGCACGGCCCTGATCATCGCCCATCGCCTGTCTACCATCGAGCGCGCCGATCGCATCATGGTGATGAGCCACGGCGAGCTGCGTGAAAGCGGCAGCCACGACGAACTGTTGGCCCGGCGCGGCCTTTATTACCGGCTGTTCGAATTGCAGTACTCGCGCGCGCTCGATCTCGATCGTGCCGGCGGACTGAATCGGTGAGCGCGCGACCGCGCGTGATCGCCGCCCTGCTCGCCCTGCTGGCGATGGCGGGGACGCTGAGCGGCTGCGAAGTGCCCTATCTGATGCACGGCGCATACGAAGAGGTCCACCTGTTGTGGAAGCGCCGGCCAATCGATCAGGTCCTGGAGCGGCCCAATCTGCCCGCCGACATCCGGGCCAAGCTGAAACTGGTGCTGGCGGTGCGCGCTTTCGCCCGCGACAACCTGGGGCTCAACGTCGGCGGCGCCTACTCCACCGTCGTTCCGGTGGACAAATCGGCCGTAACCTGGGTCCTGATGGCGGCGCCGGTCGACCAGCTCACCCCGCATACCTGGTATTTCCCGATCGTGGGCGACGTCCCCTACAAGGGCTTCTTCTCGCGCAGCGCGGCGCAGGCCGCGGCGGCCGATTTGCAGGCGCGGGGGCTGGATACTTTCGTGCGCTCGGCGGTGGCTTTTTCCAGCCTGGGCTGGTTCAACGATCCGCTCCTATCCAACCTTCTCGGACTGGACCAGGTGGTGCTGGCCGGGGTGATTATCCACGAGCTGTTTCATCGCACCTATTATCTGGCCGGCCACGCGATGTTCGACGAATCGGCGGCAACCTGGGTCGGAAGCGCCGGCGCGGTGCGCTTTTTCGAGCTCACTAAAGGACCCAACTCGCCCCAGGCGGTGGCCGCGCGGGCGGTGCTGCAAAGCGATCTGGTTCTTGCCGCTTTCCTCAAACAGGAAGTGGCCCGAGTGCTGCTCCTGTACGCCGGCAAGCTGCCGCGGACCGAAATGCTACGCCGGCGCAAGCTGCTATTCGCCAGTATCCAGGCCGATTACGCCCGCCTGCGCCCCCAGCTCTCGGGTCTGGAGCGGTTCGATCTCGATCGCGAGCCGCTCAACAACGCGGTGCTGATCAACTATCGCATCTACTTCCATCGACTGGAGTCCTTTGACGCGCTCTACCACGCGCATGAAGACGACCTTCCAGCCACCATCGCCAGTATCATCAGGCTGGCCAAGGCCGATCCCGACCACCCCTTCGACGCGATCGGCCACGCCGCGCCACCCTCGCCCATTCCCTCCCCCGCCGCCGCTGTCCCCTGAATCGGGCCTGAGAGAAGCCGGCAAGAGACCGGCTGCGCTCAGGCCTTTACTACCCGCAGGCCGAGATAGCGCTCGAAGGGCTCGAAGTCGCGATCGCAATGGAGCAGCGCATGGTCCTCGGCGATACAGAAGCTCGCGATCAGGGTATCGATCGTCGAGCGCACGGTGACGCCTCGGCCGCGCAGCAGGCGGTAGTTGCGCGCCGCCGCAAGCGCGATCTCGCGCCCGACCATGGCACGAAATTGGAGCGCCGCGAAAATCCTCAGCGCTCGATCAAAGTCTCGTTCGCGCCGAAAGCCTTGCAGAACTTCCGCCATGATAAGATCGCCAATTACGATTGGCTCCTCCGCCAGCCGCTGGAGCGCGCCGGTCTCCGGGGTGGTTCGGCCGTTGAAATACGCGTCCACACCGCGGAATCGACCACGATCATTCCTTAGGCAGGCGATCGCGGCGCATCGCCTTCAGATCGCCCTCCCAATGGAGCTTGCCGCGCGCCGAACGAATCAGCTCCGCCTGCTCCGCCGTGCGCACCATCAGTTCGAGGCCCCGCTGTACCGCCTCGCGCTTGGTTTTCGCGCCGCAGGCGCGCATCGCCCGTTTCATCAAATCGTCGTCAATCTCGATATTGGTCCGCATCGCCTTGCTCCCGATGTGTATGATAATACGCTCCTGTACACATCGACAACGCCGCTCAGGCATCCGAGTCCCGATTGTCGCCAATCGAGCGCCCGAAGGCGCCAAAGTCCGACCGCTTTGCCCGCGGGCAGGCGGGTCAACTACAATCCAGCAGCCGCTCTACCGGCCCGGCCGCGATCGGCAAGACGCCAATCCCAACCCGCGAGGTCAGTTTATGCCCACCATCGAATTGCTCCGGGTGCCAACGACGAACCGGCCCGAGCGCGAGTCCTTCAGCGATTTCCTCGGCCTATATCCCCGGGTTCACGTCGCGCTCCATCTGCCCGATGGAAAGCGGCCGCGCACGGTGGTTATCGGCCTTCACCCCACCGCCGCCTCGCTTTTGCATCCCACGCTACGCGCGATGGTGGAGCGAGGCTTTGCGGCCATCGGCATGGCCCATCGCTTCTATGGCAACGATTCGCGCCTGTTCATGGAAGAACTGTTGCTGGACCTGGGCGGCGCGGTCCGTTTCGCGCGCCAGCGCGGCTTCGAGAACGTCGTGCTGATCGGCAGCAGCGGCGGCGGCTCGGTGGTAACGACTTACCAAAGCCAAGCCGAAAGCCCCACCATCACCTCGACCCCCGCCGGCGATCCACCCGATCTGACGCAGGAGGAATTGCCCTCCACCGACGGCATCATCCTGGTCGCCGCCCATCCCGGCCGCCCGCGCGTGTTCACGGATTCGCTCGACCCGTCGGTGGTCGACGAAAGCGATCCGCACGCCACCGATGCCTCGCTGGACATGTACGACCCCCGCAACGGACCGCCCTATTCAGCCGAATTTATCGCCCGATACCGGGCCGCGCAGGAGGAACGCAACCATCGCATCACCCGCTGGTGCTGGGCCAAGCTGGCGGAGCTTGAACGACTCCATGACGGCGGGCGGGACCTGCAATTTCCCGTCTATCGCACCAACGCCGACCTATGCTTTCTGGACCCGGCCGTCGATCCCTCCGAGCGCACCACGAGTGCGAGCGCTTCGACCTACCGCGGCGACCTTCGCGCCGTCAATCGCAACGCGTACGGCGGAATGGCGCGATGCTCGACTTATCGCTCATGGCTGAGCCAATGGAGCCTGTCGGCGAGCAACGCGGACGGATACTTCCACGCCTCGCGCATCTCCAAACCCTTCTTCATCGTCAATTTCGGCGCCGACGAAGGAGTTTTCCCGCGCTACTCCAAAGGCTACTACGAAGCCGTCCGCCACTCGGACAAGGAGCTGGTGACGGTCATCGGTGCCCACCATTTCGTCCACACCCAACCCGAGGTGCACAACAAGGCGATGGATCTCCTAGCCGACTGGCTGCGGCGCAAGGGCTTTTGACCCCCAGGTGCGGGCACCGGCTGCAAACTCCCAGCTTGCGCTGCCCCGTGGCTGGGGCGCGCGTCTGGCTCAGGCGGAGACGTCGAGCCGGCGGGCCAGCGAGGAGAACGGCTCGGGCAACGCCGCCTGCCGGGCGTCGGTCCAGTTGGTTTCCAGGTGGTAGAGGTCACGCACTGGTTCATGGAAAATGTGAATTACCACGTCGGTGCAGTCCATCACCGCTCAGTAGCCATGCGCATTCTTTTCGCCACGCCCATCCCCGGCTGCCGCTCTGCGCTGAGCTGCTACAATCGCGACCCGGGTCCCCTCTTTCACGCATACAGGAAACTCGCGCCGCTGATCTCTTGTGGCAAGGCGTAGATCTCGTCGCTCTCAATCCGGTCGCTCTGATTTCCCGACAAGTCGTAAAGCCGGTAGCGCGCGCGCTGCAAAAGCGCGGCACAATTGGCGCGCTCCTCCTGGCTATGCAAGGCGACAAAGATGATTGGCCGACTCGACTCCAGCAGCCGCGCCGCGCCTTGCAGCACTTGTGACTCGGCTCCTTCCACGTCCATTTTGATGAGGTTGGGAAACGGCAGTTCCAGCCCGTCCAAAGCGACTTGGGGCAGCAGAAGATCATGGCAGCTCGGATCAATCCGGTTTTGTGAACTGCTCGCAGCCTGGGTGGTAAACCCAGTCAAGCCGGCGCTGGTTCCGACCGCGGCCTGGATGACCCTCACGTTGCGAATCTGGTTGAGCTTGAGATGGTTGGCCAAGTGGACGATGTTGGGCGCAAACGGCTCGAAGGCGTAGACCATCCCCGCCTCTCCCACCAGCTTGGAAAAGAACAGCGAGTAGAAGCCCGCATGCGCGCCAATATCGTAAATCGTCCAGCCGGGCCGGATGAAAGCGCCCAGCGCGCGCTGCTTGCTCAGTTCATAAGTTCCCAGCCAGCAACCGTGATCCGAGCTGCCGCATATCCATTTGCAACCCTTCGCCGGGCCGCGTCGAATCCTTAATAGCGTTCCTGGTGGAATACACCTGAGTGGCGTCCGCAGGATTCGCCCCAGCGGCGAATGGCGCTCGATCGCCGACCAATCCATCGCAGCCTCCTCGCATGGCGCTCGCAGTCTAAACCTGAGCTACGGTTGGAGGTCTGTAAGGGATTGCCGGCGCGCTTACCCGGCAGATTTTTGGCGATCTCGGCCGCGCGGGGCATCTGTATCGCCCGGTCCACGCCAGAGCAGGGACTTGGGCGCGGCCCTGCCCGAAGTCCAGCAAAGAATCAGGCGTCCGAAAAACGCAGCTTAGGCCGAGAGGCTGAGCTGGCGGGCCAAGGAGGAGAACGGTTCGGGCAACGCCACCTGCTGGGCGTCGGTCCAGTTGGTCTCCAGCCGATAGAGGTCGCGCACCGGCTCATAGAAGATGTGGACCACCACGTCGTTGTAATCCATCACCACCCAGTAACCGTGGGCGAGCCCTTCGACCCCAAGCGCAGGCTCGCCGGTACCGTCCATGCGCTGGTCGATACCCTCGGCGATGGCCTGGACCTGAATGTCCGAGCGGCCGGTGGCGATCACGAAATAGTCGGCGATGGAGTTCAGATGTTCGGCCTGGAGTACGACCAGGTCGTAAGCTTTCTTTTGCAGGGCGGCGTCAACGATGGCCAGCGTCTTTTGCAACGAAGTCACTAAGCCTACTCGACCCCCGAATAAAGTGAATGGCGTTGGACGTAATCGAGCACATCGTCGGGCAGCAGGTAGCGTACGCTCTTGTGGGCCTGTAGGCCGGCGCGGATGGTCGAAGCGGAAATGGGGAGAAAAGTGGTGGAGACGAAGGTCAGCGTTTGTCCGCCTGAGTGCAGATAACAGTCCTCACGTTTACGGTAGCCAAAACGCTTGAGCGCGGCAACAATCGCCGCTTGCCCCTGGGTGGCAAGATGGTCGCGGCTATGCACCGCCAAATGGCACAGGCGAACGATCTCGTTGCAGTCCTTCCACCCCTCCAATTCGGCGAAAGCGTCGCTGCCCATCATCAGAAACAACGAGCAAGGGGGGCGGGTCGTGGCCATGAAATAGCGCACGGTATCGATCGTGTAGGAGCGCCCCGAGCGCCGAATCTCGGCATCGGAGACCATGAAATAGCGATTGCCCTTGGTCGCGGCCTGCACCATCCGCAGCCGATGGTCGGCGGGTGCCAGTTGCAGGCTGGGCTTATGGGGCGGCAGCGCGGCCGGAATGAAGTAGACCAGGTCCAGCCCCAGCACCTCGCGCACTTCCTCGGCCGCGCGCAGATGGCCGTTGTGAACCGGATTGAAACTGCCGCCAAAAAGCCCGATACGCACTGGTCTGCCGCTTAGCCGCGGACCTGGCCCTGGCCCCAGATCGCATACTTATAAGTGGTCAGCTCGCGCAAACCCATCGGTCCGCGCGCATGCAAGCGATTGGTGGAAATGCCGGTTTCGGCGCCGAAACCGAACTCAAACCCGTCGGTAAAGCGCGTGGACGCATTGACATACACCGTGGCCGAATCGACCTCGTGTTGGAAGCGGCAGGCAGTCTCGTAATCGGCGGTCACGATCGCGTCGGCCAGCCCCGAACCGTGGCGTGCGATAAAGTCAATCGCATCGGAGAGCGAGTCCACAATCTTGATCGACAGAATCAAGTCGAGATATTCGCGGTCCCAATCCTCCTCGCTCGCGGCCGCGGCCGCGATAATCGCGCGCGTACGCGGACAGCCGCGCAGCTCCACCCCCAGCGCCCGCAACTTCTCGCCCAGCGTGGGCAGGAAGCGCGCAGCGATCTCCTGATGGACCAGCAGATTTTCCATCGCGTTGCACACCGACGGCCGGCTGGTCTTGGCATCGACGCAGATCGCCAGCGCCTGCGCTATCTCCGCCGCGCGATCGACATAGACATGGCAAATGCCGTCAAAGTGAGGCAGCACCGGCACGGCGGAAGCCTGCAAAGCCCCCTTCAGGGCGCCGCCGCCGCGCGGGATGATGAGTTGGAGCAAATCGGCGCTGCGCTTGAGAATCTGCACCACCTCGCGCTCCGCGGTGGCCACGAAGAACAGAGCCTGAGCCGGCGCGCCCGCCTGATCGATCGCGCCCGCGATAAGCTGGGCCAGCAGGCTGTTGGTATGGAGCGCTTCCTTGCCCCCGCGCAAGACCGCCGCATTGCCGGCCTTGAGCAGCAAGGCGGCGGCGTCGACCGTGACATTGGGTCGTGATTCGTAGATCACCGCGATCGTGCCGATCGGCACTCGCACCTGGCGAATTTCCAAACCATTGGGCCGCCGCCAGCCGGCGATAACTTCGCCCACCGGATCGGGCAGCGCGGCCACCTCCTCCACTCCCTGCGCCATCGCCTCTATCCGCCGCCGGTCGAGCGACAACCGCTCCAGCATCGCCCCGCGCAAACCGCCCTGGCGTGCGGCTTCAAGGTCGCGCGCGTTGGCGGCGACAATCGCATCGGATTGCTGGCGCAGAGCGTCCGCCAATTTGGTCAAGAGCAGGTTGCGAGTGGCGCCCGAGCACAGAGCCAAGCGGCGCGCCCCCTCGCGAGCCCGCTCCAACCCGGCGCGAATTTCGCTTTCCAGACTCATTGGGGCCTCATAGTAGCACGAGGTTGTCGCGATGAACGATCTCGTCGGCTACCTGGTAGCCCAGGATTGCGGCGATTTCAGCCGAGCGGCGGCCCTGCAATTTCAGCACATCGGCGGCGGGATAATTGACCAGCCCGCGCCCGAACTCCAGGCCCTCCGGGTCGATCAGGCTGACGCAGGCGCCGGCGCCGAATTCGCCGCGCACCTCGCGCACCCCCGACGGCAACAGGCTGCGCCCTTTGTGGCGCAACGCCTCGGCCGCGCCGCGATCGACACCCACGGCACCCGCCGGTTTAAGCGCGAAGGCGATCCAGTGCTTGCGCCCTCGCAATCGAGTCCGCGCGGGCACAATGAGCGTACCGGTGGAACAGGCCGGATCGAGCACCCCGGCCAGCGTATTGGACTCATGGCCCGAAGCTATCACGACCGCCACGCCGGCGCGGGCGGCTTGGCGCGCGGCGCGCAACTTGGTTTCCATCCCGCCGGTGCCCAAAGGTCCGGCCGCTTCCGCCACCAAACCCTTCATCGCGGCCTCGGGATCGGCGATGAGCGGGATGAGAGCGGCGTCGGGTCGCCGGCGCGGGTCGCCGGTCAAGACCCCGGGCACATCGCTGAGAATCACCAGCAGTTGGGCCTCGACCAGGCTTGCTACCAGAGCCGAGAGATTATCGTTGTCGCCGAAACGGATCTCCTCCACCGCGACGCTGTCGTTTTCGTTGATGACCGGGACGATGCCGTGGGCCAGCAAGGTTTCGATGGTGTGGCGGGCATTGATCCGCCGGCGCGGTTCGGCCAGATCGGAATGGGTCAGGAGCAATTGCCCGATCTGCAGACCGTGCACCGCGAAGTGACGCGCCCACAGCGTCATCAAGGCAATTTGGCCGGTGGCAGCCGCGGCTTGGCGCTCCGCGATAGTCGCCCTGGCGCTGACCGGAAGCCGCGCGCGCCCGGCCGCGATCGCTCCCGACGTAACCACGATCAGTTGGAAGCCGCGCGCGGCCACCTCCTCCAGTTCCGCGGCCAGTCGCGCAAAAACCTCCTCGCGCAGACCGCCACGATCGGAGAGCACCGCGCTGCCGATTTTCACCACCAATCGGCGTACCCGGCGCAGTACCTCGCCCTTATGGATTAGCTGAGACATCGCCCGCGGCCGATACGACTTGCGGCCAATCGCCAAGCGCCCCGCCGGCGCAGATTGTCAGCGAGCCATGCCATTAAAAGCGCGCGCTCGCACTTGAGTTTTGCATATCTAGCCTCGCTCGTGCCGGACGGGCGGGTTCCCTCCGCCATCTTGCACCCCGGTTCAGCCCAGATGGCTGGACAACGCGGCAATGAGCGGCTCACATCCGATGCGCTGCTGGGCGGATATGAGGAAGACTTCGAGACCCCCTGCCGCCATCGCTTCTTGCGCGGCCTTGGCCCGTACCGGCTCAACCAGGTCCAGTTTGTTGAGCGCGACCAGCGCGGGACGGTCGATCAGAGCGTGGTCGAAGGCCTCGATCTCACCGCGCACCACCGCGTAGTCGTGTTCGGGATCGGAGCTCAAGTCCAACACGAACAGCAGTATCCGGGTGCGGGCCAGGTGGCGCAAGAAGCGCACCCCCAAGCCATGCCCCTGGTGAGCGCCCTCGATCAGGCCGGGGATGTCGGCGATAGTGAAGTCGCGATGGTCGTCAAGCTGAACCCGCCCCAGGTTAGGGCTGAGAGTGGTAAACGGATAAGCGGCGATCTTGGGCCGGGCCGCGGTCAGCGCCGCCAGCAAGGTGGATTTGCCGGCATTGGGCAGGCCGACCAGCCCTACGTCGGCGACCAGGCGCAATTCCAAGAGCACCCAGCGCTCTTCGCCGGCGCCGCCGGGGGTGGCGATACGCGGGGCTTGGCGGGTGGGAGTCGCAAAGTGCATGTTACCGCGCCCGCCCAAGCCGCCATGCGCGATAATCCCGCGCTGCCCCGGCATCACCAGGTCGGCCAGAATTTCGCCCGTGGCTTCATCGCGCGCCACCGTGCCCGCCGGAACCCGCACCACCAAGTCAGCGCCCGCTCTTCCATACTGCTCTTTGCCGCGGCCGCTATCGCCGGCGCGTGCGATCAGTCGGGGCCGATATTTGAAATCAAGCAGGGTGGAAAGCCCTTCGTCGGCTTCCAAAACGACGTCGCCGCCCTTGCCGCCATCGCCGCCGGCGGGACCGCCAAAGGGGCGATACTTTTCGCGCAGGAAGGCGATCGCACCGTCCCCGCCGTTGCCGGCACGGGCGAAAACCCGGGCTTCGTCGATGAACTTTCGCACTACCTATTCGCCCAAAAAAAAGCCCCGCCGGAGCGGGGCTTGGATAGCAAGCTTACGCGCGGCCGAGGTTACTGCGCCGCGCCGGCACCGGCCGGATTGACGCTGACTTGGCGCCGTTCGCCGCGCGGCTCATAGGCGACAATCCCGTCGATCAGGGCAAAAATCGTATAATCGCGCCCCAAACCCACGTTGCGCCCGGGATGAATCCGGGTGCCGCATTGGCGTACCAGAATGTTGCCCGCCTTGACTTGCTGGCCGGCGTAAATCTTGATTCCTCGCCGTTGTCCCGGACTATCACGTCCGTTACGCGTGGAACCTTGCCCTTTCTTATGCGCCACGGTAAGTCTCCCAATAAAACGCGGCACGCCGCCGCGACCGGTTTGGCTAAGCCGATGCTTCCGAGGGCTGGAGCGCGCCGCCGCTATGCTCGATCGCCACCACCTTGAGCATCGTCAGCTCTTGTCGATGGCCGCGCTTGCGCCGATAGTTCTTGCGCCGCTTCTTCTTGAACACGATCACCTTGGCACCACGCGGCTGTCCCACAATCCGGGCACGGACCGCAGCCTCGCTGACCAGCGGCGTACCCACTACCGCCTGTCCCTCGCCACCCAGGGCGAGGACTTCCTCCAGCCGAACTTCGGTACCGACTTCGCCGGCGATCCGCTCGACCGTCACTTGGTCGCCGACCGCGACCCGATACTGCTTACCGCCGGTTTTTATGATTGCAAACATCGCCATTAGCCGAATCCAATTTTGTAATCGAGCTTCCCGCCTGAGTCAATGGCGCCCCCGCAGGCTGTTTTGGTTCAGCAAGAATGTCCGCTTTTAACCGTTCAGCGAAAGTGTTCGCCTGTTTGGAAATAAGGTTGTATCTACCACAACGTTTTGCGCTCGCCATGGGTGCGCGCGCGGGCGGCGCGATTCGCGACCGCCGCGGCGAGTGAACCGGGCGAGTTGACCTTCAACAGCAACCGGCAAGGTGAGTAGCGGCGATCGGCTTGACATCCAGCGGGCCCCGCCTGATAACCGGTCCAGTGAAAGTGTAAGCGCATGCTCGCGTCAAGCCTCCTTGTTCGCAAGCCGGAGTGAGAGGTGGGAGAGATGAACCGGAAGATTATTGGCGCGCTGTCCGTTCTGGTCGCCCTAATGACGATCGCGATAGGGGGCGGTGGGAAGCAAGCCTGGCCGGTCGCCTGGTGGGTACCGACCTTGGCCGCGGCCGCCTCCCAAAGCGCGCCCACGCTGTCGGCCAAGATCCCCGCGATTCCGCAGATCAAGGGCGGTCAGTTGTCGCAGCAGTTTCTGGGAATCCTCAATACCATCCCCGGCGGCCCGGTCGAGCCCTGCACTTATCTTGAAGATCCTTATCCCTCCTACAACGGGGTCGCGATCGATGCCGGCAACAATCTGGCGATCATGAGCGATCCCAACTTCAAGAGCGCGCTGGTTTATGATCTCAACGTAGCGGCCGCGCCCAGCGCAACCGCGATCACGCCGCGCAAGGCCTGGATCAAGGGGCCGGCGACCTGGCTGTCCTTCGCCACCGGTATCGCGATGGATCCGGTGCGCCATCGCTTTTATGTCACGGAAAACGACTTCGGCGACGACATCGCCAATTTTCCTTATGGCGCCAACGGCAATTATCCGGCCCGAGTGCTGGCGATTCCCCACGGGGCCTACGGCATCGGGCTGAGCCAGCGCTACCAGCAGATCGCGGTGGCAATCGAACACAACGCGCAGATCGCTTTCTTCAAGCTGGACGCGCAAAACGCCGATCCGCCGCTGCGCGAGATTCGCGGGATGCATACCAAGCTGGCCGATCCCCATGGCCTGGTGTGGGACGAGGCGCACGGCGAAATCGTGGTGGCCAATTATGGCAACTGGTCGCGCGGCGAATGGGATCCCGATTACAACGGCGGCGGCCGCTACTATCCGCCCTCGGTGACGGTCTATCGCGACGACGGCAAGGGGGATGTCAGTCCGCTTCGGGTAATTCAGGGCAGCCGAACCCGCTTCAACTGGCCCACCGGAGTTGCGATTGACGACAGCCACAACGAGCTGTTCGTGACCAACGAGGCCGGAAACGAGGTGCTGGTCTTCTCTCGTACCGCCAATGGCAACGTGGCCCCGTTGCGCGTGCTCGGAGGGCCGCACACCCTGCTTCTGCATCCGATGGGGGTGGCCTACGACCCGGTGCACGATCAGATCTGGGTGGCCAATTATGGCCACACCGCCGAAGTCTTTGCCCGCACCGCCAGCGGCGACGCCCGCCCGCGGCGAGTAATTCGCAATGCCCCGGCAGGCACCCTGCGCGCAGGGTTCGGTGGCCCGACCGCGTTGGCCTACGACTCCAAGCGCGATCAGATCCTGGTACCCAATTGAATCAGCGATCCGCGCATCGCGGCATTTGCCCGTGAGGCAAGTGGCAACGTCGAGCCGGCACGCGCGATCGAGGGGCAAAACACCAAACTGACCCGGGTTGCCCACGGCATCACTTATGATCCGGTGCACGACCTGATTATCGCCAGCGAACCGCTGGCCAGCTCGCTGGTGATCTTCAAGGGCGGGGCCAACGGCAACGTCGCCCCCTTGCGCGTGATCCAGGGGCCCCACACCCAGCTCCATCAACCCTGGGGCGTGGCCGTGGATCCCAAGCACAATGAAATCTGGGAAGCGGATTACGGCAACGCTCACGTCGCCGCCTATCCGTTGTTCGGCAACGGCGACGTGGCTCCGCTGCGGGTGATTTCCAGCAGCAAGGCTGGCATGCGCTTGGATTCCGGAGTGGCGGTGGACCCCGAGCGCAATCTGGTGGTGGTAGCGGCGCGCGACGCTCATTATCGCGGCGCGATTTACATCTTCAACCGCACCGACAATGGCGATCTGGCGCCCCAACGGGTTATCGCCGGTCCGACCACCGGTATCCTGGGGCTGTGGCACGTCCAAACCTACGGCGGTAAGATTTATGCCGCCGTGCTGGAGATGAACTATCGCCCGCCCTACGATCCCGCCGGCGACGCGCCGATGCCCGGATGCAAGGGGCCGATCTCCGAGTTTTCGCCCTCGCCGCTTGGCTTCGTCGGGGTGTGGAACATAACCGACAACGGCGACGTTGCGCCGCGTGCGATTATTCGCGGTACTCAGACCAGGCTGTCCAACGCGCTGGGCTTGGCCCTCGATCCCCGGGACGGGGAAATTTTCGCCAGCGGCGCCGGCAACGCCGTGATGGCCTACCTGGTGCCGGCATTTTTCTGAGCGAGGCCGGCGGCCGTCCAACGCTTATCGGCTTGGTGTCGCGGGCAGCCCCGGCGGCAACGGCTCGGTACTGTCGGAAACCGCCGCGGAAGCAGGTGAATTCGATTGGCTAGCGAAAAAAGCAACAATGCCGCCGCGCTCTCCTCGCGGCCCGCCCCGGGCCTGCGCCGAGCAATCGGATTTGACACGGCGGCGGCGCTGGTGGTCGCCAACACGATCGGCAGTGGGATCTTCACCACCTCGGGCTTCGTGGCCCGTGATATCGGCTCGCCGGCCTGGCTGCTGGGGCTGTGGATCGCCGGCGGCTTGATCGAACTTATCGGCGCATTAGCCTACAGTGAGTTGAGCGCCGCGATGCCTGAGGCGGGCGGCGAGTACGTCTATTTGCGTGAGGCCTACGGCCCCCTGGCCGGGTACCTCAGTGGCTGGACCTCGTTTTTTATCGGCTTCAGCGGCGCGATCGCCGCGGCTACCTTGGCCTTCGTCGGCTACCTGCATCACTTCGTGAGCTTCGTGGGCCCCTCGGAGAGTCCCGGCGGCAAAGGCCTTGCGATCGTCATCCTGATCCTGTTGACCACCATCCATGTCGTCGGCCTGCGCCTGGGCGGGGGAATGCAAAAGGTTCTCACCGGCGGCACCATCGCCGGCATGGCGGTGCTGATCGTAGCCGGTCTGAGCAGCGGCCACGGCAACCTGGCCAATTTCCATTCGACTATTCCGGCCCACGGCAGCGCCGCGGTCTCGCTTATCTTTATTGTCTTCGCCTACAGCGGATGGAACGCGGCTGCCTATGTGGCGGGTGAGGTCAAGGAGCCTCAACGCACGCTGCCGCGTGCGCTGCTGGCCGGGATGGGCGTGGTGATCGCGCTCTATCTGGGGATGAATCTGTTCTATCTGTACGCCCTGCCGGTGGGCGCGATGAGCGGGGTGCTGGCGGTCGCGCAAAAGGCCTCGGTCAGCCTGTTCGGCGCGGTCGCGGCTCATTGGATTACCGCGTTACTGGCGCTGGCGATTCTCAGTTCGGCCAGTGCGATGGTGGTGGCAGGCCCGCGGGTCTACTACGCGATGGCGCGCGATGGGGTCTTTCCCGCGCTGATCGGCTTGGTCAGCCCGCGCTATGGCACGCCGGCCCGGGCGATGATTCTGCAAAGCGCGTGGTCGGTGGTGCTGATCCTGTTCTTCGGGACTTTCGAAAAAGTCGTCATCTATACCGAGTTCGCCGTGGTCATCTTCTCCGGGCTGGCGGTGGCTTCGGTCATCGTGCTGCGCCTGCGCCAACCCAATCTAGTGCGCCCCTTTCGATGCCCCGGCTATCCCTGGCTGCCCGTCCTTTACGTCTGTGCGATGGCCTGGATCGCGACTTACACCCTGTTATCGCGTCCCCAGGAAGCAGTCGTCAGCCTGCTGGTGGTTGGCTTCGGGCTGCCCTGGTACTACCTGGCGCAGGGTCGCGCCAAGCGCGCGTAACATTTCCCAATCGCCGAAGGAGGATTGTTCGATGGCCGTTAGGAGCTCGGGTTCGAGGATTGCGCCGCGCCTGTTGGCGCTGGCCGTGGCCGCGGTCGCGATGTTGGGGTCGGGATGGTCGTGGGCGCAGCAGACCGCGATGCCGCGGGCCACCGGCCAGGTCCCGCTTCAGGCCCGCATCAAGATGTTGGAAAATCCGCAGCGCAACCAAACCCAAAAGCCGGTCGCGGTGCTCAAGGCGCTCGCTGTGAAGCCCGGCATGACGGTTGCCGATATCGGTGCGGGCTCGGGCTATTTCACCCGTCGCTTTGCGCGCGCGGTAGGATCCTCAGGCAAGGTTTACGCCGTCGATATCAGCAGCGATATTCTGGGCTACGTCAAGGCGCGGGCCAAGAAAGAGGGGATGAACAACATCCAAACCGTGCTGGACAAACCCGACGACCCGATGTTGCCGGCCAGCTCGGTCGATCTCGCCTTTCTCTCCGATGTCTCCCACCATATCGACCATCGCACCGCCTTCTACAAGAAGATTTATGATGCGCTCAAGCCCGACGGGCGGATGGCGATTATCGATTTTCCCCAGCAGGCCCATGCTAAAGGCTGGTGCCCACACCAGGCCAACGAACTCGTGCCGGCCTGGGAGAACATCCGCGAAGCTCAGGACGCCGGGTTCAAGCTGGATCGCACCTACGACTTTCTCCCTCATAGCTACTTCCTGGTCTTCGACAAGGGCGACCAATGGCCGGCGGGCGAGCATGCGGTGGGCAAGTAGTTTTTTCGCCAGGCCCGCGGGCGAGGGGCAGCGATTGCGCCTCGCCCGCGAGGCCTCACTTCTCGGCGCAGGCGAGCGCCGCTTTCGCGCTCGCCTCGCCGCCCAAAGGCGGACGGATGCGAGATATGAACGGAACATTCGAGGTTCAGCCGGGTGAGTGCTTCGGATGCCTCGCGCTGAAAGGCTTGACACGCCACGGCCTGACTTTTCAAGTCAGGCCGTGGCGTGAGCTCCTCACAGCGTTGAACGATCAGCCTCAGGACTTTGACGATTATTGGTTGTCGAAAGAGCCGGCCTTCGCTGTTGAAACCGACACCAACCAGCGACTCGACAGCTCCCTGGTCGAGAAGCTTAGCAGTAGCGAGGTTTTCCTTACGGTCAAACGCTCCGCGCCGCAGTCTTACAATCTGCTCCAGGACGGGCGGGAAGAGCGGCTGAAGGTTACATATTTCCAGGCGGGCCTCGCGGTCTGGCTCGGAATTCCAGAGTTTAATGAAGCGGTGCTTCTGATCGGTATGCGCGACAAAAATCGCACGCATCTGTTGCCGGTCGCGCTGAGGCCGGGATTTCAAGGAAGTGTCAGCCAGCTATGGTCAAATTCAGCCGGCTTGGAACAGGACGTCCGGCAACGACTCGACGGCGTGGTATCTCGCACCGTCGAGTCGCGGCAATGGTCGCTCGCCGAACGGATCGGCCTTGCGGCTGAATTCGCACGGAGACTGAAGCAGATCATCGATTCGCACGAAGGGGATTATGAAAATGGCCGCAAACCACCGCGGTATTGGCGCGTAAACTCGGGCGTGGTTGCGTTTCTTGAAGCTTGCCGGTCGCCTCTGCATCACGTTCGCATACATCAGTACGTTCGGGCCGTCGAATCGTTCCTGCCGCCCAAGGCATGGGGCGAAACGAAATTCGCAAATACGATCGGGATTCTCTGCGAGTCCGGGGTGATTGAAAGCCTCAAAGAAATTTACCGATTGCGCAACAAGACGGAGCACCATGAGTATTTCGAGGATGCGGAGCTGTCTGGTTCCGTTCCTGAGGAAACCGCGTGGCTGCGCGTGTGGCAGGCTGAAGTCCTTTGTCTGGAGCTTTACAGACGCTTTTTCACGCAGAGCGGCGATTTCCTAAGCGCGTATTCGGACTCCAGTTCGATTGAAAATGTTTGGGCAGAAAACGCAGCCGCCAGCGAATGGGGTGCGCCGCTTCACCTACCGAGCCACCTCGATCCTCGCGTTGGCTCAGAATGACAAAAGAGCGGCGTCGATTTATCTAACGAATGAAATGATGGCTGCACGGGCTTTAAACCCGGATTTCCGTTTTTGATAAACTGCTTGAAAAGCCCTGATGGATGCGATTGGGCTGGTGCGGAGGAGGGCAGCCGGTGGGTGAGACGCAAAGAGGTCCCTTTCAGCTCTCGTTCAACAGTTCCCTGCGGGTCGCGTTCCAGGGTTCGCGCGTGACTTCCGACGGCGGTTTGATTGTGGTGCGCGATTCGGATGAACGTCTGGGCTTGAGCGGGCTCATTCAGTGATTCGCGGCGGGGCGAGAACATCCAGTTGCCGCTGCTCGACCTCGCGCGGCAGTCGGTATACGGACGGCTGGCGGGCTACGAAGACCGAGTAACCGTTTCGATCGTCCGGAGCGGCAGCGGGGGAGGAAGGCGGTGGCGTCTCTGAAATCAGGGTTCGGGTGGGCCGCAGCAGGGTGCTGGCGCCGTCGAAATGATAGGACTGTGTACTTTCGTCCGCCAACTCCAGCGAAAACGCCAAAATAGCCTAAAACCCTTGTATTACACCTCTGAATTGAGCTATGGGCAGTTGAAGCGGGGGGCAAAGCGGAAATTCCGGATTAACAGCTTGAAGGTAAGGTCATAATGAACCCTCCGGCTTAAAGATAAGCCAGACTCAAGAGAATACAGAAAAATTCTTTGATTTTACAGCATCTATCAGAGAGCCTCCCTACGTCCGAATATTACCGCTGCTTGTGGATTTCAGCGCCTGCTTACAACCTTTGTGCAGATAGTGTAGGGCAAACCTCCGAGCGCGCCTTCGGCGGTGCGGAAAATTACCGCCGCACCCTGTTGCGTGGCTGCCAACCTAGCGGACTCTCAAACACCCCCGGCAATCGACCGGCGGCATGCCCTGCGCGCGTCAAAGCGTTGGATTTCTTCTCAAGATGTCTGAGGATGTCGAATCCGAACGGACGCAAGCCACATGGCGTCATACCCGGAGAGACATCCGGTGGAAACGGCGGAGATCGTCATTACCAAGGAAGAGGATAATTGGGTTCCAAGGTACAATGTAGGCAATGCAACAAGATCGCCGACGCGGCGGCACGCAAACTTCCGGACGATTGGCATTTCACTAAACTGCCCGAGGAACTTGAACAGCCCCGGGGGAAACCGACCTGCCCAGATTGCTTAGGTTCCGGAGGTCCCGCCGGTTTCATAATGCTTAGTCGTCGGGAGCTGTACCAGGACTAGGAGTGGCCGACGCTCGGCGCACAGCCACTCCCGCGCTCAGGTCGATCCCTCGCGCACTGCTGGCTATCGGCGGTGGTTGTCTTCTTGGCATCGCCTTCGCGGCGGCGGTTGAACCGCTGTCCGATCTGCTCGTCGGGACCATGTCGGCTTCAGCGCCATGGGGGATCACCCCAGCAAACGTCCTCGACCAGATAGTTGAGGGGCTCTGGATTGGATTTTTTGCTGGCTTGATTATGCGCAGTCACGGGAAGCTGATCGGCGTCTTAGCTTACCTGTTCCCTTGCGTGGCAATACTCGGCATAGGCTACATCGACAGAGTGAACCTGGGGTCTGTCGTTCCCAGCAACTTGCCGTTTTGGGCAGCGATTGGATCAGTCGCAGCCCTGGCCGGCGGATCATTGGGAGAACGGATTTCTTCTCGGTTTTTGCCGAGTGGCTTACGCCCTGAGTTGTCCCGGTTCCTTCTGTTCTGCGCGCTGGCCGTGCTCCTCGGACTTCTGCGTGCGGTATGGCGGCGATGAGCTGTTCGCTTCGGCTGTGCTCGCTTCGGCGTTGCGCTCAATTTCTATTTTTATGTTTCACTGAAAAACTCGTCCCGCCGCAACCGCCGTTTGGCTTTTTGGCTTTCGGGGGCTAGGGGCAGCGGCGCGGTAACCGTTCAAGGGCATAGATGGCCTCTTCGATCCCGTTGAACCAACGCTCAGCCGCCGCCGAATCACCTGCCGAGATTTACTTATAGAGGTAATCGAGCTTAAACTGTGATTCTTCAGCTCGGCTTTCTGCTCCTCGGTAGCACAGGCTTCAGCCTGTGACTGGGCTTGGCTAAGTCGAGAATAATTGTGCGCGGGGCGAGTGCATCACCCTCACCCGCGCGTCACGCTGGTTGCAAAAAGGACGCAACCAACGTGCCGCTTGCCCTCTCCCGCAAATGAGCGGGCGAGGGGCACCCAAAAATCCCGCCGGCGTAATCGCAACCGCTGATCGCACAGCGAGTATCGCGGCCGAGCGTGTGGGGTTAATTTCGCATCAGGGCTAAAACCTATGCTACTTAAGGCAAAATCGGAAAAACCTGAACAGTCCCAGGTTGGGGAAAAAGACTCGGCGACTCCAACGGGCCGCTGGATCTCCGAGCGGTCGGGAAGCGCCACGCTACCGGGTCGTGGTCGCGCTAATTCACCGCCCGGGGTCATCGCCGGGCGCATTTTCCGCACTTCGCCATTTCGGTGCGAGCTACAATGACACTTACTCTCGTGGCCCGAGCGAGGTCATCAGGTTAAGCCATCATGATAGCCAATCATAATCAGGATGCGGCTGATGAGCGGCCTAAATTGCTGGAAACCGCGAGCGAGCTTTACGCCAAGCTGGTTACCGCGGAAAGCGCGCAGCGGGTGCAGGTTGCAGCCTGGCATCGCCGCGCTCTGCTGATGCGCTGGCTCAATGTTCTGCTCTCCCTGCTCACCACCGCCGCTATCGTGATCGCCCTGGTGCCCCGATGGCCGTGGTCGCCGCTGGCTGCCGTGGTCCTGAGCTTCATCACTACCGGCACCCTGCTGGCGCAAATCGGCTTCGATCCCTCCCGCTATGAGCTTGAATATCGTCTGGCGGCAAGCCGCCTGGCGGCCGAGCGCAGCCGCTTTCTGTTGGCGATCGGCAAGATCGGCGCTCCTGCTACCACCGTGGACGAGGCGCAGCGGGAAGTGGAAACCTTGGCGCGCGAGACCGCCCTGATCCAAGGCCTGATGCGGGAGCCCGGCGGCCGGGCCCATCGGCGAGCGAAGGCGGCGGTCAAGCGCGGCGACGAGAGCGCGTTATCGCGCGAGGAGATCGATCGGCTGCTGCCCGAGGCGTTGCGTGCACGGCCCAGCGAACCCCCTCATCATCAAGAGGCGCCGTTCACGATGGCCGAGCCCAGCGCACATCAGCGTCCGGCCCAGACTCAGCCTATCGGACCGACCGAGATTAAACCGCAAACGGATTCCTGAGCACGATCGTGGCGTCGCGGGCCGCGCCCGTGCCCACCATCGCAATCGGAACGCCGGTGAGTTCGGCGATGCGGTCCAGATAGTGGCGCGCGGCGGCCGGCAGGTTGGCCAGCGTGCGGGCATGCTCCAGCGATTCGTGCCAGCCGGGCAATTCTTCGTACACCGGCCGCATCCGATCCAGCAGCACGCGTCCCGGCGGCATCTGCTCGTAGCGCTGGCCCCGATACTCGTAGGCAACGGCGATTTTCAGCGGGTCGATGCCGCTGAGTACGTCAAGCTTGGTCAGCGCCAGGCCCCACGTCCCGTTAAGCCGCGCGCTATGGCGGGCCAGCACCGCGTCGAACCATCCGATCCGGCGCGGCCGGCCGGTGGCCGCGCCAAACTCCTCGCCCTCTTCGCGCAAGCGCTGGCCCAGCTTGGTCTTGATCTCGGTGGGGAAGGGACCGCCGCCGACTCGCGTGGTGTAGGCCTTGCTGATTCCCAGCACCGCCCGCAAACGGTCGGGGGCGACGCCGGCGCCGGCGAACAGCGCGCTGGCCAGGCAGCTTGAGGAGGTGACGAAGGGATAGGTGCCGTGGTCGATATCGAGCATCGTCCCGTGCGCGCCTTCGAACAGCACCTTGCGCCCGGCGCGGATCGCTTCATCCAGATAGAGCGCAGTGTCGCACAAATAGGGCAGCAGCCGCTTGCGTGCGATCCGCAATTGCTCGATAAGTTGGCGGCCATTGACCGGCGGGGCCTTGAGCACAGCCTTGAGATAGGCGTTTTTGTCCGCCAGGTTGCGCTTGAGTTTTTCTTCCAGCCTCTTGAAATCGAGTAGATCGACCAGCCGCAGGCCGATCCGGGCGGCCTTGTCTTCGTAGGCCGGACCGATGCCAAAGCCGGTGGTGCCGATCGCCGCCTTGGCCAAGCGGGCCTCGCGCGCTCGATCGATCGCGCCGTGGTAGGGCATCACCATGTGGGCGTCGTAGCTGAGCTTCAAGCGCTTTGGATCGGTCAGCAAGGCGTGGCTGCGCAGGTTGTCCAGTTCGCCCATCAGCGCCAGCGGATCGACCACGGTGCCGTTGCCGATCACACACACGGTCTGGGGATGAAGCACGCCGGCGGGGATCTGGCGCACGATCAGCTTGCGTCCATCCACCACCAGAGTGTGAGCGGCATTGTTGCCGCCATGAAAGCGCACCACGATCTCGGCGTCGGCGGCGAGCAGGTCCACGACCTTGCCTTTGCCTTCGTCGCCCCACTGGATGCCGACCACGGCCACGGTATTCATTGGTTCAGTACGATCTTCCGCCCGTTTGCGCGCGCACGCCCGCGCGCCGCCGCCAGATCCCAGGGCGGACGCGCACAGGCGGGCGGCGCGGGTTTAAAGCCTGATGAGCGAGGCCGCGATAATGGCCGGCAGGGTCCGGATCTCCTCCAGCACCGCCTGGGGAGCGGGGCCGTCGATATGAACCAGGCTGAGCGCTTGTCCGCCGACCCGGTCGCGATCCAACTCCAGGCCGGCGATATTGATATTGGCCCGTCCCAGCAAAGTGCCGATCGCGCCCACCACTCCGGGCACGTCGCGATTATGGAGCATCAGGAAATAGCCTTCGGGCACCGCCTCGACGTGAAAGCCGTCGATCTTGACCAAGCGAATGGCGCGATTGCCCACGACCGCCCCGCCCACTTGGTGGCGCGTGCCGTCGGTCGCCACGGTGAGGGTGAGCGTGTTGATGTAATCGGTGGTATCGTGCGAGCGGGTTTCGCTGACGCGCAGGCCGCGTTCGCGCGCGATAAATGGGGCGTTGACGAAATTGAGCGGCTCGTCCAGAAAGTTGGAAAGCAGCCCCTTGAGCACCGCGGCCGCGATCAGCTCGCCCTGCAGGTTGGCGGCTTCACCGCCCAGCTCAACCGCAACCTGGGTGGGCGGCGCGGTCATCAATTGTGCCGCCAGTCGGCCCAACTGCTCACCCAGGCGCAAATGCGGCTCGAGCAGTTCGTATTCTTTGGCCGACAGAGTCGGGATGTTGACTGCCTGGCGGACCGTGCCGTGGAGCAGGAAATCGGCGATCTGTTCGGCAATGTCCAGCGCTACCTGAAGCTGGGCCTCGTCGGTGGAGGCGCCCAGATGAGGCGTGGTCACGACTTGGGGCAGCGCCAGCAGCGGATGGTCGGCCGGCGGCGGCTCCTGGACAAAGACGTCGAAGGCCGCACCGGCGACCTTACCGGCTTTGACCGCGGCGGCCAGCGCGAGTTCATCGACGATCCCGCCGCGGGCGCAATTGATAATCCGCACTCCGGGCTTCATCTTGGCCAGCGCCGCTTCGCCGATGATGCCCCGGGTTTCCGCAGTCAGCGGCGTATGCACGGTGATGAAATCGGCGCGGGCGAAGAGTTCGTCCAGCCCCACCAGCTCCAGGTTGAGCTTGGCGGCGGCGGCCTGGGTCAGGATGGGATCGAAGCCGAGCACCTTCATCTTCAGGCCGGCCGCGCGATCGGCCACGATCCGGCCGATGTTGCCCAAGCCGATCACGCCCAGCACCTTGTTGCAGACCTCGGTGCCGACGAATTTGTTGCGCTCCCATTTGCCCGCCTTCATCGAGGCGTTGGCGGCCGGGATGTGGCGGGCCAGCGCCATCAGCATCGAGATAGTGTGTTCGGCGGTGGTTACGCTGTTGCCCAGCGGGCTGTTCATCACCACCACGCCGCGGCGGGTGGCGGCGGGCAGATCGACATTGTCGATGCCGACCCCGGCACGTCCGACCACCTTCAGGTTGGTGGCTGCCTCGATCACCTCGCGCGTGACTTTGGTGGCGCTGCGAACGACCAGCGCATGATAGGGTTCGATGATTTGAGCCAGCTCGGCCGGCTTAAGCCCGACTTTGACGTCGACCTGCAGCTCGGGATAGTGGCGCAGAGCTTCGACCCCCTCGGGGGCCAGCGAATCACTGACCAGAACGCGATAGTTTGCCATCGTCAACTCAGGCCGCGGCCGCGGTGCGAACCTGGGTCTGGGCGATGCGGGCCTGAGCCGCCGCTACCGCGCGGCCCAGCTCGAAACGATAACCCTCGCGCGCCAGTCCCATCTCCATCGCGCCCACCGCGATTAGAATCTCCAGCGGCGTGACGTAACCCATGTGTCCGATCCGCAGCAGCTTGCCGCTCATGTGGTCCTGGCCGCCCTGAGCGACCACCCCCAGGGTGTCGCGCATATAGCGGACCACCTTGGAGCTATTGATCGACTCGGGCACCAGAATTCCGGTGACGCCGGGTGCCGGATGGTCGGGGGCGAGCAACTTGAGTCCGATCGCCGCGGCGGCCGCGCGGGTGGCCTCGGCCATTACGCGGTGGCGCTCGAAGACCGCATCGAGGGTCTCCCGTTCGATCAGTTCCAGGCTTTTGTTGAGGCCGCAGATGAGCGACACCGCAGGGGTGTAGGCGGTGGTATGGTCGTCTACCTGGGCTTTACGCTCCCGAAAGAGGTCGAAGTAATAACCGCGGCTGCGATTGCCCTTGGCCCGCTCCCAGGCTCGCGGTGACAGCGCTACCATCGCCAGTCCCGGCGGTAGCATCAGGGCCTTCTGGCTTCCGGTTACCATCACGTCCACGCCCCAGGCGTCCATCTCCTGGGCGAAAACTCCCACCGAAGTGATCCCGTCCACCAACAGCATCACGTCGCGTTTGCGGGTGAGAGCGGCGATTTCGGCCACTGGATGGAGGGCGCAAGTGGAGGTCTCGCTGGCCTGGATCAGTACCGCGCGGATTTCGGGATGCTCATGCAGGGTGCTCTCGATCTGTTCCAGCTCGACCGCGCGGCCCCATTCGACCTTCACTTCGTGTCCCTTCATCCCAAAGGCATTGAGCAGCTTGCCCCAACGCTCGCCGAATTTGCCTCCGTTGACGAACAACGCTGCTTCTCCGGGCGCCAGCACGTTTACCACCGCCGCTTCCATCCCGCCGGTGCCCGAGGACGCCAGCAAGATAACCTCCTGACGGGTCCCCATCAGCGGCTTCATTCGCTCCCGCGCCTGATCGAGGATCGCGCTGAACTGAGGGGTGCGATGATGGAGGATGGGTTGCGCCATCTCCAGCAGCACTTGGGGAGGAACTTGGGTGGGACCGGGTGAATAGAGAAAATTCTTCAGTGGCAGCACTTTGCTTCCTACGGAATTGGATTACGGCGTCACGCGTGCAGACACGGATTTCAGGCGATGGAGCGCCGCTGCGCGTGCGCGTGGCAGGCGTCAGTGCGTGTCATACAGTCGCCATTAGAGGCTTGAATACAACCCCATTTTGGATAACCGAGGCCCGAGGTTGAGTCAAGCTGAGCTATCGAGCGGTTCATTCTGCGCCGCAATCCAGCCTGCCCGCCCCGGGATTTCCCGCCGCACCACGGCGCAGACGGGCAGCTCCGCCGCCACCAGCCGCTGGGCGATTTCGTCCAGCCGGACGAAGTTCGCACCGCTCGCCTTGAGTTCCCGGACCAGGTGAGTGAAGCTTTCCAACTGTCCCATTCCTTCGGTCTCGGCATGAATGGTGTGGACGTTGAGCCCCTCGGGAGCGAGCCGATCGAAGTAAAAGCGGGTCACGGCGGCAGGCGAACGCAAGCCCGCCCGCCCCATCACTTCATCCAGGGTCGGCAGGGTAGTGGGAATTTCAGGGGTGGTCAGGATGGTGTCGCCCAAGGCAACCCGATAGGGACCGCGGCCGCGCGTGTCGCTATGGTAGCTTAACCTGAGTTCGTCGAGCAGGCGCAAGGCGGCCTCGTTGGTGCGCCAACCCGGAGCGGCAAAGGCTTGCGGCGGCTGGCCCATGATCGCGCGGAAGGCCTCGCAGCCGTCGAGCAACTCCTGGCGCAATCCGCTTTCGCCCAAGCGGTCGATGTTGTCCTGCCAGCGCACGTGGTCGTAGCCATGAACGCCGACCTCGAAGCCGCTACGTGCCAACTGACGGACCATTTCGGGAAAAGCCAGGGCGATCGGGCGGGCGGGTAGCAGGGTGCCAGACACGATGGTGCGCCAGCCGTACATCGCGGGGGCGCGGGTACGCCACATCTTGCGCAGGAAACCACGGTTGCGAAAAACGCGGATCAGCGCGCGTCCGGAGTTGTCGGGACCCATCGAGATATAAAAGCTGGCTCGCAGCCTTTCGGCGACCAGCAACTGGGCCAGGCGCGGCACGCCCACACGCAGACCGTCGTGGGTATCCACGTCGATTTTGAGCGCGATTTCCATCACGTCCGGACGTTAAGCCATCGGGACCAGGAGCGCGCGCGGTTGCTGACCGCGGTTAGCGGTTCTCCTGCTCCTGGCGAAACCAGGCGATGGTTTTGGCCAGCCCCTCGCGCAAGTCCACCTTGGGTTTGACTCCCAGCAACGTGCGCATCTTGGCGGCGTCGGGCACGCGGCGCGGAATGTCCTCGTAACTGTTGCCGTAAACTTCTTCCTGCTTGACGAAGCGGATCTTGGAAGCGCTGGGTCCATACAGTTCCAGCATCAGGCGGGCGAATTCCAAGACCGAAGTCTCGACCTCGGTGCCGATGTTTATCGCCTGCCCGTCCGCCTCGGGCCGCAAACCGGCTTCCATCGTGGCCGCGATCGCATCGGTGACATAAGTAAAGCAGCGGGTCTGCATCCCGTCGCCGACCACGGTCAGATCGGTACCGCGCAGCAGTTGGCCCATGAAAATCGTGAACAGGCGGCCCACATCCAGGCGGTCCAGGCGCGGTCCGTAAACGTTGAAATAGCGCACCACCGTCACCGGCAATCCCAGCTTGTGATAGGCGAAGCAAAAATGCTCGCCCACCGCCTTGGAGGTGGAATAGCACCAGCGATCCACGGTGGTAGCGCCCAGCACGCGATCGTCGTCTTCACGCCAGGGAACTTTGGGGTTGCGTCCGTAAACTTCCGAGGTGGAACTGAAGACTACCCGCTTATTGTACTTGTAGGCGGCCTTGAGCACATTCTGGGTGCCGTTGACGTTGACGTTGAGGGTCTCGTAGGGATCCCCCACGTAATGCTCCACGCCTACTACCGCGGCGAGATGATAAATCAGGTCGGACTTGGCGATCAGGCCGTCGAGGAGCTCCAGGTTGAAGACCGAGTCGTGAATGTAATGGAAGCGGGGATGGTTCAACAAATGGCGCACTTTGAGTGTGGAGCCGGTGTCGAGGACGAAAACTTCGTCGCCGCGCCCGATAAAACCATCGGTCAAGTGTGAGCCCAGGAAGCCGGCGCCGCCGGTAATCAAAATCCGCATGTATACTTTCCTATTGGAGTTGGGCGGTGGCGGCAATCGGTTGAGATATGACCGTCGCCGCCTCCTGCTCATCGTGGCCGAATAACTGCAGCCGAATCAATTTGAGGCTTCCCTCGCCCGCGGCGACTTCCACCGTGCCGTCGCGGTTTCGGGCCAGGATCGCGCCGGGCGGGCCGAAGCTGCCGCGCTCACGGGAGACGGCGGCCTGCCACAGCCATAAACGCCGCCCGCCCCAGTCGCAGAAGGCGCCCGGATAGGGATGGGTCAGCGCGCGCACCATGTTGTAGACGCGCCGCGCCGGCCATCGCCAATCGACCTTGCCGTCCTCGGGCGTGCGGCGGCCGAAATAGCTGCCCGCGCTCAGGTCCTGGCGCGTGCGCGGCGCGCGGCCGGCGGCGATCGAGGGATGGTAAGCGCGGACCAGCCCCGCGCCCAGCGGAATCAACTTGCGATAAAGATCCAGGGCCGTGTCGGTCTCGCCGATCGCGACGCTGTCCTGCGCCACGATATCGCCGGCATCGGCACGCGCCACCATATGATGAAGGGTGACTCCGGTTTCGCGCTCGCCATTGATTAGGACCCAGTTGACTGGGACCCGGCCGCGATAGGCCGGCAATTTTGACAGGTGCAGGTTGAAGGCCCCCAGCGGCGCCAGGGCCAGGGCGGGGGCGGGGAGCAAACGGCGATAGTTGAAGGAATAGATTATGGCCGGAGCGAATTGCGCCAGTTGAGCCAGGCCGCGTTGGTCCATCGCAACATCGATGTACAGCGGGATGTGATGATGGCGGGCCAGTTGGGCGCACGAACGCCACCAGATTTCCTCATCCGATGCGTCGGCATGAGTAAACAACGCAGCCACCGGCGCGCCCAACTCAATCAAGGTTTGCAGGCAGAGATATCCCAACTCATGGTAGGCAAAGGCCACGCAGGTGGGATTGGAGGAATCAGCCCCAAGTCGGGACGCGCCGCTGCCGCTCACGAGTCGACCGGAAAGCGCCCTTCATGAACCGAGCGGACCAGGTAGGTCGGCCTACGACGGACTTCCTGGTAAATCCGTCCGATATATTCACCTAACAGACCCAGGGCCAGAAAGAGCAGGCCAACAAAAAAGAACAGGACCGCGAACAGAGTCCACATCGCGCCTTCCTGCTGCGGCCCGTAGATTAGTCGGTGGGCCAGCAGCAAGGCCGCGAACAGCATCCCGACCACCGCGATCAGGATTCCGGTCAGGCTGACGACTTGAATTGGCAGCAGGGAGAAGCCAGTTACCAGGTTGAGGCTGAGTTGGGCCAGCTTGAAAAGATTATATTTCGATTGGCCGCCCGATCGCTGATCGTGATCGACTTCGATTTCGGCCACGCGTTTGGCGAAACTGTTGGCCAGGGCGGGGATGAAGGCGGCTTTTTCGTCGCACTCGATCACCGTATCGACAATGTGACGGCGATAGGCCCGCAGCATACAGCCGTAATCGTGCATCGGCACGCCTACGATTAGCGAAGTGACCCGATTGTGCAGGCGCGAGGCAAAGCGACGGTAGGCATGGTCCTGACGCTCGGCTCGCCAGCCGCCGACCACGTCGTTACCGGCCGCGACCGCCTCCAGCAGGCGTGGGATCTCCTCGGGCGGATTTTGCAGGTCGCCGTCGAGGGTGACGACGACGTCGCCGCGGCACTCGCGAAAGCCTGCCAGCAGGGCCGCATGCTGACCGAAATTGCGCGCCAGTTCGACCACTCGCACCCGCTCGCAGCGGCCCGCGATTTCACTGAGCAGCGCGAGGGAATCGTCGCTCGAACCGTCGTCTACAAAGATAATTTCCCACTCGTAGGGGAGCCCTTGCGCCACCGGCAGCAGCCGCTGCCAAAGCTTTTCCAGGTTGGCGCTTTCGTTGAAGATCGGGATTACCAGGGAGACCGCCGAGAGCTCGGAATTGGGTGCGGCCGGGAGCGATGGATTGGGGCGACTCAAGGGCTTTTCAAACGACTTGCAGGGTTATTTTGCCAGACCGTGCAGCTTTATTAAAGCTCTGCCGACGTCACCCCTTGTCCGGCCGAGTGTTCCAAGCCTCGGTGGTTGATTCACTCGGATCGGCCCCCTAACAATGGGTTCCCGTGAAGTGGCCTCGCCCAAGGGTCCGCCTGCTCCTGTGCGCCCTTCTGACCGCGCTTGTCTACCTGCCCGGGCTGGGACGACCGGCGCTGTGGGAACCCGACGAGGGGCGCTACGCCGAGATCGGGCGGGAGATGCTGCTGCGCGCCGACTTCATCACCCCGCGCGACGACTGGGTGCGCTACTTCGAGAAGCCGCCTCTGATGTACTGGGTTACCGCCGCCAGCATCCGGCTGCTGGGTACCAACGAAACCGCGGTGCGCCTACCAGTCGCCCTGGCCAGTATCGCGCAGGTCGTCATCACCATGGCGCTGGCGCAGCAGATGTTCGACCCGCTCACCGGCGTGTTGGCCGCATTGTGCCTGGCGCTCAGTCCAATCTTCTTTGGTTTCAGCCGCTTTCTTACGCTTGACCCGCCGCTGGCGTTTTCGATCGCTGCGGCGCTGTTCATCTTTTATCGCGCGGTGGACGAGCTGCCCGCGCCGGCGGCGCGCCGAAAGCTGTACCTGGCGGCCGTGATGGTTGCGGTGGGCACGTTGATCAAAGGACCGGTCGCACTGGTGCTGGTCTGCGCGGTGGCCGGGAGCTATTTGCTATCAAGCGGGCGCGGGCAGCGGCTGCGCCAGATTCCCTGGCTAGGCTGCGCAATCCTCTACCTGGGGCTGACGCTGCCTTGGTTCGTGCTGGTCGCACGTCGCAACCCCGGCTTTGTGCGATTTTTCCTGGTTCACGAGCATCTGCAGCGCTATGCGGTCAGCACCGAGCACGCTTGGGGCCCTTATTTCTTCATCCTCGTCATCCTGGCCGGAATGTGGCCCTGGATCGCGTTCGCGCCCGCCGCATTCGGGGCCCAGCCGTCGCCATCCGATCGTTCCAAGCCTGCTGCTGTTCTTTTCAATGTGCTGTGGTTCGGGGTGGTCCTGATCTTCTTTTCCATCCCCCGCTCCAAGTTGGGATCCTATATATTGCCCGCCTTGCCTCCGTTGGCGATTTTGGCCGGCCTGGGTTTGAGCAGGCTGGTGCGAGGTCCGCTGACGCGCCTGCGATGGTGGTTTGGTGGTATCGCCCTGGTTGATGCGATCGTGGCCGTGGCTGCCCTGCTGGTGGTGCCAAAGATGGCAGAGGCGCGCAGCTTTCCAGCCCTGCTCGTCGATCTCCGGATAGGATTGATCGGCGCGGTCGGCGGAAGCTTGCTCGCTACCCTGACCTGTTGGCCTTCGCGCCGCGCCTGGCCAGCCGAAATCAAGCCGGCCCGACCCGGCCGTGCCCTGATTGCCACTGCTCTGTTGGGATTGGGGATAGCGGTGGCGCTGGGCGCGGCGATGAAAGCACGCCAGGACGGCGCGCCGCTGGAATCCTATCGAGGCTTGGCCCGGCAGATTGCCGCCGCCAAACTGGGATCGGACTGCGTCCTGGCCTCCTATCGTCATATAGAACAGTCCTTGCCTTTTTATCTCAGGCAAAGAGAGGTACTAGTCGGCTTTCGCGGCGAATTGGCCCCCTTCAGCAGCAGTTCGGATGCCAAAGCGAGCTTCCTCGACAACGATTCGGCGCTGGCCGCGCTGTGGCATTCAGGACGCTGCGTTGTGCTGGTAATCAATCGCCGGGATCTGAGCCGCGTACTGCCCCAACTTGGACCGCCGGCGCGCCCGGTGGCAATCGAAGGCGAGAAAATCGCGCTGGTCAACCGCAAATGAAGTTAAAGTGGCAGCTTAATTCCTCTTGAATTATTAAAACGAAGTATGGCAGATTCAACGAGTAAAAATTTAGGCGCTTCTGGGGAACGAGCAAAAAATCAGCGCCAGCGAGAAAAGCGGTCTTATGGACCCGACTGTTGAGCAAAGCGCCAGGGCTGGCATTGGCGATGGTGCCCACACGGATTTTGGCTTGGACGATATGGAAAACCTTGGGGCCAATCTGGTCAGGGCACGCCAAGCCTGCAACCTGAGCCTGGACCAGGCCGCCAGCCAAATCCGCGTTCCCGCCAAGTACTTGGGCATGATCGAGGCCAGCGACTACGGGTCGATTTCCGACGCGCTTTATCTGTTGCCCTATTTGCGCAGTTACGCCGCCTTGTTGAAGCTTGACTCGGATCGGATGTCGGCCAAGTTCGTGCAGGAAGTGCAACGGGCCGAGGTCGCGGCGGCAGCCACGGCGCCTTTGCCGTCGACTAAAGAAGAAAGTGGCGTTCGCGCCGGTAGTTGGTTTACCACCGCGGCGGTGCTTTTGTTCGTGGTTGCGGCGCTTTATCTGGCCGCCCAGCGCTTTTAGTATTTCCAGCGTCAACCTTCCCGGCGGCCACCGCCTTGATCGCGGGCGGTAAGCGATCTTGCCGCCGCCGAAAATGGGGGTCTAACAATCCCCGAAAGCAGTATTTTTTGAAATGGCACATCGCCCGCGATTTTATGCCGCGTACCTGTTCCCTCGCCAATAACCTGAAAATTGGAAGCTTTGGGATTTGGCCTTCGGAGCCGGCCGGCTCTTGCGGTTTTGATCTTGTCAAAGCGTGCAGAGTGCTTAACCTTATTAGCGAAGACTTCGATGATTCAGGGAGGGAGAGCGATGGCCAGAGCAATTCAAGGTTGGTCGCCGTTTCGTGAATTGGACCGCTTCCGGCGCGATTTCGACGATGTCTTCAACCGCTTTTTCGGCAGCGCGGGAGCGCCTGCAGCCGAGTTCGTGGGGGCGCCGGCGATCGAGTCGTTCGTGGAGAACGACAAGATGATAATTCGGGCTGATTTACCCGGTATCGATCCCAAGGACGTCGAAGTGAGCGTGACCGGTAACACTTTGACTTTGCGGGGCTCGCGGGAAAGTCGCCAAGAGGACAAAGAGCGCGATTTTCTCCATCGCGAGGTCACCTACGGCTCCTTCGAGCGCAGCCTGACCCTGCCCAACGGGATAAAAACCGAGGATATCAAGGCCAACTACCATAACGGCGTGCTCGAGCTGACGGTGCCGATGCCCAAGGAGCTGACTTCGCGCAAGGTGCCGATCCAAGTGGGTGAGACCGGCCGGACCAGCCTGGAAAAGAAATAAGGCCTCTGTTTGCGCCTGCATATCGCGCCTGGAGAACGGGAAGCCTGACCAGCTTCCCGTTTTTCATCTCCAAGTTGAAATTCGACCGCGGGGCTGGGTAAAGATAAAGGCCTGATGCTGGAATTCGAAATGCGCGCCGGCGCGTTGGCTTGGGTCCGAAATCCGATTTCCGGCGTGGTCTCCTACGTCGCCGATCTGCAAGACAAGAACTTCGCCTATACCCTGGGCAGCCAGCTCGGCGCGCCTGAACCGATAGACCAGGCCGCGCTGCGTCAGGTCGTGGCGGCCTGTCCGTTTTGTCCTGGCAACGAGGCGCGCACTTTTCCACCCGAGGTGATGCGCTTGACCCCTGCCCAATTCCCCTCATGGGATGGGACAGGGCAGCCGGAGTGGCTGTTGCGCGCTTTCAGAAATCTCTTTCCTCGCATTCCCCCGGAGTTGACCGGCGGCCGTAACGAATCCTATCTGGTGGTCGAGGACCCGCGCCATTTTCTCGAGGTCACCCGCGACCACAGTGACCTCATGTTCACCGGGGCGCTGTCAGCCGCGCAATTTGTCGAAATTATCCGGATGTGCGCGGCGATTGGCGCGTTGGCGCGCACCAATCCTGCCGTGCGCTCGGTGGTCGTGCGCAAGAATCAGGGGCGCGAGTCCGGCGCTTCGCAACCTCACGTCCATCAGCAGATTATCGGCGCGCCGGCAGACTTGCCGGTGCTGGCCGCCGAGCGGGCCGCGCTCGCCGCCAATCCCCGCCTGTTCCAAGAATTGGCGGATTTGGCCGAGCGCTGCGGCCTGATGCTTGAACGCGACCAGGAGCTGGCGGTCTATCTGAGCCCGGTGGGGACGTTTCCTCATTCCTACGACGTCGTGCTGCCCGGTTGCGCGCAGACCCTGGATCAATTGCCGGCGGCGAGGTTGGAGCGGTTCGCACGCGCGCTCCATCAGGTGCTCGGCTTGGTCGGCGCGCAGCCGCTGGATTACGAAATCCATCAGGCCGAGAGGTTACCCTTGCATGCCCACGTCAACGTGCGCCGCTTTCCTTACTCGAATGTCGCCGGCACGTTGGTGCTGCCCAAGCGAATGCTGGAGAGCGTGGCGGCCTTTCAGCGTGCGCGCTATCGCCGCTAGTCCCGCGCCCTGCCCGCCTTCACAACGCTCGCCCGGTGGTCATCCTAAGCAAAGCGAGCGGGCGCAAGGAGCGAAAGCCGTGTCGAAAGTGAAATCGAAGGATCTGGGACAGCTTGGCAAGCCTCGCGGGTGCAGATGGGACGGCCGGCTGTCGATGACGGGTGGACAGGGATCCTCGCTCCACCAAAGCAGCAAACCCATGGGCCAGCGTCATGGCCTGCCGCACCAAGGCGCGGCCTGGCCGGCATGAAGACCAACTCGGAGCCAGCCGCCGCGGTTGAGAGCTTGGATATTTCCCGGCGGGTAGCGGAATTGGATTGGGACGGCCTTTCGCCCGCGCTGGCGGAGCATGGCTTTGTGGTGACCCCGTCGATTGTCGATGAAGAGCAATGCGCGGCTTTGATCGCGATGTGGGATGAAGGCGGGCGTTTTCGCAAGCAGGTTGACATGGCGCGCCAGGGCTTTGGTCTGGGGCTTTACCGATATTTTGCCGCGCCACTCCCCGCGATGGTGCAAGCGATGCGCCGGGCTTTCTATCCCCATCTGTCTGCGATCGCCAATCGCTGGCAGCAAGAATTAAGCCTGCCCCAGCAATTTCCGCCGGCGCTCGATGAGTTCATCGCGCTCTGCCATCGCCAAGGACAAACCCGCCCCACGCCGCTGCTGTTACGCTACGAAGCGGGTGGCTACAACTGCCTGCATCAGGATCTGTACGGCGAGGTGGTGTTTCCGCTCCAGGTCACCGTGCTGCTCTCACGCCCCGATCGCGACTTTCGCGGCGGCGAATTCCTTCTGCTCGAGGATCGTCCTCGCGCGCAAGCCCGCGGCTGGTCGCTGGCGCTCAGCCAGGGCAGCGCGATTATCTTCGCTTCGTCCCGCCGCCCCCGGCCCGGCCGGCGCGGCTACTACCGGGTCCGGATGCGCCACGGCGTCAGTCCGCTGAAGGAAGGACTGCGATTTACCTTGGGCTTGATTTTTCACGACGCCCGCTGAACCGGCGAAGAAAGGAGCCGGCGATGGTACACGACAAAGGTCGGGCGAGCTGGCCGGCGCTGGCGGCCCGTGCCCTGGACAACCTGCTGCGGGTCGTGCAGGCCGAATTACGGCTGGCGGAAGCGGGCATCAAGAGCATCCTGGAGCGAGAGGTCGCCCTTTTCGCCGCGACCCTTCTGGCGATTGGATTTTTGCTTATCGGCGGGATGCTGCTGCTGGCCGCGCTGGTGCTGTTGCTAAACCGCGCGATGCCGCTGTGGGCCGCCTTGGCGCTGGCCGGCCTGCTCGCGATCGCTTGCGGTTTGCTGTCGCGCCTGCTTGCGCGCCCGAGCTATCGGCGCCGCTCGACAGGTCAGCTTAAGCCTCGTTCTTGAGCCAGCAATCCTTGCGCTATAGGCAGGAGCCGAACAGACCACAGGACGTGCGGCGTTTGGTTGTTAGGCGCGTGCCGCGTGGCCATTTGCGCCGGATGCCCCGGCCCGGCGCTCGACTTTTTTCCTCGCATGCGTCACCGTGGCCTGCGCGGACTTTCTCAAGCGGTAGAAAAAATGAAACAGCAACGGCTGGCATGGCTGACCGTGGCGGGATTGTGGCTGACCCTGGCCATCATGTTCGGATCGGTGCTACCCACCCAGGGGCTCTATTATCGGCCGATATCGGCGGTCTTCCACACCTCGCGCGAAGGGGTTGCGATGATCTCCTCGCTGTCGGCTATCGGGATGTGCGCGGGTGGATTGCTGGCGGGCGCCTTGATGCTCTGGCTGGATGCGCGGCGGGTCATCATGATCGGCGCGGTGCTGTCGGGGCTGAGCTTCTTCGCCGCCGGTCGCGCGCCCACCTTCTCGGCTCTGCTCTATAGCAATCTGCTGGTCGGGCTGGGTGGTGGCCTGGGCGGCCTGGTTCCGGTCTCCTTTATCGTCGGCAACTGGTTTGGCCGCCGCCCGGGCCTGGCGATGGGCGTGGCGATGGCGGGCACCTCGCTGGGCGGCAGCGTGATGGTGATGATCGTCAACTCGCTGATCGTGCATTTTGGCTGGCGCATCTCCTATCAGGCGATGGGTTTCGCGCCCTTTGTCATCGTCCTGCCTTTAATGTTGGTCCTGCGCAGCGCGCCGCCCGCGCCTCGCGCCGATGAGCGTGTGGCGACAAGCGCACTGCCCGGCTTGGAGTTGCCGCCTGCCCTGAGAACCCGTGAGTTTTGGATCATCGTTGCAACCGAATGGGGCGCCGGAGCCGCCGCCGGCGCCGTCGTACCTCATCTGCCCGCCTATTTGACCGGGATCGGCTACCGCAGCGGAGAAGCGGCGCTCGCGGTAAGCGTCGTCCTGGGCATAACCTCGCTGGGCAAAGTGACGCTTGGGCTACTGGCCGATCGACGCAGCGGCCGCCTGGCCACCGTCATCAATTGCCTGCTCGAAGGGCTGGGTGGGATGCTGCTGATCGGTGCCGCACGCTCCGGTTTTTTGCTGCCCGCCCTGGTCTTTTACGGCCTGACCTGGGGTACGCCGCTGGCCCTGCTGCCGGTCTTGACGATCGAAACCCTGGGCCTCAAACGCTACGGCCTGATCGCCGGCCTCTCCAACCTGGCCCTGACTATCGGACAGGCCTCCGGATCGCTCCTGGCGGGCTGGACTTTCGATCGCACCGGCGGCTACGCCGATGCCTACGTCGTGATGGCCCTGGCCTTGCTGATCAACGCGGTCGCGGTAGCCGCTTGTCGTCCTCTGAGTGCCCTCCAGGAGCAAGCGCGGCCGGCGTCGCCGGCCGCGCCGGCGAGCGCGGCCTTGCCCTGAGCAGGATGTCGTGCATTCGGCCAAAAAGGTGAAGGCTGAAAACCTCAAGCCTTTCTTTACGGCGCGGGGGAAGAATAGAACCGAGCGAGCTTGCGAGCGCCTCGTCCGGACAGGATGGCTATTGCTGGCAAGGCGTTGATGCCGGCCAGGGTCAGCGCCCGATTGGAATGGGCGAAGCGCGCAGGGCGCGTTCGAAGGCCCAGCCGCGGATGTGATCGATCTGTTCCTTCATCGTGCGCGCCAGCGGCACGATGGTGACCGCGATATTGACCAGATCTTCTTCGGTTACCGCGCGCTCTTCAAGCTGCGCCTTGGTCAGGGCCGAGACCACGCATTGCTCGATCTCGGCGCCGGTCCAACTGTTGGAGAAGGCGGCCAGGCGCGCCAGATTGAATTTGTCGGGGTCCACGCCGCGCCGGGCGAGATGGATCTTGAAGATCTCCAGGCGCTCGTTTTCCAGCGGCACATCGACGAAAAACACCTCGTCGAAACGCCCTTTGCGGATCATTTCGGCCGGCAGCAGATCGATCCGATTGGCGGTGGCGGCCACGAACAGGCCGCGGGTCTTCTCCTGCATCCAGGTCAGAAAGAAGGCGAAGATGCGTCCCTGCTCGCCGCCCGATTCGGCCGAGGTGATGCCCATTTCGATTTCGTCGAACCAGATTACCGCCGGTGCCATCTCCTCCAGCATCCGGCAGGCTTGCACGAAGATGCCCTCGGCCTGGCCGTGGCGGCCGGAAAAGACCTCGATCATGTCGATGCGATAAAGCGGCAGCTCGAATTGGGAGGCGATCGCCTTGACGCACAGGCTCTTGCCGCAGCCCGGAATACCCATCACCAGCACCCCTTTGGGTGCGATGTCCGTACTGAGGCTGTCGCGGAGCTGAAAGAGCTTGCGCCGCTCCAACAACCAGCCCTTGAGTGTTTCCAGACCGCCGACCTGACCCAGCCCGGTCCCGTCCGAGATGAACTCGACTACTCCGCTGCGGTTGACCAGCAGCCGCTTCTCTTCCAGCAGCGCGGGCATCGATTCGGCGCTCAGCCGCCCGCTGGCGGCCAGCGCGCGCCGCACCGCGTGGCGTGCCTCGTCCACGGTAAGTCCTTGCAAGGCGCGGGCGAGCTGCTGGAGGGTGGCCTCGCTGGAGTCGGCCTGCGCGCCCAGGCTCACCACCTGGCGGGCTTCTTCGCGCAAGAAGTCGGTCAACTCGACATGGTCGGGCAGGCGCAATTCCAAATAAACTAGGTCGCGTTCGATCTCTTCGGGAATGAAGCGCACCGGCGAGCTGATGACCACGAACTGGCGCTGATCGAAGCAGGCTTCATACAGATCGCGCAGGCGGCGGCGAATCTCGGGCGCCTCGCGCATCGGCTCGTGAAAATCCTTCAGATGGAAAATGGCAGGCGCCTTATGCTCGGCGATAAAATCCAGCGTCTCGCGCGCCCCTTGCGCCTTGACCACGCCCTCGCCGTCGAGCAGCCCTTGGGTCAGACTCCAGGTCCATACCGGCAGTTGCTGATCGGGATAGAGGCGTTGGCCGATTTCGCGCAGCACGCGCGCGATGCGCCGTTCCTCGGCCGAGCGAATATAGGTGAGCGGCCGCCCGGATTCGAAAATTTCGCGCAGAGTGCGGGCGGCGCGGCTTTCCGCTTGCGCTTGCTCAGACTGTTCCATAACCAATTGTTTCAGCCCGGCCTTGAGAATTGGCTCCTCCGGCCGCGCGATGCGGCCATTTTTGCACTAGAACTGGGTCAAGGCCACGAACTGCCGGTAGCGCCGGTCGATTCCCTCCTGGTCCAATTCGCGCAGCCGATTGAAGCTGAAGTCCTCGACCACCATCGAGGCCAACACGCTGCCGTAAACCATGCCCTGGCGAATGGCCGCAACCGTGAGCGTGCCTTGCTTGGCCAGCCAGCCCATCAGACCGCCGGCAAAAGTATCGCCCGCGCCGGTGGGATCGACCACCTCTTCCAGCGGATAGGCGGGCACGGCGAACACCGAATCGGCGGAAAAATGGACCGCGCCGTATTCGCCGCGCTTGATGATTACATGGCGCGGGCCCATCGCGATGATGGCGCGGGCGGCCTTGACGATATTGTCGCGGCCGGAGAGCTGGTAGGCCTCCTGATCGTTGATCACCAGCAGTTCCACCCGCTTGAGCAGTTCGATGAGCTTGGGCTGGGCGTTTTCGATCCAGTAGTTCATCGTGTCGGCGGCCACCAGCCGCGGCTGTTGCAAATCGGAAAGCACCCGCAACTGCAGCGCGGGATCGATATTGGCCAGGAAGCAGATTTCGGCCTGACGATAGCTGGACGGCAGTTGCGGAATGAAATCGGCGAACACGTTGAGCTGCAAGTCCAGGGTGTCGCGCAGGTTCATGTTCTCGTGGTAGCGCCCGGTCCAGCGAAAAGTCTGGCCATCGGCGATTTGCAAGCCTTCCAGGTCGATGCCGCGGGCGCGAAAGAACGCAAGCGTGGCGGGTGGGAAATCGCGGCCCACCACCCCCACGATCGCCACCGGCGCGAAGAAGCTGGCGGCCACCGCGAAATACGACGCCGCGCCGCCTACCGCCAAATCAACCTTGGCCCGCGGGGTCTCCACGTTATCGAAGGCCAGCGAGCCGACTACCACAATCCTGGATGCATTCATTTGCGACTTTGTTTCCTACCTTCCTCTGCCGGCGGGCCGCGCGACACCGCGATGCGTGCCGCGTCCGCCGACGGATTCAATGCGGGCGCGGATACCGGCTGACGTTATCTTCGCGATGGTAATGGCTGTTGGGAGCGCTGTCGACCTGCCGAGCCAATACCCGCTCATAGGTCGATTCCTCGGTCAGCGATTCGGCCGTCGCGCCGATCCTCGTCACGCCTTCCAGGGCCGCCAGGATTTGACTTAGAACCTGGACTCGCATCCCGACTTGACAGTTGTGCGAGGACAGCTTGCTGCGGATCGCTGCTATTGCCCGCCGACCTTCGGGCGAGCGCGCGCTGAGGATCAAGCGCGAACGTGCGATCAGCGGTGGCAGCCAGTGGGCGGAGCCGAACAGGGTTGCGCCTTCAAAGCGGCCCGCCATCGCGCCGACGATCGCCGAGGCGCCGGGCAAATCGGTGTCTACCGGCGGATAGATGCGGGCGGAGAGCGGGGCGCGATCGGCGATCGCAGCTAAAATGGCCGCTGGCGTGCGGGCCAGCCTCGCCAGCCACGCGGGGCGCAGTTTTGCCGCGCGATCCACTATTCGCCCAGCCCAACGATAGCCGCTGCGGTCGCGACAATTGCGATAGTAAAAGACGCAGGTCTTGGTGATGCCGTACTTGAGCAATTCGCCGCACTGACCGGTTTCGGTGGGTGCGCCGCACGCCCCGTTGCGCACCGACTTGGGGCATTCGAGGTGGTTGAACAGACGGGTAAGAACAGCGCGCAGCGTGCCATGAGCGCGCCCGAACCAGGTGGCCGGAAAACGGCGGGCCAAGCCCACGATCGCGCGGCGGGTTAGAATCGGAAGCCAGAGCACTTGCTTAAGCGCCCACTCCCATCCACGCCACAATCCGCGCACGACGGGACTATGGTGCGTGCGCAGGGGACGGAAAATTTCGCGGTCGAAAAAGTTGGCCTCAAGCTGGCTCTTGCCGACAAAGCTCTTGCCCATCGTGCAGGTGAATTGCCAGGCTCCGCTGATGCCACAAGGACCGCCGCACAACACCTGGCCAAACACGGGATGCTTGAAGGAGAACTCACCCAGCACCGCGAGGCTGTACCAGAACGGGTGGCGTTCCAACAGACGCGCGAAGCGGCGCCGCGGTGCGTCCTCGTCGAACTCGATCGCCAGGCGGCGCTGGGGTTCCAGCAAATCCTCCGGTGCCAAGTGCAAATTTATCTCGAGGTCCGCCTGCCCCCGCGCCTGAGCGATAGTCTGGCTGTTGCGCTCCCATCCCTGGGGCTGGCAGAGCAGGCGCAAGTTCAGCAACGGATAACCTTCGGCGAGCGCCAACGCCTCGGCCAGGGTTTGAAGATCGTCAGGCACGCTGGGATGGGGGCGGAAGTCGGTCGCCAACTCGCTCACCACCAGCACCCGGGGGGTGCGGATGCCGGCGCGTTCCAGCAGGACGGGGCGACGCAAGCCGCTGGGCGTGCCGGCGGCCGGGGCGAAGCCGAAGTGAGCCAGCGCGTGACGCACCGCGCCGATGCGGCGAGTGAAGGCCTCGCCGCTTAAGGCGGAGCCTAAGCGCGGGCTCAGCTCAAGCATCGCTGCCCTCGCGGACCTCGTTGTCGCCGGGGCGCACCAAGGCACTCAGACGGCGCAGTTCGCGGCCGTTGCGGGAGACAAAGAGCAGGCCGCGGACCATCGGATACTCGCGCAGCATCGCGGTCGCGCCTGCGCTCAGCCCCAGCCCCAGCTCCAGTAGCGCCGCTTCCTGGGCGGCCTTGAGCACGGCAGCGGCTTCCTGGCCGCGGGCGGCGCGCCGGCGCGCGCTCTCCATCGCACGTCGGATCGCGGGCAGCATCGCGGCGGCCCGTGCCGGATTGAAGAAATCGGGATAGCCCGGAATCGGTGCGATCGCTTCGAACAGTTGGTCACCCAACGCGTTGTCATCGCGATCCAGTGCGTCGGCCATCCGAGCCACGTTACGTTCCAGCTTGCCGTAGGCGGCGATCAGCGCCGCGGGTATCAGGACGCCGGGCGCGCGCGCCAAACTGGCAATCTGGCTGGAGGTGGTCAATGGAAAAACCTCCGGGATCAGGCGCGCACGCCCTTCGCGATTATCGTGCGCGATCAGATCGAGCACCGCCCGCGCTCGCTCCAGGTCGTAGACCGGCTGCGTGAAGAGAACATCGACGCCGGCGCTATACTTCAGCCACACGTCGCGCCTGACTCGAGCCTCCAGGGTGGGAATGCCAGTCCATGACATCGCCCCAGCCACCAGGATGCGCGAGCCGCGCGCCAGGGCACGGCCATCGACGCCTTCACCGTTGCGCATTCGGTCGGCAATCCGGATGCCGTGGACCGAATCCAACCACCATTGGCCGTCGCGTTCGAAATCGCCGGTGAGAATAAAGAAATTGGCCACGCCGCGGGCTTCAAAAGCCCGGATATCGCGTTCCAAATCGCGCCCCTTGCGCCCGCGCATCTCCAGCGTGACCACCAGGCGATCGGTTTGCAGGCTCTCCAGAAGGGGCGATTCGAGCAGCTCGCGGCTGCGCCAGAAGCGCGGGTTGGCCAAACGGGCCGAGGTCAGCGACAACGCATCGACATGGCCTTGCAATTGGAACAGGCGCCGGCGCAGTTGCTCCACCGATTGACCTCGCGGTAGATCGACCTCCGCCAGCAACACGAATTCGCCGTCCTCCAGGCGATGGGTCAGGGTGGGCAAGCGCAACCGCAGGCGCGCCGGCCCCTCGTCGCCCGGCTCCGGCTCGATCAGGTCCAGCGCCGGAGTCTGCAGCGGCCGATGGTCGAGAAAGCTTTCCAGATCGCGCAAATCGTCGGTGGTCAGGTCGACCTGAATACTGACCGGCCGCGGGCTGTGGCGATAGAGCACTTCGGCCAGCAACGCGGTCAGCTTGACGAAGATGCTCTGGGCGTGAGGATCGCGGCCGGCCCCATGATAGTAGAACTCGCGCATCAAGGCGGCCAGTGGCAGCGATTGATCCAGCCGCGCGCTCCAGTCGTGATCGTGCAGCAGCCGGCCAAGAGCGGCGGGCAGCTCGCGTAAGTTGTTGCGCATCCGGCGCGGCAGACCGGCGACGGTCAGCTCGCCGAGCCTGGCGCTATCGATTCCAGTGAGCTGCTGGAGCAGATCGCGCGAGAGGGTCGCGTTCTGCCCTTGGCGTTGGCGCACGGTCAGAGTGTAGGAGGAGGTAGTTTCTCCCAGGGTCAGCTCCACCGGATGGTAGCCGCATTCGAAGCCGGCCTCGTTCAGGACTTGCACCAGCAGAGCGCCGTTGGTGCCCACCCACACGCCGTTGTCGTATTTGGCCAACTCCGCCCAGCGTTGACAGAACTCCACCGGGCGCTGCAGGAAAATGTCGGTAAAGCAAGCGTACCCCCGCTCGGGGTGGAGCAGGCCGATATCCGCGGTCAGGATGGCCAAGGCGGTATCGCTGGTGACAAAGCGCACGCGCGTCAACTGTGCCATCTCCCGCGCGAGCAGGGCGCCGTAGCGATGGACGGCCGCCAGCTCGCAGGGCTCGTAGGCTTCGTCGAACTTGACCGCTTGCCAAAGAGCGCTCCAGAAATTGATCAGACGAGCCTGCTGTTCGGGGCTGAAACCGCCCGCGTCCGTTTGCCCCTGGATTATCTCCATCAATTCCGCCAGCGTCATCGCGTGCTGGCGTTGGAGTTCGGCGAGCCGCTCGCTGGCCACCATCGCGCGTACCTTGATCTCGTAAAAGCGGCCGTCGTGCTTGGCGAACAAGCGGGAAGGAAGCTGATCGAAGAAGTTGGCGTGGCGGAAATAGATAAATCGCTGGTACAGATCGACGATGGTGCCGTCATCGCGCTCAATCCGCGGGTGCGGATTGGCGCTGAGGTTCCAGAACAGGATTTCCAGCCGCCGCGCGGGGTCGGCCTTGGGGCCTAGAAAGCCACGCCCTTCCAGCTCTCGGCGCGCCAGTCCCAGCACCTGCGGCGAGACGTCGGAAAGCACCACGTGCATGCGGCGGAAGTAGGCCGGGTGATGGTGGAACAGGTACTCCAGCACGCCGGCGGTAAATTCGCCTGAGCCGGGGGCCTTCTCATGCATCCATAGCTCTTCGCCCGGTCCCAGGCTGCCCTCGCGCTCCAGCTCGCGCACATGGGAGGCGAAATTCTCCGCCGCTTCGTCGATAAACTCCTGATGATGGGACTCCGATTTGCCCTTGGGCAGGGCGCGCTGATAGCTCTTCGCGGTCACCCGCTCCCAGATTCCCAGGTAGCGCCAGAAGGCCTGGTTGAAGCGCCAGACCACGCTTTGATCGTAGGCCAGGAAGGTGGGGTCCAGCGCTACCCCGTGGGCGCGCTCCAGGGCTTGCCCCAGCGCGGCGCGCAGGCGTGCGCCGAAATCGGTCGTCCCCTCCAGTTGGGCCACGTCGATGGCCGCGATATCGAAACCCAGCGGCAGGCGTACGGGCGGGCTGAAGGTGTTGTGATCGGCCCAGCGCTCGATCTGCCAGCACAGGCGGCCGTGCTCGGGATGAGTACTCAACCCGCGCAGCTCCTGGATCAGATCGCGATATTGGCCGAAGGAGAGATTGCCCTTGGGATCGTTGAACTCGATCCGCCCCTCCAGCGCGCGGCCCTCTCGCACCTCAAAGCGCGCTTGCAGCAGCGCCGCGGCATCGGCGAAATCTCCCACCAGCAGCAGGTCTTCGAGCGGATGGCTGGTGGCGTCGCGCGGTACTCCGATACGCCGCGTGGCGCGGGCCGCGGGCAACCCCTCCAGATCTGGGCGACCGGCTTTAAGCGCAACATTGAGCCGCTCCAGCGCGTTACGCTCGGCCGCCGCCATAATTCCGACGAGGCGGGAATAGATAGCCTTGATCAGGCCGAAGTCGCCCGCGACGGTAGCTTGGCCCTGGCGCAGATGGAGGCGCAGCCGGCGCGCGGCCGAATCGACTTCGGTAGTCGGGTCGATTCGCAGCACACCGCCGCTGCCGTCATCGGCTAGCGAGCGCAGGGCGCTGAACCATCGAGCCATCGCAAATACTTCAGCGGAGCTGGCCGGGCAGCTCCTGGCGCTGCGCCAAGAGATCCTGGCGCGCCAGCCGCGCGCCCTGGGCCATCGCCGCCAGCTTGGCGTAGGCCAGGCTGCGATCGAGCAGGACCAAGCCGCAATCCGGGCCCAGCCACAGTTTGTCGGGTCCGATGTATTCCAAAGCGCGTAACGCGGTGCGGCGAATCAGCTCGGGATCTTCGACTTGATGGGAACCGATATCGAGCACTCCAAAGATGACTTCCTTGTTTCGGCACAACTTGAGCAGGGCCGGATCCAGATGGGGCGCGGCGCATTCCAGCGAAAGCAGGTCGAAGCCGGAATCGACCAGGTAGGGCAGCAGCTCCTCGTAGCCATGTTCGCGTACCTTGGTGCCGTCGCCGGGGTAGCCATAGCAGACGTGGACGGCGGTGCGGGCGGTGATTCCCTGCAGGCAGCGAGCCAAGGCCGCCAGGCCCCATTGCCGCACCCAGGCCGGATAACGGGTGAAAGCTGGTTCGTCGATTTGAACCACGTCGCAGCCGGCCGCTACCCACTCGAGCAACTCGGCGTTGATCGCGGCCGCCAGGTCCATCGCCAGGGTCTGACGATCGCCGCGGTAGTACTCATCGACGCTGGTGTCGATGAGCGTCATCGGTCCGGCGATCGCGGCTTTGATTGGCAGCTCGGTGCTGGCGCGCAAAAAGCGGACGTCATCCACCGCCAGCGGCTGATCGCGTCGCACCGGCCCGACAATCCGCGGCATCGCCACCTGATGGCGGCTACCGCGCAGCGGACGGGCCACCGGGCGCTCGAAATCGAAGCCACCCAGGCGCCGGCTGAAATAAAAGACAAAGCTGTCGCGGCGCTGCTCGCCGTCGCTGATCAGGTCCAGGCCCAGCCGCTCCTGGGCCCGAATCGCCAGCGTGCTGGCGTCGTCCTGACCCTCGCTCAGGATATCGGCGCGCAGATGCCACCCGCCGAACAGGATGCCGTGGGGATCGGACAGCCACAACGGACGCGGGTAGCTGCCGACCACGGTGGTGCGGATCGCGGCGGCGCTCATCTTGCCAACCTGGTTGGTGAAAAATTGCTCACAAGCCCAATTATCTTCCTCTTCACGCAATAATCCAAGAACGTCGGGCGCTTTAAAGCTACATTCTTGCGTAGTAGGCTAACGCGGCTTGAGCAGATCGCGGGTCTCCCGCACGATGCTCTCCGCCCCGACCGCGACGTGGCGCGCATCGCCCGCTACCGTGACGAAACCGAAGCCCATGTTGATGGCGCGCGCGGCGTAGCGGCTGGAGGTGGTATGAATTCCGGGCACCTTGCCGCGCGCGTTGGCCTTTCGCGCGATATCTTCGATGAGCCGCAGAAAGTCCGGCTCCTCGCGATCCATCCCCGGCGCCATGCCCAAAGCAATTCCCAGATCGGCGGGACCAATATAGATCCCGTCGAGAGTCTCGACGTCCAGGATTTGATCCAGCTCGGCAATCGCGCCGGCAGTCTCGATCATCCCCAGCGCCAGGATCGCCTCGTTGGCGCGCGCCGCGTAGTCGCGCCCGTACACCATCGGCGCTCGCAGCGGTCCGAAACTGCGATTGCCCATCGGATGGTAGCGGCAGCCCGCGCCGAACTCGCGGGCCTGGGCGGCATTTCCGATCAGCGGGCAAATCACCCCGAGCACACCCAGGTCGAGCACCCGGGTGACGAAAGTCGGATCCGAACTGGGAACCCGCACCACCGGCACCACGTCGGTCGCGGTCAGAGCGCTGACGATTTCCAGCACGTTGCGGTAATCCATCACGCCGTGCTGCATATCGATGGTGAGCGCGTCATAGCCAGCGCGCGCCATGATTTCGGCCGCGATGGAAGTTGGCATGCTCAGCCAGCCGTTGAGGGTCGGGGTTCCGGCTCGCCAGCGTTCGCGCACCAGGTTTTTCAGCGGTAACAGCGCCATCGAAAGGCCTCCCGTGGGCCGGAGCGGACCGGCTAGAATGAAGTACAGATTGGCACTGTAACTTTTGCGCGCGCCTCGCTTCAAGGCGCCCCGTCCCAGCGCAAATCCTTTCCTCGCCTCGGATAGGCGATGTGCGCTCTTTCGGGCGCGCCAGGCCAAGGCCTATAGTGAGGTATCTTTATTGTCGCGGGGTCGTCCTTTGAGGCCAGCCAAGTGGAGCACGGTCGCAACCCGGCCGATTGTGAGCACGCCCATCTTCACCCTCCATCAGCATCGCCGCCATCACCCTCGGCATGGCGAGCATGATTTCTGGGTCATGGAATGCGGCGATTGGGTCAATATCGTGCCGATCACTCCCGACGGCCAGATCGTGATGGTGCGCCAGTATCGGCATGGCAGCGAGGACCTGACCTTGGAGATCCCCGGAGGCATGGCGGACCCTGAAGATCCCAGCCCGCTGGCGGCTGCGCGGCGCGAGATGTGGGAGGAGACCGGATACGATAGCGAAGAGATAAGCCTCTTAGGGCGGGTGCGTCCCAATCCGGCGATTCAAACCAACTTTTGCCACTCGTTTGTGGCCCGCAATTCGCGCTTCACGCGCCAGCCGCGGCTGGACGGCACCGAAGACATCGAGGTGGTATTAGTCGGGCGCGAAGAAATTCCCGGACTCATCGCGCAAGGCGACATCTCCCATGCGTTGGTGATAACCGCCTTCGCCTTCCTGGACCTCTACCATCCACCCGCGCACACTGGCTGAGGCCTCTCGTTGTTTTTATTATAGCTGTCTTATCATCGGTTTTGAGGCAGCCCATTTCTTCTATGTCGCCGCGGCCGGAATGCATCCCGGACCAGGATAGGCGGTCGGCCCGCTGCCAGCCCGAGGCCTCCGCACGTTGACGCTATGATCTCAGTGCAACAGTCTTCGGGAATATCTTGAGGGTTGTCGTACCTTGGTGCGGGCCGGAGCTAGTGGTTCCTTGTTCAACTAGGCGAAGCGTTTGATCTGGTCGACGGCCTTCCAGAGTCCAGCGTCGACCTCGTCCTCACAAATTCACCATATTGGGGGGCAACGGACCTATTCTCGTCTCCTTAATTGGGATGTCCTGCAGGGCTGCGCAAACGCGTCCGGGGTGCGCGATCCGGCCTTGATTCGCGGCTATCACGCCCACGTCAATTTCAACCCCGATCAGGTAGAAAGCGCGGTTCATATCCGCCAACTGGTGGCGGGCGCCTTTCCCTTGGCGCGGCTGGGCGCCATAACATCAAGCCAGGCTTTTGCTCAATTGAAAACCAAGTTTTTCGGGCATCTATCGCGCGTGCTACAATGACGCTCATTCTGCCCGGCCGCAACTGACCCGGGCGTGAGCTGGTTGCCGTGATGATCGATCCCTCCTGGATACGAAGTGGTCCGGCTTTCACCGCCGCCTTTCTCGCCGCGCTGGTGGAATTCGTGGAGGCGCTCACGATCGTCTTGGCGGTTGGCAGTGTACGCGGATGGCGCTACGCGCTCAGCGGCGCCGCCGGCGGCGCAGCGGTTTTGGCCGTCGCGGTAGCAGCCTTCGGGCCTGCGCTGATGCGCGTTCCTCTAAGCGCGATCCAATTCGCGATCGGCAGCCTGTTGTTGCTTTTCGGCATGCGCTGGCTGCGCAAGGCGGTGCTGCGCGCAGCCCATCTGATCTCCTTGCACGACGAAGCTGCGATTTTTCAACACGAGCGCCAACTGCTTGAGACCAACGCCGCTCGACGGCCCGCGGCGTGGGATTATCCTGCCACTCTAACCGCCCTCAAGGCGGTGGTGCTGGAGGGGTTGGAAGTCGTTTTCATCGTTGTCGCGGTCGGCACCGGAGGCATGTTCACCTCAGCGTGTGCGGGCGCCGCGCTGGCAGCGTTGGTGGTGATTGGTCTGGGACTCGTGGTCCATCGTCCGCTCAGTCGAGTTCCCGAAAACAGCCTCAAGCTGGCGGTGGGCGCGCTCCTGACGACCTTCGGCATTTTCTGGATCGGAGAGGGACTCGGGGTTGGCTGGCCTGGGGGCGACTGGAGCCTGTTGATCCTGTTGGCCCTGGTGTTGCTCACCGCGGGCGCCGCCATCGCGCTGGCGCGGCAGGCCGCGGGCCAAATCGAGACTGCGACCGAGGCGGGCTGGTAATGGGCTGGTTGAGCGCGACCATGGCCGAAATCGCCGGGCTGTTCGTCGAAGACGGAAGCCTCGCGCTGAGCCTGATCGTGTGGACCGCGCTGGCCGCCGCGACGATCCGTCTGGGGCTGCCTGGACGCCTGACCGGGGTCATTTTCACACTCGGCTGTTTGCTGATTTTGCTTGAGAACGTTCGCCGGGGCGCCGAGCGGCACGCGCGCGGTCGGCTCAAGCATCGCTCGCATCCCCGCCGCGACGCGAGCAAGGCAAATTAGCCAAGCGCGTGATTTTTTGCGATAGTCGGCGGCAGACCGAACGGTCGTCGACGGAAATCGAATTGTCCGCGGAAAAACTTGGAGATGGAATCGTGAACGACGAGATGGTGCAACGGCTGGCGATCCGCCAAGTAGTTGAGAATTGGGCGCTGTGGCGCGATGCGGGTGATTGGGAGCGCTTTCGCACCTGCTGGCATGACGACGGCTACATGATGGCGACTTGGTTTCAGGGGCCGGCGGATGACTTTATCCGGGTCAGTATCGAGGGCTGGAATCGGGGCGTCAGCATTCTGCACTTCCTGGGCGGAATATCAGTGGATATCGCGGGCGAGCGCGCCGTCAGCCAGAGCAAGATGACCATCTCGCAGCGCGCCCCCGTCCACGACGTGCTGTGCGATGTGGTTTGCACCGGGCGTTTCTACGATTTCTTCGAGCGGCGCCAGGGGCGTTGGGGGATCGTGCTGCGCCAGCCTATCTACGAGAAAGATCGGATCGATCCGGTCGATCCGGCGCACAGCTTGCGACTTGATTCGGCGATTCTGGAGCGCTTCCCCCAGGGTTATCGCCATCTGGCATACGCCCAGAACGCGATTGGCTACAAGGTCAAAACCGACATGCCCGGGCTCAAGGGACCCGAGGTCGAGGCCCTGTATGCGCGCGGCAAGCGCTGGCTGGCGGGCGGACCGCATTCCTGAGCCGTGCCGGCGCGCCCTCGGAGCACGCCAGACCTTTGGGAGGCAGCGCAATGAACGAAGTTGACCCGGCGGTGGTAGCTATCAGGCAGGTGGTCGAGAATTGGGTGATGTGGCGCGACTACGGAGATTGGGAGCGCTTTCGCACCTGCTGGCATGATGACGGCTACATGGTCGCGATCTGGTTTCAGGGTCCGGTGGACGATTTCATCCGTGCCAGCAAAATCGCCTGGGAGCGCGGACCCGGCATGTCGCTGCATTTTCTGGGCGGCAGCTCAATCGAGGTGGCTGGCAATCGCGCGATCGCCCAGACCAAGACCACCATCTCGCGCCGCGGCTTGGTCGAAGGGATCTTGTGCGACAGCGTTTGCACCGGGCGCTTTTACGATTTCTTCGAATGTCGTCAGGAGCGCTGGGCCATCGTGCTGCGCCAGCCCATTTACGAGAAGGACCGCGTCGATCCGGTCGATCCTTCCGCCAGCTTGTCGCTCGATCCGGCTATCCTGGAACAATTCCCTCCCGGCTATCGTTACCTGGCCTATGGACGGGCCAAGGCCGGCGAGCAGATACCGCGCAATTTGCCCGGGCTCAAGGGGCCTGAAGTCGAGACGCTCTACGCGCGCGGCCGGCGATGGCTGGCAGGGGGCGCGCTGGACTGAGGATGGCGCGCTTGGATCGGTTAAGCACTGATCGGCCGGTAGGCGCTGACTGGAGCCACACGCTGCTGGCATTGATTTGCCTGGTGCTGATCGTGGCGCTGAGCGGCTGCCTGATGTTGGCAATTCCCAGCGCCGGTTACGAGGCTTACAAGTACGCGCACGGTAAGAGCAACAAGTCTCCTCAAGCCAGTTCCACTGCCGTTCCCCCGCCCACGATGACCGAATGAGCGCGGCGGGCATCGCCTCTGTGTTGGGCGGCGATGATTCAGCAGGGCCAGATTTGGTGGGCGGCGCGGCTGCTGCCCGCGCTCACGAGGGTACGGCCGGGGTGATAGCGGCCAGCGCCTGTTCGATCTCTTCCGAAGCCAGCGCGCCACGATCCGCCAGCGTTCGTTCCAAGGCCGCCATCCAGTTGACGTAGTAACTGGAGCTGGCTTGGGGAGCGCCAATTCGATCGATCAGGTGCTGGCGGAATTCTTCGTAGCTGAAGAGCCCGCGCTTGACCAGCGCCAGGGTGAGGCCAAATACACGGGCCTCCCAAGGTTCTTGGAACACCGGTTCCTGCTCTTGGGTCAGGAGCTGGAGAGGATCTTCGCCGGTTGCCATCAGGGATGCTGCTGGGCGAGGGCGGTGGATTTACGCGGTTTGGAAACCTTGCTTACGCCAACCATCGCGTCTCGCGTAATCAGCGAGGCCAATTGCTCTTCGCTCATCCGCTCGGTGCCGGCCGGCCGTTCAGGCAACACCAGGTAGCGGACTTCGGCGCTGCTGTCCCAGACTCGGATCTCCACCTCGTCAGGCAACTCGAGACCGAATTCGCGCAGCACCGCCCGCGGTTCGCTCACCGCCCGCGAACGATAGGCAAAGCTTTTATACCAGACCGGAGGCAAACCCAGCACGGCCCAAGGGTAGCAGGAGCACAGGGTGCAAACGATCATGTTATGCACCCGCGGGCTGTTTTCCACCACGATTAACGGAGTTGTGCCCATGTCGGCGCCCAACTCGGCAACCGCGCTGCTGCCGTCTTTGAGCAGGCGGCGCTTGTAAGCCGGATCGACCCACGCGCGAGCTACCACCCGGGCGCCGATCTGGGGGCCGATGCGATGCTGATAGGTATCGACGATTTCATCCAGCGCCGCGGGATCGACTAATCCTTTGGCCACCAAGGCCGCTTCGAGCGCCTTGGCGCGCAGCGCAATTTCCGCTTCGGGCTGATTGTGGTGGTCGTCGCTCATCGCCGGCTCCTTGTCTTGGCTGGCTGCGTCCTGGCTTTTGTTCTTCGCGGCTTGGCCGCCGGCCGCGCAGGCGGCTGCGGCTTGAGATAATCTTCCCACAGGTCGAGATGGACGAAGCCGCGCGCGGTAGCCGCCTCGCCCCATAGCTCGCGCGCATCGAAGCGGACCGCGTAAACATGCTGGGGTTGCTCGCCGTCGCCGGCAACCCGGCTGTCGGGCAGGTGATGGACCCCTTCGTCGAGCACGATTACGCCCCGTTTGCCGCGCGCATAGCGTGGCACTCGGGTGTGACCGGTAGGATGGAAATTCCTGACGACGACGCGGTCGCCCGGGCTGAAACGGGCCCGGCGCCGGGGAGCCTGCGCCGGCGGCGCGGAATGCGGCGGCGGATTCATCGGCAGCAGGGCGACGGGCGCGATGCCGTCGAGGTCGGCGGCGCTTAGCACGCCCTTTTCGATCAGCAGCCCGGTTATCGCCATGGTCCAGCGGGCGTAATAGCTGGAGCCCAGATAGAGCGCCGGCGGAAGCCGTTCGACCGCATGGCGCATCTCGTCGAGCTTGTAAAATCCGGCTCGCTGGCAGGCTCGGCTCAACGCCATCACGCGCCCCTCCCATGGCTCATGGAAGACCGGCTCGTCGATTTCGCGGGATACCGGACCGAAGTCCTGCATCCCTCCCATGTCATGTACCCCGTTCACGATCCTCCTCGCCGGCAAGAACCCGCCCGATATCGCAAGGATTAAACGCCGCTCCTCGCGCTGTCAATGCAGCGCTGCTCCCACGAACCTGAAGCCAAATTTCGCTCACGGTGGCAACGGCGTCGCGACCTTGAAATAGCGTCGCTTTCGGCTCGATACCGCTTCCATATGGCGAGCAAACTGGCATACTTCAAAATCGGGCGGCGGGCGCGGACGAGGATGGCAACCGGAGGCTGGGAACAGCAGTGTCCGGCGATTGCGGCCCGCCAGCCGCGGATCGATGACTTGCACAACGCCCAGGACGGAGGATTCAAAGGGCTGACATGGCGGTCTCCGAGAGACAGAAAGCTCGCGCGTTCGACGGTTATTATCGCAAGCAAACGGCCGAGCCCGATTTACGCTTCTGCCAGGTTGGGCGTGGGACGCCCGGCGGCGATTATCTGCGCCGCTTCTGGCATCCGGTCGCCTACCTCAGCGAACTCACCGACGTGCCCTTGCGGGTGCGAGCGCTGGGCGAGGACCTGGTCGCGTTTCGCGATCACGAGGGGCGGATCGGCGTCCTCCACCTGCACTGCTGCCATCGCAACACCTCGCTGGAGTTCGCGATGATCGAGCAGCGTGGGATACGCTGCTGCTATCATGGCCGACTTTACGATATCGACGGCACCGTGCTGGAGATGCCGGGTGAGCCGGCCTTCGAACGGATGCGCGACCGCGTCAGCCAAGGGGCTTATCCAACCCACGTCTTTGGCGGAATTGTCTTCATCTATATGGGACCGCCCGAGCGGATTCCCGTCTTCCAGGTTTTTGATCGGATGAAGGTGCCGGGGATTGAGCTGGTCCCCAGCGTGCGCTGGCCGCTGGAATGCAACTATATCCAGGTGGTCGAAAACGCGATGGACGCCCATCACACCGCGGTCCTGCACGTAATCCCGGCGATTCGCGAGATGCGCCATTTCGGCTCCAACTTCGGCGCCACGCCGGCGATCACCTGGGCCGATTCGGCCGCCGGCATGGTCTACCTGGCCGCCCGCCACGTCAATGACAACGTCTGGGTGCGCTCGGCGGAACTGGTCGCGCCCAACGCCGGGTTCATCAATTCCATCTTCGAGGAAGGGACCGAGCGCAAATACGCCAGCGATCCGTTCATGTCGTTCTGGTTCCTGCCGGTGGACGACACTCACACCATGCGCTTCGCGGTCAGCCACGTTACCCAACATGAAATCATGCCCTTCGAGAAGCGGCGCGAGCTGGAGAACTTCGGCCAGCTTCCCGGCCGCCCTTACCGCGAACGGCAATGGATCCCGGGTGACTACGAAGCTGAGACCAGCCAGGGCGAGATAAATCTGCACGCACTGGAGACCCTGGGCTCGATCGATCAGGGCGTGGCGCGGTTTCGTCGCTACCTGCGACATAACATGGAAGTAGTCGCGCGCGGCGAGGACCCGCATGGCTTCTACCTGTCCGAAGAAGACGTGCCGACCACCTCGTGCAACGACTGCGTGGTGCCGGCCGCGGAAATCGGCGGCGATCCCAACGATCGCGAAGCGCTGCTCCGCTTCGCGCAGACGCTGCCGGAGCGCTATCGGCGGGAGCCGCCGATGGCATGGCTGGCGCGGCGAGCGGCGGGCAAAGTTTAAGCGCGATCGCGCCGCCTGAGCTCTGCGTCATGTTTGGGCGGCCGTCGGCCGGCTTCCCAAGCCCCGCGAATGGCCCGAAGTTGCGCCTGGGGTAAAGGCGCGCTACAAGTCAGCCCAAATCCGGCGCCCCAGTTCAATACCTGCCCACGGGCGGAGAGCCGTCGCGACGGTTGGATTTTCAGCAAGGAGGGATGCGATGGCGGAGCATCACAAGGTTGCGATCGAAACCACGGCCCAAGCTTATCTGGAGTTGCTGGCCGGCCTGGGTATCAAATATTTCTTCGCCAATGCCGGTACCGACTTTGCTTCGATGATCGACGGCTTCGCCCGCCGCGCCCATGAGCATCAGAGCACCCCCGAGCCGGTGCTGGTGCCCCATGAATGCTGCGCGGTCTCGATGGCGCACGGCTATTACCTGGCCACCGGCCAGCCCTCGGTGGTGATGGTCCATACTTTGCCCGGCACCGCCAACGCCTTGGGCGCGCTGATCAATGCGGCTCGCTCCAATATTCCTTTGGTGCTGACCGCCGGCCGCACCCCGATTACCGAGCAGGGCCATCCGGGCAGCCGCGACGGTACTATCCATTGGGGGCAGGAGTCTTTCGATCAGGCCGCGATGGTGCGGGAATTCGTCAAATACGACTACGAGCTGCGCACCCTCGATCAGATGGAAACGGTGGTGCGGCGCGCTTTCATGCTCGCCAACGCCGAGCCCAAAGGGCCGGTGTATCTGAGCCTGCCGCGCGAGGTGCTGGCCGAGCCCCATCGTGAATTCAGCTTTTCCACCGGTCAGCCGCTGGCACCGCTAGCCGATCCCTATCCCGATCCGGCGGAAATCGAGCGCCTGGCCGCGCTCATTGCCCAGGCCAGCCATCCGCTGATTCTGACCCGCTCGCTGGGGCGCAATCATGCCGCGGTCGGCGCGCTGGCGACGCTGGCGGAGAAGTTCGCGATCGGGGTGATCGAATATCCCTCGCCGGCCTTCATGAACCTGCCCACCAGCCATCCGATGCATCTGGGGTTCGGTCCGCGCCCGTTCCTGGGACAGGCGGATTTGATTCTGGTGATCGACTCCGACGTGCCGTGGATTTGGAATGGGATGCTGGGGGCCAGTCCGCCAGCGGGGGCCAAGGTCGCCCATCTGGGGCAGGATCCGCTGGCCCATCGCTATCCAATCTGGGGTTATCCGGTGGACTGCGCCATTCAGGCCGATTCGGCCAAGGCGCTGCCTCTACTGATCGAGGCGCTGGAGCCATATCGCAAGCGCCATCAGAGCGCTATCGAAGAGCGCGCGCAGGCGATTACCAGTGAGCATCGACGCCAGCGCGCGGCCTGGCTGGCCGAAGCCGAGCAGGCCGGCAAGGCGGAATTGCTGACGCCCGAATGGATCTCGCACTGCCTGTCCGAATATCGCTCGCCCGACACCGTGTTCATCAACGAGTATCGCCTGAGCCAGCGCCACCTGCTGGCCGATCTTCCAGGTACCGTTTATGCCGGATCGGCGGCGGGTTACCTGGGATGGGGGTTGGGCGCCTCGCTGGGCATCAAGCTGGGCGCGCCGCAAAAGACCGTCATCTTGATGGAGGGGGACGGCAGCTACCTGTTCGCGACCCCTTCGGCCTGCCATTTGGTCGCGGCCGCGCGCAAGTTGCCCACCCTGACTATAGTCAACGACAACGGCGGCTGGGGTGCGGTCTATCACGCGGCGCGCGGCGTGCATCCCGAAGGATGGGCGGTGCGCGACAAGAACTTTCCTCTGGTACGGTTCGGTGCTCAGCCGCGCTACGACAAGATGATCGAGGCTTTCGGCGGCCATGGCGAATTCGTCAGCAGTCCGCGCGAGTTTCCCGCCGTGCTGGCGCGCGCGCTCAAGGTGGTGCGCGAGGAAGGGCGTGCCGCTCTGATTCACGCGCGCTGCGTTCAACTATAAGGAGCCCGCATGGAAACCCGCTCGCGCAAAATCGTCATCATGCGCCCTGCTCCCGACCGCGCCGCGGTGGCTGCGGCCCAGGCGGCCGGCTTCGAGGTCCTCGAAGCGCCCTTGTTCGATCACGACCAACCGCCCCCGCCAATCGAAGAGATGATCAACTTTATCGGTGACGCGGGCGCGGTGTTGGCGATGCCGCAATGCCCGATCGGCGCACGCGTGCTGGAGAACTGCCCCAACCTGCAGACCGCGATGTCGCTGGTGATCGGAGTCGATCATATCGACCGCGAAACCGCCACTCGCCTGGGTATCCTGGTCTGCAACAGTCCCGCGCCCGAGAATATCCTGGGGGTGGCCGAGGCCACCGTCGGCCTGATGGTCGCTTTGGTCAAGCACCTCAAGCTCAACGAAAGCTATCTGCGCGCAGGCAATTGGTACAACGTCGCCCATCGCGGCGTCATCATGGCCGGGCGCACGGTTGGCTTCATCGCCCTGGGTCGGATCGCACGCGAGACCGCCAAGCGACTGGCGGGCTGGGGGATGCGGATGCTGGCCTACGATCCGTACGTTGACGCGGCAACGATGGCGGGGCTGGGAATCGAGAAGATGGAGCTGGAACCGCTGCTGCGCGCCTCCGACTTCGTCAGTATTCATGCCCTGCTGACTCCGGAGACTCGCGATTTGATCGGGCTTGACCAACTGCGCCTGATGAAGCCGGATGCCTATCTGGTCAACACCTCGCGCGGCGGGATCGTCAACGAAAAGGCGCTGGCCCAGGCGCTCAACGAGGGAATCATCGCCGGCGCCGCGCTGGACACCTTCGCCAACGAGCCGCTGGAAAAGGACAGCGAGCTGCGCCGCGTGGATCCCAACAAATTGATCATGACCCCGCATATTATCGGTCATCCGCAGGGAGTGGAGGGGCCCAGTTTTCGCCTCGCGATGGACACCGCGCGCAAGGTGCTCAGCGGCGAGCTCCCGCAATATGTGATGAACCCGGCCGCCATCGAACGCTGGCGCGCGCGCTGGTCCTGACCGGCTGCGCAAAAAGCCTGCGGCGCTCGCGCCGTCGACAACTCTGCTTGTCATGAGGACTAAGCCTGACAGTTCTTATTTAGTGGGGCGGGCCGCTCCACCAGAGGTCGGCGCCTCTTTTTGCTGTCATGTTGAGCCGGCGAGCATCGCGAACCGTGTCGAAACATCCGCGCGATTCCTCCGCGCGATTACTCCGGACCTCCTTCCAAGTCGCCCCTGAACCGCCTGCCGGCGGATTCTTCGCTTTCGTTCAAGAACGACTTCGATGTCCGGCGCGATTGGTATCCGTCGAAACTCGCGGCAAAAATTCCCGCCCGGCTTCGGCGGGCGAAAGGCGAAATCGGCGCTCGCGCCTGTTTTTGCTTACGGCGGACTACGTTGATACCCTGAAGCTGGACGGTTCAAGCTATGCCCAACACTCAAGCGACCAGCCAACCCAGCGCCTCCGTTTCTCCCAACGGCGACGGTACGGGCAGGGAAAACGACGACGCCGGCGCGCCGCGATGGGGCGAGGCGGTAACTATCGGCGCCGCGCCGCTGCCGATGGCCGAGGATGGTCGCTTCGATTTCGATTCGCCTGCGCTCTATCTCAATCGCGAACTGACCTGGCTCAACTTCAATCGGCGGGTCCTAGTCGAGGCCGATGACGAGCGCAATCCGCTGTTGGAACGGCTCAAGTTTCTCGCCATCACCGCGTCCAATCTCGATGAATTCTTCATGAAGCGGATTGGCGGGCTCAAGCAGCAGGTAATTGCCGGGATGATCGAACGCACCGTGGATGGGCGCACGCCGGGTGAGCAGATTGCCGAATGCTACGCCGAGATTCGCAAGATCGAGGCGGCCCAGCGCGAGACCCTGCGCACGCTGCTGCAGGCCTTGAAGGAGCGCAAATGCGTGCTGGAATCGCACGCGGAGCTTAGCGCCGCCGAGCAGGCGGGGCTGCGCGAATATTACCTGGCCAACATTTTTCCCCTGGTCACGCCGCTCGCGATGGACTCGGCCCATCCCTTTCCCTTCGTCTCCAACCTCTCGCTCAATCTGCTGGTCTCGGTGCGCGGCGAAACCGAAGCGGAGCCCGCGCTGGCCCGGGTCAAGGTGCCAATCGGCGCCGGCATCCCGCGCTTTTTGCGGGTGGGCGGGGCCAATCGCTTCGTGCGGCTGGAAGAGGTAATGACCCACAACCTCGACCTGCTCTTTCCGCGCATGCGGGTGGAGACCAGCGCGCTGTTTCGCGTCACCCGCAACGCCAACACCGAGCGCGACGAGGAGGAGGCGGACGATCTGTTGGAGATGATCGAGTCCGAGCTGCGCGATCGCCGCTTCGCCCCGATCGTGCGGCTGGAAGTCTCCACCGGGATGGATCCGCTCCATCGTGGAATGCTGGCGGCCGAGCTGGGACTGGACGAGCACAGCGACGTGTTCGAGGTCGAGGGAATGCTGGCGTTGCGCGATCTGATGGAGCTGAGCGCGGTCGAGGAGCCGGCGCTGCACGACCCGCCCCATCATCCGATCGACAACGCCTGGCTGAGCGGGCCGCGCAACATCTTCCACCAGATTCGCGATCTCAAGGGCGGCCTGCTGCTGTTCCATCCCTACGAGTCGTTTTCGACTTCGGTGGAGCGCTTCCTGCGCGAGGCCAGCACCGATCCCAAGGTGCGGGCGATCAAGATGACGCTCTACCGGACCTCGGTTAACTCCAAGATTCTGGACTATCTATGCGAGGCCGCGCGCAACGGCAAGCAGGTCGCGGTGGTGGTCGAGCTCAAGGCGCGCTTCAACGAAGAGGCCAACATCAATTTCGCCCGCGAGCTGGAGGAGTTCGGCATCCACGTCACTTACGGCGTGGTCGGGCTCAAGACCCACGCCAAGGTCATCCTGGTGGTGCGCCAGGACTACAACGGGCTGCGCCGCTACGCCCACATCGGCACCGGCAATTATCATCCGATAAACGCGCGCCTGTACGCCGACCTGGGGCTGATGACCATTGAGGAGGCGATCGGCCAGGACCTGACCGAGTTGTTCAATTATCTGACCAGCGGTTATGAGCTCCGCCGCGCCTATCACCGGATCGTGCCCGCGCCCGCCCAACTCAAGGCCCGGCTGCTGGCCGATATCGAGGGCGAGATCGGACGCGGCAGCGGCGGGCTCATCCAGATGAAGATGAACGCGCTGGAGGACAAGGACATCACGCGGGCCCTGTATCGGGCTTCGCAGGCCGGGGTCACGGTCGATTTGATCGTGCGCGATACCTGCCGGCTGCGGCCGGGGATCGCGGGCCTGTCCGAGAATATCCGGGTGGTCAGCGTGCTGGGCCGCTTTTTGGAGCACGGCCGGATCTATTACTTTCGCAACGGCGGGGCCGAGCGCTACTACATCGGATCGGCCGATTGCATGACGCGCAATCTGGAAAGCCGAGTCGAGGTGATGGTCCCCATCGACGACCCGCTTTTGATGCGCGATTTGCGGGCCGCGCTGGATATCCATCTCAAGCCGCTGCGCGGTTCATGGGAGATGCGCCCTGACGGCAGTTACCTGCCGCGCGCGCCATTGAGCGAGCGGCTCGGTTGCCAGCATCTGATGGCGGAATTCGTCGCTCGCCGCGAGCGGGTGATTCAGCAAAACCGCAAGCGGCCGCGCATCGCCCGCCGCGCCCTCGCCCCCGAGTGAGCAAGCCGAATCGAGCCGAAGGGACGATGCGGCCTTCGACGCGGAGTCAGAAGCCCGAATGGCTTGTTCCTCCGACCCCGTTCGCATTACAGTATTGATGTATTGAATAGGGAGCGCTGACGCCACATGGCTATTGGCAAAAGCCGCGGCATTCACGCCATCGCCAAGAGCCGGCTCACCAGCAAAAGCCAGGCGACGGTCCCGGCGCGCGTACGCAAGCGGCTCAATTTGAAGCCCGGAGACACCCTGATCTTCGAGGAGGCCGCCGACGGCGCGGTTTGCATTCGCAAGGCCGAGCCCCTAGACCTCGAATTTCTCTCGGCGTTGGAAACCACGCTGTCCGAATGGAACTCCGAGAACGACGACCGCGCCTACCGTGACCTGTAAGCCCTTCGACGTGGTCATCGTCCCCTTTCCCTTCACCGATCGCCGCGCTAGCAAGCGCCGCCCCGCGCTGGCGCTTTCCTCGGAGGCCTTCAGCATGGCTAGCGACCATACGGTTCTGGCGATGATCACCAGCGCCGATAATCCGCCTTGGCCGATGGACGTGCCGATCGACGCCGCCAGCGCCGGTCTCAAATCGCCCTCCAAAGTACGAATGAAGCTTTTCACTCTCGACAACCGCTTGATCCTGCGAAAGACGGGGAGTCTGTCGGTCAAAGACCGCCGGTCCATCACGGCCGTGGTTGATAAACTGCTTGGGATGTAAAGCGGAAGCCTGGTTTGGCTAGAGCAGGTGTGTAGCGTGATTCGGGTTGACATCGAGCTCGGCCGGGCCGACATCCAAGCGCTTAGCGACGCTGGCGCCGTCGCATTCTGAACGAAGTAAGGGATCCCCCGAAGGCGGTTCACCCCCACTCTCGGCTCAGCTCGCGCAGTTCGCGATTGGCGGCGACAATCGACGGCCCGCCTCCCGCATCGATACGGGATGCCTTAATCACTCTTACCGCGTACTCGCTTTGCATTCACAACCAACGATAAGTAAGAACCGCCTAGGATTGCAGTACGGCAAATTTTTAGTTAGAAGGCGACAGTTACGCTTTGCATCGACCGAAGGGGGCGAGTGCGTTGCCAAAGCCCAGTGCGATTCCTGCCTGTCCCGGGCCGCCGGTCGCGCGGTCGTCATAGGGCCCATCATGGCTAGGCTGAACGGTCAGCAGATTAGAGAGCTGGCGACAGCAATTGTCGCTCAAAATCCCGGCGGCATACGCTACCGCGCTCTTTTGGAGCGAATCAAAGCCGAAAATCCTGAGACGCCGGAGAACACGATTTCCGGCAATATTTGGGATCTAGAAAAGACGTGCTCGGCCTACGTTAGCAAACCAAGTCGGGGCCTATACGTGCCAGCAAACGCAGGTAGTAGTGAAACGCCTGTGATGGTGGTCGATACGCAGCAGGCCGCTTTGGCGGGTATCAAGGTCCGCGAATCGGATTTCTATGAACCTTTTGCGGAATGGCTCAAAACCGATCTCGATGAAGTGACCGACGTCGCACCGCTAGGCGGCGCAGCCATGAAAACCAAGTGGGGTACGCCCGACGTGGTCGGCGTATATAAGCCCCTTGCCGCGAACCTGATTAAGTTTCCGCTGGAGATTGTTTCCGCTGAGATCAAGATCGACCCTCTGCAGCCAGTCGTAGCCTTTGGGCAGTCCGCCGCATATCGGCTCTTCTCGGCCAAGAGCTACGTCGCCATGCCAACGACGGTGACCGAAGAAGACCAAAGCCGCCTGGAATCGCTCTGCATGCTGTTCGGAGTGGGGCTTGTGCTGTTCGACTTGGACGTCAGCAATCCCCGCTTCTCGATACGGGTCAGGGCGCAACGCTTCCAGCCCGACATGTTTTTTGTCAACGAGTTCGCCGAACGGCTCAAACTGCACGACCCCCGGGTGTTTGAAAAACTATTCAGATAACAATCCCGAGGTCGGCCTCACAAACGCACATTTTCCCACAGGCTGTCGGGATGGTCTGCACCACAATTTCCGCCCATAAACAAGCAGACCCCGCCGCCGACTGTATGGCCCTTCTTGGGCGAGTGTCGTTGGTGATCATGTGCGAGGCGAGTCGTGACAAGCGGGGAGGCGGCTCGCCCCAAAACCAAAAGGGCGAGACTTGACGCCAGGTTCGAGACCGGGCGGTATTCTCGCGCGGGGCGCGGCACTCTCTCGGAGTGGGCCCTAGTTGATCGCGGTCCGGTGGGGGGCGGGGACCGGGGCGCCGAGGCGGCTGGCCGAGGGCAGCAACATCGGGCGGACCTGCTGGCCGTCTTCCACCGCCTGACCCATGTTGATCGCCACCAGGTCGTTGTCCTCCACGCCGCTTAGAATCTGCACGCTCTCGCCGTTGTCATAGCCCAAGGTCACGGGACTCAGATGCAGGGTGTGGCCGCGCACGATGGGCAGGTAGGTCTTGCCCTGCATGAAGACCAGCGCCGCGTCGGGGGCGAGTGGCGCCTGGGTGGTGGCGTGGACGGAGAACTCGATGTTGGTATACATCCCCGGGTAAAGTTCGCTGTCGCGATTGGGCAGATCGACTTCCACCAGCATCGTGCGCGAGGCGTCCGAGAGCATCTTGGAATGGCGCGTGACCGTGCCCACGAAGCGTCGTCCCGGCAGTTCGGTGACTGTGACCACGGCGGGATCGCCGTTGCGGATGAACAGGGCCTGGCTCTGCGGCACCTGGGCATAAACCCGCAACGGCTGCAAGGTTGCCATCTCGAAGATCGGCGTGGCCGGCGTATTGTTGGTCGCCATCGGCACCAGCGCGCCGGGATCGAAGTTGCGCGCGGTGATAAGGCCGCTGAAAGGTGCCTTGATGATTTCGTAGGCTTGCATGTCGCGCGCCGAGGCCCATACCGCGCGCGCCCGCAGCATCGCCGAATGCGACTCGTCGGCGGTCTGTTGCGGCACCACCCCCAACTTGACCAGGTTCTGGTTGCGATCGTCGGTCTGCTTCTGCAGCCAATAGTTGGCCTGCGCGTCGGCCACCGCCTTGTCGGTCTCGGGCGATTCGATTATCGCCAGCACCTCGCCGGCTCGAACCCGGTCGCCCTTATCGACCTTAAGCGTCTTGAGGTAGCCGGGTAGCTTGGCATAGACCGGGGTCTCGTTGAAGCCGGCGGAACTGCCGGGAATGGTCAGGGTGCGTTGCGCGGGGGTGAAGCGGATCGGCACCACCATCACCAAGGGGCCCTTTTGCAGGCTCAGATCGATCTCTTCGGTTTGACGACGCAGTTGCGAGTTGCGCGCTAGTACCAGTCCGGCGGCAATCACCGAGATGGCCAACACCGCTGCGCCGCCCAGGAACAGAGACAAACCACGCGGCCGTTTGGGGGTAAAAAGCTTGGGGTCTTGCTCGGCCATTGGGCTCCTACACCCGCGGCATCAGGGCCGATCGCACGCGGTCGTCGCGTTCCTGCTTGGTTACCATCGCACGGGAGAAAATCGAATAGACGGCGGGGACCACGAACAGGGTGGTCAGGGTGGCGCCGAGCAGGCCGCCGATCACGGCGCGGCCCAGGGGCGCGTTCTGCTCCGAGCCCTCGCCCCAGGCCAGCGCCATCGGCAGCATCCCCAGGATCATCGCCAGCGCGGTCATCAGGATGGGGCGCAAGCGGATGCGGCCGGCCTCGATCGCGGCGCTGACCGCGTTGTAGCCCTCCTCGCGCAGGTCGTTGGCGAAGGTGATCAGCAGGTTGCCGTTGGCTACTCCCACGCCCACCGCCATGATCGCCCCCATCAAGGACTCCACGTTAATCGTGGTATGCGTCAGCACCAGCATCCAGAGCACCCCAGCCAAGGCTCCCGGCACTGCCATGAGGATGATCAGCGGTTCTAGCCAGGACTGGAAGTTGGCCGCCATCAGCAGGTACACCAGCACCACCGCCAGAATCAATCCCAGCTCCATGGTACCGAAGGATTCTGCCATCGCCTGGCTCTGGCCGCGAATCGTGATGTGGCTGCCCACCGGCAAGCGGCCCAGCGAGGCGATCGCTTTGCGTACGTCGGCGGTGGTGCCGCCCAGATCGCGGCCGGCCACGCCGGCATCGACGTTAATCACCCGGTCGATAGTGTAATGGTCAACCACCGCAGGGTCCACCGAGCGGCTGAAGGTGGCGACGTTGCTGAGCAACTGCGGCTGCCCGCCGTTGCTGCCCAGCGGCATGTTGCCCAGCGCATCGACCGAATCGATCAGATGCTGAGGCGCCTGCGAGATGACGAAATAGCTGGCCTGGCTTATCGGATCCAGCCAGAAGTTGGGTTGCAGCAAGGTGTCGCCGCTGACCGTGGTGAGCAGGCTGGAGGCCACCTGTTCCATCGTGATGCCCATCTCAAGGGCGCGCGCGCGATCGACGTGGACGTTGATCGCGGGATAATCCAGGGGCTCGGCGATGCGCAGGTCGGTGATACCCGGGATGTGCGCCATCTTGTCTTCCAGCTTGCGCGCCAGCGCGTAATTGCTTTGCAGGTCCATCCCGCCCAGTTGCACGTTGATCGGGGCGGGCAGCCCGAAGTTGAGCACCTGGTTGATGATGTCGGCGGCCTGGAACCAGCCGTGCACCTCAGGAAAACGCTCGGCCAGCATGCGCCGGATGCGGGTTTCGCACACCGCGGTGGGCAATCGATGGCCGCGGCGCAACTGGATGTTGATCTCGGCGTCCTGGGGGCCGATGTTGTCGGTCTGGAAAAAGGCCAGCTCGATCGAGAACGGCAGCCCGATATTGTCGGTGATGTCGGTGATGTCCTGGCGTGGGATAACCGTGGGGATGGCCCGTTCCACCGCGTCCGCGATCCGCTCGGTTTGTTCGATCCGAGTGCCGGTGGGAACGCGCACGTGCAACTTCATCATCCCGGCATCGACCTGCGGAAAGAAATCCTCACCCACCCGCCCAAACAGCACCATCGAGGCCGCGATCGCGATTGCCGAATAGAGCAGCCACAGCCGGCGCGCGGCGATAAACCCGGCCAGCCAGTCCCGATAGCGATCGCGCATCCGATCGAAGCCGTGATTGAAGGCGGCGTGCGCGCGGCTCCAGAGGCCGGTGACGTGTTCGGCCGCGTCGTCGGGCAAGAGCGAGGCCGCCATCGTGGTGACCAGGGTGCGCGAGAGTAGATACGAGGTCAGCATCGCGTAGGTCACCGCCAGCGCCAGCGGAGTGAACAGGAAGCGGGCCACGCCCTGGAGCAGGACCACGGGGAAAAACACGATGATTATGGACAGCGTGCCGACCAAGGTCGGGGTGGCTATCTGGCTGGCGCCGTCGAGGATCGCCACCAGCAGCGGCTTGCCCATCAGGTGGTTGCGGTGGATGTTCTCGACCTCCACCGTGGCGTCGTCCACCAGCATTCCCACCGCCAGCGCCAGGCCGCCCAGGGTCATAGTATTGATGGTCTGGCCGGAGAGCTTCAGCCCCACGATCGCGGTGAGAATGGACAGCGGGATGGAGATTACGACGATCAGCATGCTCCGGGCCGAGCCCAGAAAGATCAGCACCATCAGTGCCACCAACCCGGCCGCGATGATCGCTTCCTGGACCACGTCCCACAGCGCCGCACGCACGAACACCGACTGATCGAAGGTCAGTTTGATCTTCATGCCCTTGGGCGCGGTGGCCTGGATCTCGGGCAGCATTCGTTTGACGCCGTCGATCACGCCCAAGGACGAGGCGGCGGCATGCTTGATCACCAGCAAAAAGGTCGCCCGCTTGCCGTTGACCCGCACCACGTTGGTTTGCGGCTGATGGCTGTCGGTGACCGAAGCCACGTCGCCCAAGAACACCGGGGTCTGGCCCTTGAGGCCCGGAACCAGCTTGATCGGGATCTGGTTGAAGTCCTTGACCCGAGCCGGGCTCATGTTCAGGTTGACGTCGAACTCCTTGTCGCCCATCCGCACCGTGCCCGAGGGGATGACAACGTTGCCTTGCGCCAACGCGGCGCCGACATCGGCGGCGCCCAGGCCGTTGGCGAACAGGGCCGGGGGATTGAGGTTGACCATGATCGAGCGCGGCACCCCGCCCAGCGGTGGTGGGATCGAGGTGCCGGGAACCGTGAACAGCTTTGTCCGGATGAAGTACAAGCTGTAATCGAACAGCTTGTTTTCGGGCAGGGTGTCGCTGGAGACGTTGATGTGGGCGATGGGGACGTTGGCCGCGTTGTAGTCCAGGATACTGGGGGGTTCCATGCCGCGCGGCATGAAGACCATGCTCGAGGTGGAGGTCGAGACCATCTGCGCGATCGCGCCCGGAATCGACACTCCCGGCTGAAAATAGATCTTGATAAGCCCGGTCCCGGTAACTGCGAAGGATTCGATGTGGTCGATGCCGTTGACGGTGGTGGAGAAGCCGCGCTCTTCCTGGGTGACCACCCGCCGCTCCATGTCCACCGCCGACAGCCCGGTGTAGTTGTAGAGCGCGATCGCCACTGGAATATCGATCGCGGGGAAGATGTCGATGTTCATCATGGTGAAGGACAGCAGGCCCAACACCAGCATGATCAGCGCCATCACCGCGATCGAAATCGGGCGCCGCAGGGCGATCTCTACCAGCCACATCATAAGGCGTTACCTCGGCGGCTCCCGACCGCTCGCGGCGATTATCTTTAACCCGCGGCCACGGCTGCAACCCGCACGGAAGAACCGAGCGAATTGTAAACGGCCCACGCGATTCATAGAAGAGTCGATGCCGCGCGGTAAGACGGGCGATCAACTCAACGTCGCGTCCCGAATACCGGGCTTTCGAACAAATAACAGAGGGTTGACCAGATTAATGTAGCATCTGCTATAAATTGCTATTTTTAGCGTCAGACGCGCTGCCCCGTAACCGGGTCGGTTTGCCCGCCTGAAAGATGGCTGCCGCCCAAGCAGATCGCAGAATTTTGCCTGGAACCCGTTTAGGACTCGCAGCGCTCAGGAGCTGGAGTGGTTGTTGCTCGCTCTAAGACCCGGGTGCATCTACAATTAACGCAACGCAATGGTTGTTGCCGGTTGTCATAATCCAACGCGGCGGCGGGCAGGTTCCCATCGGCACCATGGCCGCGGCTGCGAGGGGCAGGGTCGGCTCTGAGTCTTTCCAAGCAATTGCCCACACCGAAAGGTCCCAAGTTCGCCAACGCGCCCGATCCTGGCTTTATCGAGGGTGAACTGGCGGCGCTTATCGAACTGCGCCACGGCGATCCGCATTCGCTGTTGGGACCGCATGCGGTACCCGGGGGAACCGTGGTGCGAGCGTACTGGCCAGGCGCCCGTGGAGTCGCGCTGATCCCGGATAAGGACGGCATCGCGCGCCCGATGGAGCGCTGGCGCGACAGCGCGCTCTTCCAGCTTCTGGTGGAAGCCCCCAAAGAAGGGTTTTCTTACCGCTTGGCGGTGCAGCAGCCCGCGGGCGACCAAATTATCCGCGACTGCTATGCTTTTCCGCCCTGGCTGGGAGAGCTGGATATCTACCTGCTGGGAGCGCAGAAAGAGGAACTGCCCTATCACAAGCTGGGGGCTCATCCCTGGGTTCTGGAGGGAACCGCGGGAGTCGGCTTCGCGCTGTGGGCGCCCAACGCGCGGGCGGTCAGCGTGGTGGGCGATTTCAATCACTGGGACGGCCGGCGCTGTCTGATGCGCAGGTTGGGTGGCACCGGCATCTGGGAGTTGTTCGTGCCGGAATTGGCGCCCGAGGCCCGCTACAAGTTTGAAATCCATACCGTCGCCGCGCTGCCGCGCATGAAGACCGATCCTTATGCGCAGGCGATGGAGTTGCCCCCGGCTACCGCCTCGGTGGTTTATCAGCCGGCCTTTCACTTCGCCGATCAGGACTGGATGGCGGCGCGCCAGGGGCGCGACTGGCTGCATCAGCCGGTGTCGATTTACGAGGTGCATCTGGGGTCATGGCGGCGGGTAGTGGAGGAAGACAATCGGCCGCTGAGCTATCGCGAACTGGCGCCCGCGCTGGCCGATTATGCGCTCGATCTGGGTTTTACTCATCTCGAATTGCTGCCCGTGATGGAACATCCGTTCAGCGGCTCGTGGGGTTATCAGGTAAGCGGCTACTTCGCGCCCACCGCCCGCTACGGCCCGCCCGACGATTTTCGCTACTTGGTTGACTATCTCCATCGGCGCGGGCTAGGGGTCATCCTGGACTGGGTTCCAGCCCATTTTCCCAAAGACGATTTCAGCCTGGGCCGCTTCGATGGGACCGCGCTATATGAGCATCTGGACCCCCGCGAGGGAGAGCATCCGGACTGGGGCACTTACGTTTTCAACTATGGTCGCGACGAGGTTCGCACGTTCCTGATTGCCAGCGCGCTGTTCTGGCTGCGCGAATGCCACGCCGACGGGCTGCGGGTGGACGCAGTGGCCTCGATGCTCTATCGGGATTATGGCAAAGCGTCCGGCCAATGGATTCCTAACCGCTACGGCGGGCGGGAAAACCTGGAGGCGCTGGAGTTTTTGCGCCAACTCAACGAGCGCGCCTATGGCCTTAATCCGGGAATCGCGATGATCGCCGAAGAATCTACCGCTTGGCCGGGGGTCAGCCGCCCTACCTATCTGGGCGGTTTGGGCTTCGGGCTCAAGTGGGATATGGGCTGGATGAACGATACCCTGGACTATTTCAGCCGCGACCCCATCTATCGCCGCTATTACCATCGCGACCTGACCTTCGGTCTGCTTTACGCCTGGAGCGAGAATTTCGTGCTGCCGCTGTCCCACGACGAGGTCGTGCACGGCAAGCGCTCGTTGCTGAGCAAGATGCCCGGCGATCGCTGGCAGCAGTTCGCCAATTTGCGCGCGCTGTTGGGCTACATGTGGGCGCGACCGGGCAAGAAGCTGCTCTTCATGGGCGGAGAATTCGGTCAATGGCGGGAATGGAACCACGATCAGAGCCTGGACTGGCATCTCCTCGCCGAGCCCGACCATCGTGGCGTCCAAAAACTAATGCGCGACCTCAATCGAATTTATCGTGCCCATCCGGCGCTGTGGGATGCCGACACCGAGCCGGACGGCTTTCGCTGGATCGACGCCGACAACGCCGACGCCAATTCGATCGCCTTTGCGCGCTTCGCACCCAAAAGCGGCGAGGTGGTGATCTGCATGGCCAATTTCTCGCCGGTGCCACGCAATCGCTACCGGCTGGGGCTGCCCAAGCCCGGTTTCTACCGTGAAATCCTCAACACCGACAGTCGTTGGTACGGCGGCGGCGACATCGGCAATCATGGCGGCGTGCAGGCCGAGGAGATCCCTTCTCATGGCTTTCCCTATTCAGCCGAATTCACCTTGCCGCCGCTGGCCGTGGTCTGGCTATGCCCACCCTAGCGGGCTGGCGATGCAAAGCCCCGAGGTTACAACCGTCCAAGGTTAGCTGACACAGTTGCAGCCATTAGCGGCCCTGCGGGCCGAGCTACAGGCGGGCACGTCGGCAGTCTCGTCAGGCTTGCTATCGGTTTGCGCGACACGCCAGCATTCCACTTGAAGAAGCTTGTTTATGGACGGCACGCTAACGGCATTACCGAGAGGTAGCGATTCGAGCACGCCCCTCGGGCCAGATGATTGTCTTAAGCCTGCGAGGAGCGGAGCATGCGCGCAGCGCTTTTCATCTTCGCAGGCTTAAGCTTAACTGCACCGGAGGTATCCGTATGAAGGGTTATCTAGAATCGATACGCCCGCGGACCGGCAGCCCGGGCCGTTTCCGCTTGATGGTGATTGCGATGGCGGTGGCGTTGTTGGGCGCCGCGGGCGGTGGCGCCGAGACGAGCGGGCCGATGCCGGAGGTGAAGGCGGTGCTGAACCAAGCCATCGCAGTGCTCAAAGATACTCAGCTTCCGCTGACACAAAGACGGCAACGCCTGCGTGAATTGGCCGAAGCCCACTTCGATTTCGCTACCATGGCTCGTTCCTCCCTGGGCTACCACTGGCCGAAAATCTCCCAGTCCCAGCAGCAGCAGTTCGTTACCTTGTTTTCTTCCTTTATCGAGGACGCCTACCTCGACAAGATTCAAGGCTATGTCAATCTGAAGTTCGAAGTCGCGCGCCAGCGAATGAACGGACCGCGTTATGCCGAGGTCGATACCAAGGTAATCCAAAGCCAAGGCAGCCCTATCAGCCTGAATTTTCAAATGGAAAGGAAAGGCGGCGATTGGAAGGTCTACGACGTGGTGATCGACAACATCAGCATGGTCGATAACTATCGCACGCAATTCAATCATGTGATCAATGAGCGCGGCTTCAACGTGCTCATGAGCGACCTGCAACGCAAACAGCGCGAATTGGCTTCGCTGCTGGGAAATACGGAAGCGGCCAACTAAGCCGAGATGAAGGTCGCTGAGCAGCCCTCGGCGCCGATCACGGTGCCGCTATTGGATCTCAAGGCGCAATTCCGCCCGCTGCGCGCGGAAATCCTGGCCGCCATCGCGGCGGTGATGGAGAGCCAGCAGTTCATCCTCGGTCCTCAGGGCTCGGCCCTGGAGCAAGAGATTGCCGCGATGGTCGGAGTGCGGGCGGCAGTGGGCTGCGCCTCGGGTTCCGACGCCTTGATGTTGGCGCTGATGGCGGCCGGCATCGGCCCCGGCGACGAAGTGATTTGCCCAACTTTCACCTTTGTCGCGACTGCCGGCGCAGTGGCTCGACTGGGGGCGCGGCCGGTTTTCGTCGATATTGACCCGCGAACTTTCACCCTCGATAGCGCCGCCGTTGCCCAGGCCGTCAGCGCGCGCACCCGCGCGATCATTCCGGTGCATCTGTACGGGCTGACCGCTGACATGCAAGCGCTGGATGAAATCGCCAGGCGCGTGGACGCGCTCTTGGTTGAAGACTGCGCCCAGGCATTGGGCGCGCGCTATCGCGGACGGGCGGCGGGAGCGCTGGGCGCGATGGCGTGCCTCAGTTTTTATCCCACCAAGAATCTCGGTGGAGCGGGCGACGGTGGCATGGTCCTCACCGATGATAACGCCCTGGCACAGCGGCTTGGGATGATACGCGATCACGGCAGTCGGCGCCGCTACGAGCATGAAATCGCCGGGGTTAACAGCCGATTGGATGAAATCCAAGCCGCTGTTCTGCGTGTCAAGCTGCCCCGGCTGGAAAAATGGAACCAAGCCCGACGCGCGGTGGCCGCGCGCTATCGTGAGCTGCTGGCCGACCTCGCGCAGGTGAGAGTTCCGATAGTGCCCTCCGAGTGCGAGCACGTGTATCACCAGTTCGCGATCCGATGCGCACGGCGCGATGAGCTGCGTCAATTCTTGCGCCAGCGAGGAATCGCCAGCGAAGTCTACTATCCCATCCCTCTGCATTTGCAGCCCGCTTTCGCTCATCTCGGCTATCGTCCCGGACAGCTCCCGCAGGCCGAAGCCGCAGCCCGCGAAGTGCTCTGCTTGCCGATATATCCCGAGCTCGTCGCTCCTCGGCAGGAGTTGGTGGTCGACACGATTCGGCGGTTTTATGCCGGCGACTAGGCATCGATGGCGGCACAAAGTGGCAACGAGTCAACGAGTTCGCACAGTAGGAATGAATTAAACGAAATTGCGGATAATTTCGCTGGTTTGGCTCAATTACGAACTGCTCTAAGCTCTATTGGCCTTTTTCCTTTAAACTGTTCTTTTTAGCCCTTGACATCGGACCGAACCCACCTTACGCTTTTCCCTTCGACGGCAGAGTTTAGCTGCTTGCTTAAAATCTTTGCTTGAAGAAAAAGGCTCGCCGACGGGCGTAGGTATTTTATACGGGAGATTATGCGATGGGGAATAAAGTGGCGGCGGTAATCAAGGGCGTGGGCGAAGTGATGACGGTCAAGGATCTCAGCGGCTATTTGCAGTGCAACCAATCGACCATCTATCGCTTGCTCAAGCGCAATGAAATTCCAGCGTTCAAGGTCGGCAGCGACTGGCGCTTCATGACGGAAGAAATTCGCAATTGGTGCAGACGTAAGATGACGCGCCCATTGCGACGAGCAGGGCTGCTGGAGCGCGCCGAGGCAAACTGAACCCGGGAGCAGAGCCGACCTGAAAATCGGCCAACTGCTCCCCGGACGGTCTCACGAAACCCTTCCCCCTTTTCCTACTCACGGCACCATATTCGCTTGCCCGCCAGCTCTTTTTCGCTTCTTTTGACCCTGGAAGCTTTCCTGGCTTGCCATTGAACTATCAGTGAAATTCCTCGCGTCCGTTTCCGTTCCTAAGCCAGAATGGTTGAAGACTAGGCGTACAGGGTTTCGTTTAGGCGTTCCTCCGACCTATGCAATTACGGCTCGCTACTGCCAGTATAAGCAGTTGGGACTGGGCCCCGCTTTGGCTGGCCGCCGCTCTGGTCTTGCTGCATGCCAGCCTGCTGCTGGTCGCGATTCCCCATAGTCGGACCACGATCGATTCGGCCTACCACGTGGCGATGGGGCGTTGGTACGGCGAGCATTACACCGCCTTTTGGGATCACATCAACTTTGGCCCGCGCGGTCGGCCCAATTTGCAAGGTCCGGCGCTTCATCTTGCGATCGGAGGGTTGGGACGGTTGCTGGGCGGGCGTGGCTGGGATTATGTACGGGCCAACGCCTTACTCGCATTCTTGCAGTGGCTGGCGGCAATTGCGACCGCGGCCTTCTTCGCCTACTGGATTGGCGGCCGATGGCCGATGCTGTTCGCGGTCGCGTTGTTCAGCGCCAGCGCCTTCACCGCGCTCTCCTACCAGATTGGTATTCCTTCGGGCTGGGCCTTCATCCTGGTCCCCTGGCTGCTGTATTTCTTCTTGGGGCAGCGTCTATGGATGGCGGCGCTATGCGCCGCCGCGCTTATTTACGTCCATGTGGCCGGCTATGCCATGGTGCCGGTGGCACTGGGCCTGGCCGCAATCGTAACCCACCGCTGGCGCCAGGCCTCGATCGTGGCGCTGCTCACGACGGCGCTGACCGCGCCTTTCACAATCCAAATCCTGCTCCATCTGGGATGGTGGAGTGGAATCCATAGCCGCGCCACCGTCCTAATCGATCCGCTGCCCTGGCTGCTGGTGGCGGCTTGGTTCCTGCGAGGACCGCGCTGGGAGCTACCGGGCGACCAGTTTCTTGCGCTTTGGCTATGCGCGGGAATTGCCTGGCTGCCAGAAGACCCGAGCCGCTTCATCCTTCAATCGGGATTGCCCGCCTGCGTGGTCGGCGCAACAGTATTGGCCGCGGTGCTCTCGCAGCGTCGTCCGCTGGGGCTTATCCTCGCGGTCTTGATGACGATCTGTCCGCTGGGCGTGCCGGCGCTGGCCCCGGAGCTAAGCTGGGCGGTCGGGCTGCATCGGCCTGACGTACCCGATTGGAAGCAGGCTGCAGCAATCGGCGGGATTATCCGCGCTAATCATCTCGAAAGTCGCCTGATCGTGCATTACATGCCTTCGCTCTGTCCCGCGCTGGCGGTGTTCGACCCGGTCAGTTGCTTCAAGGGGCATTGGGTCGAGGTTCAGCCGCGCGTGGATCCCGCTGAGACCATGGCGCTGAGCCGAATGGCCTTTGTGGTGCCGCTGGCCGCCGACGATCCGTTGCTGGCACGGCTAAGCACGTTGGGCTGGATCGCCAACTACGGCGGCGATCGGCGCAGTTCCGTAATCGGCTTGGCGCGACGCCCTCCGCTCGCCGGCGCCACCGCCTGGGCGGTATCGGTCATGGCTCGCGATGGCGGTTGGTTGGGCCGTTACGCGATCAACAACCGGCTGCGCTGGAAATCGCCTCACCGGCTCGGGCGACTGTTGTCTCCCGCCGATTGGCGCCACGATCGTCGCCGTTTGGAGCCTCAACGCCAGCGGATGGGCCATTTGGAGCTGGTATGGCTGTGCTACAGCTATGCCTTGGCCCCCACCCAGCCCGCGCAGGCTCTGGCGGCACGCAAAATCGCGCTCCGTATGGGCGAGCTCTCCGGCCTGTTGAGCGATAGCCTTGGAATCGACCTGATTGGTCAACGCAATCTACGCCAGCTATGCGCCGGGTTATCGATCCTGGCGCGTCAGGCCTCTGGGGAGAGCGCACAGGCGGCGGCGCTGGAGCGCGGGATGAGCGCTCTGCTGAAACGGTTCTTCGACGCTCGAGGCCGCACCTACGCGCAAAACCTGCCTCTGCCCGCATATCGCGCAAAGCTGTTGGCGTAGAAGCAAGGCTCGGATGGACCAAGGCTCCGATGACGCTGGTCGAGGTGCGTCGTCCTGGCGCTGCTCCTGCGAACAAAGGCCGCTACGCCGAGCGATCGCCGTAGAGGTGCAGCAATTGCGCGCGCGATAGCCAAATCTCCACCGGAGGTGCGCTAAGGGTCCTGCCCCGTTCCAGCCGACGGATGCCGTCGGGATGGTAGAGCACGATCAAGCCGTTCATGAACAGACGATTTGCTCGTCCGCGCCAGGTGATCGGCACCTGGCGGCGATAAAAGCCCAGCCGGGCTGCGCCGGCGCCGAGCAGGGTAAAGCCGTACAGGGCCTCGAAAGAGATTGCCCCTCGTGCGGTCCAGCGGGCCAAGGCGGCGAGGTCGCCTCGAATCGCGGTCGACACCGGGCCGCCGAACATGGCTTGAAGAAAACCAAGGTTTTCGCAGTGCAACTCGCCGATGACGGCGCCGGGCTTGATCTGAGTATCGTCGGGCAGGCCAAGGGCGGGCCCACGATAACGAATCAAACGCACCCGCAATAATCCGGCCGGCGCCTCCGGAATTGCCTGTGAAGGCCAAGCCTGCTTGGCAATCTGCTCCCACAGCCACCATCCGGTGAGTAAACCGCGGGCCTGACCCGGCCGCGAATTGGCCGCTACCAGATGCCAAAAGAGGTGCGGCGTGAGCAGGGCAGTAGAAGTTGCCGCCGATGCGCCCGGTCTGACATTGCCTTCAGCTCGACTGGCAGGCACAAAAGCCGCCGGCCAGCACCAAAAGCGACGCATAGAGAGCCTCGCGCGAACGAGGATACCGACACCAAAACAGCGTGGGGCACTGACAGCCGGCGGCCCACGTTCAAATTTCGCAGCTTGTCTCCCGCGCCGCCTCATCCGCTGGGTCCCGGAGCGAGGCGACGGATGTATTCATTTTGCGGCAGCCGGGGCTAAAGGTGAAGGATTAAAACCATCGCTTTGATCCCGGCTTGCAATAAGCGCAATCCGCTTCCCCAACGGCGACTTTACAGCAGGGCGCCGCGAAAAGGATCGTCACGTTGCGGCGGATACTGAATCAGGTTGAGCGCCCATCGACGCCCCAGCCGCAGGGCCTCTTCAGCCCGCCGGCACAGCCGTTCGCGATACAACGTGTTCCAAACGTAAACATCCACCGAAGGCTCTTCGCCCAAGTGAAGGTCGATCATCCAGTCCTCGACCTGGGGGCCGCAGATCAGCAGACGCAGCAGCCGTCCATGATCCATTACGATCCCGCTGGCCTTGGGCGGGAGGCGGAACTCGTCTTTGATTCGCTTGACCAGATGCTTGGGATAATGGTCCTCGGTCATCGCCAGATATGACCACTGGCCCGGGCTGGGGTTGAGGGCGCGCGCGATGTTGAGGTTGTTGTCGGTCAGATGCTCTTTGGCCCGATCCTGATCGTAATCGCGAGCCACGCTATAGAAGCCCATCGCGACCGGGAGTTGCGGCGCTGACTGGACACGATCCTGGCGCGGTTTCTTGACCGCGCTTTCGACCCACCAGCGATCTTCCACGTTGGGCCGTGCCATCGCTAACCTCGCCGGCAGCGCGCCGACGCGCGTTTACGCCCGATGCGCGCCTTGACCGCCGCCGCTCTGCGCTGGCCACCGACGGCCCGACGCTCGGCCCTGCGCCGCCCGGCCTGCCTGACTCGCGCCGCGCGCCGGTGCCGTTCCGGGCGCGGGCGCAGGCCGTGAACCATTCGCCGGGTAAAGGCGTCGGCTTTGCGTTCGGCGTCGGTCCAGAACAGATAGTGGCCCATCTCGTGATAGACTATCTGGATCCACATCCGTTCGCTGTTGTAGACCCGGCCGCGCTTCCAGTTGCTGGGATGGATGAAGTGAATCAGGCCGTTTTCGTAGGTCTTGCCCGCCGTCTTACCCCAATCCAGATATTCGTACCATTCGATTTTGGGGCGCTTGACGGCATAGAAGCGGCAGAAGGTCGAGATGGCGCGGTTGAAGGCGCTAATCTTTTGAGTCTGGAAAAATTCGGTTAAGTCGCGGTCGATGGTCCGGCGACAGACCAGAGGAGGTAGAATCATCCGCACTGGCTTTCCTCCGCGTGCTCCATCATAAAAAGCTCCACCTCGACTAGTCAATCGTGCAGAAAATAGCTCGATTTTGCTGCATTTTTTGCCAGCCCCAGCCAGACCGGCGGAACGCGTTGGGCGCTTTGGCGCGGCGCCTCCCGATAGCGGAGCGCGCGCGGTTTGCTATAGTCGGGAAGCCATCTCGCATCCAAGGAGCGTCGCTTATGGCCGAGTTTTATACCTCGGAGGGAATTAAAGCGCTGCGCAAACTGCGCCAACTCAAGCCGGAATTGTTCAAAAGCTTCGTGGATTTCGACGAGGCGGTTTTCAAAGACGGCGCCGTCTCTTCCAAAATGAAACATTTGATGGCAATCACCGCCGCTCATGTTACCCAATGCCCCTGGTGTATCGACGTGCATACCCGCAAGGCGCTGGGTGAAGGCGCCAGCGAGGAAGAAGTCGCAGAGGCGGTGTTTGTGGCGATGGCGATGCGGGCGGGGGCGTCATGGGCCCACGGCTGCATTGCGATGCATTCGCTGGAGAGTAAAGATTAAGGCATCCTTGCTACGCTCCAAGAGGATCATGGAAGCAGCCCAGCCCGCGCGCAAAACTCGAACCGTCGCGATCGGTGATCTCAAAGTCGGCGGTCAGGCCCCCATTGTAGTGCAATCGATGTGCGCTACGCATACCAATGACGTCGACGCTACCGTAGCCCAGGCCCACCAACTGGCCCGTGCTGGTGCCGGCATCGTGCGCATCGCCTTGGACAATGAGAAGGAAGTCGCCGCGCTCAGGGAGATCAGGGCTCAAACCAAGGGGATCGTGCTCTCGGTCGATCTCCAGGAAAATTATCGGATCGCCGACAAGGTCGCGCCCTGGGTCGACAAGATTCGCTACAACCCCGGCCATCTGCACCATATCGAGAAGCGCAAGACGATCGCCGACAAAGTCAAATGGTTGGTGGACATCGCGCGCGACCACAACCTCGCCATTCGGATTGGGGTCAATTGCGGCTCGGTAGCGCCGGCCTTTTTGGAAAAATATCCCGGTGACCAACTCCAGGCCTTGACCGAATCCACCGCCTATCACTGCGATCTGATGGAGGAACTGGGATTCGAGCGCTTCGTAGTTTCGATGAAGGACTCCGATCCGGCCAAGGTAGTGCTGGCCAACCGCCGCTTCGCCCAACGGCGCCCCGACGTGCCTCTGCATCTGGGGGTGACCGAAGCCGGCCTCCCGCCCGAGGGGATTATCAAAACTCGGATCGCTTTCGAGAAGTTGTTGGCCGAAGGAATCGGCGACACCATTCGGGTGTCGCTCACCTTGCCCTACGAACGCAAGCACGAGGAGGTCGAGGTTGGCCACCAGATCGTTCGCGACGTTGCGGCCGGCCGCTTTCTGTCGGTACCTGACGTATGGGCCGGCCTCAACATCATCTCTTGCCCCTCCTGCTCGCGGGTGGAGAACGAAAAATTCGTCGAGCTGGCGATGCAGGTCAAGGAGCTGACCCGCTACGCGGCTGAGCATCGGGTCACGATCGCGGTGATGGGCTGCAGGGTCAACGGTCCGGGCGAGACCGACGATGCCGACCTGGGGCTGTGGTGCGGACCGACCACGGTCAACCTCAAGCGCAAGGATCGCAAGCTGGGCAATTTCGGCTATGACGAGGTGCTTGGGCGGCTGCGCCAGGAGCTGGATCTAATCATCGCGACAGGCTCGAACGCGCCGCAAGCGAACTGAACTACGGCAAAAAAAAACGGCCCCGCGGTTAGTGGGGCAGGCTGTCGCGGCGGTTAGCTGTCTCCCAGTTGCCTGACTGCCAGTTGACTGACAGTTTTCGGTTTAGGTTGCCTGCCAGTTCTCGGCAAGTTGCCTGTTAGTTCTTCGCCAGTTTTCCGTTAATGGGGCGGGCCGCCGTGCCTGCCCCACCTTATCTCTCCTCCAGCCTTCGCCTGGCCCAGCACTTATGTTCCCAGCATTCAGGCCCATTCGCCGCTCAGCAGTAGGGCAGGTCCCTCCCACTGAAGCCATCGCAATGGCGGGCAGGGCCGCCCGCCCCATTGAAGCCGTCGGACCACCTCATATCTCCCTCAGCCCGACTACGTCATGTTTCGTCAATTCTGGCGGGCGCTTCCAGCGCTGCCCAGGATTCGGCCTGCGCCATCGACGAGGGATGGCCCTGCGGTCAGGAACGCAGTCCACGCGGCCCGAAAAAAAAGCGGCCGGGCGAGGTTGCCCTCGACCGGCCGCGACTTAGACGATTGTTGGATTAATCCAGGGTATGGGCCGTGACCTGACTGGTGTTGGAGGGGTCCATCTCCAAGGTCTGGGCCACGGTTTGAGAAATTCCGCCCAGATCCAACGCCTTGTGATCGGCACATACCAGCAGGGCGGTGGGATGGTGCTCGATGGGAAAGGAGCGCAAACCACTGTTGTCCAGTGCGGTGGCGGCATTCTGGCTGCAATACTCGCACTCGAACCGTCCCGATCCGACCACCGCCAGTTGGCGATCCATCCGCGCTACGTACACGCTGTTGGGATCGACCGAATCGGTCTTGGCCGCGACCTTATCCAAGGCGTTAACCCGCCCGTCGCGGATCTGGGCCAGGGCCTTGGGAACCGCTACGTCGCATGATACCTGGTCGCGGTTTTTGACCGTCGCACCAACCCATACCCCGGCGCCAATCAAAAGTACCACGGCGGCCACTCCGATTAGCGCCGAGCGGGCGAAGCCCTTTTGGCTTGCAGGAGCGGGTGGGGCCGATTCAACCATGCTTACGCGAGGCACATCAACCAGCGACTTGTCCTTTGCCATCGACCGACTCCTGCCTAGCACGCGATTCGAACAGAGGCCACGAATATTATCGTCGGCGCATGCCAAATCGTCAAGCAGCGGGCAAGGTGATGTCTCGGTTCAGCAAGAATGTCCGCTTTTAACTGTTCAGCGAAAGTGTCCGCCTGTTGGGAATAGGGTTGTGTCTGCCACAACGCTTTCCGTCCGGCTCTCTTCTCGCCTTGCGAGAGCCGTGATGGAAGGCCGTCCTGCGATGCGTCGTTGCCGGTCATCAAGCCACCTCGTTGTACCCCGATGGTTGGCGGCCGATGGTTCGCGGCGGTTGCGTTGGAGCGCGCAACTCGCCCAGTTCACTCGCCGCGGTGGTCGCGATCACCCGCTCTCGTAATACACCCGCCAGCTTCCATCCAGCGCGGGCAACCAACACAGCATTCGACTCGTTGACAACAGGCCGTGGAAGGGCAAAATAGGCGGCGAAATTGCTTAGGGCGAAGGAAGCGCGAAAAGCGTGCCCTGGCGTGGTGTGGTGGCGGGAGATAAATGACGCTGCGGGATAAGTTGGCCGCCTTCCTCGCGGCCCGCCTCGAAGGCGCGCCGGTTGAAGAGCTGATCGGCTTGCTCTTCAGCAGCTCCAACAACGACCCCGAACTAAGCCATCGGATCATCCAGCAGGTTCTGGGCGCCGACCCGGCCTTCGCTTACGACCCCGCCCATCGACGCTGGTCGCTAGTGGAGGGGCTGGGCCTGCGCAAGCCGCTGGCCGAGACCCAGTTCGTGGTGGTCGATCTGGAGACTCGCGGCGGTCGTCCGAGCGCCGACCAGATAATCGAAATCGGCGCCTACCGATGTCTGGGCACGCGCATGCTCCAGAGCTTCCAAAGCCTGGTGCGGCCGGCCCGGCCGATCCCATCCTTCATCACCCGGATGACCTCGATTAGCAACGAAGCGGTCGCCCAGGCCCCAACAATCGGCGAGATCCTGCCGCGCTTTCGCGATTTTCTTGGCGATGCGGTGCTGGTGGCGCACAACGCTCAGTTTGATTTTTCCTTTCTCGACTTCGAATTCCGCCGCCTGCTCGGCGCTCCGCTGCGCAATCCCGTGCTCTGCACCCTGCGACTGGCCCGCCGCCTGCTGCCCTCGATGCGCCGGCGCGGGCTGGACGCCTTGGCGGATCATTTCGGTCTGGCCACCGAGGGCCGCCATCGTGGGCTGGGCGACGCTCGGATGGCGGCCGAGCTGTTAGCCATCTTCCTGGAGATGCTCGCGGTTCAGGGAATCAAGCGGCTCGACCTGGCGCTGGAATTCACCCACAGCGCGACCTCGGGACGGCGGATGGAGCGGCATGTTCCATCCGAGGCGATCGCCGCGATTCCTCGCCAGCCGGGAGTCTACCTGATGCGCAACGAGCGCGGCGAGGTGCTCTATGTGGGCAAAGCGCGCGATCTGAAACGGCGCGTGGCTTCCTATTTCAACGGCGGGGTAGGTACCAGAGGCAAGATCGTCGATCTGATAAGCCACGTCTGGAGCGTCACGACCCGCACCACCCGCGCCACCCTGGAGGCCGCGCTGTTGGAGGCGGAACTGATTCGCGAACTCAAACCGCCCTACAATCGCCAGCTCAAGACCGCGCCCCAGGCCTATTTCATCCGTTTGGATTTGAACGATCCCTTCGCCCGCCTCAGCGTTGCCACCAAGCTGACCGCGCGGCCGGGATGGTTGCAACTCGGCCCCTTCATCGGTCGGCGCCATCCGCGCCAGGCGGTTGAAGTACTGGCGCGCTGGTGCGGCTTGCGTACCTGCGCCGGCCGGCTGGAGATCGATCCGGCGCGCTCGGCCTGCATCCAGGGCCAGATCGGCCATTGCACCGCGCCGTGCAATCAGACTATCGACCGGCTCGGCTACGGGCGCCAGCTCGAACGCGCGCTGCAATTCCTGCGCGGGCGCGCGGGCAACCTGCTCAACGAACTAGCCCAGGCCCGTGACCAAGCCGCCGCCACGATGCGCTTTCGGGAAGCCGCCCGCTATCAGCGCGACCTGCAAACCCTGCAATTGCTGGCCATCCGGGAGCGGCGACTGAGTCAGACCGTGACCGAAAACAACCTGGTGATTATCGAGGGCGAGAGCGCAAGCGTGATCCTGAGCGGGCGGCTAGCGGGGCGCTTCGAGCTGGCCGAGCCTGATGCCGCAATGCGAATCTCGCGCTTCGTGGCCGAGAACTACGCCCGCTACCAGGCCCGCCCGATCGCCAAGGCCGAGTTGGAACCTATGATGCTGGTCTCGCGCTGGCTCAAAGAGCGCCGGCCCGACGACGGCCGACTCATCTTCTTGAGCGGCGCCAACCTGCCAGCGGAGGCCCTGGCCGAGTTCGCATAATCATCGGCAGCGCAGGCTATTCAACCGCGCTAGTCGGAATAAAACCGACCTGGCCGCTGCGCAAACGGATGCGCAGCCAGTTGCCCGAAATTCCCGTCACTCGCACGTAGCGGCGGCGATGGACCTGGGCCACCACGCTGCTGCTCCGATCCATGTCCTGATAAACCGGCGAGCTGTGAGAGAGCAGAAACGCTCGATTCAGCGGACGAATCGCAGCCGCGGCTGCCGCAGGCGGGTTGGGTGCGGGCGGTGGTGGAGTACTGGCGATCGTCGGCGCGCTGGCCGGAGCGGCAGCGGCAGCGGGTGCGGGGGCGGGCGGCAGCAAACTTGGGTCCAGCCGCTTGACTTCGGCATATTCGGCCTGGGCCAACGCCTGCTGATTGGGCTGGGCCGCCATCGCATTGGCCAGGGCGAAATGCAGATGGGCGTCCTGGGGCGCCAGCCCCACCGCCATCCGCAATTCATGTTCGGCCGCGGCGGGCAGATTCTGTTGCATCAGGAGCGCGGCATATTCCTCATAATAACTGGGCTCGCTCGGCTCCAGCGCAATCGCCGCCATCCATTGGTTGGCGGCTTGGCTGGGCTGATTTTGCGCCGCGTAAAGCTTGGCCAAAACCACGTGAGGTTGGGGCGCGCGCGGATTGAGTCGGATGGCGTGCATCAGCTCGCGTTCGGCGGGCGCGAAGTTATGCTCGACCAGGTAAAGCTGGCCCAGCGCCAGATGGGCGCGCGCGCTGTCGGGCGCGGCCTTGACCGCGGCTTGGTAATCCTGCTCGGCGTTGGCCAAGCGATTGGTGCGCAAAGCTTGATCGCCGGCGCTGACATAATCGGCGGGACTGCGATGGCCACATCCTGCCGCCACCGCCAGCGCCACGCCACCCGCCAGAACCCTCAGCAGCCACCGCCGGTTGTCCTGCCCCAACCCCCACTGCTTCATTCTCGTGGTACCTCAGGTGGTATTTTGACTGGCTTAAATTGGATCGATCAAGCGCTCAATAGGCAACGTCGAATCAGCACTGTCTCAAAAGAACCGCAATCCGGCCTTTTATCCGCATCCGGTCAAGCCTGGCCTGCTCGGCGGCCCCGCCAAAACCAATGGTAGCGAGCTGATGGAAGGCGCGCCGCCATCAGCTATAAATGGAGCCGTGCAGGCGCTGTTGATCGCGGCAAAGGAATTGTCGCAGGCCAAAACCAGGCTGGCCGTTTTGCCCGCCGCGGCGCGGATGGATCTGGCCCGAGCCATGTTCGAGGATGTCTTGGCCGCGGCCCTGGCGGTCAGGCCGGCGGTGCCGGTCGTGGTGGTCAGTTCCGACCGCAGCCTGCTCGAAACCGCCCGACGCGCGGGCGCCGGCGCCATCGATGAGGGCTATCCGCGCGGGCTCAACGCGGCGGTAAGCTTGGCCGGCGCGCAACTGACCCACGCGGGCATCACCGTCCTGGGCACTTTGCTTTCGGACACCCCGCTCATCAGCGCACAGGACATTCAGCTCGTGCTGGAGGCCGCCGGCGAGCTCGGCGCGCGCTCGGTCACGATGGTGCCCTCGCGCGACGGCCGTGGCACCAACGTGTTGGTGCGCCGCCCGGCGCAAGTGATTGCGCCGCGCTTCGGCATCCGCAGCCTGGCGCGCCATCTGGCCGAATGCGAACGGCACCAGGTCGCATGCCGGGTCTTGCAGTTGGCCGGACCGGCACTGGACCTCGACGAAATGGCTGATTTGGTGCACTTCGCGCGGGTGGCACACGAAGGGCGGACTTTGGAAGAGCTTTCTCGTCTGCGCTCCGAGCTTGCCATGTCTTGAGCAACAGGGTTGAATTAGTGCCCTGAAGTGAATCGAAGTGATTTTAGCCTATCGGCAAGAAGCTTGAGCCCAATCCACCCAACTTTCTTATTCTCGCGCCGATCCTCGCCATGGACGCCGTTTGCCGCGCTTGTCCGCGGACGATGGCGTCGGGCTGGCGTGGAGCACCTGCCACGGCCCCGATGAGCACCGCGAGTTCAATCCTGGCCAACCCAATCGAGCGACTGGGCGCCCAGGTAATCGACGGGATCGACGCGCTGGGGCGCTTCGTGCTGTTCCTGCTCTATGCTTTGATCGCGCTGGTCGAACCACCGTACAAGCCGCGTCTATGGCTGCGCGATGCGCGCGAAATCGGCGCCGACTCGTTCTTCCTGGTCGCTCTGATCGGAATTTTTACCGGCATGGTGATGGGCTTGCAGGGTGAATTCACCCTGCGCAAATTCGGCTCCGAGGGCGCGCTGGGGACCGTGGTCGCGCTCTCGCTGGTGCGCGAATTGGGACCCGTCTTGACCGCTCTGATGGTAACCGCGCGCGCCGGTTCCGCGATGGCGGCGGAATTGGGGGCGATGCAGGTAACCGAGCAGGTCGACGCCCTTACCGTGATGGCGATCGATCCGATTCAGTACCTGGTCTCGCCGCGCCTCCTGGCCGGAGTGCTCAGCTTTCCGCTGTTGACCGCGATTTTCGACGTGATCGGGATCTTCGGCGGTTACGTGGTCGGAGTCGGGCTGATGGGCGCGCCCGCCGCCGCATATTATAACGGCATCGCGTCCAGCCTGGGCGGGAGCGATATCGCGGGAGGAATTTACAAGGCTCTGGTCTTTGGTCTGATCGTGACCTGGGTCTCGTGCTACAAGGGCTACCATGCGGAACGGATGGCAACCGGAGTCAGCCGGGCTACCACCGAAGCGGTGGTACTCTCGAGCGTTTTAATTCTGGTCTTCGATTATTTTCTCACCTCGCTGTTGTTGAAATGAACCAGAACGGACGCGGCGGAGCTATCGACGTGGTCAATCTGCGCCGCCGTTTCGGCCGCCAGCAGGTACTCGACGGCGTCTCCCTGAGCTGCCCATCCGCCCAGATCACGACGATTGTAGGACCCAGCGGCTGCGGCAAAACGGTTTTTTTGAAACATCTCAATCTACTGCTGCGCCCCGACTCCGGCCAAATCATGATCGACGGCGTGGACGTGACCCGCTTGAGCTATCGCGCGCTGGACCGGGTGCGAGAGGAGTTTGGCGTCTTGTTCCAAGGTGGCGCGCTGTTCGACTTCCTGACCGTGGCCGAAAACGTAGCTTTTCCCTTGGTGGAGAAAACCGGTTTGCGCCGCCAGCAGATCTCCCGCCAGGTGGAGGAAAAGCTAGAAGCCGTGGGCCTGAGCGGAATGGGCGACAAATACCCCAGCGAGATCAGTGGCGGAATGCAAAAACGAGCCGCATTGGCGCGCGCCCTGATCCGCAATCCCAAGATTTTGTACCTCGATGAACCCACCACCGGCCTGGACCCGACTCGAACCGGCTCCATCCATGACCTTATTCGCGATACCCATCGCCAGTTCGGGTTGACGGTGGTGATGGTCAGTCACGACGTGCCCGCGGTCTTCGAGATCTCCGATCGCGTCGCGTTCATGCATCGCGGCCGGATGGCCCTTAACGGCACGGTGGCCGAAGTGATGGCTTCCCAGGACGAAATATTTCAGCATTTTCTGGCCGGCAAATCGGCCAGCGCCGAAGAGGAAGCGGGCCGCCGGCCCGCAACGAGGAACTGAATGTACGCAAGCCGTACCACCCAATTTCTGGTCGGTATCTTTGCCCTGATCGGCCTTGCGGCACTGGCTTATCTGTCGCTGCGCCTGGGCCGAGTCAATATCTTCAATCCGCCCAGCTACGAAATTTTCGCCAATTTCGACAATATTACCGGGCTCAAGACCGGAGACACGGTGGAGATCGCCGGGGTGCCGGTGGGCAAGGTAATTTCCGTCGGCCTGCTCGACGATCGGGCCCACGTCGGGATGCAAATCAACCGGGGGGTGAAGGTTGACGATGACGCGATCGCGGCCATCCGCACTCGCGGGATCATCGGCGACAAGTATGTCTCGCTTTCGTTGGGACCCGGCGACAAGATGCTGGCCAACGGGCAGACCCTGCGCCAGACCGAATCGTCCTTCGTGCTGGAGGACGTAATCGGCCAACTCATCAACAGCTTCACCTCCGGGGGCAGCAACAAGAACAACGGCGGAAACAAGGGCCAAGGCGGCGGGAACAGCGGCGGCAGCTTTCCCAGCCTCAACGACCCGGGCAGCAAGTAACGCGGTGATGGCCTCGGGTTTGTTTGCTTTTGCCGCGGTCCGTATGCTGGTTGTTAGAGGAAATAAAATCGTGAAGTCCGCTCTGGTTGCACTGTTATTGAGCGCAGCAATCTGCACCTCGGCTTTCGCGGCTCCGGCAAATCAAGCCCCGCCCGGCGAGAACCTGGCAGAACCGACCAGCGAGGCGTATACGGATCCCTTGGCTCCGTTCAACGAGAAAATGTTTTGGTTCAACCTGCGGCTGGATCAATATATCCTGCGTCCGGTCGCCACCGGTTACGCGGACGTTTTGCCCGAGCCCGTAAGGCGTCATATCGATACCTTTTGGGACAACGTCAACTTTATTCCTCGCTTTGCCAATAATCTCTTTCAGCTAAAGCCGGTCTACGCCGCAGGCGAGGCCGGCCGTTTCCTGATAAATACTACTTTGGGCGGCGCCGGCTTTTTCGACGTCGCGAATTCCTGGTTTGGCCTCAAACAACACGATACCGACTTCGGCTTGACGCTCTATAAGTACGGCGCTCCGATGGGACCCTATCTGGTGCTGCCCTTCTTTGGCCCCTCCTCGATTCGCGACACGGCCGGTCGGGTAGTCGACGGCTCGATGAACCCGATCAGCTATACGATGCCAACCTGGTGGATGCCGCTGGCGATTGAAAGCGGCAGCGAAGTTGCCGAGGCGGTCAATTTTCGCTCGCTCAACCTGCAACTGTTCGAAGACGTCGATCGCTATTCGATCGACCTTTACGGCGCGGTTCAAGACGGATATATCGAGCGCCGCCATCACTCGGAGGCGGAAAGCGCGACCTTCTAATTCACGCCCAGAATCGCGCGGGCAGGGCCCCCTTTGGCGAGCACAGCAAGCTCCGTGGCCCCGCTCGAACGACCGCTAAAAGCGCGGGCAGGGCCGCCCGCGCCATCAAAGCATACCGGCATACTACTGAAGGCTGCGCCGCCGAGGGTTATGAGGACGTCATTGAGGACGATCGGCTCGCCGCTTTCAGCCGTATGAACTGAAACGGCCCGTGGTGGGCTTGGAGCGTGCGGAGCAGACCGTTATGCTTGGCCCAGTTTTCAGCTCAGGGATTGCACCATGAAGATCAGCATCACAGTGATGGGTATCACGCGCGGTGACGTGCTCGCGGAGGTAGGCCGCCAAGCCGAGCGGCTGGGCTTCGCCGGTTTGTGGGTGCCCGAACATCTGGTGATGCCCAAAGAGGTCAAGACCCCCTACCCTTACGCCGACCGCAGCCGAATTCAGGTCTCCACCACCTCGCCCTTCTGTTACCCCTTCGTCACCTTGGCCTATCTGGCGGCGGTGACCCGCGAGCTGCGGCTGGGAACGGCGGTATGCCTGGTCGGCGAGCGCCATCCCGTAATCCTGGCCAAGGAAGTCGCCACGCTGGATTGCCTCAGCGGCGGGCGCGTCGCCCTGGGAGTAGGAGCGGGCTGGCTGCCCGAGGAATTCGAAGCGCTGGGAATCCCCTACGCCAGGCGCGGCGCGCGGCTGGCTGAGTACATCACGGTGATGCGCAAGCTGTGGGGCGAAGACGCAAGCTCCTTTGCCGGCGAGTTCATCAGCTTCGATTCCGTCCGCAGCTATCCCAAGCCGGTCGCCGGTTCTCGCTTGCCGATTCTGATGGGTGGAGACAGCGCGGCTGCGCTCAAGCGCGCGGCCAAGCTAGCCGATGGCTGGTACGGCAGCCATCTCACGCCCGATCAAGTGGACGATCGGCGCCGGCGCTTGCTGGCACTCGCCGAGAGCGCCGGCCGCGATCCGCGCGGCCTGGAAATCATCGCCTCGCCCCATCGCGATAGCGCCTCCCAGGCCCATCTCCGGGCCTACCAGCGCGTGGGAACCGACGAGCTGGTGCTCCATGTCCCCCGCTTTCAGCGGCTCGACGAAGTCGCGCCGGCGCTGGAGCGGCTGGCCGCCATTTGGATTACGACCGCGGCCCAGTTGGAGTAAGCCAGCAGCAATCGAGGAACGCGCGCCTTCCAGCGCGCTTTTCGGCGGGAGGGCGGCGCCTTGGAGCTTCCAAGGCGCTCGCCCACCATCGGCTCAATTCACGCGCCAGGTGTCGCCGCGCCGCAGCAGAGCATTGAGATCCGCCGGCCCCAACTTGGTGGCGGCTTGCGCGAGCTGCTCATTGACGGCGGCGTCGTAGGTCGGCCGCGAATTGACATAGAGCACGCCCACCGGCACCGGCAACGGCGGCTGCATCTGGCCTACGATAAAGGCCAGCGCCAGGTTGGTTTCATCGTAGACTACCAAGTCGTTCTCGCTTATCCCACCTTCTCCCAGTTTGACCTCTTCCAGATTGAAGCCGTTGAGCCGGATGCCTCGATTGCGATCCTTGCCGAAGATAAGCGGCTTGCCATGCTCGACCAGGAGCTGGCGCTCGGCCTTGGTCTCCTTGTCGGTCAGATCGTTCCAGGCGCCGTCGTTATAGATATTGCAATTCTGCAGGATCTCGACGAAGGAGGCGCCGCGATGGTCATGGGCGCGCTTGAGCACATCCTGCAGATGCTTCTGCTCGACGTCCAGCGAGCGGGCCACGAAGCTGGCTTGCGCGCCCAGCGCCATCGTGAGCGGATTGAAGGGATGGTCCACCGAGCCGTACGGCGTGGACTTGGTTACCTTGCCGAATTCCGAAGTGGGCGAGTACTGTCCCTTGGTCAGGCCGTAAATGCGGTTGTTGAACAACAGGATGTTGAGGTCGACGTTGCGGCGCAGGACGTGAATCATGTGGTTGCCGCCGATCGACAGTCCGTCGCCGTCGCCGGTAACCACCCACACATCCAACTCCGGGCGCGTCAGCTTCAGCCCGGTTGCGATCGCCGGCGCGCGGCCGTGAATGGTGTGAAAGCCATAGGTATTCATGTAATAGGGGAAGCGGCTGGAGCAGCCGATCCCCGAAATGAAAACCACATTTTCGCGCGGCACACCCAACTCGGGCATGATCTTCTGGACCGAGGCCAGGATCGCGTAGTCGCCGCAGCCCGGGCACCAGCGCACTTCCTGGTCGGAGACGAAATCCTTACGGGTCAGCGCAGTGGCCATGGTCGTTGTCAGTCCTCCAACGCGCGCAGGGCGCGGTTTTCGATTTCGCTTACCTTGAAGGGGCGGCCCTGGATCTTGTTGTAGCCGAAGGCGTCGATCAGGTAATCGGCGCGGATCATTTTCACCAACTGCCCCATGTTCATCTCCGCCACCATCACCTTCTTGAATCGGCGCATGATGTCGGCGAAATCGGTCGGGAGCGGATTAAGATAGCGCAGATGGAGCTGCGATACCTTCTTGCCTTTGGCCCGCAGATTGTTGACCGCCTCGCGAATCGTGCCGAAGGTCGAGCCCCAGCCCACGATTAGCAGCTCGCCGCCCTCCGCATCGCCATGGATCTGGCTGGGCGGATAGCTCTGCGCGATGCCTGCCACCTTGCGCGCTCGCGTGCGCACCATCAGCTCGTTGTTGGCGGGCGAATAACTGATATTGCCGGTCAAGTGCTCGCTGGTCAGGCCGCCGATGCGATGCTCCAGGCCTGGCGTGCCGGGCACCGCCCAGGGGCGCGACAGCGTCGTCTCGTCGCGCAGATAGGGCATGAATCCGTTCGGATCCGTCCGCAGGCTGACGCTGATGGGCTTGAGCTTGCTGACGTCGGGCACCAGCCAGGGCTCGGCGCCATTGGCCAGGAAGGCATCGGTCAGCAGGATCACCGGGGTCATATAGGTGAGCGCGATGCGCACTGCCTCGTAGGCGCATTCGAAGCAATCGGCCGGTGTAGCCGCGGCGATAATCGGAATCGGCGACTCGCCATGCCGCCCGTACATCGCCATCAGCAGATCGGCCTGCTCGGGCTTGGTCGGCATCCCGGTTGAAGGACCGGCGCGCTGGATGTCGGTGATTACCATCGGCAACTCGGTCTTGACCGCCAACCCGATCGCTTCGGCCTTCAGATCCATTCCTGGTCCGGAAGTCGTGGTGATTGCGATGGCGCCGCCGAAAGAGGCGCCCACCGCCGACGCCACCCCCGCGATCTCGTCTTCGGCCTGAAAGGTGTAGACCCGGAAATTCTTGAGGGTGGACAGTTCGTGGAGCACGTCACTGGCCGGAGTAATCGGATAGGAGCCAAGATAGAGCGGCCGACCGGCTTGATTGGCCGCGGCTACGAAGCCCAGAGCGGTGGCCATGTTGCCGGTAATGTTGCGGTAAAAGCCCGGCTGGATCTGGGCCGCTTTGACTTCGTAGGCGCTGGCAAAGGCCTCGGTGTTTTCACCGTAGTTGTAGCCGGCTTTGAAGGCGCGCAGGTTGGCCTCGACCAACTCGGGGGTCTTGCGAAATCGCCGCTCGATATACTCGGTAACCGATTGGGTCGGGCGCTGGAACAGCCAGCTCACCAACCCCAGCACGAAGTAGTTGCGCGAGCGATGGACGGCGCGGGTGTTGAGCTTCAGATCGCGCAGCGCCAAGGTGGTCAGCCGGCTGACCTCGACCTCGAAGAGCTGGAACTTGTCCAATGAATGGTCGTTCAGCGGGTTGCTCTTGTAACCGGCCTTCTTGAGGTTGGCTTCGCTGAAGCCTTCCTTGTCGACAATCAGCACTCCGTTGGCGCGCAGGTCGCCGATATTCATCTTGAGCGCGGCCGGATTCATCGCCACCAGCACGGTTGGCTCATCGCCTGGGGTGAAGACCTCGGAGCTGGAGAAATTGAGCTGAAACCCACTGACCCCAGCCAAGGTCCCGGCGGGGGCGCGAATCTCGGCGGGGAAGTCGGGCAAGGTGGCGATATCGTTACCCGCCAGCGCCGACTCGGTGGTGAACTGCATCCCAGCCAGTTGCATCCCGTCGCCCGAGTCGCCGACGAAACGGATGACGATTTGAGGTCGCGTCTCGACCGGCTTGTGCAGGCCGCCCGCGGGCGCCTGTTGGGCCGTCTCCGGTGGTACAGCCATAATCGCTCTGCTCTCCCTTTAGATCACCCCGTTGGCGGGGTTTTTGCTGATTGCTGGAATACGTCCTTTAGGCTGGGCCAAGCGCCACGCATGCCAAGCAGGCGTGGCCGGCTTTGTCTCACGGGTCAATTATATCCAACCGCGGTTTTTGTTAAAAGACGTGATCTGCCACCCGCCCCCACCTTCATCGCACCACAAATCCGGCGGCCATCCCCGCCGCTTCCGACCATCGCTCCTCAACCGCATCCACCCGTGCCGCCGGCGGCCCCTGATGGGCCCAGGCCAAAAACATCCGCACCTCGCCCCCTCTGCCTTCCACTTCGATTTCTACTCGACCGTCGGCCAGATTGCGAGCCCAGCCGCGCAGTCCCAGCCCCTGCGCCTCGCGCGCCGCGGCAGCGCGAAAGAACACCCCCTGCACGCGGCCGCTGATCAGCAGACGCAACCGCGTTTGGTCCGTCGACGGACTCATCGCGCGAGCAGCTCCTCCAGCTCCGCTTCGGAGATAATCTTAACTCCCGCCGCCTGCGCCTTGCCCAGTTTCGATCCGGGATCCGCGCCGGCAACCAGATAATCGGTCTTGCGGCTGACCGCGCTGCTGACCCGGCCGCCGGCGGCGATAATCTTCGCCTCGGCCTCGGCTCGCGTCCATTTGCTCAGGCTGCCGGTCAGAACCAGGCTCTTGTCACGCAATGCCGCGCCCAATGGGGCCTGGGCCGGCAACTCCAGCTCGAAGCCGGCCGCCTCCAGCAGGCGATCGAGGGCGGCACGGTTGCGCGGCTCGGCGAAATACTCGGTGATGCTGCGGGCGACCTCGGGCCCGATGTCGCGCACCGCCGTCAGGTCTTCGCTCGCGGCCTGGCGCAGCCGATCGAGACTGCGAAAGTGGCGTGCGAGCTGGCGGGCGGTATGCTCACCGACGTGACGGATGCCCAAGGCGTTGATCAGCCGCTCCAAGGAGGTGCGACGCGAGCGCTGGATATTGGCCACCAGGTTGTGCGCGCTCTTGGCACCCATCCGCTCCAGTTTAATGAGATCGTCTTCGCGCAAACGGTAGATGTCGGCCAACTCGCGCACCATGCCCTTGTCCACCAACTGCGCCACCAGCTTATCGCCCAGCCCCTCGATATCCAGACAATCCTTGGAGGCGAAATAGCGGATCGATTCGCGCATCCGCGCCGGGCAGTTGACGTTGACACAGACATAGGCGACCTCTTCGGGCTCGTGCACGATCATGGCGCCGCACACCGGGCACTGACGGGGCATCTCGAACAGCGCGGCGCGCGGATGGCCCCGCTCGGCCACCGCCGCGATATACGGAATCACATCGCCCGCCCGCTCCACCACCACGGTATCGCCGACCCGGATATCCTTGCGCCGGATTTCATCGAGATTGTGCAGTGAGGCGTTGGCAATCGTCACGCCACCCAACGCCACCGGCTCGAGCTGCGCCACTGGGGTCAATGCCCCGCTGCGCCCTACCGACACCTCGATGGCTTTGAGCGTGGTGCGGGCCTGCCGCGCCTTGAACTTGTAGGCCACCGCCCATCGCGGTGAACGCGAGACTTCGCCCAACTGCTCTTGCAAGGCGAAGGAGTTGACCTTGGCTACCACGCCGTCGGCTTCGTAGGGCAACTGGTCGCGACGCGCCGTGATTTCATCCCAGTACGACAACACCTCGTCGATCCCATGGCAGCGGCGCGAAAGCGGATTTATCCGCAGCCCGAGCGCTTTGCAGGCGCGCAAAAACTCCCATTGGGTGTCTACTCGCAGCCCCTCGGCAAGACCTGGGGAATGGCAGAAAATGTCCAGCGGACGGGCGGCGGTGACGTTGGGATCGAGTTGGCGCAGTGAACCGGCGGCGGCGTTGCGCGGATTGGCAAAGGGCGCTTCGCCCGCGGCCAGTCGGGCTTGGTTGAGGCGGGCGAAGGCGGCGCGCGGAAAAATCACCTCACCACGCACTTCTAGTAACTTGGGAATCGGCGTGTCCGCGCTCGCGTGCAGGCGCAACGGAATGGAGCGGATGGTGCGCAGGTTGGCGCTCACGTCCTCGCCGTTGGTCCCGTCACCGCGGGTCGAACCGGCTACCAGGCGGCCGTCTTCGTAAATCAACTCGACCGCCAAGCCGTCCAGCTTGATTTCGGCGACGTACTCCAGCTCTTCCTCGCGGCGCAACAGCCGCTTGATGCGGCGATCGAATTCGCGCATCTCCTGGGCATCGAGCGCATTGGCCAGCGAAAGCATCGGCTTGCGATGGACCACGGTGGCGAATTTCTCGCTGGGCGCGGCACCTACGCGCTGGGTGGGCGAATCGGGCGCGGCCACCTCGGGATGGGCCGACTCCAGCGCCTGCAGCTCGCGCATCAAGGCGTCGTAGTCGGCGTCGCTGACCTCGGGATCGTCGAGGACGTAGTAGCGATAATTATGATGGCGGATCTGCTCGCGCAGCGTTTCGGCGCGGGCCGCCAGTTCCTGCGGGTTCAACTCAGCCATCGGCTAAGAGAGGCCGGTAGGGCGATTTTAGTCATGCTGCCGGCCTCTCGCACGAGGCGAGCGGCCGGCCGGAGCGACTTCTGCTTACCCGCCACGCCTGGCGGGAAAAGGCTGGCCGGAAGCTGCGGTGGCGCGGCTGCGCCGCACTTGATGCCAACGCAGCCCCGAGAAGTGATTGACTCTGGCAGCGCAGCTTCTTCCAAAGAATTTCCCACCACTGCTCGTCGGGTTGCTGCTTGTCGCTCTCCGACGGCGCCACCTACTTGGCATGCAGGGCCGGCGCCGGCGGCGCCGTTTCCCCTACATGCAGGCGGCCGGTGGGATCGACAGCGCGACGCATCTGTCCTTTATATGCCTCCAACCACTCGAGATCCTGGTCCAGGGCGAAATCGCCGCCGCGCGCGGCCAGAAAAACCTCGGGATCCTCGATCCCCGGTGGCGCTACCTGCCGCTCCTTGAGCGCGATTGCCGCCTCGAGCAGGCGGCGGCGAGTTTGGATGATCATCACATCGCTGTGGCCCAGATGCTCCCAGGAATGGTCGGTTATCGGCCCCATGCTCTCGGTAACCGCCTGATCCTGCAGCGGGATACCGTCGATGCCGGTGAAGCTGTTGGTGCGCTGAGCCTCGCGGTCGATCTGATAGTCGTTGCCGGCGTTGGCCGCCAAGCGCCAGCGGCCGAACCAATCGGTGGTGTTGGGCAGGTAGCTCATGCTCGCGCCGGTGCCGGCCGCGGCGCGACCGTCGCGTAAAATCCGCGGCACCCGCGGTCCGCCCTTCCAGACCATCCGCACGATCATGGTGTGCGTGTCGTCCATCGGCACCCAGCCGCGGGCAAACACGTGCTCGCCCAGATTGCCGGTGGGAATCATGGTCCAAAAGGGGAAGAGAAACTGGGCGAAGCGCCAATAGACCTTGCCGTCAACCTCGCGACGGGCGCCGTACATGGTGCCCCATGGGGTACGGCGCACGTTGAGTTCGGCCTGCCGATTGGCGACGGTGAAACGATTGACATCGCCCGCCGCCAGCTCCTCGGGCTTGATGCCGCCCAGATGCAGGAAGCTCAGATGAGTGGTGTCGATATCGCCTTCGAGCGCCTGCAGGTAATTGCATTCGCGCTGGGTAAAGCCCAGATCCAATTCGCTCTCGGACAGCAGAAAGGGCTCCATCGCGGGAAAGGCGGGCGGCTGCGGACTCGGCCCCATATAGACCCAGATGAGGCCGGCCTGCTCGCGCACCGGATAGGCCCGCGCCCGCACCTTGTGCTTGTAATCGTACTCCGGCGGCACATTGGGCATCTCCAGGCAGCTACCGTCGGCAGCGAATTTCCAGCCGTGATAGACGCAACGCAAACCGCCCTGCTCGTTGCGGCCGAAGAACAGGGAGGCGCAGCGATGGGGACAACGATGGTCCATTACGCCGACCCGGCCCGCGCTGTCGCGAAATGCGATCAGCCGCTCGCCCAGCAGCATCAGACGCATCGGCTCCCCGTCGGCGGCCAGCTCCCGGCTCATCGCCGCCGGGATCCAGTACTGGCGCATCAGTTCGCCCATCGGCGTGCCCGGACCTACCCGGGTCAGAATTTCGCTTTCTTGCAGGGTAGCCATCGCACAAGCCTCCTTGGAGCTGCTGTTTGCCTTCTTACCGCATCGGGCGGGCGGGAGGGAAGCACCACCCTCCGGGCCCGAGCGACCAACGGAGGCTGTTGAATAATTAGCTCAGGTTCTCTAAAGCTAAGCAATTGGGAAAACTGCAGCATCTTTTGACGTTCTGTTTGGCGGTTTGGAACTGTAGCCGAACCGGCTGAAAGCTAATCTGCCCAAAGTTCAAGGAACCAAATGCGAAGACTTCTATCAGTGATGTCCAGCCGGATTTGTCGCCGGCTCGCGCTAACCGTCTTCGCCAGCGTGTTAATCCCTGAACTCATCATACTTGTCCCGATGATGCGGCACGACCGCACGGTAGCTATCCGACGGCTGGAAAGCGGCGGCCGGCAACTGCTCGACTCGATCATCAACATGCTGCCCACCCCCGTAAGCGCCCTGCAGGTGGGACAGTTGGGCCGGCTGTCGATCGGCCATGCTCACTTGGTAGGCCTGACCTTTTTCGACGACCGGGGGAGGCAAGTCGCCAATGCCTCCGACGCTCCCCTGATCTCCCTCCCCATGGCGCCCGGACAGCCGACCTTCAGCGATGGCGGCCGGCGAATGAACGTGCTGTGGCGCTTCGACAACCCCGCGATGACGGTGCTGGCCCGCTTCGACAGCTCGCAACTGGACCAGGAAGTGCACCGGATGGTCCTGGACAACATCGCGGCGATGTTGTTGATCGCGCTGGGCGTTACCCTGGTGGCTACCCTGACCGGCGGCCTGGTGCTGGTGGCGCCGCTGCTGCGGATGCGCGACGCGGTGCGCACAGGCACGGTGGCAGGCCATTTCCCCGCCAGCCGTCGCGACGAAATCGGCATCGTCGCCAAAGCGATCGCCGAATATCAGGAGGAACAGGCCCAGGCCCCGCGCCGGCTCGAACGGGTCATCGAGGAGCGTACCCAGGCCTTGGTCAAACGCGAGACCGAGCTGCGCGCGACCCTTGAAAACATGGCCGAGGGGGTGGCGATGTTCGACGCCGACCATCGGCTGGTAACCTATAATCAGCGCTTTCGCGAATATCTGGCGATTCCCGTCCCCGACGAACTGCTCGATAGCCGCATCACCTTCGAGCATTACCTGCGCTACATCGGCGAGCGCGGCGGTTTCGGCGACCAGGACCTCGACCAGTTGATCAAGGGGCAGGTGGCCGCGCTGGGCAAGCCCGAGGTTCGCGAACGCGCGCGCGCCGCCGACGGGGCCACGATCGAGGTGCGCCGCTATCCAATAGCCGGCGGCGGCTTCATTTTCATTTACGCCGACATCACCGCGCGCAAAAAGACCGAAGCGCAGTTGCGCGAGGACGAGGAGCGCTTTCGCGCCATCGATAACGCCTCGCCGGTGGCCCTGGTCATCATGGACCTGGCCGATCACACCGTGCGCCACATCAATCCGCGCTTGGGCGAATTGCTGGAAATCGCCCCCGAGAACTGCGCCGGCAAGCCGCTGGCGGAACTCTTTGCCAGGCCCGAAGAGGGCCGCGCCTTCGTGGATATTCTGAGCAACAATCAGACCCACGACGGGCAGGAGTTTCGCCTGCGCACCCGCCACGAGCAGGAGCGCTGGATTATGATCCGGCGCGTGCCCTTCGACTTTCAGGGCCGCCCTGCGGTGATCGCCAGCCTTTCCGACATCAGCGAGCGCAAGCAGGCCGAGGTCCAAATCCAGCAGGCCCGCGACGCCGCCGAGAGCGCCAATCGGGTGAAATCGGAATTCCTGGCCAGTATGAGCCACGAGTTGCGCACGCCGCTCAACGCGATTATCGGCTACAGCCAGATGCTGCAAGAGACCGCCAGCGACGAGGGGCAGCAGGATTACCTACCCGACCTGCAGAAGATCGAAACCGCCGGCAAGCATCTACTCGGCCTGATCAACGACATCCTCGATCTGTCCAAAATCGAAGCGGGCAAGATGGAGCTGTTCGTGGAAGCGGTGGACGTCGCCACCCTGGTGAGCGAAGTGCGCAGCTTGATAGCCCCGCAGGCCGCCAAAAACGGCAACCAGTTGGAACTGGATTGCCCCGCCGACCTGGGCTCGATGGAAACCGACTTGACCAAGGTCAAGCAGGCCCTGCTCAACCTCTTGAGCAACGCCTGCAAGTTTACCAAGGACGGCAAGGTCACGCTTTCGGTGGCCCGGCTCAACGGCGGCCAGGACGAACGCATCCAGTTCCAGGTCAGCGACAACGGCATCGGCATGACCGCCGAACAAATGGGCAAGCTGTTTCAAGCCTTCACCCAAGCCGATTCTTCGACCACCCGCAAATTCGGCGGTACCGGCCTGGGGCTGGCGATTACCCGCCATTTCGCCCGCATGCTGGGCGGCGACGTGCTGGTCAGCAGCCAACCGGGAGTGGGTTCGACCTTCACCCTGCTGTTACCGGTGGTGCCCAAGACCGCGGCCCAACCCGAGCTGTCACTGGCGGACGGTAATCTGGCGCCCGGCGGCGACGACGCCGCGGCCAGCACCGTCCTGATCGTGGACGACGATTGGGCCTCGCACGACTTGCTGGGCACGATGCTGGCCCGCGAGGGCTTTCGCGTGCTCCACGCCAGCTCGGGACGCGACGCGCTGGCGATGGCGCGCGAGACGCGCCCCGATGCCATTACGCTGGACGTGATGATGCCGCAGATGGACGGATGGTCGCTGCTGGGCGCGCTCAAGGCCGACCCCCAGTTGTGCGACATCCCGGTGGTCATGATCTCCATCCTTAACGAACGCGGGATGGGACTGTCGTTGGGCGCCGCCGATTACCTGACCAAGCCCGTGGATCGCGAGCGACTGGCCTCGGTTCTGCACCAACATTGCGGCGAATGCGCCCGTGGCCCGATCCTGGTGGTCGATGACGAGGAATCCGCCCGCGAGGTCGCGCGCCGCCTGCTGGAGCGGATGAACCTGCAGGTGGCCGAGGCGACCGACGGCGCCCAGGCCCTGGAGTGGATCGCGCACAATCCTCCGCCGGCCCTGATTCTGCTCGACCTGATGATGCCGGTGATGGACGGCTTCGAATTTCTCGACCGCTTGCGCGCGACCCCCGACGGGCGCGCCATTCCGGTCATCGTGGTAACCGCCAAACAACTGAGTGCCGCCGATATCGATCTGCTTCAGGGTATCACCCATCGCATCGTCGCCAAGGGCGAAGGCGTGGTCGATATCCGCATTGCGATTCGCGAGGTGCTGCGCGCCGGAGCACGGCGCGCGGCGGCCTGAACCAGGGCATTCAAGTCGAGGAAGCAATGGCCAAGATTTTGCTGGTCGAAGACAACGAAATGAACCGCGATATGCTCTCGCGCCGGCTGGTGCGCAAGGGCTTTGCCGTGGTCTCGGCGATTGACGGCTTGCAAGGAGTCGAACTGGCCGGCTCGGAGGCTCCGGACCTGATCCTGATGGACATGAGTCTGCCCGGGATCGACGGCTGGGAGGCGACCCGCCGGATTAAGAACGCCGAGCAGACTCGTGCCACCCCGGTGATCGCGCTGACCGCGCATGCGATGAGCGGGGACCGGGAGCGGGCGCTGGAAGCGGGCTGCGACGACTACGACACCAAGCCTATCGACCTGGAGCGCCTGCTGGGCAAGATCGAAGTCCTGTTGGCGCGCACCTGAGGGGCGATGGCTGACGCCACCACCGAGGTCGCCTCGCGCATGCAAAGGGCCTTGCTGGCCTATGTGCGCCAGGAGTTCAGCTCGCCGGCGGCCGCGATCTACGGTTATGCCGAACTGATGCTGGAGGACGCCGCCAGTCGCGGCCCACGCGAGGTAATCGACGACCTCGAGCGCATCCGCCAAGCCGGCGCCGATCTTCACGCCATGATCGAAGGGCTGCTCGATCCCGCGGCGATCGCGCACCGGGCTAGCCAGAGCGATTTCGCCGGCTTCCGCCGCCAGCTCCAGCACGATTTGCGCAACCCCATCAACGCGATCAAGGGTTACGCCGAGATGCTCTTGGAGGACGAGCAGGAGCAAGGGGCCAGTGGACTGGCCGCCGACTTGAGCAAGCTTCTGGAAGCCGCCCTGGGACTACTATCCGAGATCGACGCGCTGGTGGATTTCACCCTGCGCGAAGCCGAAGACAGCGCCGGCGTACCGCCCCAGCCGCAGGCTCGCTTGGCACAACGCGCCGAAGCCGCGCGGCGCACTATCCAATCGATGGCGGGGTCGAGCCGCGCCAGTCGTCCCCAACCCAGCCGCATCCTGGTCGTGGACGATACTTCCGCCAATCGCGAACTGCTCTCGCGCCGACTCAGCCGCGACGGCCATCAAATCAGCACCGCGGCCGACGGCGCGCAGGCGCTGGAGATGGTCGCGGCGCAGGACTTCGATCTGATTCTGCTCGACCTGATGATGCCCGGATTGAGCGGATTCGAAGTCTTGCAGCGGGTCAAGGCAAATAGCCGCCACCAGCACACCCCGGTGATCATGATTTCGGCTCTGGACGAAATCGATTCCATCGTAGGTTGTATCGAAGCTGGGGCCGACGACTATCTGCCCAAGCCCTTCAATCCTATCCTGCTCCAGGCCCGCATCGGCAGTTCGTTGGAAAGAAAGCACCTGCGCGATCGCGAACAGGCCTATCTGGCGGATCTGCGCAATGAAAAAGAGCGCTCCGACATCCTTTTGCTCAACATCCTGCCCCGCCCGATCGTGAACCGCATGCAGGCGGGCGAAACCACCATCGCCGACCGCTTTCAGGACGTAACCGTGCTGTTCGCCGACATCGTCAACTTCACGCCCCGCGCCACCCATATGGCTTCAACCGAGCTGGTCGCGATGCTCAACGAAATCTTTTCCGGCTTCGATCGGCTCTCCCTGGAAATGGGCGTGGAGAAGGTCAAAACCATCGGCGACGCTTACATGGCGGTGGCCGGTCTGCCCGAGCCGCGGCCCGATCACGCCGCGGTGATGGCGCGTCTGGCGCTGCGGATGCGCGAACTGACCGGGGAATATCGCAGCCGCTACGGCGAACTGGAGCTGCGTCTGGGACTGCATTCCGGATCGGTGGTGGCGGGAATTATCGGAACCCACAAATTCAGCTACGACATCTGGGGCGACACCGTGAACACCGCCAGTCGGATGGAATCGCAGGGCTTGCCCGGCCGGATTCAGCTCTCGCCGCAGACCCAGGCGCTGCTGAGCGAGGAGTTCGAGTTGGAGCGACGCGGCGAGATCGAGATCAAGGGCAAAGGACTGATGACTACCTTTTTTCTGCGCGGCTTGCGCGCTCCGCTCTCGCCATAGCGGCAAAGTCGCTCCCTATCCGTTATTCCCAGAGTGAGCCTGTGAAGCTTGTCCGTCAGGTTGAGCCGGCGAGCCTCGCGAGCCGGCCGCGAAGGAGTGCGTCAACCCTGGGTATGTAGAGCGCTCAGCCGATTATTTCATTGAGTCCTTCGATGACCTGGTCGATGACCTCGGGCGTGCCACGGCCAAGGCGGCTGCCGATACGTTCAATAGAAAGCGTCCGAATTTGGCCAATCTTGACCCAAGACCGTTTCGGCAATCCTTTGACAGCAAGCTCAAGGGTCAATGGAAAGCCTGCGCGCTGGGGCTGGCTTGTCAGCACGACGGCAATGACGGTCCCGGAGCGCTCGTTAAATACATCGTGGCTCAGGACTAGAACCGGTCGCGCCCCGGCTTGTTCACGGCCTCGCACAGGGTGGAGGTTGGCCCAACGAATTTCGCCCCTCAGTATTCGGACCATTGGGCCAAGTCAGGTTCAAGATCTTCATCGGCCAAGGCCTGCTCGGCCCTAGGGTCGAGCTTGGCGCATTCGCGAGCCAAGCGCGAGCGGTCCGCTCGGGCGAGCTTTTCCTCGACTGCCTGCTGGATGGCCTTGCTACGATTGGGGAAAGTCTTGTTCTTGACCAACGCGTCGAGCCGCTGAAGGATCCGGACGGTCGATAGTAATGGCGACTCGGGCAGCGTTCATGGAAATATTACCATTTATCATACATCAAATTTGAAGGCCAACTTTGGCGATGGCGCCAAAAGCCCGCGTCATCACTCCCACCCGTCATTCCGAGCCGGTGCAACGCGAACTCGCCCGCGAAGAATCCTCGCGATGACTGCCTAATGCGCCCGCGGTTACTTCGGCGCAGCGCCCCAGCCGCCGCCGCCCGGGGTCTCGATCCGAATTTTACTGCCGGCCGCGACTCGGGCGCTGAATTTACCTGGCATCGCACGCCGGTGGCCCGCGGAATCGATAATCCAATTGCGGCCCGGACGCCCCGCTTCGCCGCCCTCCAAACCCCACGGCGCCAGTATGCGCCGCTCGCTCAACATGCTTACGTCGGCGTCGACCAGCGCTTGGACTTCGCGCACGAGACCGTCGCCGCCGGCGAACCGACCGCGTCCGCCCGATCCGCGCCTGATGCGATATTCGCTCACGCGTAGCGGATAGTAAGCCTCCAGGGCCTCGATCGGAGTGTTGAGCGTGTTGGTCATGTGGGTATGCAGGCCCGAGGCGCCGGGCTGTCCGAAAGCGGCACCTGCACCGCCCGCGATCGTTTCGTAATAGGAAAATCCGCGACTGCGAAACCGATCGTAGCCGCCGATCGTCAAATTGGACATCGAGCCCGAACTGGCGGCCGGAATTCGCTGGGGCAGGGCCGGAGCCAAGGCGCGAAAAAGCACATCCACCAGCCGCTGCGAGGTCTCCACGTTACCGCCGGCCACCGCCGCCGGCGCGCGCGCGTTGACCACGGTGCCGGCCGGAGCGATCACTTCGACCGCGCGCATCAGCCCTTCGTTGGGTGGCACCGCCGCCGCGCCCACGCACTTCATCACATAGAAGACCGCGGATCGCGTGATCGCCAAATTGGCGTTGAGCGGGCCGCGGACCTGCGGCGCGCTACCGGTGAAATCGACTCGCGCCGAACCGTCCTGAAGCCTGATACTGACCGCCAGTCTGATCCGTTCGCTGCCAAAGCCGTCGTCATCCAGGAAATCCTCGGCCTGATAGCGCCCTGGCTTGAGCGTGGCCAGCGCCGCCTTCATCAGCCGCGCCGCGTAGTCCTTAAGCTCGGCCATCGCGGCGATCACCGGCGCACGTCCCTGGGACTGGGCCAGCTCCAGCAAGCGGCGGCGACCGATCGCCAGCGCGCCAAGCTGCGCGCGCAGGTCGCCCTCGCGCTCTTCGCGCCCGCGCGTGTTGGCGAAAAACAGCTCGAAGATGTCGCGTGCCGGCTTGCCCCCGACTATCAGCTTGACTGGCGGCAGACGGAAACCCTCCTGATAAATTTCCGTGGCCAGCGCCATCGAGCCCGGCGCCATCCCGCCGATATCCGCATGATGGGCGCGGTTGGCCACGAAGCCCAGCGGCCGGGCCGCGCGCCCCAAAAAGACCGGCGCGACCATCGTGAGGTCGGGTAGATGGGTGCCGCCGGCGAAGGGATCGTTGAGTACGGCGACGTCGCCGGGATTAAGCTCCAGACGGTGGATGGCGGCGCGCACGGAGAGCGGGGTAGAGCCCAGATGAACCGGCAGATGGGCGGCCTGAGCCACCATCTCGCCGCTGCTATCGAACAGGGCGCAGGAAAAATCGCGCCGCTCCTTGATATTGGGCGAGTAGCCGGTCTGCCCCAGCACCGCGCCCATCTCCTCGGCGATTGCCGCCAGCCGATTGTTCATCACCTCCAGACCGACCCCATCCAGCATCACCGCTCCTCCAGGTGCAGATTTCCGTAGTCGTCCACGCGCAAGCTGAACTCCGGCGCGACGTAGGCGGTGGCGCTCAACTCCACCACCAGCATCGGCCCGCGCAGGCGCAGGCCCGCGCCCAGGCTGTCACGCTCGTAGATCGGGGCGCGGCGCGCGCGATTGCCTATCAGCACCTGCGCCGCCCCCACCGCCGGCGGCAATGTGCGCGTGTGCGCGATCTGCGCCACCGGCAGGGTGAACTCGATCGCGCTGGCGCGCAGGCGCAGATTGACCACCTCCACCGCCGCCTCGGGGGCGGCGTAGCCGAAGGCGCGCTCGTGCGCGCGGTGGAATTGATCGAGAAAGTCAGGCTCCAACGCGACCTTGATCTCGTAGGCCTGGCCGCGATAGCGCATGTCGGCCCACAGCGACAGCTCGGGTGCGACGCGCACGCCTTCGCCCGCCAGTTCGGCGCGCGCCCGGGTCAATAACGGCTGAGCCTGGCGTATCAGTTCGCGATAACGGGGCTGGACGGCACGCACGGTGAGGGCGTATTCGCGTCCCAACGGCGCGCCCAAGGCACCCAGGGCGCACAGCAGGCCCGGGTTGCGCGGCAAAATCACGTGGCTGATTCCCAACTCGCGCGCCAGCTCGCACGCATGCATCGGCCCGGCTCCGCCAAAGGCCAGCAGCGCGAAGTGGCGCGGGTCGAAGCCGCGCTCCACGCTGATCAGCCGCACCGCGCGCGCCATATTGGCGTTGACCACCTCGATTACGCCTTGCGCGGCGCGCGCCGGCCTCACGCCCATCGCGCCAGCCAGTTTGTCTATCGCCTCCTCGGCGCGGCGCGGCGCGAGCTTCATTTGTCCGCCCAAAAATCGGTCCGCCACCAGCCGTCCAGCCACCAGGTCGGCGTCGGTCACCGTCGGCTCCAAGCCGCGCCCGTAGCAGGCCGGACCGGGATCGGCTCCCGCGCTTTGAGGGCCGACCTTGAGCGAGCCGCCCTCATCGATGCGCGCGATCGAGCCGCCGCCCGCGCCCACGGTGTGGATATCGATAACCGGGGTGCGCACCGGATAGCCGGCCGGATAGCTGAGTGCGCGCACGCTGGCCCGCCGGTCGTAAAGCGAAACGTCGGTGGAAGTTCCGCCCATGTCAAAGGTGATGAAACGATCGACGCCAAAAGCGCGGCTCAGATGGGCTGCGCCGACCACCCCGGCCGCCGGTCCGGACAAAATCGTGCGCACCGGCTCCTCGCGCGCCAGCGCTACCCCGATCGCGTTGCCGTCGGATTGCATGATCCGCAACCGGCGCGCTCCCGCCTCGCGCTCCAAGCGGGTTAAATGAGCCACCATCAGCGGCGCGACGTAGGCGTTGATAACGGTGGTCGACAGTCGCTCGAACTCGCGATACTCGGGTAGCAGGCGATGGGATACCGACAGCGGCCGGCCCAAGCGCGCCAACTCGGCGGCGATCAGCGACTCGCTATGCGGATTGGCGTAGCTGTGAAGCAGGCAGACCGCGAAGGCCTGCGCCCGCGCGATCCCCGGTCTGGCGATCAGCGCACGCAGGGCCGCGCGATCCAGCGGGCGGGCGAGAGCGCCGTCGAACAGGGTACGTTCCTCGATCCCAAAGCGCATCGCCCGCGCCACCAACGGCGCCGGACGCGTGGGCGCCAGCGCGTAGATGTCGCTGCGATTCTGGCGGCCGATTTCAATCAGATCCTCGAATCCGGCGTTAGTGATCAGCGCCACGCGCGCGCCGCGCCGCTCCAGCAGGGCGTTGGTGGCCACCGTCGAACTGTAGGTCAGCAGCCCCGGTGCGCGCTCGCCCAGCAGCGTTTTGAGGCCCTCGAAGACCGCACGGGCCGGATCCGAGGGGGTAGAGGGCAGCTTGTGGACCACCGGCTGGCCGTCGATCACCGCGGCCAGATCGGTAAAAGTGCCGCCGGTATCGATTCCTACGACGATAGGGGCGCCGTCGGCAACGCGCGGGGAGCGGGCCACTTCAGGTCACGCTCAGCAGGACCTTGAAGGCCGCGGGTGTCGCGGCCAGCTCAAATGCGCTCAACCCTTGGTCCAGCGAAAGGATATCGGCAATCAACGGGCGCGGATCGATCCGACCCGCGGCCAGCATCTCGATCGCCGGCGCAAACTCACCGCAGCGCGATCCCAGCAAGGCGATCTCGTTGATCACGATCGAAGCCAGGTTGAGATCGGTGTAAGCAGCGACCGTGGTCTTCAGGATAAGTTTGCCCCGCGGCCGCACCAGCGCCAGCCCGCGCGCGATACCCGCGGCGCTGCCGGTGCAATCCACCACCACGTCGAAACCTGGGCGCAGGCCGGCCTGGGCTTCGACCGTCAATCCCATCCGCGCCAGCAGCTCCAGCTTTTCCTTATGATGGCCGCCGACGACCGCGTGCAGCCCCCGCGCCGCCATCGCCAACCCCACCATCGCGCCCAGGCGGCCGTCGCCCAGGATCGCTATCCGATCGGAGGCCGCGATAGTGGTTTGAGAGAAGATTTCCAGCGCCGCCGCGAGCGGTTCGGTGAAGACCGCGATGTGGTCGGAAAGCTGATCGGGGACAGGCTTGAGATTGACGTCGGGCAGACAGAGATAATCGGCGAAGGCACCGTCGCGCCCCAGGATTCCCAGCACTGTTCGAGTGGGACAATGGCGCGCGAGGCCCGCTCGGCAGGTCGCGCAAACCCCGCATCCGGCATTGATTTCGCCCACCACCCGCCGGCCCATCAACGCGCCGTCGGCGCTTTCGATCACCTCGCCCACGAACTCGTGGCCAGGCACACCGGCATATCCCATGTAACCGCGGAGCTGCTCCAGGTCGGTGCCGCAAATCCCCGCCATCTGCACTCGCACCAAGCTCTCCCCGGGCCCCGGACGAGGTCGTGGATAATCGGTGCGCAGCCGATGCTTCCCGTTTGTGCCCGGTCCCGGCCGTTCCAGAACTATCGCACGCATCGCCACCGAGTCTCCCATTGTCCCGTCAAAAGCAACCCATCCTGACCGAAGTCAACGCCCGTCAATGCAAACAATTGAGACGCTGGGCGAACAGTTGAGGTGCTCGATCCAGCCGTTCTGAATGCTAGACTACTGAGGCGGCGCGAGCCAGACGTGGAAAGCGAAAGAATAAGCCGCGATTGCTAAAAGTATAAAGTGCGGGAAGAGTAAGGTGATGCGCTATCTCGGTCGCGCCTGGGTGGCAGCCTTGCTCCTCCCCGCTGTGTTGGCGGGATGCGCCAATGTCACTGAGCAGGACGCCGAGGCGCGACCTTTTTTTCAAAAGCCCTATTACGTGCAAAGCCACGGCCGGAAGACCTGGTGGGATCGGCTGGTGGAGCTGGACCCGGGCAAGCTCAAGGTCACGGTCGCACCGGAATACCTGAGCGAACCGCCCGAGCGGATCGCGGTGCTACCCTTCGTGGACGACGGCAGCGCGCAGTACGTGGTGGATAAGCTGCCGATCACGATTCGCAATCGCGAAGAACGCGACCGCTGGGCCTGGACCGACGCGCAGCGGTTGCGCCATTTCATGGAAGGCTACCTCGCCCAGCGCGAGTTCATCGTGCTCAACACGCTGGCGGTCGACGCGGTGCTGGCCGAACATGGGATCGACAACGGCGACAAGCTGATGCGGCTGACGCCGCAGCAATTGGGCCGCTGGCTTGATGCCGACGCGGTGGTTTACGGCACCGTCACCCACTACGAGTCGTACTACTTCTTTTTGGTCTCGGCCGAAGAGGTCAGCATCGCCGGCCGAATCGTCTCAACCGTCAACGGCCAGACCCTGATCGGCTTCGCCGGTGGGCGCTACCACGTCAATCCGATGCCGGCCATCGATCCCATCGACATGGCGCTCAATTCCGCGCAGACCTTGATCGACATGCGCGACGTCAATATCGCGCGCGCCGAGGACGAGGCCTGTCGCGAAGTCGTGATGCGTATCCCGCGCTCCCAAATCCTGCGCCAGCGTATCGCCGAGCAGGCTATCGAACATGAATTGGACGAAGCCCGGGCCAATCCACTGCCCGCGCAGGAGTACGGCACCGATCTCGACGGCCAGACCAAGACTCCCTGAACACCGACCATCGCCCGGCCGATAGGCTCGGCTGGCGGGCGGGAAATCGGCGCCAAGTTGCGCTTATGTAGCGATCACGCGCTGCTGGTGGCCTTGGCGGGGGTGGAACTCTTGTCGGCGGCCGCAGGAGCCTCGGTTTTGGCGCCGGCTTCGCCTTTGGATGAGTCTTTAGCGGCCTCTTTGCTGCCGCTTTTGGCCTCCGTGGAGCTGGAAGAGCGGCCGTAGTCGGTGGCGTACCAGCCGGTCCCTTTGAGCATAAACGACGTATTGGAAATCAACCGATGGACCTTGCCCTTGCAGGTCGGGCAGCGCTTGAGCGGATCTTCGGTGATTCGTTGCGTGACCTCAAACACCCCGCATCGCTCGCACTCGTACTCGTAAATTGGCATTGGAACAGACCTTGACTCCAATTTAACCGACCCGCGGCCGGCAATCCACCACCATCACCGCCCTTCGATTCCTCGGCGCGCCCAAGTTCAGCCCGCGCCGCTCAAAACCTAACCAGCCCCGGCCGCTTGTCAACCCGTTCGAACGTCCTTGGTCGCCCCTCTCCGCCCCGCCCTCGTATACGTCTCGCTCCGGAAATCGCACAGCGGACCTGCTGGGCAGCGGTACCGATAGCCAGCCTTCAAAAATTTTCGGTAAGGAGGGAGTCAGTCTTCGCCTCAAGCAATCCCGCCCCCGGGCCGGCCCCTCTCCGCATCGATGGCGGGGGGGGGTCGTGGCGCAAGCGCCGCCCCACCCTGCGCCTTGACCTTGGGAGCGCCTTGGCGTCCTCGGGCTTGTCGATGCTATCGTAGCGGCGCGAGCGTCCGCGGCCGGCCCAAGGCGATCCAGGGCCGGTTGAAGCGAGGAGGCCTGGTAGTCGGCTGGGCGGTGAAAAACCTGGAAGTCGAGTGCTGTTCCCTGATGGCAGCGGATGGGCCGGGGTGGTGGAAGCGGTAGACACAGAGGACTTAAAATCCTCTGGACCTAACGGTCCGTGCGGGTTCGAGTCCCGCCCCCGGCATGTAAAATTTCACGCCGCGATTGACTTTTTTGGGCCTCGACACGGATGATGTCGAGCGCGGCGTACAGTGAAATTAGGCCTGACCTTGGCTGAACCTCGGCTGTTCTCTTGCTGAGCGTCTAAATCTCGTGTAACAGCAGGCCCCTCTCGTCTCCTAAAATTTTGCAGAAGCACAGATCGATGCCGGACAGTCGGCGTCACAGACGAAAGGAGTGCCACCATGTCTACAGTCGAACAGGAAACTCACGAACAGCCGGAAGTTATTGCCCTAGACTGGGGACCGGATAGCCCGCGCGGCGGCAAGGCAGTGATGGGGCGGATCTTGAAAGAGAACGCGACCGTCCCTCTGTTTTTTGGACAAACAATGATCCAATCGCTGCGAGATGTGGGTTACAGCCACACGACTTCCGCCATTTGTGAGCATGTCGACAACGCAATTCAAGCTGGCGCAACGCAGATCCGCGTCTATTTCAGGCAGACTGGAAAGAGGGGGGAGTATCAGATCGACGCCGCGGTTTACGACAACGGGTCGGGCATGTCCCCCACGGTTCTAAAGGTCGCCACCTCGTTTGGCGGGTCCACTACGTTTGGGAATCGCAAGGGTATCGGCCGTTTCGGAATGGGCATGAAAACCGCCGCCCTGAGCATGTCTCCGACTATGGAACTGTATTCCTGGCAGGAGCGTGGGGCGATCTACAACATGACGTTGGATGTCGACGCCGTCGGAAAGGATCGCCGTAATCTGGTCGAGTTGCCAGAGCCGACACTGCTCACAGAGCTGCCCGATGAGGTTGCCGAGTTGTTCAGAAAACCGATGGCTTATCCGACAGACCGGACGGAGCAGAAGCTCCTCGCTCCCGATGGCAGTCTTGACGATGCTCTCGGCTCATCGGGAACAATCGTTTACATGCCGGAGTGCGATCGCTTGACGTATGCGAAGGCCAGTACGCTAGTAGACCACGCTGTAAAGGAGATGGCTAGGGTGTACCGCAGGGCCCTGGGTAGCGGCCTTTTGCTCTACATCAACAATCGGCGAGTCGAAGCATTCGACCCTACATACTCGATGGCTAATGCGCGTCATATGCGCATTGAAGATCTTCCGGTGAAGATGAGCCGCTTGATCGTGTCGAAGCAAGTACAGGTGAACGTTGCCGAGCGCAGCAGTGATACCGCACCGGTCACGATCAAGCTGTATCGACTGCCGATTGAAGAGTGGTCGTCTCTGTCGCGGAAAACGCTTCGAAATGATCTGAAGGTCTTTGACGGTAACACGGTATCGATTCTGCGCAACGACCGGGAGGTGTTCGCCGGCCCTATGCCCTGGCTCACGGGGCGCCACAGCAGCTACGCTCACTGGTACAGGATTCAAATCGATTTTCAGGGGATCCTGGACGAGGCTTTCGGCGTCGCGGCGAACAAGCAGGGGGTAAGGCTCAAGGGCTATGTGGAGAGCTCCATCAAGGACGCTATTGGTGAGGAGATCGCGACAATCAAGGATGAGATCGTCCGCTTCCAGGCGCAACGGGCCTCGACTCGCGAACCCGCGAAACCTAGCGCGAGTGAGACGCGAGCCGGTGATGCCGATCCGTTTCAACAGCAGCCGCTCGGTTCCGCGGTCTCGCCGGATGAAGAAGCGCAATTGGAAGATAACCTCCGAGGCCTGGCTTTGACTCTCCGTCGCGACGGAGAGTCGGATGAGCAAGCGTTCGAACGGGTTAAGAGTTCGAAATATATTATCGATTTTAAGCACGACGAATATTGGCCCTTTTACGATGTCAAGAACCGGTTCGGTCGCGTGATCCTCACCATCAACACCGCGCATCCGTTCTTCAAGGAGCTGTACGATCCGGTGCGGAAGATGAGCTCTTCCCAGGCGTCTGATGGGGACGAGTTCGAGCCGCCGCAGGAAAATGCAAGCGCCGGCCCGATCGTCGCTGTGGATCTGCTGTTGTTGTCGCTGGCTCGCACACAGAGCCGGCTAGGCGGAATAAACGAGGAAACGCGACACCTGCTCGACACCCTTCGACGCGAATGGTCGGACACGTATCGGGTGCAGTTGACGGCATGAATCGGAAAACTGGCAAGGGCGTTGCCTCTCTCGGGCGCCGCCTCTAATATCCGGTTGGGATTCGTGCGTTATGAGGATCGAGATCGATCGGCTGTAACAGGCCACAGGTCTCGTCTCCTTTAGTATAGAACCGGCAGCGAGTAATTCCCCGCTGAGCACAGCGCGTCAGCGTGAAATCCGGTGCCGCAAAAGAAAAGCGTTCGTTCGCTTAACCCGAGGCCGGCATAGGCCTCACAGAGAAAGGCTAAGCAGATGGAAGACTTCCCCGATCCGTGGTGCGCGTACGCGCGCGTCCAGGCCAACCTAGCCAGCAGAAACAGAGTCGACGGTTACGCTTGGGGACTTGAAGCGGCCCTGAACAGGCTGTTGTCGGAACATTCCTGCACTGACGATGATGTCGCGCGGGTTGTCCAAAGCGAGAGCCGAGGCGAGAGACATCGAGCCGCTCTCCGTCGAGCCTATTTGAGGCCGCCCGACCACGCGCCAAGTCCGGATATTGCCGCTGACGCGCGACGGCAACTTCGTCTCATCAGAGGCCGTGTTACTGCCGAGGAATGGGCCCTCCTGCACGCGGTTGGGACCGGCATGCTGCCGAAGGAAATCGCGGCGGAGCAGCGGGAACCCGCAGGCGCGATTCGCGTTCATCTCTTCCGATTGCGGCACTCGCTGCGAGCCCTAAGCGCACGCTAAGCTGAGTATTTTTTCTCAATACCCTGAGCAAAACGCAACGACCGGCTGCATTTCGGGCTGGGTTCCTCTTTTCCGCGAGAAGGCCAGCGTTCAGTCTTGGCGAGGGCTTGGGAGCCTATTGCCGGCCGTTCGAGCTGTCCCAAAATTGCCGATTACGATTATCGCGCCGCCCTGGTTGGGCCTTTGCGATCCATACCGAGGTTAAGCGCGATCTGTGCGCCTGTTTTTGGGGGACTCGCGAGATTGTGTTTCAAGGGCGGCCGAGCCGTTCATGAACCGTCCCTGTCAAACTAAGCCTGAAAGCGCAAGCCCTGGGGCGCGAAGCGAAGATCGGCGAGTTGGCGCAGGCCGACGCGGGTCAACCGCCGGCTGCGCGAAATCTTGCCGCTTAACCGCTCTCAGGAAGCGGCTTTGTCGGCCCGCTCTGTCTTTTCGATTTTGTCGCGATGCTCGGGGCGCTCGCGCTCGGCGCGCCCGGCTTTGGAGACCGTGTTCTGAGCCGAGGTGAGCAGCTCGATAAAGCGGTGGACCGCGGGTGAGAGCTCCCGACCCCGCTTGTAGATGATCGCCAGCGGACGGGTGAAGACGCCTTCCTGAAATTCCAGCACTTTCAGCGATCCGCGCGCGCTCTCGTGCTCGGCCGTCAGCCGCGGCACGATGGCGACGCCCAGGCCGATTTCCACCGCTCGCTTGATGGTCTCGACATTGTCGAATTCCATCGTGTAGAGCGGTTTGACTCCGTGCTCGCGCAGGATCTTGTCGACCGCCTTGCGGGTGGAGATGTCACGCTCGTAGCCGACAAAGCGTTGCCCCTCGAGCTGGCTGAAGCTGACCTTGGACTGGCGGGCCAGAACGCTGTCGGGCGGGACCACCAGCACCAACTCGTCGTTGCGAAAGGCCACCGAGACTATCTGGCTGCGTTTGGCGGGATAGGCGACCACCCCCAAATCGATCTTGCCCTCGATTAGATCCTCGTAAATCCGATTGGCGCGCAGATACTCCAGATGCACGTTGACCGCCGGGTATGCGCGCAGGAACTCGGTCAGGTAAGCCGGCAACTCATGCAGCCCGACGCTATAGACGGTGCCGACCCGAATCGAGCCCGCCACCACCGAGCCGATCTCGCGCAAGCGATTTTCCATCTCCACGAAACGCCGGACAATTTCCTTACCCGCGCTATAGAGCAGTTGCCCGGCGTTGGTCGGCTTGACCCCGGTACGGCCGCGCTCGATCAGGCGACAATCGTATTTCTCCTCCAGGCTGCGCACCTGCTGGCTGACCGCCGACTGGGTGACGAAATTTTGGGAGGCGGCAAAGGAAAAACTGCCGCTCTCGACGATGTCGCAAAAAACCTTGAGGCTCTCGATATGCATCGATCTTACATAAGCATAGCTGATACTTGACGGGGCCGCAACGGACTTCTGCCTCGGGCCCGGAGTAACCGCCGGCGCCCCTGTGCCGGCACCGTCGCGTGCGCGACTAACCGGCGCCCGGCAGTTGCGTATCCGCTTTCCCAGTGGCATGGGCGGATCATTCCTGGTCGCGGCCAAGATTCGGCAGGCCGCTTGGTCCGTGCGTCCAGCACAATTGCCACAAGCCGGCGATAATAAAAATTTATTGCAAGCCGGACTAATAAAACGAGAGCTTCGATCGCTGGCGCCGCGCGAAACTATTTCACCCCCGCCAGCCGCCGCGCATAGGCCGCCACCGCTTGAAAATCGTACTCGCGAAAGGCCTGCAGCTTTTCCGCTTCGAAGCCGCCTTCGGCCTGTACCGCCAGCACTTCCTGATAGCCGCCGTAATCCGAGGCGGTCAGATCCGCGATCAGGTTCATCAGACGCAAACGGGTCTCGGCGTCGCAGTCGGCTCGTCCACCCAGATACTTCAAAACGTAGGCGCGGGTCGCCTCACTGCTCAAATCCTCGGCCGCGGGCGCGGTTACCAGCAGGCCGCCGGCCAGATCCTGCACAATCTGCACCGCCTGATGGTAGTTGTGAGCAAAGTGATACTTGGCCACATTGACCAGCAAGGTATTGGGCACCGCCAAGCCCTGTTCCAGAGTCCAGGCCTGCGCCGCCTGCTCCAGCAGCCCGCGCACCACGGTGTGGTAGACCGCCAGTTGGGTCAATTTGTCGCGTACGTGGGATGCGCCAACGATCCCGTTGGCCTCGGCGATCGCATAGGCCGCTCCGCTCAAGAGCTCCAGCAGGGGCAGCTTGTAGGCGACCGCGGTGAAACGATGGAAGCGGACGAAAGCCAGCGCCAGCGGCCCCGCCAGCTCGGCCTCGCCCCGCAGAAAGACCCGCGTCGAGGGCACGAAGACGTCGTCGAACACGGTCAGGGTTTCCATCATCTTGTGGCGCGCGCTGATCGGATGCTCCAAAGGATTCTTGGCACCGCTGCCGTGCGGACTGGCGATCAGGCTCAGGCCCGGCGTATCGATTGGAATCGCGAAAGCCACCGCGTATTGGCCCTCGCCTGGCTTGAGCGCGCGGGTGGGCAGTACGATCAGTTCGTTGGCGTTGGGCGCGATCGAAGTATGGATCTTGGCACCGCGCACCACGATTCCGTCGTCACGCTGGGCCACGATGCGAAGATAGTAATCGGGGTCGGGTTGCGCCGCCGGGCCCAGGGAGCGATCCCCCTTGACGTCGGTTTGGGCCACCGCCAGGGCCAGATCGCGATCGCGGCAGTAGCGATGGAACTGCTCGATTCGTTCCCGGTAGCGCGCCGCTCCAGCCAGATGCAGGGCGAAGAGAGCGTCGGTGCCAATCTCCTTGGCCAGCACCACCAAGGTGGCGCCGCGACGGGTGGAGGCCGCGATCAACTCGGCCCGCCGGCGCAAATCGGCGCCGCTGCGCGGCAGTTGATAATAGCGGCTGCTGGGCCCGCCCTCATCCTCCACCACCGCCAACTCGCGCATCGCCGGCTCCTCGGCCAACTCGAAGTCCAGCGCCAGATGTTCGGTGGCCAGGCCGATCACGGGATGGCTGGTGACGTCGGCGACGCGCTGGCCGCGGAAAAGGACCCGCCTGCCGTCGCGCAAGGACTCGCGATACTGCTGTGGAGTTCGTAGCGCCATTAATCGATCTCCTTCCGCTGGCTTGTTCGACGATCCAATCGCTATCCGTGGCGCGGCCCCGCGCTCAGGCGCGCCGGCCAAAGAGCCGGCTGGCAACCGAAGCCAACTCGGGCAGCCCGAGCCAATAAGCCAACCCCAGATAGGTCAAGCCGTAGCCGGGCAACACCGCCAAGGCAAGCAGCCGCGGGCCGCTGGTGCCCAGCGCGAGCTTGAGCCCCAGTCCGACCGCTCCCGCCACCAGCGCCATCGTCCACAACTGCAACACGTAGCGCTTGGGCAGCCCCGAGCGTCCGACCCTGCGGTTAAGCGCATGGCGCAGTAGCGCGAACTCCAGCCATCCCGCCACGCCGGCGGAAAAGGTCAAGCCCGCCACTCCCCATCGAATCGGAATACCCAGCCGCGGCGGCAGCACAATCGCGCACAGGTAGCCGGCTGCGATCGTCAGGGCCACTCGGACCAGCGCGAATTTCAGCGGCGTACGGGTGTCCCACAGCGCATAGAAGGCCGAGGAGTAGAGTCGGCCCATGGTCACCGCGAGCAGCCCAATTGCCGATCCGGCCAGGATGCTCCAGACGTAAAGCGCGTCGGCGTGGGTAAAATGCCCGGATTGAAAAATCGCGCCGACGATTACGTCGCCCAAAAGGACAAAGGCCGCGGCCGAGGGGACCACCATGAAGGCGATCTGCCGCAAGCCTCGATTGAGCCGTTGCCGCAAATGCTCGGCCACCTGCTCGGGCGCACCCACCGCCCGCGCCATGGTGGGCAGCTCGGCCGCCGCCACCGACATTCCGAACAGGCTGATCGGTAGCAGGTAGAGGATCTGGGCGTAATTGAACGCCGCCACCGCCCCGGTGGGCAGCAGGCTGGCGAGCAGATTATCGATATAGGCGCTGATCTGGACCACCCCGCGGCCGGTCACCACGGGCAAAAAATTGTTGCCCACCGCGCGCAGCGCTTGGCGGGTGCGAATCAGATCCACCCGCAGATGGCGCACCAGCAGCAGCACTTGCGGCATTTGCACCGCGACCTGAAGGACCGATCCGATCACGGCGCCCCAAGCCGTCAGCCGCGCCAACGTGTCCTGGCGATGATGGGGACCGTACAGCAACATCGTGGCGATGATGGCGCAGTTCCAGGCCACCGGCGCCACGTAGGCGGCGAAGAAACGATGGTGACTGTTGAGGATCCCCAGGCACCAGGCCGACATCACCAACAAGCCGGCACCGGGGAAAAAGATGCGCACCAGGCTGACGGTCAACTCGCGCTTGGCGCCGACAAAGCCGGGCGCCACGGCGTCAATCAGATAGGGCGCCGCGAAGACGCCCAAGGCCACCAGCAGCGCCATCGTAACGCTTAAAATCGCGCCCAAGGTAGCCGCCAGGGCGTCGCCCAACTCCTGCTCGCCCTGACCCAACAGGCGGCTGTAAACCGGGATGAAAGAGGCCGACAAGACCCCTTCGCCGAACAGGTTCTGCAGGATGTTGGGAATGCGGAAGGCCGCCTTGAAGGCGTCGGCGGCCGCCGAATCGCCGAAGAAGTGGGCAAACACGCTCTCGCGCAGCAGGCCCGACATGCGGCTAAGCAAAATGCCCGCCGCTACCACCACGGCTCGACTGCCCGCCGGCACCGCATCGACCACCGCTGCGTTATCCGGCAACTCCGCGTCTACTCCAATACTCACACCCTGCCCCATCGAGCAAAGATCCAAACCCGGCCAGTATATCCGTGCCAACCGGCGCGGAGTAAGGCGGCTGGCACCGCCGGCCCGGGCAGCCTAAGCTTGTCCCAGGCGCCCGCCGCAGCCGCGATCATGAGCTTTTCGCTGTACGTTCATATTCCATATTGCGATTCCAAGTGCCCTTATTGCGACTTCAATTCATACGCGGTCAGACAATGGCCCGAGCAGCGCTACGTCGCGGCATTGAAAGCGGAGATGGCCTTTCGCGCCGGCCAGCCCGCCTTCGCCGGCCATCCCCTGCGTACGGTTTTCTTCGGCGGCGGTACGCCCTCGCTTTTTGCTCCGGCTTCGATCGGCGCGATCCTGGAGAACGCCGACCGTCTGTTCGGCATTCAAGCCGGCGCCGAGATTACCTTGGAGACCAACCCCGGCACCGTCGATCAGGCCAAGCTTCGCGGCTACGCCGAGGTCGGGATCAATCGGCTCAGCTTGGGGGCGCAATCCTTCAACCCCCGTCTGCTCAAGCAGTTGGGCCGCATCCATGACGCCGACCAAACTCGCCAAGCGGCCCGATGGGCGCGTCAGGCGGGAATGGCCGAGCTCAGTCTGGATCTCATCTTCGCTCTACCGGGCCAAACCCTGGCCGAGGCGAGCGCCGATATCGCCGCCGCGGTCGCGCTGGAGCCCGATCATATTTCCGCCTACAACCTGACCTTCGAACCCGGCACCGCTTTTGGCGCGGCACTAAAAAGCGGCCGGATGCGCCCGCTGGCCGAATCGAGACAAGCTGCCATGTACGCGCGGGTGCGGCGCGATTTGGCCCGCCTGGGCTATCCGATGTACGAAATTTCCAACTACGCTCGCCCCGGCCATCCGGCCCGCCACAACCTAACCTATTGGCGAGGCGAAGATTATCTGGGAATCGGCGCCGGCGCCCACAGCTACGCCGCACAGGGCAGCGGCGGCCGGCGATGGTGGAACGAGCGCTTGCCCGCGCTCTACCTGGAACGCGCGCTCGAGGCTGGGATGGTCGAGGCGGGCAATGAAACCCTGGACGCGCAAACCAGCGCCGGCGAGTTCACCTTCCTCAACCTGCGCCTGCGCGAGGGACTTGCTGAAACCCGTTTTCACGCCCGTTTTGGCCACACCCTGCTGGAGCATTATGGCAGCCGCTTGACCAGCCTCATCGAAGGCGATCTGCTGTTCTGGGATGGGGCCCATCTGCGACTGAGCGAGCGCGGCCTGGAGCTGGCCGATTCGGTTTTCGCCGAACTGGTGTAAGCTCTGACCGCGGCATGACGGCCTCGCATTGCCTGCGAACCCGAAACGCCGATCTGAAGGAGAAGACTCATGGACATCAGCGTGATCGACTGCGACGGCCATGTCGTGGAAACCTTGGCCGAGCTGGGCGAGTTCATGGATCCCACGATCCGTTTCCTGGCCAGCAGCGACCGTCCCTTTCCCAGCTCGATCAGCGTCTTTCCTTCGCTGGATGGAATTCATTATCGCGCCGACTCCGTGGTCCGCCAGGCGATGTTCGACAATCCCAAGCGGGCGCGAGTGACCGCCAGCCAGCATCGGCCCGGCTCGCCGCAGGACTGGTTGGCGCTGGTGGAACAAACCCCGATCGCGCAGAGCGTCCTGTTCACCAGCGACGGCCTGTCGGTGGGCTGGTTGCGCCAGCGCGAGTACACCATCCGCATCTGCCGCGCCTATAACGATTACATGTCGGCCCGCTTCGCGGTCGATCCGCGGCTTCATCCGATGGGGCTGATTCCGATGCAGTTTCCGGCCGAAGCGGCGACCGAGCTGCGCCGCGCGGTCAAGGAACTGGGCCTGCCGGGCGCGATGATCCCTTCCACCGGTTTGCCCCTGCATCTGGGCCATGAATTCTACTGGCCGGTGTACCAGAGCGCGGCCGAATTGGGCTGCGCGCTGGCGATCCACGGTGGATGCAACGGCGGGATCGGCCTGGATGCCTTCGACCATCTGCGCTACTCGCACATTCTGCATCACCCCATCCCCCTCATGATTTCCTTCGTCGCGATGACCTGTGCCGGCCTGTTCGAGCGCTGGCCCGATCTCCACGTGGCCTTTCTGGAAGGGGGCGTGGGATGGGTCGCGCTGCTCCACGATCGGATCGCGCGCGAGCGGGAACTGGTCGCGGGCGAAATGCTCGACATCCCGCGCTTCGAGAAATACCTGCAGCGCAACCAGATCCTGGTGGGCTGCGAGGGCAACGACTCGATCCTGCCCTACCTGGTAAAGCAACTTGGCGCCCAAGGCTTCGGTTATTCCTCGGACTATCCGCACGAGGCCGACCTGGTCGACGTCAAGCACGAGATCGAGGAGACCCTGGAAAACCGCGAGCTGTCGCACGCCGACAAAGTCGCGATCCTGGGCGCCAATGCCCTCGAGTTCTATCGATTGTGATCCCGATGAGCGCATAAGGACGCGCCACCGAGAATTGAGCCGGGCCAGCTCTTGAACGCGGAGTCTGTTCGACTATGGCTGGCGCCGGCGCAGGCACGCCTGGTAAATCTCTTCGTGACGCTGCGCCAGCCGCGCCCAGGTGTACTGGCGAGCGCGTTCCCGCCCGCGCTCGCCCATCGCCCGCGTGCCGGCCGCATCGGCCAGCAACTGCTCGATCGCGCCCGCCAGCGCGCTCGGATCGTCCTCGGCCACCAGGCGTCCGTTGTCGCCGTCGCTGATAATTTCTTCCACCCCGCCGGTGCGGGTACCGATTACCGCCTTACCCGCCATCATCGCTTCCAAAAAAACGATTCCCAACCCCTCGGCCTTTCGGCTGGGCATCACGAACAGGCGCGCGCCCGCGTGCAGGGCCAGCAACTGCTCGCGCGAAACTCGCCCCAGCATCCGGATTCGCTCCGCCCTGGGCGAGGCGGCCGCCATCGCCGCGACCTCCTCCCGATCGGGACCGCTGCCGGCGATCAACAAGTCGAGCGAATCGGCTCCCTGGGCTACCTGGTTAAAGGCCGCAATCAGCGTGTCGAGCGCCTTGTTGCGCAGGTCCATCCGTGCCGCGCAAAACAGGTAGGGACGGGGCGCTGGGTAAGGCGTCGCCGTGTTCTCGTCCACGCCGCCGATGATCACCTCGGCGCCGGCGGCGGGGGCGAAGCGGGAGCTGAAGGCATCCTTGCTGGCCCGTGAGATGGCGATCAGGCCGGCGGCGCTTTTAAGCGCCGGCAGGTTGGCAAACGCCCGCCGCCCCTGATCGCGCCAATCGTAGAGATTGTGCACCCACGGCACCCTGGTTGCTCGGCAGATACTGGCCAGGGTGGGAAAAGTGTCCCAATGGCAGGTGTGGCCGCTGACCAGATCGGGCTGCCAGCGCGCGATAAGCGCCGCCAACTCGCTGCGCCGCGGCAATCGCGGTTCGCGCCACAGCCGTTCGAGATGGCGCCAGCTAAGCGGTTTGCGCCCGCGAATGGGCAGATAGACGCACTCCACGCCGGCGGGTACCGGGCGTTCGTTGTCACCGGCCGCGCGGGTGGAGGCGATCAACACTCGATGGCCGCGGCCGGCCAGGTGGGCCGAGAGATGATCGACCAGCTCGATCGCACCGCCGATCGAGTTGAACGCTTCCACCACCAGCACGATCTTCAAAGCTTGACTCCCTGCCCTCGGGCCGAAATTCTCGCGGCGCTGGATGTACCTTGCATCCAGGCCACTCACTTATCTACTCATTCGGGTTGAGTCTCACCAAGGCCAAGGGGTCAGCGATGTCGTTGCGACGGTTTCTGCGGCGGATCTATCGGGGCTTGCCCATCATTCAGGAATTGCGCGAGACCAACGCCAATTTGGCCGCGCTCAACGACACGCTCAAGCGCTGCGCCAGCGTGGCTTGGCCGATCGCGATGGCGCACGACCCGCGCTGGTCGGATCCCAAGCGGCTGCTGCGCTACGCCGCACAAACCTTCTCGCAAAACGGCGAGGACGGAATGATCGCCGAAATCTTTCGTCGCATCGGTACCACCGATCGCACTTTCGTCGAGATCGGCACCGGCAACGGCCTGGAAAACAACACCACGCTCCTGCTCGCACAGGGCTGGAGGGGCTGGTGGATCGATGGCGACGAGCAGGCGATGAGCCGGATCCGGCGCGCCTTCGCCCAGCCTCTGGCCGAGGGGCGCCTGCGCGCCCGATGCGCCGGGGTGACGGCGGAAAATATCGCGCAGTTGTGCGCGGAGCTGAAACTGCCCAACCAGTTCGACCTGCTCTCGCTCGATATCGATCGCAACACTTACCATCTGTGGGCCGCCCTGACCGATTACCGCCCGCGCGTGGCGGTGATCGAGTACAACTCCAACTACCCGCCCGACGTGGACTGGAAAGCCGCCTATCGCCCCGACCTGGTGTGGAAATTCACCAGCTACTTCGGCGCCAGCCTCAAAGCCTTCGAGCAATTGGGACGCGCGCGCGGCTATGCGCTGGTGGGATGCGACTTCAGCGGGGTCAACGCCTTCTTCGTGCGCGAGGATCTGGTGGGCGAGCGCTTTGCCCAGCCCTTTACCGCCGAAAACCATTACGAACCGCCGCGACTAGGCGTAACTACCCGGGTTGGCGCGCGCGCGGCCTTCGACGACACTCCGCGGCGCGAGCGCAAACCCAAGGCCTGAATGGCTAATGCTGGCGGCCGAATCTTTGCGCCAGGCCGTCGCCCAGAAAGTTGAAACCCAGCACCGAGAGTCCGATTGCGACGCCCGGAACCGTGGTCAGATGGGGCGCGATCAACAAAAACGCCCGCCCTTCATCCAGCATCCCGCCCCAGGTCGGTTGCGGCGGTGGAATACCCAGTCCCAAAAACGACAGCGCCGCCTCGGCCACAATCAGTCCGGCGAAGCCGAAACTGGCCTGGACGGTGACCGGCGCCGCCACCGCGGGCAGGAGATGGCGCAACAGGAGGCGGGCGGGCGAGGCACCCAGGCCGCGCGCCGCCTGGACGTACTCGCGCTGCTTGAGGGAGAGAATTTCGCCTCGCACCAGGCGCGCATAACCGGTCCAGCCCATCGCGCCCAAGGCGATTACCAGATCGAGCAGGCCAGGCCCCAAAATCGCCGCCAACGCGATCGCCAGCAGGATCCCGGGAAAGGCCAGCAAAATATCCACCCCGCGCATCAGGGTTTCGTCCAGCGCTCCGCCCGCCAGCGCCGCGCATCCTCCCACCAGACTGCCGATCGCCAGCGACAAGACCACCACCACGGCGGCGATTCCCAGCGAGATCCGCGCGCCCCACAGGGTGCGCGCGAGCAGGTCGCGTCCCAGCGCGTCGCATCCAAAGGGATGGGCCAGGCTGGGTCCGGCCAGTACCGCCTTGAGATCGATCCGGGTTGGATCGGCGCCCAGGTAGGGTCCCAGCATCGCGATCAGCAGCAAGGCTGCCACCAGCACCGCGCCCACGCGCAAGGAGAGATTGTTCATTGCCGGCGCACGCGCGGATCGGCCAGCCCGTAAGCCAGGTCGGTGACGACATTTACCGTGACGTAGGTCAGGGCAAAGACCAGCACGCAGCCCTGGACCAGCGGATAGTCGCGCGCGCCGATCGCGCTTATCATCAGGCGCCCCATCCCGGGCCAGGAAAAAATCACCTCGGTGATAATGGACCCGGTCAGCAGCGCGCCCGCTTGCAGTCCCAGCAGGCTGATGATCGGGGTCAAGGCGTTGCGCAGTCCATGGCGGATCAGCGCGGACAGCTCGCTCAGCCCTTTGCCGCGCGCGGTACGCATGAAGTCGGCCTCGCGTACCTGGATAAGACTTTGCCGCAGCATCCGCGCGGTGACCGCCGCCAGCGCCATCCCCATCGTAAGCGCGGGCAGAATCAGATGGGCCAGCCCGCCGCGGCCGTTGAGCGGCAGCCATCCCAGCTCCAGCGAGAAGACGATCATGAGCAGCGGTCCCAGGTACAGATGGGGCACCGATATCCCAAAGAGGGCGAAGCTCATGGCGCTGAAATCGAGCGCGCCGCCGGGGCGTGCGCCAGCCAGCAGCCCCAGCGGAAAGGCGAACAGGATGGCGACCACCAGACCGGCCCCCGCCAGCTCCATCGTGGCCGGGAAGCGCTGCGCGATAGCACGGCTGACGGGCTGGTGAGTGGTGATGGATTGGCCCAGGTCGCCATGCACCAAGCCGTCGAGATAGGCGACATATTGCACCAATATCGGTTGGTCCAAACCCAACTGATGGCGCAGCCCTTCGACATCGGCCGCGGTCGCGTTCTCCCCCAGCATCGCGATTACCGGATCTCCCGGTACCAGGTGAACCAGCGCGAAGGTCAGCGTGACCACGCCCAGCGCCACCGGCACCAAGGCCAACACTCGCCGCCAGATGAGATCGATCATCGAGCCGCCGCCTCCAGCGATTGCGGGCCCAGATGTACCCAGGCCAGCGAGCGCAGACTGCCGTTGGGATAGGGCTGAAAACCGCCGACTCGCGCGGCCATCACCGCGACGTTATCCTGCCACCACAATGACAGATAGGGCAGGTCCTGGGCCGCCAATTGCTGGACCTCGGCGTAAATCGCGCGCCGGCGATTCGGGTCGATGGTGGCATCGCCCTGGGCCAGCAGCGCGTCCATCCGGGGGTTTACGTAATCGCCGCGATTTAGCCCGCGCGGCGGCAGCATGTGCGAATCGAAGACCAGGAAATAGTGATGCGGGTCGGTAATCCCGATCCAGGCCAACGATGTCAGGTCGAAATTGCCGCGCTGGATGTCGCTGTAGAAGGTCGGCCATTCGTAGCTGCGGATACGCAAACCGATCCCCACATCCCGCAGCATCGCGGCCAGCGCCTGCGCGAGCAGCGTCCGCTCCTCGCCCTGGGTGGTCTTGTACACCAAGGTGAAGCGCAGACCATCGGCCTTGACCGGATAACCGGCGCGATCGAGCAGGCGGCGCGCGGCGGCGGGATCGTAGGGATATTGGCGTACCGAGCCGCTGTACGCCCAGTTTTCCGGCGCCAGCATCCCGCTCGCAACTCGCGCCGTGCCATAGAGCAGCGAGCGCACCAGCGCCGCGCGGTCGATCGCCATCGCGATCGCCTGGCGCACGCGCAGGTCGCGCAGCCGCGGGTCGCGAAAATTGAACTGCAGATACTGGTAGGAGGTGCCGGGACTTTGGCTGATCGCCAGCCCGGGCCGCTTGCGCAAGTAGCTCAGCAGCGCGGGCGGCAGATTGTTTTCGCTGAACTGGGCGCTGCCCTCCAGCAACTCCAGCGCGCACACCGTCGGATCGGGGACGACCTTGAAGGCCACTCCCGCCAGATCGCCGGCCGCATGGGAATGGTAAGGGTTGCGCGCCAGCACCACCCATTCATCGCGCTCGAAACGGGCCAGACGAAACGGCCCGCTGCCCAGTGGTGTGAGGCTTGCCCCGGCCCCCGCCGGCGTATCCGCCGGAACCACGTTCAGCAGGCCCAGTTCCAAGGCCGGCGCGTAAGGGCGCTTGGTCCGCAAAATCACGGTCGCATCGTCCGGAGCGTCCACTCCGGCCAGCTCTTCCATCCCGCCGCGTTTGGGCGAGAGGCTTGCCGGATCGAGGACCGAGTCGTAGGTGTATTTGACGTCGCGCGCGGTCAGCAACCGCCCGTCGCTCAGACGCACGCCCGGGCGTAGATGGAAGACCAGCGCGGTGGGCGAGTGCCATTCGAAACTGGCGGCCAAGTCGCCGATGAAGCGGCCGTTTTGGTCAAGGCGCAAGAGCGAATCGAAGATCAACTCGTCGATCCGCGCCGAGACTGCGTCGGTGGCATAGCGCGGGTCGAGCGACAGCGGCGAGCTATCGATATCCACCCGCAGATAATTGGCGGGGATTTCCAATTTGGCCGGAGAACGGCAAGCGGCAAGCGCCAGCACAAATACGATCGACGCTCCGCTCAAGGCCGCACGACTCCCCATCGCGCGAGCAAAAGTGGCCGTCCAATCGCATGCCCCGCTTACCAGGCGTGATATCACCGCCCATGTACGATAGCTGCCCGAGGCAGCCGCGCAAAGCCTGCGCCAGGAACACAAGGAGACGGCGAAGGGGTCCAGCCGTCAGGGATTCTGATTCTGGAGCGCTTCCTGGCTGCGCTTGTCGCGCCAAGCCGTTAGCTTGGCCGCAATCGCGGGATAGCGTGCAGCCAGTACGGCGGCGGCGAACAGCGCCGCGTTGCCCGCACCTGCCTTGCCGATCGCCATCGTCGCCACCGGCACGCCGCGCGGCATCTGCACGATAGAAAGCAGGGAATCCATCCCTCCCAGGGTGGTGGAAGGAATCGGCACCCCGATTACCGGGAGCAGGGTGTTGGCCGCCAATACTCCCGGCAAATGGGCCGCGCCGCCGGCGCCTGCAATCAGAAGCTCCAAGCCTCGCCCGGCGGCCGTGCGAGCGTAGTCGAAAACCGCCGCAGGCGTCCGATGGGCCGAGAGCACCTTGACTTCGTAGCCGATCCCCAGCTCCGCCAGCAATTCGGTGGCCGCGTCGAGGTATTCCAGATCGGTCTTGCTACCCATGATCACCCCGACCAGCAGCGCGGCCGGGCTCTTCGTTTCGCTCATCGCCGATGCTCCATTTCCTCACGCAGGCTGCTTGGGTCCCGCCAGCTTGTCAAGCTCTCCCCGCTTGACGCGATTTCCGCGGAGAGACAGCAATCTCGACCCTTTTCCCGTTCATTCGAAGGCTTTCATGGTCGCGCGCGGAAGCGGCGCATCGAAATCTTCGCGTATCTTGAGTAAGCCTTTCGCACTTCCCGGCTTGCGCGCGCCACGTGACATGCCAAACGGGACCAACCGCGCCACTGGCTTGCCAGCCCGCGCGATCACCACTTCTTCTCCCAGCTCGACCTTCCTGAGCAGCCGCGAGAAACCAGTCTTCGCCTCGTGGACATTAACCGCTTTTTCCATTCCGCCACTGTAGACTTGGCCCGGGAACCTAGTCGATCTGGATGCCTGGCCGCACCCTCTTTCCCGTGCATCGAATTGCCGTTAGCTTCATGGCCGAAGGCTGACGATGGCGACGGCGTTGCCGCAAAACCAAATCCGGATGACCCTGAGCGAAGTGGCCCAGGCCTGCGGCGGCAGATTGGTCGGCGATGGCGCGGCGCGAATTCGCAGCGTTTCCACCGACACCCGAACCATCCAGCCCGGCGCCCTGTTTGTCGCCCTGCGCGGCACCACCAGCGACGGCCATCGCCATCTGGCGGCCGCGTATTCCGCCGGCGCCGTGGCGGCGCTGACCGAAGCGGGATGGGATTGCGCGCCCACCCGAATCGAAGTGGCGGACACCCTGGCGGCGCTGGGCCATCTGGCGCGTTTTCACCTTGGACGAATGCGCCAGCTCCATCCGCTGCCGGCGATCGCGATCGGAGGCGCGGTGGGCAAAACCACCACCAAGGAGCTAACCGCGGCCCTGGCCGGCGCACGATTCGGCACTATCCTGGCCACCGCAGGCAATCTCAACAACCTGATCGGCGTGCCGCTGACCTTGCTGTCTTTGACCCCCGAGCATCGCGCGATGGTAATCGAATGCGGCACCAACTCGCCGGGCGAGATTCGCCGTCTCGGCCAGATGGTCGAACCCGACGTCGCGCTGGTACTCAATGCCGAAATCGAGCATACCGAAGGGCTGGGCAACGCCGAAAGGATTGCCGAGGAAGAGGCCGCGCTGTTCGCCTTTGCGCGCCGGGCGCGGGTAACCTGGAGCGAAGATCGCCGCTTGCGCGCGCGTATCCACGACGACGGACTCCCTACCCTGTTCTTCGGCACCGGCCCGGAGGCGGACGTTCGGCTGCTCGCCCGCGAGGCAACCGCTGACGGCCGCCAGCATCTGACGATCGCGCTAAGCCGCCGGATGCGGGCGGCGGAGACGTCCGAGCTGTTCGAGGTCGATCTTCCCTTGCTGGGCGCAGCGGCCGCGCTCAACACCACCGCCGCGCTGGCCGCCATCGCCGCCCTCGCTCCCGTGACACCCGAAGAGATGCCCGCGATGCGCAACGCGCTGGCCCAAATCAAGCCGGTGGCGGCCCGGATGCATCTGCGCCAGCTCGGCGCGCTGAGCGTGCTCGACGACAGCTATAACGCCAGCCCCAGTTCGGTACGCGAGGCGCTAAGCAGCGCGCGCGAGATCGCCAATCGGCGTGGCAGCCGTCTGATCGTTGCCCTGGGCGACATGCTGGAGCTGGGTAGCCTGGCAGCCGAGATGCATCAGGGGGCGATTGCGGATGCGCTCGCCGCCAGCCCCGCAATCCTGGTCGCGGTCGGACCCGAGATGGGTGGTGCGCTGAGCGAGATCCTCGCCCCTGCCACGATTCAAAGCTACGCGCTCGCCAACAGCGCCAGCGCCGGAGCGTTGATCCGCGGCCTGGCTCGTCCCGGGGACCTGATCCTGGTCAAAGGCTCGCGCGGGATTCGGATGGAGCGGGTAATCGAGGCGCTAGAGCAAGCAACCCAGCCGCCGGAAAAATGAAATAGGTTGAGAATTCACCCCATCAGGTCCGGGATCGTGGCGTGAGCGGGCGGATCCGCCCCTGCACAGATCGCCAAGATTTCGAGCTGTGTCGGCAATGCCGCTGAGCGCCGCTTTCAGCTCCTGCGCTGAGTCTGTCAGCAGTCCGGAGGGATGCGGATGGCGACGCGAGGTTTGATCTGGCGCTTGATCATCCAGCGCACGGCCAGCAGATCGGCCAGAAAATTGATCCGGTTCCAAAACCCATAATGGCTGTGGCCGGCGTGGCGCGGCTGATTGACCACCGGAATTTCGCCCACGCTGTAACCTTCCATCCTGATCAGCGTGGGCAGGAAGCGATGCATCCCGCGAAAGGGACGCACATTGGCGATACACTCGCGCTTGAAGGCGCGGTAAGTGCACCCCGAGTCGCTGATCCGATCGCCGCTGAGCCAATTGCGCAGCCAGTTGCCGGCCCGCGAGGTCAACACCTTGAGGATGTTGTCGCCCTGCCCGCGCGTTTTTACCCGGCTGCCGCATACACAGTCGTAATGCTTGAGCGCTTGGATAAAATGGGGCAGCTCGCTCGGATCGTTCTGCAAGTCGGCGTCGATGGTAACGATATACTCGCCGCGCGCCGCCTGCATCCCGGCCCACGAGGCCGCCGACTCGCCGCAATTGCTGGCCAGGCGCTGGACCCGCAAATGGGGATTGGTCGCGGCCAGTTCCTCGAGCAGGCGCCATGAGCCGTCGCTGCTGCAATCGTCGGTGATCAGCAACTCGTAGCTGACATCCAGCGGCGCGCAGGCCTGCTCGATCCGCTCGGCCAGGGCGCGCAGATTGCCCTCTTCGTTATAGCACGGGACTACCAGGCTGAGCGTGGGATTCAACGATTCCTCAGGAACTCCGCGATGGAGTCGCAGACGTAATCCACGTCATCCAGCGAAATCTCGCCATGGATCGGCAACGACAGGATCTCATCGACCGCGCGCTCGGTCACCGGCAGCGAAGGGATATGGTCGAAACAGGAGGTAACGGCGGGCTGGCGATGGTTGGGGACAGGATAGTGCAGCCCGGTCTCGATTCCGCGGCTCTTGAGAAAGGCGGCCAACTCGTCGCGCCCGGGCAGCGCGATCACGAACATGTGATAGACCGCATAGGCCCATGGCCGCTCCGGCGGCACCTTGACCAGTTTGCCCAAGCGCTCGCGATAGCGCGCGGCCGCGGCGCGGCGGCCGGCGTTGAGCCGCTCCAGATTGCGCAATCCGACCCGGCCGGCGGCGGCCTGGATATCGTTGAAGCGCAGGTTGAAGCCTGCCATCTGATGGGTGTACTTGTCCAAACGGCCGTGGTTGCGCAACATCCGCAAGCGCTGCGCCAACTGGTCGTCATCGGTCATTACGCAGCCGCCGTCGCCCAAAACCGTCAAGTTCTTGGACGGGAAGAAGGAAAAGCCCGCCGCCAGACCGAAGCTGCCCACCGGCCGCTCGCGGTAGCGCGCGCCCTGGGCCTGAGCACAATCCTCGAACAGCCACAGATTGTGGCGACGCGCCAACCCGACCATCGGCTCCAGGTCGGCGGGATGGCCGTAGAGATGGACCGGCATGATCCCGACCGTGCGCGGCGTGATGGCGGCCTCGAGCAGATTGGGATCCATGCAGTAGGTGTCGTCGATATCGATAAAAACCGGCCGCGCGCCGCAATGCATCATCGGTTCGATGGTTGGAAAGGCGGTGTGCGAGGGCACCAGCACTTCATCCCCCGCCCGCAGCCCCATCGCCAGATGGAGCAGATAAACCGCCGAGGTCCAGGAGGTCGAAAGCACGGCGTGCTTGCGCCCCACGCTGTGGGCCAGCTCGCCCTCGAAGGCCTCGCACTCGCCCGCCAGGATGTAGCGGCGAGAGTCCACCGCCTTAAGCACGGCCTGGCGCACCTCGTCGTCCACGAACGGTATGGATAAAGGTATTCGGCGCACTAAAAAGCCTCTCTTCTATTGCAGATCCACCGCGCATCCGCTCTGCGCGGATTGCAGCGCGGCTTCGATCACGCGCACCGATTCGTAACCGGCGCGCCCATCGGCAAGCGGCGGCGTGCGGTCGGTCACCGAGGCCAAAAAGGCCTGCCACTCGGCCAGCAACGGCTCCTCGGGGGCAAATTCCAACTGATGCATTTCGCCTTCGACCGCATCCAGGTTGCCGCCGACCATTTGATGCTGGTTGCGGAAGGTGCGCAGCTTATACTGCGCAACGTTGTAATCGCACACTGCGCTGAGCCGCTCCCCCACCACGATCACTTCGCGATACTTGCCCGGCAGATGGTAGCCGGCCTCGATTCGCGCCATCGCGCCGCCGGCGTAATCCAGGTTAAGGAGCGCCTCATCCTCCATTCCACGATCGAAAAAATCCCGACTTACCGCCAGCACTCGTCGCGGCACCCGATCGAGGATGAAATTGAACAGGTCGGCGAAATGAATGGCGTCGGCGAACATCACACCGGTATCGGTGCGCGGGCGCTTGAAGCCGCTGAAGGCGCCGCGCAACAGGCGCACCTGGCCGAAATCGCCACTGGCCACCGCCGCGCGCAACCATTGAGAAGCAGGATCGAAGCGAAAGATATGGCCGACCTGCAAAATCCGCCGTTTGCGCTCGGCCAGCTCGGTCAGCTCCAGGGCTTGGGCGGCATGCAGCGTAATCGGCTTTTCGACAAAGACATCCTTGTCCGCGTTGAGAAACTCGCGGCAAAGCTCAAAGTGAGACTGGGCCGGGGTGGCCACGACCACCGCATCCACCGCCGCCTTGAAGGCCATCGGGTCGGGCGATGTCCGTTCCTTCGGCAAGCCGGCCTTGCGCGCCCGCTCCAGTCCCTGCGCAGCCGGATCGGCGACATACAAGTCAACACCCAGCAGGCGGGCGACACGCAGATGATTGGCGCCCCAGCGTCCTATACCCAGCAATAAAACTTTCACGCAGTTATGGGGAAGCGCGTTTGAGCGCTTGGCTCGTGGTCTCTATACACCATGAAATTTTCTAATATCCCGAATGGATGAGTCAAGCCGCGGCTAAAGTCAACCACAGCCACCCGAGCGCTGCGGTAGCGATCCCATTGCCCCAGTAATTTATACCAATCACTGATCAAAAACAGGAGGCGACGTGCGAAAAGTCACAGTCCCACGATGCGTTCGGCGTTCTGATGGAAAATCTTTTCCATCAGCGCCGCGCTGTAGCCCAGCTCTGCCCACTCCTTGAACAAGCGAGCATAAGGAATACTGGGATAATCGCTGCCGAACATAATCTTATCTTGCAAGCGCGATCGGATATCCACTTTGAGCTGTTCGGGAAAGTATTTCGGCGCCCATCCCGACATTTCCCAAAACACATTACCCTTGTGCAGCGCCACCGCCGTCATCTCGTCGGTCCAGGGCCAACCCGGATGGGCGGCAATAATCGTGAGCTGGGGAAAGTCGGCGGCCAGCTCATCGATCGCGCGCGGATGAGCGTCGTAGATCCGGGCCCCCAGCCCGCCGGGCATCCCAGCGCCCATCCCGGTGGTGCCAACATCGATCATGACCGGAACCTTGAGCCCGTTGATAAGCTCGAAGAGCGGATAAAGGCGCCGGTCGCTGACCGCGTAATGTCCCATGATGGGATGGAAGTGAAAACCGAGCATTCCCAGATCTTCGATCGCGTGGCGCGCCTCGCGCAACGCGATCTCGCCCTTGAACGGATCCACGGCGCCCCAGGCCTGGATTATCCGCGGCCGATGGCGCATCTGCATCTGCTTGACGTACTCGTTGCCGCACGGCGGAGTGCCGGTGGTGGTCTCCAGATCCAGCGCCACCAGCACCGCGTCGACCCCGGCCTGCTCGAACTCCGCGACCACCTCGTCTTCCTGCTTCCAGCTCCACTGGCGGTTCCAGTACTTGGCCAGCGCCTCGACGTAAGGCCCCTGACATTTGATCCAGGGCTCGGTGTTGGGATAGCAATGCAGGTCGATGATGCGCATGCTCATTGCCTCAGCCGCGCCCGGACTCATCCGCGAGTTTTCGACTCACCATCTCGACCAGGTTCTTCTTCGACACCTTGCCGAAGGTCGATAGCGGGAAGTCATCCATCAGCTCAAGCCGCTCGGGAAGCTTGAATTTGGCAATCTCCTTGGTCGCCAGATAAGCCACCAACTCCGCCAGGGTCAGCCGCGCGCCCGCGCGCGCAATCACGCAGGCGCACATCCGCTCGCCCAGATCGGGATCGGGCATCGCCACGCAGGCGACGTTCTGCACCGCCGGATGGGAAAGGATCAGATTTTCGATCTCTTCAGCGCTGATCTTCTCGCCGCCGCGATTAATCAGGTCCTTCTTGCGTCCCTCGACCATGTAATTGCCCGAGGGATGCTGTCGCATCAAGTCGCCCGAGCGGTAGAAGCCGTCGTTGGTGAAAACCTTGGCGTTGTGCTCGGCCGCGCCATAATAGCCGCGCAAGGTATAGGGGCCACGCGCGCACAACTCGCCCACTTCTCCCAAGCCCACCTCTCGGTCGTCGTCGTCCAGAAGCCGCACTTCGTCGTCGGGGCAAATCGGCCGCCCCACGGTCTCCAATCTCACCTCTTCGGGATCGCCCGCCCGTACAAACATCAACAGGCCTTCGGACATGCCGAAGTTCTCCTGCACGAAGCAGGTCGGAATCAATTCGCGCGTGCGAATGCGTACCTCGGGCTGCAAGCGCTGCCCGCCGCTTTGGATATAGCGCAACGAGGAAGTATCGAGCGTGGCCAGGACCGGGCTGTTGATCAGCCGTATAAGCAGCGCAGGCACCACCTTGATATGGCTGACGTGATGTTTAGGCACCAGCGGCAGCATCACTTCGGGACGCGTGCTCTGACACAGCACCACCTTGCCGCCGTTGAACATGAAGCCCTGAATTCCTGGGCAGGCCAGCGGCAGGTTGTGCGCAATGGGCAGCACCAGCAGCAGCACCGAGTCGCCGTCCACGCCGCAAACCTGGGCCGCGGCCTTGGAATTGTAGGCGTAGTCGTTGTGCGTGCGCGGGATCAGCTTCGGCACTCCGGTGGTACCACCGGAGAGCTGAAAGATACAGGGATCGGTCGGATCCAGCCTGATTTTGTCCAGTTCGGCGCGGCTCAGCCGGGCCGGCTTTTCAATCAGATCGACCAGCCCGATCTCGCCCCTGCTCGCCTGCCCCAGCACGATCGGAAAGCGCATGCAGGGGCTTTCCCGACCCACCCGCGCGATCATCGGGGAAAACTCGAAATCGCCCTGGCGTTTGGGAAAAACGCATCCAACCGCCTGGGAGATCTGGACAAATTGGCTGACTTCGCTGAAGCGATGGCTGGCCAGCGCGGCGATGGGAATCGCGCCGATCTTCTGCAGCGCAAAATAGAGCAGGACAAACTCCGCCACGTTGGGTAGCTGCAAGACCAGTCGGTCGAGTGGCCGCATCCCCAATTCCAGCAGGTTCAGCGCCAGATTGTCGCTTATCCGATCGATATCGGCGTAGGTGAACTGGCGCTCGCCATCGATCAGCGCCACCCGCGAGGCATAGGTGGCAAAGATGGGCGCGAATTCATCGCGCAGGCTGCGGTCGCGCCAGTAACCGCGCTCCCGGTAGCGGCGAGCGAGCTCGGATGGAAAGGGGACTACGCCCTCCAACATCGCAGCGTCCCCGCTTCAGGTCGAACTGGCGAAGCCACCGTCGATCACGACAATCTCGCCGGTGACAAAGTGGTTGGCGGTAATCAGCGAGACGATGGTTTCGGCCACATCGCCGGCAGTCACGTTGCGCTTGAGCGGCGTCTGGCGCGCTCTGCGGGCCATCAGGTCGTCGTAGCGCTGGCCCAACATCCGTTTCATCCAGTCCCCTTCCATCCACCCCGGCGCCACCGCGTTGACGCGAATTTTGGGGCCCAGGTGAAGGGCCAGGGTCTTGGTCAGATTGACTACCGCCGCCTTGCTGGCGGCGTAGGGCAGGGGCTGAGGTCCAGGCCGCAATCCAACGATACTGGCGCTGTTGACGATGGCGGGATCGGGCGAGCGCTTGAGCATCGGAAGCACCGCGCGGGTGACCTGAAAGATCCCGCGCACGTTGACCGCGAACACCCGGTCCCAATCCTCCAGCGCCATCGCCTCGAAGTCATCCGGCGCGGTACCGGAAGTGATGCCGGCGTTGTTGACCAGGGCGTCCAGCCGGCCGAAACGCGCGTCGATCGCGGCGGCCATCGCCCGAACCGCGGATTCATCCGACACGTCGCATCGACACAGCAACGCGCTCGTCCCCAGCGCCTCCACGCGCGCCGCTACCGCGCGCGCGCCGGCCTCGTCGCGGCTGAAGTTGATCGCCACGTCGTAGCCAACCGCGGCCAAGGCCGCGGCGGCGGCCGCGCCGATACCATTGGAAGCCCCGGTAATCAGCGCCGCGCGCCGCTCGGTCATATCAAGCCAAGTCCTCCGGCCTAGAAGGCTTGCGGCACCAGGAAGGTAAAGGTGGACCCGACCCCGCCGTCGGTCACGTACACTTCCCCGGCCTTGGGATTAACCGCGATCCCGGCTGGCGCCACCATCTGCGAGGAAGGGCCGTGGATAATGAAGCGGGGCGGCACGTCGCCGTTGTCGGTGACGTTCCATACCCCGACAAAGTTGTTCCCGCTGCCCATCGTCAGGGGCGGCAACGGAGGCCCGGTGCATCCCGCGCGCGGTGCTGTGCCGGCCAGATTGTAAGGCGGCTGATAAGGCGTGTTGCTGACAGTCGCGAAGATCTTGCCGTCGGCGACCTGCACCTGCGCGGTGGCCATAATTCCGGTGTGGGGACCGAAAATCATCCCTTTGGGCTTGACGTCGCCGTTGGCGGTGCGATCGAAGATAAAGATGCCGCCCGGATGCTGAGTTTCGGCGGTCTCATAATGGGAGGTGTAAACTCCGCCGCCTGAAGCCGCGCTGGTCCGCGATTGCATCGTCACCGCGATGATGAGGTTATCCTTGGGATCGACCGTGATGTCGCTGATTCCACGCATCATGGTCTTGACGCCGCCGATGGTGCGAATCGGGGCGACATCGCCGTTGGCGTCCCAAGGGTAGACCAGGATGTTGCTGGAGGCGTAATCGCCTACCACCAACTCATGATGGAGGTCGTCAACCGCCACTCCCCAGGGCTGATGGAGCTGGGTCTTGGGTCCTTGCAGTACCCGCAAGGGCGGGACTTGGCCGTTTGCCCCGGCGTCAAAAGTGACCACCGAGCTGGCCAGCGGCTCACTGCCAACGATCTGGTCACGCCCGGCGTCATAGAAGACGCCATGGGCCACGCGGGTGAGTTTGCTGACCGTTCCCCAAATCATTCGAACCGGCTCGACGTTTCCGCTTGCCAACCTGGCAAACATCCCGATGCGGGGATCGGTCACTCAATTGGGGACAATCAGCGCATCGCGCTTGCTGTCGTAAGCGATGGTGAAGGGGTTGCCGAAACGTGCTGCCGGCGTGCCTTTGGGCGCATTGCGCACAATCCGCAGCGGGGCGACGTCGCCATTGGCAGTGCGGTCAAAGATAAGCGCGGTGTGGCCGAAGTTGGCCACCCAAAGCGTGTTGTGCGCCGGATCGAACGCTACTCCCATCGGGATGGAAAGCCCGGTATGCGGACCGACAATCTCCCGAATCGGTGCCACGTTGCCGTTGGCGGTGCGGCTGAAAATCAGGACCGAACCGCTGGCCGTGTTGGCCACCGCAATTTCATTGTGAACCGTATCGACCGCGACCCCGGAGGGCCAATTCAGTCGGGTCAGGTTACCCTGGACCGTGCGCAGCGGGGCGGCATCACCCTTGGCTTCGTCGGAAAAAACCGTGATCGAAGGGGGTTGATAATGGCCCCCGCCGTTGTAATCGATATCCCAGTAACCGCGCGACCAGTTGCCGTGGTTAACTACCGCGATCTCGTGATTCTGGTCGTCCCAGTACATCCCGTGCGGATCCGCCATTCCAGTGTGCGGACCGCGAATCGAGCGCAGGGGCAAGGTCGCCCCGGTGGCTCCGGTCGCGTAAAAGATTATCTGCGCGTTGTGCTCGATCGAGACCGCCATCTGGCGCAGCCGATGGCTGAACGATACGCCATAGGCCCCGTGCGGCACCGCCAGTACGCGCGCCCGGTAGTCGCCGTTGGCGGTGACCGGAAAGCAGGCCACGTCGTCGCCGACATCATTCTCGGTCACGCACACCCTCTTGCTATCCGGATCGAAAGCCACCCCCGCGGCATACGAGATATAGGTCGCGGGCCCTTTGATCTGACCGAGCTGAGGAGTGATATCGGGGGATGTCGAGCCCTGATCCATATGATAGATGAGCAGGCTCTTGAGATTGGTGTCGCTCAGCCCCACCAGGTTATGGGCCGGATCGAGCGCAATCCCGTTGAACTCGGGATAGGGATCGAAGATCTCTCGGCAGGGCGCGATGTTGCCCCCTTTGGCGGAACGAAAGACCGAGGCAAAATCGATTTTGCGGCTGTTTTGCGCCCAGGCAACCCCGCCTGGGACAACCAGATAACCCAGCCCTCCCAGCGCAAGACACAGTGATATCGCGACGGCGAACAGAGACCAGCGTCGTTTCATAGTTCTGCCCTGATGATGTGTAAGACTCAGTTCTTGCTGCATCTATTCCTCGCTTTCGCCAGTCGATCCACTTAAATCAGGTTAAAGGTTTTTGGACCCCTGCCGCATCGAGCCGCCCATCCCCAGTCCAGCCGCGCGCGCGATCCGTGCACGCGCCCGCTTCAGGACAGTTGGGGCGGCGCGAAGGAATCGATATCGCGCCAACTCATCTGCTTGGGATAGCGCACGGCGATCGCGCGAATCCTGGAATAGTCCAGCGGTTGATCGGCGGCGAAGGCGATTTTGCCGCTGCGTTTGAACTCGCGCGCCGCCTCCAACAGCATCCGCCGCACGCGCACCACGATCAGGTCGCTCATCCCCAGATACTCGCGGGTTCGATCCACGATCGGACCCATCGCTTCCTGCGTGGTGAAATCTTCGTACTGGAAGCAGGGCAGGCCACTCCAATGCCCTTCTCGCATCTTCTTGCGATCCTGGTTCCAGACATTTTCGATGCTGCCCATGGTGGCGGCAAAATTGTCCAGGTTGGGCGCGTTACCCTGCATCAGACGGGTGCGGTCGGCGGCGGTCATCGTTCGGTCGGGGTAATAGCGCAAGTACCATTGCGCGTTCCACTCGTCGTCGATCGGAATGGCACAGATCATCAGGTGGGCGTCCTCGGAGGCCATCGGGATGAAGGAATAGAAGGGCGCCACTAACTCGCGGATACGCGCGTAATAGGTGCCGTCGCCCAGATCGCGCACGGCCCCTTCGCGAAACCCGTAGGGCTTCATGATCAGCTCGTAGGTAGGGCTGTTCATGGTGGCGAAGCGCAGGTTGGCACTCATGGTGTTGAACGAACCGCGATGCAGAAAGCCGACGTGGGCGGAGTCCAAGACCGCTTCCATGCCCTGGAACCAGTTGCAATGGAGTACCGCGCGCTGCGGCATCAAATGGTCCTCGGGCATCTGATTGAATTCGAAATTGTAAAATGGCGGCGGATCGCTGCGCTTACCCAGGTACACCCACACCATCCCGCCCGCCTCGCGCACCGGATAATGGCGCACCCGCACTTTGGCGGCGAATTCCGTCCGCCGCTCGGGCGGTTCGGAGGGCACGTCGACCACTTTGCCCGAGACATCAATCTTCCAGCCGTGAAAAATGCAGGTCAGGGCGTTATCTTCGTTGCGCGCCAGGGCCAGCGAGGTGCAACGATGGGGACAGCCCTCGTCAAAGAAACCGACCCGGCCATCGGTGGCGCGAAAGACCACGAAGTTTTCGCCGAACAGCCGCACCCTCATCGGCGCGCCGTCGGCTTCCAGGGCCGCCGAGCGCGCGGCTGGCACCCAATACTCGCGCAAAAACTCGCCCATCATGCTGCCCGGTCCAACCCGACAAAGCAGATCGTTCTCTTCGCGCGTCAACATGGTCGGTTAACCTCCGCGCCGGTTCGGGGATCGGCTGGCGCCCAGTTTTCACAGTTAGCAAAGACCCGATCGTTTAGTCCACCGCAAAGGAATTCCCAATTACGGCGATGAATCCGTCTACCGCGACGGGATTTGCAGGTTGGTCACTCGACCGTGGCTATCGAAGAAAACCAGGGTCGGAGCAGCCAGATTCTTGTGGCAATAGCTCCAAATCGCTACCAACGCCGTGGTCCGAGTGGCACATTCGGGAGGTGGACTGCCCCAGACCGCCCGTACCTGATCCATGGTCATCCCACGCACAACCTGGCCGTTTAAGATATCGCTCTTAAGGGCGGGCGACAGCTCGGGATGGGTATCGACGAAGCCCTGGCGCCGTTGCTGAGCGATAGTGGGCCCGCAAGCTATGATGCCCGCGGCGAGAACCAACAGGGAGTAGCGCACGTAGCTGCGACACAACCGCCTCATCCATTATTCTCCATTGCATCCCGCTTCGCGGCGGGATATCGGCCATCGGACACTCAACGGCATTTTGACCGCTGGCCATGGCGCGAGCAATGGACGAGGCCAAGCCGTCGCCAAGCGCGATAGCGCTCGCCGCACCGCCCGGCCTACAATGAACCTCAGGGAATCAGGCTCGAAGCATGGAACGACAATGGGGCAAACCGCCATGGCTGGCCGGCGCGCAGCGCAGCGCTCCGGCGCTGGCCAATGAAGTCGAAGTTGCGATTATCGGCGGCGGCTTGACCGGCCTATCCAGCGCCTACCACCTGGCCCGCGCCGGCATCGGGGCGGTGATGTTGGAAGCCGCGGCCTGCGGCGAGGGCGCCAGCGGTCGCACCGGAGGAATCGTGCTGGAGGGCACTGCGCGCGGGGTGGTGGCGGGCACCGCGAACACCGCGGAGTTCATGCGCGATCTGGTAGCGCGCGAGGAAATCGAATGCGACCTGCGCCTGCCCGGCTGCTGGGAAATCGAGCATCGACCCGGCAGAGATGACACCTGGTTGCCATGGCTCGATGGCGATCAGCCGATAGGAATCGCCCGCACCGTCCCCGGCGGCGCGGTCGATCCCGGAGCTCTGATGATAGGCTTGGCCCGAGCGGCCGAGCGCGCCGGTGCCGAGCTTCATTTCGAAACTCCGGTTGCGCAGCTCGCCCCCGGCACCCCCTCGCGCCTGCGCCTGTCCGACCGCGTCCTCCGCGCCCATTGGGTGGTCCTGGCGGTCAATGCCTGGTCCGCTGCGTTCGTGCCTATATCGGTCCGCAGCTCGCTCACTTATGCTTGCGCTACCAATCCGCTCAGCGAGGTCGAACTGGCGCAACTCGGACTGAGCGCCGGTATCCCTTTTTACACCATCGATCAGCCCTACCTGTGGGGGCGCCATATGCGCGATCGCCGGATGATCTTCGGCGCCGGCCTGAGTTTCGGCACCCCCGATGAGCTGGAAAATCTGACGTGGACGAGCCCGCAGGCGCAGGCGATACTGACCCGGCTTAAGCATCGCGTGCGCAACCTCCATCCCGCCCTCGCCGAGGTCCAGTTCAGCGCCGAGTGGGCCGGGCCAATCGCCTTCCTGGACCGCATGACGCCGCTCCTATGCGCGTTGCCCGATACGCCCACGGTGCTGGTCGCCGGCGGTTACGCCGGCCATGGCGTGGCGATGAGCGTATGGGCTGGAGCCCAACTGGCCGCGGCCATCGCCGAGCGCCGTCCCCTGCCCGCCTGGGGCGCCTTGTCTTGAGAACTGGCCCCGAAGGCGCCGGAATCCAACCTGACACCCTGACTCGAGCCCTAGACGCGTGACGCGGCGGCGGTTGTCAGGCGAGACGGCTTCGGGTAGATTTGTACGCTCGCACGGGATTAAAGGTGTCCGCCCATGAACGACGTGATCAGGAAAATCGAAGAGCCGACGATCAAGCCCGACCTGCCCGCTTTTCGCAGCGGCGACACGGTTCGGCTGCAAGTGCGCGTCGTGGAGGGCGAAAAGGAGCGCATCCAGGCCTTTGAGGGCGTGGTAATCCGTATCAACCGGGCGGGTGCTCGCACCACCTTTACCGTGCGCAAGGTTTCCTACGGGATCGGGGTCGAACGGATCTTCCCGCTTAATTCCAACCGCATCGAGCGCATCCAGGTGCTCAGCCGAGGGCGGGTACGACGCGCCCGCTTGTATTACCTGCGCGCCTTGCGCGGCAAGGCCGCACGTATCGCATCGGCCGGCTAGCCTATTCGGGCTATCCGTTGCGGGCGGCAGCCGATCCCGCCGGCATCTCACGCGCGCTGGCCATCCGCGCGGCGCCGTTGAACTCGGCACCTTCGCAAATCGTCAGGTACGCGGCGCTGATATTGCCGGTGACCACGCTGGCCGGTCCCAGGAAGACCCGCTCGGATTCGACGTCACCCTCCACCCGTCCCAAGACGAGCAGGCGATGGGCCTTTACTCGCCCCTCGCTGATTTTGGCCTCCGCCGCAATCACCACGAGATCGCTGGACTGCACCTCCCCCTTGAAGGTGCCCTCGATCCTGACCGGCTCCTGAAAAATCAGGCGGCCGGAGACGGTGACGTTGCGCCCCACCGCGACCCGGGCCCGTTCCGCATGCCATCCGGTACCCAGGTCGGCCGCAGGTGGCGGCCCCGATTCGGTCTCTCGGTTGCTCATAACGACTTCAGTCGAACAACCGCAGTCTATTGTATGAACAGGCGCTTGTCACTGCGCCGGAAACACGTGGCAGGCAACCGCTTGCCCGCTGCTTCCTTCGATCAGCGCCGGGCTGTCCTTACGGCATATATCGCGCGCATAGGGACAGCGCGGATGGAAGCTGCAACCGGTGGGCGGATTGATGGGGCTGGGCACCTCGCCCGGCAGCTCGACGTGATGAGGCTGACCCACGGCATCGACCGAGGGCACCGCAGCCAACAAAGCCTGGGTATAGGGATGGCGAGGATGGCTGTAGATCTGCTCGCGGGTGCCGCTCTCGACGATCTTGCCCAGGTACATGATGGCGACCCGCTGGCTGATATGCTCGACCACCCGCAAGTCGTGGGCGATAAACAAGTAGGTCAGCTTGAGCTCTTCCTGCAGATCCTGCAGCAGGTTGATGATCTGGGCTTGAATCGACATGTCCAGGGCGGAGACGGGCTCGTCCAGAACCAGAAAGCGAGGGTTGACCGCCAGCGCCCGTGCGATTCCGATTCGCTGGCGCTGGCCGCCGGAAAATTCGTGCGGGTAGCGACCCAGGCTTTCCTCCTCCAGACCCACCATCCGTAACAACTCGATCAGGCGCCGGCGGCGCTCGGCGCCACGCGCCAGGCGATGGATGTCGATACCTTCGCCCACGATCGCTTCGACCGTCATCCGGGGATTGAGCGAGGCGTAGGGATCCTGAAAAACCAGTTGCATCTGGCGGCGCAAGGCGCGCAATTCGGCTCGCTTCATTCCAGCCAGTTCCTGTCCGGCAAAGCGCACGCTGCCCGAGGTGGGCTCGATCAAACGCAGGATGAGCCGGCCCAAGGTAGATTTCCCCGAGCCAGATTCCCCGACCAGCCCCAGCGTCTGGCCGGGCTGGATTTGCAGGCTGACACCGTCGACCGCCTTGACCGTCAGCCGCCGCCGCGCCAACAGCCCTTGGTTGCCGACCGCGAACTCCTTGCATAGCGCCACCGTCTCGACCAGCGGCGAGAGTTGGGCGGGTGCCGCGGGCGACGCTGCGATTTCAGACCCTGATACAGGCGACATATTGGTTGGGTCGCTTCTCCTCCAGGGGTGGTTCGATCCGCGCGCAGTCGGCTATCGCCATCTCGCAGCGGGGATGGAATCGGCAGCCCGAAGGAGGGTGAAGTGGGCTGGGAATACTGCCGGGGATCGCCTTGAGCCGGCGATGACGGGTGGCTCCGGAGCCGGGAATCGATTGCAGCAGCGCGCGCGTATAGGGATTGAGCGGGTTGGCGAAAAGCTGGCGCGCCGGCGCCCGTTCCATCACCTTGGCGGCGTATAGAATAGTCACGTCGTCGGCATACTGGGCCACGACCCCCAGGTCGTGCGTCACCAGCAGCACCGACAGCCCCAGCCGCTGACGCAGCTCGGCTATCAGATCGAGAATCTGGGCCTGGATCGTCACGTCCAGCGCGGTGGTCGGCTCGTCGGCAATCAGCAGCTTGGGGTTGCACGACAGCGCCATCGCGATCATTACCCGCTGGCGCATCCCACCCGACAATTGATGGGGATAGTCGTCGATCCGGCGCTCGGGATCGGCAATCTTGACCAGCCGCAACATCTCGATACTCTGCGCCCGGGCCTCGGCGCGCGACTTGTTTTGATGCAGCCGGATCGCCTCGCCGATCTGGCTGCCGATGGTAAAGACCGGATTGAGCGAGGTCATCGGCTCCTGAAAAATCATCGCGATGCCGGCGCCCCGAACATGGCGCATCCGCTCCTCGGACAAGCTCAGCAGATCCTGCCCCTCGAACAGAATCTGACCGCCCTGGATATGCCCTCGCTCGGGCAATAGGCGCATGATCGACAACGCGGTGACCGTCTTGCCCGATCCCGACTCACCCACCAACCCCATCAGGCGACCGGCGCCGACGGTGAAGCTGACCCCGTCCACCGCTCGCGCTTCCCCTCCCTCGGTACTGAAGGAGGTGCGCAGATCGCGGATTTCCAATAACGGCTGCATCTTGAACTTCAGGCTATCATCGGGTGCGAGCCAGGCTCCAGTCCGGCAGCAATCGCGGGCTCGCCGGCATCAATTGGCCGGGTCCAGCCGATCGCGTAAATGGTCGCCTAGAAAGTTGAAGGACATCACGGTCAAAAAGATGAACAAGCCCGGAATCAGGATCCAGGGGTACCGCATCAGGTTCTGCACTTTTTCGGCCTCGGCCAACATATTGCCCCAACTGGCCGCCGGCTCCTGAATCCCCAGGCCCAACAGCGAAAGCGCGCTTTCGCCCAGGATGAAGCCGGGGATCGACAGCGTCGCCGCCACCACCGCGTAGCCCAGCAGCGAGGGAATCAGATGGCGCAGCATGATGCGCGGGGTCGATGCGCCCAGCGCGCGCGCGGCCTCGACGTAAGGGCGCGAGCGCACCGACGCCGCCATCCCGCGGATCACCCGCGCCAATCCGGCCCAGCCGATGATGCTCATAATCGCGACGATCATCAAAAAAGTCTCGCCCGAACTCAGGCCGGGAGGAATCACGGCCGCCAGGGCGAGGAGGAAATAGAACGAGGGCAGCGACATCTCGATCTCGGTCCAGCGCATGATCAGGTTGTCGGGCAGGCCACCCAGGTAACCGGCAAGGGTACCGACCAGGATCCCCAAGCTGAAGCTGATCGCCACTCCGACCAGACCGACGCACATGCTGATTCGCGAGCCGTAGATCAGGCGCGAGGCCAGGTCGCGCCCCAGCTCGTCGCTGCCCAGCAGGAAGAAGGGCGGCGCGCCGGCGGCGGTGGTCAGCAGGCGGCCGCGGCTGAAGAAATGCAGGTAGAGCCTGTGGCTGCGGTCGGCATGATAATGGCGCTCCAGCGGATCGCTGGCATCGAGCACCATCGGGTAGCTGTAAAGCAGGCCACGCGCCCAAGCCGCCGGCGCGGCCAGATGCAGCTCCATCGGCTGGCAGTCGGGCAACATCCGGTTCTGATAGGTAGGATTGTAGGGCGCCAGCACCGGCGCTCCCGCCGCCATCAAATAGAACAGCAGGAGCAAGCTCACGGAAACCCGCACCGGCCAGGAAGACAGCCGCCATTCTCGCGCCAGCGCGCGGCCGGTCTGCGCAAACCGGGAGGAAATCACGAGGAGTCTCCCAGCGAGCCGAAATCCACCCGTGGATCGACCGCAACCAGGGCGACGTCGGCGAGCAGGTTGCCCACCAGCAGAAGGAGGGTGCCGCTGAGCACCGAACCCATCACCAGGTAGACATCCAGCGAGCGCACCGCGTCGAGCAACAGCAAGCCCAGCCCCTGCAGATTCATCACCGCCTCGACCAACGCGGCGCCGCCCAGCAGATCCGCCAGGCTGTAGCCGGCCAGGGTGATGAAGGGATTGAGCGCGTTGCGCAGCACATGCTTGTAGAGCACGATCCGCTCGGGCAGCCCCTTGGCCCGCGCGGTACGCACGAACTCGGAATTTTTAATCTCCAGAATCTGCGAGCGCATCAGCCGCATCAAACCCGCCATCCCCGCCGTGCCCAGCACAATTACCGGCAGAATCAGGTGGTCGGCGCGGTCGAGCACCCTGCTCCAGGCATCCAGGCGATCGTAGTCGGGCGAGACGGTGCCGCCGATTGGAAACCATCCCGTGCGCAGCGCCACGAACATCAGCAAAAAGGCGAAGAAGAAGTTGGGCAGCGACATCCCGAAGAAGGCCAAAAATGAGAGCACTCGATCCCAGATCGAGTTCTGACGCACCGCGACCACGATTCCAATCGGAATCGCCAGCGCCCACGACAGCAGCATGCTGGTTGCCGCCAGGATCATGGTGTTGAGCGCGCGCGCCGCGATCAGGTTGACCACGCTGACCCGATAGGCGAGCGAGATTCCGAAGTCCAGATGCATCGCGTTCCACAGCCATTTGAAGTAGCGCACCAGTAACGGCTGATTCAGCCCGAACTGGACCTCCATCTGATGGATGGTCTGGGGCGAGATGGCCGGATTCATCTTGAGGTTGGACAGGAAATTGCCCGGCACCAGCGACATCACCAGGAAGGACATGAAGGTCACGCCCAGCAGAAGCGGGATCATGCCCAGCAGCCGTTTGACGATGAAGCGCGCCACCGCGACTCCCGCCTACTGCGCCCGAAACTGGATATATTCGGGCTGATACAGCCCCCAAACCGTGGGCCGATAATTCTCCAGCGCGTTCTTGTAGGCCGAATACTCCTCCTGACGCACAGTCTCGATAATCGGCAACTGGTCGTGCAGGATCTGCTGGATGCGCCAGTAATAGGGCGCGCGCTTCTTGACGTCCATCTCGCTCGCCCCCTGGTCCAGCAGCCGATCGATTTCGGCTTCCCATGGCGTCGCCGGATGGGGCTGATTGGGGTCCCAGAGATGGAGATTTCCCGAGGAGCGATAGAAATTGGAGCCGTCGTTGGGATCGATCGTGCCGGTAAAGCCAATCAGCACGCAGTCCCAATCAAACGTGGTATCCAGCTTGTCGACCAGGGTGGTGAACTCCAGCGGACGATAGTTCACCGTGATACCCGCATTGGCTAGATCCTGCTTGAAGATGATGCATATCTGATCGCGGCTGGGATTGCCGGCGTTGGTGATCAGATTGAAAATCAGCGGATGGCCCTGCGGATCGGCGCGCACGCCTGGCCTTATCAGACGATAGCCCGCTTCATCGAGCAGCCGTGCGGCCAGCTTCGGATCGTAGGCGTAATCGCTGAGGTTGGGGTTGTGAAATACCTTGTTCTCGGGCGAGATATCGGAAATCGCCGGCTTTCCCAGGCCGTGAAAAACCAGGTTTATCATCCCCTGCTTATCCACCAGATGGGCCAGCGCGCGCATGAAGTTGAGATCGGTGAACCATCGCAACCGCGGATCGGTGACGCCTGCGTGAATGAAATGACGCGGGTTGCGGTTGAAAGCGAAAAACAACGACCCGGTATCCAGTCCGGTCTGGCGCAAGGTAACGCGCATTTGGGCCGCCTTGGTGTGCAGATCCAGGACCTCTTCGGGCGAGGGATCGTACACATCCAGTTGGCCGGAGAGAAAGCGCAGGTAGGCGGCGTTGTGATCCTGAATTATCAGATCGTTTTCTCCATGTAGACGCGGCAGGCGCGATCCGTCGGGCGCACGCATCCAGTAGCGGGGATTTCTGCGGAATTGCAGATATTGGGCCTGCACGTAGCGGGTCAGTTCAAAACTGCCCAAACCGGTAATTTCGGCCGGCGGGGTGTCGATCGCCCAGGTCTGGGTGAATTTGCCCGCGTTCAGCGCCGGCTCCAGAATGTGAGCGGGCAGGATATCGAAGCCCACCGCGTATAGCAGCGGAGCGAATGGCCGTACCATCGTCATCCGTACCGTGTAGTCGTCCAGCGCCACGGCCGCGATCGGCTGGCCATCGACCAGCAAGGTGGAGCGCTCGCTATTGGGCACCCGCGGGTCGTAGATTGCGCGCAGGGTAAAGACCACGTCGTGAGCGGTGAAGGGCGCGCCATCCTGCCATTTCACCCCGTGGCGGAGATGGAAAACGATACTTTTGCCGTCGCGCGCGATCTCCCAGCTTTGCGCCAGATTGGGCTCTGGCAGCGTGGTCAGCGGGTTGATCCGCACCAGCCCCTCGAACAGATTGCCGATGGCCGCGCCCGAACTGGCATCAGTGACCAGCAGCGGATTGAAGGTGCGCGGATCGCTGCCCACGTTGGAGTAGAGGACCTGATCGCGCTCGTGATTGTCGGTGGGCCGGCGAATATGACAACCGCCGCTCACAGCCACAAGGATCATCAGCGCCAGCAGGCGGCGCAGGTTCGGATGCTCAGCCATTGCTCCCCGTGCCGGCGCCAGCGGAATCCAGGTCCACTTCCCGCGCCCCGGCGCCCGGCGCCAGCACGAAGAGCGCATTGGACAGCGCGGGATTGACGATCGGACGCTCGTAGCGAAGATCCAGGCGAGCGCCGGCCGCGGCAAATTCAGCTTGCAGATGATGGGGGAACTGCAAGCCGCCGATATCGCGGTAGTCGCTGTAGCGGACCTGGTAGTCCGCTTGCGCGCTCGCTCCACTCAAGCGCACCAGCGCCAGATGGCCCCCGGCAAAGCCCAACTCCTCGGTTTCCCCATCGGCCAAGCGGTAGTCGGCCGCCAACAAACCATCCTGGCGCCGAACCGAGCTGGGGATACTGTCGGGCGCGAGTTCCTGCGGCATCAGGCCGAGCAGCAAACGCACCGCCGGTCCAGGGTCCATCGGGATTCTGGCGAAACGCGCCAGCGTGGCGGCATCGGCGCGTCCGCGATAAAAAACGTTATGGCCGGGATCGTAGATCCCCAACTTACCCTCGCTGGCCGCCAGCACCAACGCCGGGCCAAAGGGCGACATGACTTCGACCCGCAAGCACCCCCGGCGGCGCACGCTGACGGTCTCGCGAGCCTTGAAGCTGTCGGTACCAGCCTGATATTTCATGACGGCGTCGGTCTGAAGGCCGACCAATCGTCGTTCGCGGGCGAGCAAGTCGCGGGTCAAAGCCTGGACTTGGACGGCGTCGCTGGAGGGCGCGGCGACGGGAGCGGTCACGGACAACGGCGCGTTGATCGCGCAGCCCCACGCCACCCACACCAGCGTCGGTATCCACAGCCGCGGCAACCATCGCGCGGCGACGCGCGGCGATCGGCGCTTACTGCTGAACGTGCTGCTCGGCCCGCAGGGATTGCAGTTTGATACGCAAGCGCTCGACTTGATCGCTTTCCTGGGACTTGGCCAAGGCTTGTTTGTAGAGATGATTGGCAGCCTCGTACTTGCCTAACTTCTGATAGGCATCAGCCAGATGCTCGGTGATCGTGGGGTCGTCGTCGGTCAAGCCCACCGCGCGTTCCAGTTCCTTGGCCGCCTCCCGGTAGTGCCCCTGCCGATAATAGACCCAGCCCAAACTATCGATGTAAAAGCCGTCCTGAGGTTCCAGATCGATAGCCCGCCGCACCAGCTTCTCCGCCTCGTCCAGGTTGGTGCCCATCTCGGCGTAGGTGTAACCCAGGTAGTTGAGCGCCTGGGCATTGCTGGGATTGAGCCGGATCGCTTCCTTCATTTGCGCGATACTTTCCTGCTGCTGCTTGTCTTCGTCGTACAACGCGCCAAGAGTGAAGTGGAACTTGTCGTTCTTGGGCTCGGCGGCGGTCATTTTCTGCAATAGGGCGATCGCGTCGGGCAAGTCTTTCTTTTCACGATAAATGCCGGCCATGAAGCCCATCAGCTCGGAGTCGTTGGGCTTCTTCTCCAGCGCTTGCTTCAAGGCCGCGATAGCATCGTCGTACTGCTTGTTCTTGTCGTACAGATAGGCCAGATGGACCCGCGACTCGACGAAATGGTCGGCATCGGGCGGAATCTGCTGGAACTGGGCTTCGGCCTTGTGGGGCTCGTTCATTTCCGAATAGACGCTGCCCAGATAATAATGGACCCGGTAATTGTTGGGCTCTGCCCCCAGCACGAGGTTGAACTCGACCGCGGCGCGTTCGAAATCGCCCCGCTCGAAGTACAGCAAGCCGATTTTGACCCGCGTGTCCTCGGGATTGGTTTCCAGCTTTTCCAGCCGCTTGAACTCGTCCAAGGCCTGGTCGAACTTCTTTTGCCCCACGTACAGCTCGGCCAAGCGCTTGCGCGCGGTATCGTCGTCGGGATTGGAGAGCAGAATCTTGTGGTAGATCTGTTCGGCTTCCTGCGGTTTGCCCTCCAACTCGCGCAGCAAGGCCACGTCCATCAGAACCAGTTCGGAATCGGGATTGAGTGCCAGGGCTTGCTGGAAATAGCTGTCGGCACTGGGGTAATTCTGCGCCGCCGCGCTGACTCGACCGGCGTAGTAGTAGCCCAGAAAGGACCGCGGATCCAGCTTGATCATGCGCTGGAAGGTGGCCTGCGCCTGGTTGTAGTTGCCCTGCTTGGCGTACAACGTGCCCAGGTAGAGATAAGCTTCCTGGTTCTTGGGATCGGTCTTGAGAACCTGTTCGTATTGCTTGGCCGCGGCCGCGTTATCGCCAGTGGCCGAATCCAATCCAGCCGCCAACAGCCGCGCGTCCACTATCGAAGGGTCAAGTTCCAGCGCCCGATTGACCTGCGCCAAGGCCTTTTGAAGTTGCCCGTCGCGCACGTAGAGAGTGGCCAGGCGCACACGTAAGGTGGCGTTGGTGGGATCGTCGCGTACGGCGTCTTCGTAAAAGCCCATCGCCGCCTTACGATCGCCCTGGTTGCTGGCGTATTCAGCTTTGAGAAAATCGCCCATCGCGCGGGCGTTGGCGGGCATCGTTACCGCCGGCAGACCACCAAAGGGAGTGTCCTGGGTGGCGGCCGTGGCCCGGCCGTTGGGCCGTGAGTTGGAAAGGGATTTGACTGTTGAGCAGGCCGCCAAAAGCGCCGCGGCTGCGAACAGCACGGTTAGTGTTACTGTCCCGCGCAATTTCATGGAGCGATTCAACTCGCGACCGAAAAACCAGAGTTAACATAGGCCTTTGGCAGGGTCAATGCGACCAAGGTTCGGCCCGGTTCAGTCCTTCTGTTGGTCCTTTTCATTCGCTGCGTGACGCTCCCGCACCCCTCGCGGTTGACTATGCCGCGGCCCGGCTTCAGACTTTTTTGGGCTTGGCGAGATAAGTGAAGATTAAACCACTCAGCCGCAAGCCCTCCTCCATTTCCACACCCGCGGCCGCCCGGCTGGGAGGCCAGCAGATCGGCCTGCTGGCGCTGGTCGCCGTAATGTACCTCGCCATCAGCGGCGGCGCCTACGGTATCGAAGAAGCGGTCAGGTGGGGCGGCATCCGCCTCACCCTGCTGCTCTGCCTGCTGGTCGCCTTAACCGTCAGCCTGCCCACCGCCTTGATGGCGGCCGAACTGACCACCCTCTTCCCGGTCGAGGGCGGCTTTTACGTCTGGGTCCGGGAAGGTCTGGGCAGTTTCGCCGGCTTCGCCGAAGCCTATTTCACATTATTGTATACCGCGGTCGACATGACCCTCTACCCGGTTCTGTTCGCCTCCTACCTGGCATTTATCTGGCCGCTCAGCGCCGCCGCTCAACTGGGGCTGGCGCTGCTGATGGTCTGGAGCTGCGGCCTGCTCAACATCGCCGGGGTCAAGCTGGTCGGGCGGGCCTCGATTGGGCTGTGCGCGCTGCTTTTGGCACCCTTGTTGGCGATGGTCGTGGCGGGCGGCGGGCTGCTGCTCAAACACCCCCTCCCGCCGCCCGGCGCATCCTTACCCGGCGGCACCTATCATGCCCTGGGGATGGCCCTGGTAGTCGTGATCTGGAATTTCAGCGGGTGGGAAAATCTCAGCGTCGTGGCCCAGGAGATCAAGACCGCTCGCCGCAGCTATCTGGTCGCGATGGCGATCGTCCTCCCGATGGTGGTGCTGGGATACCTGCTCCCGGTCGCGGTGGGCGGCGCGGTGATGGGAAACCCCGCGGCCTGGCATGGCGGAGCCCTGGCCGAGGTCGGCCAACGGCTGGGCGGCAGGCTGCTGGGACACGCCCTCGCCATCGGCGGAATGGTGAGCGCACTGGCGATTTTTCAGGCCGCGATGCTATGGGTGTCACGCCTGCCATTCATCCTAGCCCTGGAGGGTTACCTGCCGAGCGGCTTGAGCAGGTTGAGCGAACGCACCCTGGCGCCCTGGGTCGCGATCGTGGCCTGGTGCGTGGTCTGCACCCTGCTGCTGCCGCTGGGTTTTGCCGTCCTGGTGTTGTTGGACGTAACGTTTTACATGGCCGGCCTGATGCTGGAGTTGGCGGCGCTCATCCGTCTGCGCCGGCTCCGTCCGCAACGCCCGGGCCTGTTCACTATCCCAGGCGGGGTTGGCGTCCTGGCCCTGCTGACGATTGCTCCGCTTGTGGTCTGGGCGCTGACCTTCACCATCGCGCTGGGCAGCACGCATGGCCTGCTCCAATTGAGCGGCGCGGCCATGCTGGGCTTGAGTGCCTGGCCGGTCTATCGCCTCTGCCAGCGCGGCGAACGTACCCGCGTCGGGGCCGTCTACAAGCCCTCGGTCTTGAGTTGAAACTGCTCGCCCAGCCACAGGGTGTTGGCGGAATGGTCCTGCGCGCCGTCGTCGGTAAAGGGATGGACCATCACGGTCAGGCCGCCGCGGTTGAGCATCAGCCAGGGAATGATTTGGGCAAATAGATCGGGCTTGAATTCAATCAGATACATCGCCTTGGGATGAGGTCCCACCGGCTGCGGACGCCACCCGCCCAGCCGCGCCAAGGGAAAGGTGCCTGCCACCAGTTGGCGGATATGGGCCGCGCTCTCCACCTGATCGGGGTTGAAATAGACATGGGCGTGATAGCCGCGAATCAGTGCCGGATCGCGCACCCCCGAGGACCCTGGTTCCTGCGCCATAAAATCTCCCCTCCCTTATCTTTATTCCGAGTTCCGCGATCTTCAAACTGCCTGCTTTCACGAACTTGAAATGGCGTGGCAAAACCTCCGCGCCTAGCAGGGTGCTGAAAAAGCAGGGTTGGTAGTGGATTTCCTACTGGGATTTGAGCTTAAGGGTGGCGTCGCCATCGAACCAAGCGTCCAGTGGGCTGGTAGCGTTGGTGCGGCTGAGTCAGTAAGCAGCATCGTGGGTGCCTGGCCGGTTGATTTAGGTCGGCGCGAGCAGCAAATCGCGCATGCGGACTGGATTGTAGGCCGCCAGAGCAAAGCTGAACAGCCAACCGATCCGAGCTACTCCCCGATGCCGCGCTTTGCGGATTCCCGCGGCCGTCTTGAGCCAGCCGAAGATCTCCTCGATGCGTTTCCGCGTTTCTGGACGAGATCACCGAGATGGCCCCCGACGCCCAGAGCAAACTGTTACGCGCCGTCCAGGAGCGCGCGGTGCGGCCGGTGGGCGGCACGCGCGAAATCCCAATCAACCTGTGCCCGGTGGCCTCCGCCAATCGCGATCCTCACGCGGCGGTGGCCGATGGCCGGCTGCGCCAGGACCTGTACTATCGCCTGCAACCGTGCCGGAGATTCCGACCCTGCGCGAACGACGCGAGGACCCGCCTCTCCTGGTCACCCATTTTCTGGACTTGTTCAACCGGCGCCTGGATCGCAAACCGGCCATCACCGCGATTGCGGCCGAAGCCCTGGACCGTCCGCGAAGTCATCGCTGGCCGGGCAACGTGCGCGAGCTGGCCAATGTGATCGAAGCAGCGGTGACCTTTGCCCGCGGACCACGAATCGATGCCGCTGATTTGCCCGCCTTCCAGATGGCGATCTGAACCGTTCAGTGCTCCCCTCCCGCGCCGCCGGTGATCGGGCTAGCCCTCGCCGAACAGGAAGCGATCGGCAAGGCCTTGGCCGCCACCGGCGGCAATAAGGTGCGCGCTGTGATCTTGCTGGGGATTTCCTGCAAGAAGCTCTCCAACAAGCTGAAAAAATACGGCTGGGCCTGAGCCTACGATGGGTCCGGGGCTGGCCCCAAAAGAAATCACGGACCTCAATTTTGCATCTTTCGGACGCAATCCTTCCACGTCTTCAGCCGAGCTCGAATAGCTTATGAGACAACGAAAAAAAGGCTTGTCAGGAGCGAGATCGAAGCTTATTGTGCCCCCAGAGGAAAAACTGACTATTCCAGAGAGAGATAGTTCGGTCAGTCAGGGTCCGCGGTAAACATGAGGCTTTTTCCTGTTTACTCGATGCCGCCGGCGGCTCGGACGGGCCTGGTCTGTTCTTCTCCCTCTGCTGCTCGGGGCGCGTTTGGCTGACACGCGGGAGCACGACCCTATGGAGCCTCTGGCATCCGCGCAGAAAGCAAGGACCACAATTGGGGAGCGGGAGCGGTGGCATCGCGAGTCCGCATTCTGATCCTCGCGCTTGGATTGCCGATTGTCTTGACCGCAACCGGCGGCTGGGCCGGCCAAATCCGTTGGGGAGGGCGCGCCCGGGTGCTCGCAACGCAACCGGGCCAAACGCCGCCCGGTATTCTCTATCCGCCGCTGCCCACCAACATGTCCATGCCAACCTACGATTACAGCACACCCGAGAGCTGCGCTGGATGCCATTTCATATTGGGGCTCGATCATACCGCGCGAGCTTTTGGCGTGATCTGGGATGCACAGAGGCAGACTTGGGATTTGACCGGCAGCGGCTGGCTGGCGTCCGATCACGCGCAGTCGGACCACGGATCGACGGAAAATGGATTTTGCGCCAAATGCCATTCGCCGCTGCAGGCGGCGGCGACGGCGGGATTTGACAACGGCGCGGTCACCAACGCGAATCCCATCGCGCCGGCGCGATTTGAGGCGGTCACGTGCGCCACTTGCCATCCACCCGACAACATGACGGCGATCCTGGGAGCGCTCAATCCCAACGCGATCGACGGCGGGGCGATCGCGATTTACCTGTGGAAGGGTTACAACAACCCCGCCTCCTATCAGACGCTCAACCCGGGACAGGACGACCTGCTGTGCCTTAATTGCCATGAGCAGCGGCACAACACCGGCGACAGCGCCTTCGCGGCGATGTACGCCGCGGGAGTGCGATGCATAGACTGCCACATGGCGGCGTTTCAGTACGTCGGCGGGGGGAGCACCGGCCTGCCCCAACTTGCCGAGCGTTTCCACGATTGGAAGGTTGGCACCAACCTACCATACTCGTGCGGCGCGCAGGGCGCGCTTCCAGGCCAATTCAGTTGCCATTCCTCGTTCACCGTGACCGATGCCCAGAACATCATTCCTTTCATCCGCCAGCAGCACAGCGATTGGTGGACGCTTGCACCCTTTAATAACGAGCCTCAGGTCGCCGTCCTCTCCGCACACAGCCTGATGACCGAAGCGCAGTACGCGATGCTGTGGAGCGAGATCGCCAAGGTTGATGCCAATGCCACGCGCTAGGCCAGTCTCAATGGGCGCGAGCGGCGGCCAGCTTGGCGCTACGAGTCTCAGCCTGAGACTGGAATCCGCCTGGAGGCTGGCCGTGGTGGGACTGTTGTCGATTGCTGGAATATTGACGGCTTGGAAGGGCGCAAGTCTTGGCGCGACGCCGATTCCGCCCACCAACCTCAATCGTCCCAGTTACGACTATTCCAACGCGGACTCCTGTCCGTCCTGCCATTTTATCGAGGGCTATGACCACACCGCGCGTGCCGCCGGTCTCCAATGGAACGACACCACCCAGCAGTGGGAGCGCACCGGCCATGGCTGGTGGGATTCGGCGCACGCCCAGTCGCAGTTCGGCTGGTCACAGCCCAGCTCGCAGTTTGGCTGGACGCAGCCGAGCAGCACCTATGGATCCAACGACAATACCTTCTGCAGTTACTGTCATTCGCCGCTGCAGGCCAGCGGCACGGCGCAGTTTTCCAACGGCGCGGTGGTCAACCCGGTAACGGTCCAAACCTTTCAGGCAGTCACCTGCAGTGCCTGCCATACCAGCAACACCGTCGCGGCAGCGCTCCTGAAGCAGTATCCGACTGCCTTATCGGGAGGCGAGACGGCCACTCTCATCAGAGGCCAGGATCCGACCAACCCCAATTCTTGGATTCCCCTGCTGCCCGGTCAGGAAAATCAGTTCTGCCTGACCTGCCATGAGCAGGATCCGCATGACGCACAAGCCAATTCGATCTTTCAAGTAATGTACAGCGCCGGCGTGACCTGCATCGATTGCCACATGGCGCCCTATCAAATCTTCACCGGTACCGCGAGCAATCCGGCACCGGCCTTGCCGGAGCGCTTTCACGATTGGAAGGTTGCCGAGAATGTACCTTATTCCTGCGGCGCCCAGGGCTCGCTGAGCCAGTTCAGTTGCCATTCCGAGTTCACGGCCCAATCGGCCAGCGCTTTCATCCCAGTGCTGACTCAACAGCACGGCAACTGGTGGTCGCTGCCGCCTTTTACTACCTCTTCGGCCGCTAACCAGTCCGCCGAAGCGGCCGCGCCCATCTCGGCGCACGAACTGACCACCCCTGCTGACTACCTCAACCTCTGGCGCCAGATTCAAGCGACGCAGGAAGGTGCCACCCAATGAGGCGCGGAGCTAACCGCAGTTGGCCATCGCTGGCGTGTGGTCGGCTCGCCGCAGCATTTCTCGCCCTGTCCCTGGCCTCCTGTTCGGGCGGTGGCGCGAGCAGTTCGGCCCCCGCAACGCCGAGCGCAGGCAACGTGCTGTTGGTTGGGGGCGTGGACCAACTCAACGGCCCATTGGCTAGCGCCGAGCTTTTCAACTCCAGCACGGGAACCTTCGCCTGCGTAGGCGGCGCCCCTTCGGCCAAAGGCCCGTGCAACAACTCGCTTGTTCAGGCGCGCTTTTACGCGTCGGTCGCAACGCTGGCCGACGGTTCGATACTGGTGGCAGGCGGCAACGGCGCCGGCGTCCTATGCCTCAATTCCGCCGAACTGTTCAGTCCCGCGACCAATTCCTTTGCTCCCACCGGCAGCATGACCGATGCCCATTGCTTCGCTCACACCACTACTGTCTTGCAAAGCGGCGAGGTGCTGATCACCGGCGGCGAGGATCAGACCGGTAATCTGGTCAATACCGCCGATATGTTCAATCCGGCCACGGGCACATTCGATTGCTCGGGCCTTGGCGGTGCGGATCCCAACACAGGCTATTGCCTCAACACCTTGACCGACGCGCGTTTTTTGGATGCCGCGACGGAAATGCACGATGGGCGCGTGCTGATCACCGGCGGTAACGACGGTGCGATCGTCAATACGGCGGAGATTTTCGATCCGTCTTCCGGAACTTTCGGGTGTTCCACGCTTGGCGGCGTCGATCCCACCACCGGGTTCTGCAAAAACACCATGACCGATAGCCGGCAAAATCATACCGCCACCTTGATCGTCAGTGGCCCGCACGCCGGCGACGTGCTGATCGCGGGGGGGTTGGACGCTTCGGGGGTGGTGCTTCAGACCGCCGAGTTGTTCAATCCAGCAAGCGGCACGTTCGTTTGCTCCAACGGGACCTCGCCGGGAGCCTCCGGATGTCCGCCGGCGATGACGCAGGCGCGTTATTTGCACAGCGCAACCCTCCTGGATCCTGCGTATGTCCAAGGACCATATGCCGGTGACATCCTGATCGCCGGCGGCGAAGACGCCAAGGGCAACGTGTTGGCCAGCGCCGAAATCTACGACCCCGTCAAAGGAACGTTTACCGCGGTGGGAACGATGACCACCAGCCGGGCCAACCATAGCGCGGCGCTTATCGTAACCGGTCCGATGACGGGCGAGGTACTGCTAGTGTCACGGTTCGGAAATAAGTTTAGCATTCAAGATGCTTCGTTTGATCTGCTGAGTGGTCTTGGTCCAGAGGAAGGGCTTAGCGCTTTGGTTCCAGTGGTCCAGGAAGCGTGTAAT